>Ga0194132_10009719_pt1 | contig 13098 bp, 11 predicted proteins | sample TA2KigOf80mmetaG_FD_148612 | JGI IMG/M metagenome (GOLD analysis project Ga0194132, IMG submission 148612) | Freshwater microbial communities from Lake Tanganyika, Tanzania - TA2015054 Kigoma Offshore 80m | ecosystem: Environmental > Aquatic > Freshwater > Lake | place: Tanzania: Lake... | reverse complement strand
CCGCCCAGCGGCGCTTGCGCCGCCGGGGTCTCATGGCACGCCGCCAGGCTCAGCGATCAGCGGGACCGAGAGCCTCGTACGTGGATATTCTTGGACTTTTGCGACTTCCTCGCCCCGGACATATCGAGTGCGATCTGCTCGACCAGCCGGACCTTCAAGGGATCGACATGCTTGTTGTCGACCAGAACCTCCCAGTAGAGGTGGTTCCCGGTCGCCAGGCCCGTACGGCCAACATAGCCGATCAGCTGCCCCTGGGTCACGCGCTCGCCTTCGGCGATCCCGGGCGCGAAGCCGTCGAGATGCCCATAGGCGGTCGCATGACGCTCGTCGTGGGACAGGCGGATGTAGTTGCCGAAATTGCCGCGCCAGCCGACATCGTCCACGACACCGTCGGCCGCGGCGTAGATCGGCGTGCCCTGCGGCGCCGGGAAGTCGACGCCGCGATGCATCTTCATTTTCCTCAAGATCGGATGCAGGCGCATGCCGAAGGGCGAGTTGACCTTGCCGCCCTCGATCGGGTTCATGAACTTGATCGTATGGATCGGCGGCTTCCCGACCTGCTCGGCCGGCTTCGTCGCCAGCGTCGGCGGCGTGTAGTGATAGAAGGCGTGCGGCGTCGTGCCGATGATCATCTCGGCATAGCGCAGGCGCAGCTTGTCGCCCGGCTTGCGGTCGGCCGCAACGCCGAGGCGCTCATAGATCACGCGGAAGCCGGTACCGCTCTTGATCCGCTTCGGCAGCGTCGGGTCGTAGTTCAAGGCCTTCATGACCTCGTCGGCCAGGGCCGGCGGCAGGCCCGCCTGCAGCAGCGATGGCCTCAGGCTCTTCGAAACCTTGCCGGTGACGGTCTCGACCGTGATGGTCGGACGCGGGCCGGTGGTCGCCGCATGGAAGGTGCCGTCCTTGCCACGGACCATGGTCAGCGACACGTCCGGACGGATATCGATGTGCAGAGCGAACAGCCGGACCTGGCCGCTCGCGCTGCTCGTGGTCAGGACGACCGAGTCACCGATCTGGAGGCGCTTCGGATCGACGAGATCCTTCATCGCCTCGACGACACGGGCCGATTCGGTGCTCAGGACCCCGGCCTCGGCCAGGATCTTGCTCAACGTATCGCCCTTCTCGACGGTAACGGTGGTCTGCTGCTGGCCGGTTTCCGTCCGGATCCCGGTGCGGTCGCCGCTCCAGTCGAGCCAGCCTGCGAAGGCTGGCCCGACCGGCGTGACGGCGATCAGCGCAAGCAGGGCAATCGTGCGCGCCGATGACAACATCTCAGTTCCCCCACCCGTGCTCAATTCCAGGTCGTCCAACGACTGCCCAACCGAAACCGGACGACCTCTCCCTGTTGTAGCTGCGCCACGCCTTTGATTTATTTGGCGAGCGCTATTTATGTCACAGTCCACTAGCTGACTTCCGCAAGGTCCGTCAACCCTGAAAAACAAGCGCGCACCGCAGTTAGTGGGCGCGCCTAGGTAGATCTACTATATATTGATAAAATAACACCTCGAATCGAGGCGAGATTAAGGCTAAGCCCCGTCTGATTCGTCCGTCAGACGGTCAAAGCCATGCCTCCGGCATAAGGATCCGCGCCTCCCGATACCCTTTCGCCGGCCGCGTGAACCGCATGCACCCGGGCGAAGGCGTAGCTGTAGGGGAGCCGCACCGCCTTGTAGCCATCAGCCTCCAGCGCCTCGGCGACGTATCCAGGGATGCGGAAGGCAAGGTCGATGGCGTCGCTGGTCGCCGAGAAGCGCGGCGCGTCCACCGCCTCGACCACGCTCATGCCGTGGTCGAGCACGTTGAGGATCACCTGGAGCACACCCATCGGGATCTGGGCACCGCCGGGCGCGCCAACCGCGAGCATCGGCTTGCCGTCCTTGCAGACGATGGTCGGGCTGGCGGTCGATCCTCGGCTCTTGCCGGGCGCGATCGAACTCGGATGGCCGGGCCTCGGGTCGAAGAAGCCCATGGCGCCGTTGTACATGAAGCCGAGACCGTCGGTGATGACGCCCGACTGGTAGCCCAGCGTGTGGGTCATGGTCAGGGTCAGCCCGTCGGCATCCATCGAGCAGAGATGCGTGGTGTCGGCGGCCTCCTTGAGGCCCTGGCGGACCAGCGTCGCCTTCTTGCCGCGCTTGATCTCATCCGCCGCCTCCTTGGCGCGCGCCTTGTCGATGATCTCGGCGACCGGCACCAGCACCACCTCGGGATCGCCGAGATGCCTTTCCTTCATGATCAGCGCCCGCTTCATCGCCTCAGCGACGGTGCGGATGTAGTCCGGCGAGTTGTGTCCCATGCCGGCGAGGTCGAAGTTCTCGAGGATGTTCAGCATGAGCGCAACCATCAGCCCGCCGCCGGGAGGCGGGTTCACCGCGACCTCGTAGCCGCGATAGCCGATCTTGATCGGCTTGCCCTCGACCACGCGATAGCGCTCGAAATCCTCCAGGGTCAGGAGCCCGCCATGGCGGGAGAGGTCGGCGACCATCTCCTTGGCCAAGGCGCCGCGATAGAAGGTCTCCGGCCCCTCGGCCGCGAGGCGGCGGAGCGCGCGGCCGTAGTCCGGATTCCTCACCTTTGTCCCGACGGGATGGAAATTGCCGTCGGCACCGAAGAACAGCGGATGCGCCGATTTGCACAGCTCCATGCGCTCGATCGGATCGGCGCGGCCGAGCCCTTCGCGGGAGTTCCAGTAGGTGTGGACGAAGGGCGTAATGGTGTAGCCGTCCTCGGCCAGCTTCACCGCGGGCTTCAGCAGCTCTTCCCATTTGAGCTTGCCGTAGCGGCCATGGATCGCGTGGAAGCCGGCGATAGAGCCGGGCGTGGCGATCGCGCCGTAGCCGACATCGTTGACCTTGTCCTTGAGCACGAAGGAGAAGCCGTCCCGCGTCTGGTACTCGATCAGATGCGTCCACATGTCGGCGCACGCGGCGAGCGGTGCTCGGCAGTAGAAGTCGACCACCTCGTGGCGGTTCTGCTTCGGCGCGTAGATGTGGCAGGAGCCTAAGCCGGCGACGCCGCACATGAGCCCGTCGACGACGCCCTGCGCGAAGGCGGTGGCGATCGCCGCGTCGACAGCATTGCCTCCGGCCATGTAGATGCGGGCGCCGACCTCGACCGCTTCCGGCTGCGGTGCCACGACGATGCCGCGCTTCATCGGGAACTCCTTGAAGGGAAGATTCCCGATGATGACAAACGACGACGCCCCGGCTCAAGGCCGAGGCGTCGCCGACGAACGGGAGGCTTGCGTTAGGAGACCGCGCGGGCGGGGCGGGCGAAGCCGGGCAGCTCGCCGCGGCTCAGCGCATAGGCACCGTCGCCGATCAGCGCATGGACTGCCGAGGCCAGCATCAGGAAGGCGGGATACTCCCAGCCGCCGCCGGCGGCGGAGAACACCCAGCCATTGCCGAGATGCGTCATCAGCGCGCCCGCCATGATCGGGATCAGCGCCGCCGAGACGTAGCGGCCGTAGACGCCGAGCAGGATGGCAGCGCCGCCGATCAGCTCGGCCGCGACGACGACATAGGCGAGCGGACCCCAGAAGCCGACGCTTTCGAAGAAGGCGACAGTGCCGGGAAGGGTGAAGACCAGGACCTTCAGCAGGCCATGGGAAATCCACATGGCGCCGAGGCCGAGCCGGAGAAGAAGGGCTCCATAGGGAGCGAAGCGCGTGTCGATCATGGGTTTCCCCCGTGGTTCGTGACGTCCATGATCTGGGATTTCCAGTCCGCAAGAAAACTCTGGGCTTTTGCGATCCATCTTTGCATATTTGCAATCCATGGAGTGGGACGACCTTCGCATCGCTCTCGCCATCGCCCGCTCAGGCGGCCTCGCCGGCGCCGCCCGCACGCTGGGTGTCAACCACGCCACGGTGTGGCGGCGGCTCAAGGCTCTGGAAGCCCAGCTCGACACACGGCTCTTCGAGCGCCGGCCTGAAGGCTATGTCCCGACCGCCGCCGGCGACGAGCTGCGCCGTGCCGCCGAGGCCATGGAGGAAGCCGCGGACGGTCTCGACCGCCGGCTCTCAGGCCGCGACGCGCGGCTGACCGGCACCGTACGGCTTTCGACGCTCGATCCGGTTGCGATCAACCTGGTGCCGCCGCATCTCGCGCGCTTTCGCGATCTGCATCCCGGCATCCTGATCGAGCTCACGGTCGGGACTGCGCTCGCCAACCTGACGCGGCGCGACGCCGACATCGTGCTCCGCGCCGCCGTCGCGCCCTCGGAAACGCTGGTCGGCCGGCGCCTCGCCGACGTGACGATGGCCGCCTATGCCGCGCCTTCCTATCTCGCGCGCAGCAAGGCCGGCGCCGACTGGGCGAAGCACGACTGGATCGCGCCCGACGAGATCTTCGCGCATACGAGCTTCTACAAATTCATCGCGCGCGAGAGCGGCGGGCGCATCGCCATGCGGGCCGACTCAGAACCGGCATTGGCCGCGATCGCCGCGGCCGGCATCGGCGCGACGCTGCTCCCCTGCTTCACCGGCGATGCCGATCCGCGCCTCGTGCGCCTCGCCCCACCGATACCGGAGCTGACGCACGGGCTCTGGCTGTTGACGCATGAGGATCTGCGCGGCTCGGCCCGCATCCGCGCCGTGCTCGATTTTCTGGCGTCGGCGATACGATCAGAACGCGCTCGCCTCGCCGGCGAGCATGCCTAAGGCGTCTTCTCGCGCGTCGCCTTGATGTGGCCGACGAGGCCGGCGGTGGAGGAATCCTGGCCTTCGGCCGGCAGCGCGCCGAGCGAGAGTTCCGGCAGCACCCTCTTCGCCAAAGTCTTGCCGAGCTCGACGCCCCACTGGTCGAAGGAGTTGACGCCCCATATCACGCCCTGAACGAAGACCTTGTGCTCGTAGAGCGCGATCAGGCGGCCGAGCGTGTAGGGATCGAGCCGCTTGAACAGCAAGGTCGAGCTCGGACGATTGCCGGGAAAGGTGCGGTGCGGCGCCAGGCGGTCCGCGGTCTCGCGGTCGGTGCCAGATGCCAGCATTGCCTGGCGCGCCTCCGCCTCGTCCTCCCCGATCGCCAGCGCCTGGCTCTGCGCGATCATGTTGGCGAGCAGGATGTCGTGGTGATTGGCGAGGTCGTGGCCGGGATCGACCGGCGCGAGAAAGTCGGTCGGGATCGGATCCGGGCCCTGGTGGAAGAGCTGCATCAGCGCGTGCTGGCCATTGGTGCCAGGCTCGCCGAAGACCACCGGGCAGGTCGCGTGCCGCACCGGCTTCCCCTCGCGGTCGACGCGCTTGCCGTTCGATTCCATCTCGAGCTGCTGAAGATAGGCGGGAAAGCGCCGGAGCCGGTGGTCGTAGGGCAGCACCGCCTGGGCGCGGGCGCCGAGGAAATTGGTGTTCCAGATGCCGACCAGCGCCATCGCCACCGGGATGTTGGCGTCCAGCGAGCTATCGCGGAAATGCCGGTCGACCGCATGCGCGCCTTCGAGCAGCCGGTCGAAGTTCTCGGGCCCGATCGCGATCATCAGCGGCAGGCCGATCGCCGACCACAGCGAGTAACGCCCGCCGACCCAGTCCCAGAAGCCGAAGGTGTTCTCCCGGATGATACCGAAGGCAGCAACCGCGTCGCGCGCGGTCGAGACCGCGACGAAATGCTTCGCCACCGCGGCTTCACCGAGCTGGGCGACGAGCCAAGCGCGCGCGGTCGCGGCGTTGGTCATCGTCTCCTGGGTGGTGAAGGTCTTGGAGGCGACGATGACGAGCGTCGTCTCCGGATCGAGGCCGGAGAGCGCGCGCTCGACATCCGCGCCGTCAACATTGGAGACGTGACGGAGCTGCAACCCCGGATGGCGCCACTTGCCCAGCGCCTGGTCGGCCATCGCCGGTCCGAGGTCCGAGCCGCCGATGCCGATATTGATGACGGCACGGAGCGGCTTGCCGGTGGCGCCGAGCTGCTCGCCGGCGCGCATCCGGTCGGCAAAGGCGCGCATACGATCGAGCACGGCGCGGACATCGGCCATGACGTCGCGGCCGTCGATCCGCATCGGCGCGGTCGAGCGGCTGCGCAGCGCCACGTGATAGGCGGCGCGGTTCTCGGTCGAGTTGATGTGTTCGCCCGAGAACATGCGGTCGGTCCAGCCGGCAACGTCGGCGGCGCGCGCCAGTTCGTGCAGCAGCACCATGGTCTCGGTGGTGACCCGCTGCTTCGAATAGTCGAAGAGCAGATCCTCGTGCTTGAGGGAAAAACGCTGGAAACGCTCGGGATCGCCGGCAAAGAGGTCGCGGAGATGGAGGGGAGCGATCCGGTCCCGGTGCTGCGCCAGGGTCGTCCAGGCCCGGTCGAGGCGCGTCGCCGCTCTTGTCGGTCCGTCCATAGCGTCCTTCCTTGTAAGCGGTGCGATCAAGTGCCCGAACAATAAGGCGCCAATGGGGCAAGCCGGTGAAGCAGAAGCGAAGGTTTAATGCCGCAGGCCTCGATGTCACCGCTTCGTCGCTTGCGCCCGCGGCGCCCTGCGAGACGCTCATAACGCCATCACGGAAAAGTGCGAAGCGACCGGATCCTATCTTGGCATCGGAAACGGCTTGTCGTCGACGAAGCGCTTCAACACATTGGTGGTGAGCTTCGCGATGTTGTTGTCGAAACCGTTGATCGGCAGGCTCCCGGCATAGGCGATCGACCCGGTCGAGAACACCGCACCGCCACTCGGCGTTTCGAAGAAGGTGAGATCGGCATGGATCGCCGCGTTCTGCACGGCATCCAGCGCGCCATGGCCGATGTTGATCTCCTCGGCGACGAGGATATAGGTGTTCGAGTGGTTCTCGGACTTGGCCACGACCAGCGCATGCGGCGGCGTGCCGAGCGAGAAGTCGGCGCAGTCGATCTCGAGCCCCGCCGCCCCGCCTTGCAGAACGCCGAAATCGCCGAGGATCTCGTCCGTGACACCCTCGAACATGAAAGCGACGCGCGGGTCCCGGCTCTGGTCGGTGCGGCGGTAGTAGGAGCACGCATCGAAGCCCTGACTGATGAAGCCGACGCCGGTCGGAACCTGCGGCGCGCGGCCCTGGCGGCGCCAGAGCCCGCCATACTCGCCGGTGAACTGGTGATAGTACTCGCCGACCCTTGCGTCCCAGGCGCGAACGCCGTCCTCCGAGCGCCGCACCTCGATGATGTTCGGGTTGGTCGGGTGGAAGGCGATGCGCCAGTAGAAGCCGTTGCCGCCCATATACATGTGCCGGCCGCCCTGGCGCTGATAGCCATCGAGCGCGTCCAGCATCTCGAGCGACCAGTATTCGGGATGCGAACCGGTGATCACGACGTTGTAGGGCCGCAGCAGATCCTGGCCCTCGGCATGCAGGTCGTGATCGGTGATCACGTCGTAGCCGAGGCCGGTGTGCTCGAGCCAGTCGACGATGAAGAGGTCGCAGCAATAGTTCCAGAGCCGCCCATGCGGCTTCCAGTTGGTGACCGGACGAAGCCGCGAGCTGATCGACACGCCCGAGCCGTCGGTGTGCCGGTCATAGGTCGACACGCCCATCTCGGGGAACTCGAACTGCAGGATGTCGACGTTATCCATCATCGAGAGACGGCCCTGGTAGAGTTCCGTCAGCATCCGGACGAAGCGCGAGCGGTTGTTGGCATAGACCGTGTATGTGGCGGTCGAGGCGAGGAACGCGATCTTCGCCTTCACCGTGCCGCGCGTCGGACGCACGAAGAAGGGCACGTAGAAATACGCCTCGTCGGCGACGAGCTTCGCCGCGTAGAAGCCGCTGGTCGCATCCTTCGGCACCGTGAAGGAGAAATCCGGCTGCCACTTGGCATCCGAGATGTCGTCGTCGTGGAAATGGATGGCGCCGTACTGCTCGGGCGCCTTGGTCCAGTTCATCTCCGCGCCGGTCCAGTTGTGGCCGGGCGAAGCGCGGGTCGGCAGGTTCACCACCTCGCCGTCGAGCCGGTTCGGCGAGAGATCGGTGATGCGCTCACCCGAGATGTCTTTCGAGAAGTCCCAGACGCCGAGCACCTTTTCCTCGACGCCCGAGGGCAGCATGCCGGATGCGAGCGCCTGGATCTGGGCGCGATCGAGGGCGATGCGCGCCAGGCGCGGCCGGTCGATCCTTCCGTTGAAATGGCCCTTGGTCAGCAGGCGGCCCCAGCCCGTAGGCGTCTTTGACTCCCCCGCCCGCCATGCGGCGAACAGGAACGGCGCGCCCTTGTCGGCTACGCTCGCCTTGGCCTTGCCCTCGACTGCGACCGGCCGCTCAGCGTGAAAGGTCTTGTCGTAGATCGGCTCCTGCCAGAGCTTCACCTGGCCTGACTTCGCGTCGAAGCTCGCGGCGACGAGATACCAGCGCCGCTCCAGCATCGGCACGCCGGAGGAGAGCCTGAAGCCGCCGATGCGGATCTCGGCCGCGCCCTTGTCGTCGAGGGCAAGGCCGAAGCCGGTGCCGGGCTCGGCCCAGTTGCCCATCAGCGCCCGCGCCCCCTTCTTCGGCGTCGTCGGCCAGACATAGGCCTGCAGCGTGAAGCTTTCGATGCCCCTGAGCGCCCATTTCTCCGGCACCACGCCGAAGGACCCGGCATGGATCTTCTGCTCGCGAGCCTTGTAAGTGGCGTTCGCCGGCGTCTCGATCGCGACCTCGCGATATTCCGAGGCGCCCATGCCGGCATTGGGGTTGAGCAGGCGCACGATCTCGGCGCGGAAGCGGTCGGCGCCGATGCAGCTCGCCATGATGCCGACGGTCTCGCCCGGCTGCAGGCTGAGCCGGTCGGCATAGCCCATGATCTTGGTCATCTGGAAATCCGAAGAGTGAGGACGAGGAACGTCAGTCGATCGGCAGGTCCTGGCCGGTGATGTCCTTCCAGCGCAGCTTGAAGACGTGCCATTCGGCGTCCTCGAGCTTGTCGAAGCTCTGGTTGGTCATCCGCGGCACGCCGCCACCGGTCGGCATATGCGCCAGCACCCAGCGCTTGCCCGGCTCGGTCATCACCAGCACGTGGAAGTCGGGGGTCACGCGCGTGCGCATGTAGTTGAGGACGTATTGCAGCTCCGGCGAATGCTCGCCGAAGGGCTTCGCCTTGAACTCGCGGGCGACGTCGAGGCGAGACGGGTCGATCTTGAACATGGAGATCCCGGAGCGGCCGGAAGGTAGGCTCCGACTCTAGGCGGCTCAGTAGGCGACGGTCCAGGCCCTGAGCAGCCCCCGCTCGACATTGCGCGCACGCCGGATCCAGGCGGTCGCTTCGGCCGGCATCACCGGCTCGTGGCGGTCCAGCGTCGCATCGAACTGCGCCCGGCGCTCGTCGTCATAGACGAAGATGGCGAAGGCGAGCTGCCGTCCGGAATTCGGCGTCAGGAGGCCGACTAGGCCACGCGCATAGGCCATGGTTCCGGTCTTGGCGCGATAGCGCAGCGTGACCGTCGGTGCCTGCTCTTCCTTTGCCGGCTTGGCCTTGGCCCTGCTCTTCTCCGCCTCGCCATTGCCGTTGGCCTTGACCTTCTTCGCTCTGGGCTGCGGCTCGCTCTTCCGCTCGGCCGGCTCGCTGTCGGCGAGCTCGCGCTTCGGCAGAAGCTCGATCAGGTCGGGAATGCGCAGCGCCGCGTGGCGGACGAGCCCCGCCATCTGCCTCGGCGTCGTCCGCGACTGCGGAGACAGGCCGGAATGATTGGCGCGGCGGTTGCCGGTCCAGTCGATCTCCGGGAACCTGGCGGCGAGCCAGCCATCGACGACCGAGACCGAGGTGGCGAGGCTGCTCGACCGGCTTTCGCCGACCTGCATCGCCGTCGCGAGCCCGACCATCTCCGCCGCCATGTTGTTGCTGTGCTCGAGCATCCGCTTGACGATCTCGCCGAGCGGCTGGCTCGAATGAAGGTAGAGCGGCTTCGCCTCAGCCGGCCGCCGGCCCTCGACCGGGATCGGCAGCCTGATGCCTTCGCGCTCCGCCATCCGCCGGATCACCATTGCCGCGTTCAGCCCCGGCCGCTTCACCGGCAGCCAGGTACGTCCGGCCTCCGGCAGGTTGGCCAGCAGCCAGCGATCGGGGCCGTCGGCGCGCAACCGGTAGGGCGTCGGGGTCGACGATGTCAGCAGGCTGACGGCATCGGCCTCGAGGCGAAGCGTGTCGGATATGGCGAGCGCCGAGAGCTCGCGCCCGCCTCCCTTCCATTCGAGCATCACCCGGTTGAAGTCGAGCGCGAGCGCGCCGATGCCGGGATTGTAAGCCGAGGCCTCCGGCTGCAGCGGATCGATCTCGGGCGATTCCGGCCAGGCGGTGACGTCGTAGAGATAGCGATCGACCTGGACGCCGCTGTCGCGGAGCCGGCGAAGCGCGGGACGCAGATCCTCGGGCACGAGCAGCGGATCGCCGCCGCCGACGAGGACGAGCGTCGATCCGGCAATGGCCAGTTCGGTCGCGAACCGGTGCTCCTGGCCGAGCGACGAGACCGCGGCGATCGCGGTCGGCAGCTTGGCGACCGATGCCGGAACGACGAGGCGGTCGCCCTGGTGCTCGGCCAGCACCCTCCCGCTCTCGACATCGACCAGGACGAAGCCGACCTGGGCCGGCAGAAGCTTCTGGGTGGCGGTGAGCTCGACAAGCTCGGCGCTGCCGGCGGGCGGGCAAATGCCGAGCCCGATCGCCAGCGCGACCAAGAGAAGACGTCGCATCGCTCCCGCCATCCGGCCTATCTCGCTCGATCCTGCCCGCGATGCAACCCCTGACGTGGCATTCCGGTTCGGTTACCCTGTACTGAGGAACGATGTTCGATCGCGTCCTGACCATTCTCGGGAGCCTGAGCACGGCGGTCCCGCACCCGCGCGCCGACGAGCGCCTGGTGCGCCTGTTCGAGACGCTGCAGCGCGCGCCCAGCAACGACGTCGCCGAGACCATCGAGGGTGAGATCTGGCAGGTCTGGTCCGCCGCGACCGACGATGCCGGCCGCCGGCTGATGCAGGAGGGGATCGCGGCCCTGGCCGGCGGCCGCGTCGAGCCGGCGGAGATCACCTTCGGCCGCTTGATCGCGCATGACCCGGATTTCGCCGAAGCCTGGAACAAGCGCGCGACCGCGCGGTTCCTCCTCGACGACGCCTCCGGCTCGGTCGCCGACATCGAAGAGACCCTGACGCGCGAGCCGCGCCATTTCGGCGCGCTCTCCGGCCTGGCGCAGATCATGATGGCAGAAGCGGAATGGGTCGGCGCCGCCAACGCGCTCGAAGCCGCGCTCCGCGTCAATCCTCACCTCAAGAACCTGCGCACCGCCCTCGAAACCCTCAAGCGCAAGATCAAGCGCTCGCTGCACTAGCCGCTCAGAGCGGCGGCGGTGCCTGCTCCAGGCTCGAGACCTCGTTGGTGACCGTGGTCCGACGCATGTCGCGGACCTGGGTCGAGTCGTAGCGCCGCGCGCGGTGCATGGTGACGCGGTTGTCCCAGATGACGAGATCGTGCTGGCGCCAGACATGGGTGTAGACGAATTTTCGCTGCGTCGCGTGCTCGACCAGGTCCATCAGGAAGGCGCGCGCCTCGGGCACCGGCCAGCCGACGATCGTCCCGGCATGGGAGGCCAGGTAGAGCGAGAGCCGCCCGGTCACCGGATGACGGCGCACGAGCCGCTGCTGCACCGGCGTGCAGAGGCGCTTCTCTTCATCGGTGAACTCGGTGAAGCCCAGCAGGCTGCGCGAGTACATCTGGCTGTGCTCGCAGATCAGGTCGTGGACCTGGCGCTTGGTCGCCTCGTCGAGCGTGTCATAGGCGGCGCGCATATCCGCGAACTCGGTGTTGCCGCCGGAGGGCGGAATCACGCGCGCGGAGAGCAGCGAGTACTTCGCCGGCACCTTCTTGAAGGAGCTGTCCGAGTGCCAGAGCAGATTGCCGAGACCGAAAAGCCGGCGCCGGTCGTCGCGCGCCATGATCTTGCTCTTCTCGTCGAGATTCGAGATGTCGTTCAGGTCCATGCTGATCCGGCGTTGCGGGCGCAGATCGCTGATCGCGTCCTCGAGCGGGCCGAGCTGGCGCGAGAAGGCGACCTGCTGCTCATCGGTCAGGATCTGATCGTGGAAGACCAGCACGCCGAAGCGCGTCATGCCGTCATGGATGGCGGCGACTTCTTCCTCGCTCAGCGTCTTCGAGAGATCGATGCCGGAGACCTCGCCGGCGAAGTCGGGCCGCGCGACGGGATCGATGGGGCGGACGGAAATGGCCATGCACCAACGCTAAGCCGCTTCGCCGGGGCCGGCAACCGGGAGCGGAACGCCGCGGATCGCTGCAGCGTTCTACCGCCATGGGCCGCAAACTCGCGCATTTCCTCGCCATCGCGTTCACCGCGGCCGCCATGGTCCCCGGCGGCGCGCATCTGTTCGCGATGGCGGCGAAGATGGGCATGGCGCAGGAGCCCTATTTCACCGTCCAGCAGATTTATCGCGGCTGGGCCTTGTTCGGCATCGCCATCTTCGGCGCGATCTTCGCCAATGCCGCGGTCGCGATCCTCGTCCGCCACCAGCGCCCCGCCTTCCGCCTGGCCGCGGCGGCCGCGCTTCTCCTAATCCTGACGCTCGCGGTCTTCTTCACCTGGACCTTCCGGCGAACCAGGCCACGGCCAATTGGACGGCGGTGCCGACCAACTGGTCCGACCTCCGCGTGCGCTGGGAGAATTCGCATGCGGCGAACGCGGTGCTGACCTTCATCGCGCTCTCCTGCGCCGTGCTGGCGCAGCTAACGGCGCAGGAGAGGAGCGCGTAAGGCGAAGCCGCTCTCAGGCGGCCTTGCGGTACTCTGCCTCGACCACCGCGCCGATCCGGGCACGCGCCGCGTCGATCGCCTGCGCGCGCGCTTCCGGACCGAAGGCGAGCTTCTCGGCGCGGATGAAGGTGACGTCGGTGATGCCGACGAAGCCCAGCAGGGTGCGGAGATGCGGCTCCTGCGAATCCATCGCCGCCGCAGGGCCTTCGCTGTAGAGACCGCCGCGCGTCTCGATCACCACCGCACGCTTGCCAGGGAGCAGACCTTCCGGTCCCTTCTCGGTGTAGCGGAAGGGGTCCTGTCCAGAATCTTTCGCACATTTGATCAGGCGGCGGCTCCGGATTGTGGGACCTGCGGCTGATAGAGTGGCCGCATGTTCATGTAGCACCTGGCTGACCACGCCGATCCTGCGATATAG
>Ga0194132_10009718_pt1 | contig 13099 bp, 5 predicted proteins | sample TA2KigOf80mmetaG_FD_148612 | JGI IMG/M metagenome (GOLD analysis project Ga0194132, IMG submission 148612) | Freshwater microbial communities from Lake Tanganyika, Tanzania - TA2015054 Kigoma Offshore 80m | ecosystem: Environmental > Aquatic > Freshwater > Lake | place: Tanzania: Lake Tanganyika... | reverse complement strand
TCAGGGCGATTCGATCGGGTGTCCGTGCTGCTTGCTCCTCAAACAGCGCTACCAGCGTTGATTCGCTATAGCTGTGTTGCTCGCCGTTGTATCCGGCTAGTAACTGATGCCGCTCGCGGGGCTGGAGTACTGGCAACTGATACAACGGAGCATCCGGAGTGTGGAGTGCAGCTGCGAGCACTCTCAAATAAAAGTCCGCAAATTTCTCGATCGTATCCCTACGGAATAAGTCGGTTCGGTACTCAATCGCACCGGTTAACCTGGATCCGTCTTCTGTGATGTGCAGGCTGCAATCGTATTTAGAAGTGACGCTCGGGACCGGTAACGCCTCTGCATCGAGCACATAGAAGTTGCGCCGTTCGCGCTCTCTTTGGAGGTATAGAAACAGCGTCTGGAAAACCGGATTTCGGCCAGGATCGCGCGAAGTGCGCAGGGCGCGGACGAGACGATCGAACGGCAGGTCCTGATTGTCGAAGGCTTCGATCGTTCTTTCCCGCGTATTCTGTAAAAGGTCCCGGAAGGTGGCCCATCTAGATATATCGGAGCGAAGTACAACCAGATTTACAAAATGTCCGATCACCGCCTCAGTCGCGAGAGTATTTCGCCCGGCTAGCGCATAACCAATTCCAAGGTCTGTCTGACCGGAGAAACGTCGCAAGAAAGCCGCGAATGCTCCGAGGAGTATTTGGAAAACGCTGAATCCCTCTTGGCGGGCGAACTCCATCGTTGCAGCGACTAATGCATCCGGCAGTTCAAAAGAAACTGAATCTCCGTCATATGTGCTAACTCGCGGACGAGGAAAGTCCAAAGATAACTGCAGAGGTGGAGTTCCTTCCAGGCGAGACTGCCAATAAGCCAGTTGCTGCTCCAGCGCGGATGGCTCCAAGCGGTGGCGTTGATCCATGACGAAGTCGGCATAGCCGAAGGCGAGCTGTTCTCGCGCCTGATCTGGTTTGGCGTACGCTTCTGTGAGTTCGTGGAGGAAGACCCCGGCAGACCATGCGTCCGCAATCAGATGGTGCGCGTTGAGCAGAAGAATATGCTCGTCGGCCGCCATGCGAAGCAGTCGGATGTGGAAGAGAGGCGCGGTGCTTAAGTCGAAAACCCGCATCCCCTCTTCTTGCAAAGCGGACTCATAGCGTGACGTGCGCTCGTGCACGCCCAGTGCAGAGAGATCTTCTACGGCCAAGTGAAAGCCAATATCGGGAATCTGGCGCTGTTGAGGGACTCCATCCTTTACCAGGAAGACTGTTCGCAGTGCAGGCTGCCGTCGGATGACTTGCCGTATCGCTTGCTCGAGGCGCTCTGGGCTGAGCTCCCCTCGCAGATAGCGGGCCGAGCGGACATTATAGGCGGGCGAACTGGCCGGTTCTGATTCGAGGAGCAGCCACAGGCTGTGTTGCGTATAGGAGAGCGGAAACTCGTCCGCAACAGGCGCGGCCGCAACAGGTTCGACAAGTTGAGCACCTGTGCTGACGAGCCGTTCGATCAGGCTCTGCTTATGCTCTGCCAAGGCGGCTCGCAACTCGGGGGTAATGACGCCAGCGGGTGCGCTTACGCGAAGTTGGGTTCCATCAACGGTCAGCCTGATGTGCAGGCGTGCACACGCGCCGATCACGGCGGCTAATGTCATATCGTAAATTGCTCGTCCTCCACCACTTCTGACGATCTCGAAACCGCCTCGGCCATGCGGCTCAGTCGCCAGGCCGCGTCGACCCACTCCGCGAGCGACTGAACACTCGCTCCGGTAAGAAACTGCGCAATGGAGATATTCACCGCGGTTTCGGCCAGGATCCTGTTTTTGATCTCCATGGCCATCAGCGAATCCAATCCGAGATGGGTCAGCGGTACATGGGCTTGTACCTCCGCGGCGGGCTGTCGCAGCACTGCGGCCACAATCTGCCGCACACTGCTTTGGGCGTCTTGAGGTGAGAAGCCCGGGGCCCGACCTGCTGTCGCCGCTAGTAAGTGATGCGTTAGACCGGTCAAAAGTGGCGAGGTGGCAAGCTGTGGGTCCACTCGAGCTAGAGTCTTCCAATCGATCCCGCAAACGGCGATTTGCCCAACTTGAGCCCCCAGGAAGGCGTCCAGTGCGGCGAATGCTTCTTCAGGTGCAATCCGGTGAATGCCAAAGGACTCCAGCCGGTTGTGCGCCTGCAACCCCGCTTCTGTTGCTCCGAAGCCGACTCCGGACCATGGCCCCCAATTCACGCTGAGTCCTGGCCTTCCCTGTGCCCTCCGCCATGCGGCGTGAGCGTCCAGGAATGCGTTGCCCGCTGCGTAATTTGCCTGCCCATGAGCCGGAATTAGAGCGGAAAGACTGGAGAACGAGACGAAGAGGTCCAGGGGTTCCTGACCCAGTTGTCGTTCCAGATTCCACGTACCGGCCATCTTCGGCGCGAGGACATCAGCCAGATCATCGGCTTCCATGGTGGACAGCGCAATGTCGCGCCAAGCGCCTGCAGCATGGAACACGCCACGCACTGGCGGTGCACCCGATTGCTTCCAATCTCTGAGTGCGTGCCGCAGCGAGGTCTCGTCGTTGATATCCGCCACGGCTGTGCCGACGTGAATCCCCGCCTTCCGCAGCGAGTCGATGACGGATTGCGCCTGCGCCTTTGCTGCGGTGCGGCCGATCAACAATAGACCCGTTGCGCCGCGTTCAGCCAGCCATTGCGCCGTTGCAAGTCCAACGCCGCCGAGGCCGCCCGTGATCAGGTAGGAAGCGGCAGGACGGCAATGGAAGCCGCCAGCCAGAATGGGCAAGGGATTGGCGCGAACAAGCCGTTCGACAAGCAGGCGACCGGACCGGATGGCTACCCGGTCCTCATCGCTGTTTGACTGCAGGTGCGCCACGAGACCGCCTACGTTTTCGTCGTCGGGGCGCGTGGGATCCAGATCCACCAAGCTCCCTGCCAGCTCCGGATGTTCCGTATTTAAAGATCGCGCGAATCCCCATAGTGGTGACTGCGTCAACGCGGGCACAAAGCGATCCCCGGCTGTTTGGACGGCGCCACGAGTAACCCAATAGATAGGGATCCTGCGGCCCGGAAAGAGCTGGCAGAGCGACTGGATGAGTTGGCGCGCCGCCTCCGTCACGACGTCCTGGCAGGACTGAAGTTCGGAGACAGGGAGAGTAGAGATTTCCGGCGCACCCAATGGCCAGAGGAAAATGACTCCATCCACTGTGGGAAACTCGATCTCGGCCAGTCCCCATACCGCCCGCAGGCGTTGCAGCCGGAGATCTGGTATCCAGAATTCGTTCGTCTTGAAGCTAGGAAAGCGGACGCCGCGACGGATGACCAACGAGTTCCGCAGCCCGATTTGAGCGGCGATGCGATCTCCAATAATGCCATCTTCCCCGAAGATCATCCATCGCTTCGTCCGGCGTTCGTTGCCCGCGGCGGCTTTCGGAATGGGTGACCATTTGGTCTGATAAAGGGTGTCTTGTCGGAGTACCGCTGACTGCCGCTCCGGCAGGATCGCGGCTCTCTTCGTTTCTTCCACTTCCGCCGTAGTAAGCTGACGCAGCCGCAGTTCATTCAGCCAGGGCAACCCGGCGAGAGCCTGTTCCGTGGTCTGGCCGAAATCGAGCAAACTCGCTATCTCATTGACTCCTGCCGCAGCAAGCTTCCGCACCAAGTGTTGACAGCTTTCTGGCGATCCGATGAGCCCTCTTGTATCCGCGATGCGGTCGAACAGAAAGGTGACCAGTTCATCGACGCCGACGTCCGTGAGGGTATTGTCTGCGAGCTTATGTCCGCGACTCTCCGCGAGTCCGGACAAGAGGTTCCGGTTCGCCTTCAAGTAACTGCACATGGGACGACGCACGGCTTCTCGCGCTGCCTGAGCATCCGGGCCGACGCTGGTGTGCACCATCAACGTCACGATGCCGGTGGCCGGATCATGCCCGTGCTCACGCCGGCTCTCGCGATACAGACGAATTTTCTCGGCTAGATCGTCGACCTCCTGATCCAGCAGATGCGTCAAAACATGAGCGCCAGCCGCGCCGGCTTTCTGGAAGGATTTTGGATCGCCCGCGGCAGTCAGCCAGAACGGGAGCTCCCTTTGAATCGGCGTCGGGAAGAGGCTCAACGCAAACTGCTGGCCAACGCCGTTAGTTCCGGTGATGGATTCGCCGCGCCAAAGCCGGCGTACGGTTTCCGCTGTCTCGTATAAGCGTTCCCGTCGATCCGTATAGTTCTCCGGAGCCAGTGCGAAGTCATTCGGGCTCCAGCCGCTGGCGAACGAGATGCCTACGCGCCCGCCCGACAAGTTGTCCACCATGGCCCAGTCCTCGGCGATTCGCACCGGGTCGTGCAATGGCGCGACGACGCTACCGGCCATCAGCCGTACGCTGCGTGTCTCTCGTGCCAAAGCCGCGTGCAAAATAGCCGGGTTCGGGTATAGCCCGCCCAGGGAAGAGAAATGGCGCTCGGGGATCCAAACAGAACGGAAGCCATTCTGATCGGCAAAACGGGCGGCTTCCATGACCAGCCGGTACTTCTCAGCAGGATCAATTTGCTGCATCCCAGCAAAGAACATCAGAGAGAATTGGAGTTCCTCCGGATGATTCTCCTGTGTTTGTGGAACTGGGCGCGTCTTTGCGGACACCACGACCGTTGGCGTGCGGTGACCCGGTGAGTCGTACCAGATCCTACGTCGCTGGAACGGGTATGTAGGCAGGGAGATTTTGCTCCCCTCGCGTCTCCTTTCCACTTCCTGCCAATGGATCCGACACCCGGAAGCATACAGCGCCGCCAGTACTCCCAGCATCTGGTGGGGTTCGTCCTTATTTGGCTGCAGAGTGTCGATCAGTCGCCATACGGCGTCGGGAGCATTCCGTCGGATCAGATTGGTCAGGACCGGCCGCGGTCCGACTTCCAACACCACGTCGCAACCTTGCTCTGCCAGCGTAAGGACACTGTCTGAAAAGCGCACGGGTGCTAAAACATGTTTGATCCAGTAGCTCGCAGTCGACAGTTCGTGCTCACCTGCGATACGCCCGGTGATGTTGGAGATGAGCGGGATGCGAGCCGGTTGGAACGAAATCGAAGCCAAAACCTTCTCAAATTCCGATAGAACCGGGCTGAGGAGCGGCGAGTGGAAGGCATGGGAGACACTGAGTCGCTGTGCGCCGTGTCCTGTGCGGGCGAGGGCGTCGAGTGCCGTTTGCAGATCGGCAAGTTCGCCCGATATGACGACTTCGTTCGGGCTATTGACTGCGGCCACCGACAGCGTGTGCGGGAATGTGGCAATCGCGGCTGCGACGGCATTCTCCGTCGCCCGCACAGCGGCCATTCCGCCGTTCGGTGGGAGCGCCTGCATCAGCGCCCCTCGCGCCGTGACGAGACGCATCGCATCTTCCAAACTGAAGACGCCTGCGCGGCACGCCGCGACGTACTCGCCCAGGCTGTGGCCGAGAACGATGGACGGTGTGATTCCCCAGCTTTCCAGTAGCTCGCACAAGGCGTATGCCAGGGCGAACAGCGCCGCTTGGGCATGCGCGGTCTGCTTCAGGCATTCCGGTACATCGAAATAGTTGGTCGCACACCGGTCAAAGGCTTTTCGGAAAACCGGTTCGCTGTCATACAGTTGACGCCCCATGCCCTCATACTGGAAGCCTTGGTCTGTGAACACGAACGCCACCCGTGGCGGCACGCCCTGTTTCCCTGATTCTGATGACGGGATGGCGGTGCTCGCACCGGCGGCAAATGCACGCAGTTGGTCCGCAATGACAGGAAGCGAATCGCCCAAGACGGCCAGACGCTCGTCAAAATGGGTTCTACCGGTATTCGCCGTAAGGCACAGGTCACCTAGGCGCACCTGAGGATTCGCGCTGCAGTAATGGGCGTACGCGTTTGCCAGCGCGCGCAGTCCCGCGCCGGTCTTAGCCGATAGAGCCAATATCCGGGTCCCAGATACTGTTGCGCCCGACGTACAAGGTCGTACTTCGTGCTGCTGCATCACCACATGCGCATTGGTTCCCAAGAGTCCGAAGGAGCTCACGCCGGCGAGTCGGGGCGTGTTGGGCCGAAACCAGGTGGTGTGTTTCGTGGGGAAGAGAATCGGCTTCTGGGCGGCCTCGATATGAGGGTTCAGATCCTGGAGGTGGAGGTTCGCCGGTACGGCGCCGTGTTGGAGTACAAGTGCGGTCTTGATGAGTCCGCAAATACCCGCAGCGCCTTCCAGATGGCCGATGTTCGTTTTCACGGCGCCGAGTGCCAGCGGCTGATCTGGAGCACGGCCGGGCAGGAACGTATCAATCAGCGCGCCCACTTCGATGGGGTCACCCAACGACGTTCCGGTGCCATGACACTCGACAAAATCCACCTGATGCGACACTACACCGGCGTCATCCAAAGCCGTTTGTATGAGTGTGGCTTGCGCGCGGCGGCTCGGGGCTGTCAGCCCGTTGCTTCGCCCGTCATGATTGACCGCAGATCCGCGAATCACGCCCAGGATCCGGTCACCGTCTGCCTCCGCCATCCGCAACGGTTTCAACAGGACTAATCCGCATCCTTCGCCGCGAACGTAACCATCGGCGGCCGCATCGAAGGTGCGGCACTGACCCGTCGGAGACATCATCCGCCCCTTGGACAGCGTGATCATCGGCTCCGGTGCGATCATGAGATTGACACCGCCGGCGACGGCGACCTCGCACTCTCCATTCCGGAGCGCGTTGCATGCCAGGTGTACGGCTACCAATGACGTGGAGCAGGCTGTGTCCACGCCAATGCTGGGGCCTTCCCAGCCGAATGTATACGACAGGCGACCTGCCATTGCGCTGAGTGTGTTGCCGGTGCCGTAATAAGCATTGATATCGGCGAAGCCGCCATCGCGGAGTTGGTTGAGCAGGTAGTCGGAGTAGAGGGCTCCGACGAATACGCCGGTCCGTGTTCCCTTTAGCCGATCGGGCGGTATGGCCGCGTTTTCCAACGTCTCCCAGGCAGTTTCGAGCAGGAGTCGTTGCTGGGGGTCGAGGTGGATTGCCTCGGCGGGAGCGATGCCAAAGAACTCGTAGTCGAATGCTTGGATATCTTTGAGAAAGGCGCCATATTGTACCGGTTGTGTGGCGTCGGCCGCGTTCATCAGGCTCTGTCGTTCTGACGGGATCGGACCTACGGCATCGACGCCGTTGGCAAGCAATTTCCAGAAGCTCTCGGGCGAATGGACTCCGCCGGGAAAACGGCATCCCATTCCCACGATTGCGATCCGCTCTTTCCGATAGTCCGCAGGAGGCTCACTGCCCTTTTTCGGTGCTCGCTGCTCGTCAAAGTAGGCCGCGATCCCGCGGAGCGTCGAGAAATCGAACAGGAATGACGCAGGCAACGACATCTGGAAGGCTTCACCGAGCTGCCGCGTGAATTCGATCGCCTTGAGCGAATCGAAACCCTGCTCCGCCAAGGCCTTGTCCGGGTGTAAAGCAGCCAGGTGCGTCAGGCGCATAGCCAGCGTGGTCACCGTGCTGAGGGTGGTGTCACCCGCCTTGCCTCGGTCTACCGCCGGAGGAGGCGTGACGGTATGGCTCTCCTCCCATTCCTTGGCCAGCCGGTAGCGTTGCAGTTTGCCGCTTGTTGTTTTCGGTAGTCTGCGCACCTGCACAACATCGTTGACGATCAATCCGAGGCGACCGGTCACTTCCCGCTTGGCCGTTTCAGCGATCAGCCCAAATTTGTCAGCAGGGCCCTTGAATCGAATAAAGAGAACCAGTTGCTCGGAGGCCGTACCCAACGGACGACACCCGCAAGCGACCACATTGCCGCCATCCATCTGGAGTGCAGCTTCCACCACTCGCTCGATGTCGTGAGGGTGGAAATTAGCGCCGTTGATGATGATCAGTTCCTTGACCCGGCCCGTGATGACGATGTGATCGCCGTTGAGGAATCCCAAATCGCCGGTGTCGAGCCAGCCGTCCTGGAGTACGCGGCTGGTTGCCTCTGCATTCCCGTAGTAACCGGCTGTAGTGGAGGCTCCCGCGATGAGTACGCGGCCCACCGACAGATCGGGCAAAGTGGCGCCCTTCTCATCCGCAATGCGCACCTGCACGGTGTCTACGACGATCCCGCAATCGACCAATACAACGGAATTGTCGAGCGACTCGGTCAGCTCTACCGTTTTTCCAACAGCCAGTGAGTCCCGCTGGACTCGCCAGCCCCGAACCGGGGCGCCTGCTTTGGAGAGAGAGACTGCGAGTGTGTTTTCCGCCAATCCATAGGAGGGCTGAATCACATGTGGCGACATGCTATGCACGGCCATAGCGTTGCAGAATCTGGTGCAAACCGCTTCGGAAATCGGTTCGGCTCCATTGGTGATCAAACGGACGGACGAGAGATCCCAATGGACCGGCGGCGCCGCGCTATAGGCAGACAGCAGATACTCAAAACCGAAATTGGGGCTGAATAGGTGTGTCGCACGATGGCGGTGAACCAGTTCCAGCCAAAGCATGGGCCTGCGGACGAAGAGGCTCGTCGGCATCAGCACTTGCTGGAACGACGCGGCTAAAGACCGAAGATGAACGCCAATCAGCCCCATGTCGTGCCACAACGGCATCCAACTGAGCGTGATATCGGTGGGCACTGCAAAGCACCCTCTCAGGCAGGAGCCGATGTTCGCCAGGAGATTTGCATGCGTGAGTTGCACGCCCTTCGGGTCACCCGTGGATCCTGAGGAGAATTGGAGGAAGGCTAAGTCGCCCGGCAGTGGAGTTGCTAGCGGCCGGCTGTCCGGTGATGCCGCATCGAGCTCCTCAATGAGCGTAATGTGTTGCCGATCGAGGAGAGGGTCCAGTTTGTCGGCCCGGGCGCGGCTGACAAGTATCCTTGGCTGCTCCAGTACACGCCAGATGCGCAAGAGCTTCTGGTTCATCTCCTGCTGAGCGGTTCCAGCAACCGGAACCGGCACAGCGCCTGCCTGCAAACAGCTCCAGAACAGGAGTACGAACTCGTAGTTGTCTTCGACCGGAAGGAGAACCTGGCAACCCTCGCCAATGTTCAGCGTTCTGAGCTGACGGGCCCGCTCCTCCGAGAGCCTTTGGAGTTCTCGATAGGATAAGAAGTTCTCTTTCGCGGTATCACCGACGAACGTGATGCCTGTTTGCTCCCCGTGGGAAGCGTTAGCCGCGGCAGCTAACCTGTCTAAAAGAGTACCGGTAAACCAGTAATCTGGAAAGGAATCGCTTTCTCCGACATCGCCCATAGCCTTACCTGTTCTCCCCGACTTCTGGCCCCGCCATTCCGTCACCAGTAAGTGGTTCACTTAACTTCGGATCCCAACATGATTGGTAATCCGTCGCGGTTTCCCACAACCACCACTTTTGTATTCGGAGACTTGGCAAGTTCGAGTGTGGCTTCGATCGCCTTCCACTGGAGAACTTGAGGGGTAATTCCCTTTGAGATCTCTTCCTGGAACCTCTTGATCCCTCGCGCCTCCTCCAACTTCCGCTCCGCTTCCCGCTGCTCGCTTTTAACCCGAAAATCGTACATTTCGAGGACCTGCTCGGCCTCCAGCTTGGCTTGGATGGCCTCCTGGATCTTAGGGGGTAACTTGACGTTGATAATGGATACTTCGGCGACATCTACATAGACTCCGCCGATCAACCGCTTGACCCGCCCAAATACCCGCTCCCTCTGACCAGCGCGAGCCAGTGCGTATAGTTGTTCGGGTAGATCCTGGCCGACGATGTCCTGCAGCGCGGCGCGAAGCTGGGGTACCACTACCTTGTCTGCATAATTGGGGCCATAGACACGGTGCAAGTGACTCAGTAGCAAAGGGTCCGGACGGTAGACGATGAAGGCATCCAAGCGGACCTCTAAGCCGTTCTTGCTCAGCGCCGTAATCGGCACGGTTTGTTGCTGAAAAGTAAGATCATACTTGTAGACCTCATTCCAGGGCGCTATGACGTGGAACCCTTCGTAATAGATCTGCGGCGATGGACGGCCTGCGAATCGTTCATAGAGCACCATACCCTGGCCTGGGTACACCGATATGAGCATCCGGTTGGCGAATGCCGCGATACCGAACACCAGCAGCAACGAGCCGATGGTGCAACCCATCCAATGTTGGTCCCAGAATTCCCGCAGCCAGGTTCTTGCTGCGGATTCGGTCACAGTGTTCTCGAGAGTCGTGCTCATGAACGTTGTCCCCGGTTCGTGTCGTTCTCGTAGGGGACAATTTGACCGAAATCGAGCTTCAGGATGCGATCGGCCAAATGGAAGTAGTGGTCGTCGTGAGTTGCTGCAATCACGGTCGCTCCCTGTCGTTTCAGGTCAGGCAAGATCGTCTCGTAGAAGTAGCGGCGGAATGGAGGGTCTTGGTCTGCTGCCCATTCATCGAGAACGTAGATCGGCTTGCGATCCAGGCAGCACGTGATTAGAGCCAGACGCTTCCGTTGTCCCGTCGAGAGGTCAGTCGTCTGCCAGTGGTCGCCGATCAACTTGGTCTTCTCCGCGAGCTGGAATTCGGCGAGCAGTTCGTTTACTTTTTCCAAGCTGTACTCGGGCGATCCATACAGCCGATCGAAAAGATGATAGTCACTGAAGATGACGCTGAAGAGGTTGCGATATTCGGGATAGTTCGTATCGTCGATCGCGATACCATCGCGGAGCATAGAACCCTCCTTCGGGGAGTACAGATAAGTGAGCAGTTTTAGGAATGTGGACTTGCCACTGCCGTTTCCGCCGACGATGAAAAGAACTTTACCCTGTTCGATGGTCAGGTTCATCGGGCCAAGCTTGAAGCCGACCTTCCCCGGTTCGCCGTACCAGAACACCACATCGCGCATGCGTATCTGCTGAAACTGCTGTGTGGTTGCCGGCAAAACTTCCAGCGGCAATTTCTCCTGCGCGCCACCGAGTTCGCGTTCGACGCGGTCGATATTCGCCACGGCGACATTCGCGGCGGCGACGATCGGAATCGCGCCGATGAACCCGGTGAGCGGTCCAGTGATGAACAGGATGGTGGCTGTAATCTGACGAAGGACCTCCGAGTATGCTTCGCTGAACCGGGGGAGCAGGAAGACGAGTGCCCCGATTAGGATGTAGAACGAGCTTTGGGAAAAGATGTAGTGCTTGTTGAAGTGATTGGTGCTCTTGACCTTCAAGTCCATCAGGGACTCTGAGGTCGCCCGTAAACTGTCCCGTAGCCCTACCGCGCGTTTGCCATCGAGCTTTACCTCTTTGAAGCCTGCTAGTAGCTGTTGCAGAAGGTCTAAGAATGCATGCTCTTTACGGACGGACTCCGCCATGTCGCCTTGCATGCGTTGCGACATCTGTAAATGGAGAAGCGTGCCGGCGCCTGTGAATAGAAGTGTGAGGAAGAACGCGGGGCGCGAGATGATTGCCAGATAGATGATGCTGCAACCGACCATCAGTCCTGCCTGCCCGGCGATCACAATGGTTGTTGTCGCTTGCGAGATTGCTAAGGTCTCATTGGCAAAAACATAGTACAGCTTGGGCCTGCCCATGCCCTCAAACGGCAATAAGTCCGCTCCGAAAATCTTGTCGAGGAGTCGCAGGCGAACGTTGTTGAGGCACGATTCCACGAGGGCCGAGGACTTGGACAGCAGGCAGTACTGCGCGATGACAAATATGCCAATCGCGCAGGCAAACATAACCATGTACCGAAATGACCCCGCTTCGTCTGCTGGATCCCCAGCCGCCATATTGATGATTGCCAAAAGCAAGGCATTCATACCGCCGGATAAGCCTGCCATCGCCGCGATCTGCCATAACGATACACCAGACTCCCTGCGGATCAGTTGGAGCAAGTTCATAAATTGATAAATCGCTATGAGGCAACTGATGTCGAAATTACCCGTTTCACCGGTTTCGTAAGCTCACGGTGGAAGTGAAGCTGTGTCAGAGGCTCTTGAGCAGGTGGCTTGTTAGGGCTGGGGCGCTGCTACCGTCTCCGGATTTGCAGCGTCAGCCTCTACCTTGCCCTTCTCGAATTCTTGCTGGAAGTGATTCTTCATCTTGTCAACATCGAAATCCAGGAATGTGCCACCAGTTTCGAAATGCTGAATGAAGACCCGGCCTACCGCGAACGTCGTCGCGCCGGCGAGTAGGGGCACGGAGACGCCGCCGATGATGGTCCCTGCTACGGGGATCATTTTGACGGCGCTGCCCACCGCGCTGCCGGCTACGCTGCCCGGTAACGCAGCACCAACCAGTGCAGCGACAATTTCTTTTCCCCGATTTTCCGAAAACGCAACGCCGTAATGCTTGGCGAGCGTCGACAGCATTTTCAGTTGAACACCCATGACGGCCGCGAAGTCGAGAAAGGGAATCGGGATAAAGCCGGCTCCCATCGACCAGTACATATACTTCTTCACGATTGAGTTGGGGCTGGTGGCCTTCTCGTCCATGTAATCAGAGCTCCTTTTAAGTTAGCCTCAGCGTCCAGCGCCGGTGAGTGCTTCGCAGGCGCCAGTGGTTCCGTAACATACAACTGCGGCATCCTTAAAGGTAGCAGGAAAGCATCTGACGGTCAACAGAAAGTCTTGTCTCATACAAGATGAGCCTGAAGGAATCGAGGTAGCGGAATCTGGTGATTGATCATCACGATGCATGGCGGGGAGAAGTTGAGCCTGGACAAGATCCGGGAACTGATGAGCGCGAGCGAGGATTTGCGGTTTACGGGCCACGCGCGGGCCGACATCTACGAGTGGGTGGAGACGACGTTGCGCGAGCATGGCTACGAAAAGCAGGGCCGTGAGGTGAAAGGGCTGCTGCGAAGCTACATCGCGAAGATGACCGGCAAATCCGGGGCGGTTCACAGCAACTGTTTGCCTATCGTCCCTTGCAGGTTTGGCTCAATGATCCCTTCGAATCGCCGCCGGTACCGGTGGCCATCGATGGCGGCCAACTGGTGTTGCCATGGGCTTAATTTCGACCGCGGCTTGGACAGCAGCCACTCTGTGGCTCTCGCAAACCTCGAAGTTGCTGATAAAGTGAGGGTTGCCCTTCTTCCTTCGATTCCCTTGTTCGCCTCCGTTGGTGGGGCTGGTGTCGGCATTCTTGGCTTTCTTTCGCCAGCGCACGGCGCTTCAGCTTGAGATTCTGGCCCTCCGTCACCAACTTGGCGTTCTGCCGCGCAC
>Ga0194132_10009717_pt1 | contig 13101 bp, 8 predicted proteins | sample TA2KigOf80mmetaG_FD_148612 | JGI IMG/M metagenome (GOLD analysis project Ga0194132, IMG submission 148612) | Freshwater microbial communities from Lake Tanganyika, Tanzania - TA2015054 Kigoma Offshore 80m | ecosystem: Environmental > Aquatic > Freshwater > Lake | place: Tanzania: Lake Tanganyika... | reverse complement strand
CTATGACAAATTGGTCAGAGGTTTTGTTCTCCCCTACGAGAACTTGGGCGTTTAGGCCGCCATCCATTTTGTAAGAAACTAATTGTTTCATACAAAATATTAGATTTAGTTTATCTTATGATAAATTTTGTAGGCTACAAAAGATATTTGTAGTAATTATACTAAATACGCTCAATAATGCTCAAACACATAGGCATATGCGGAATTAAAGAGATCAGATTCGTGATGAAGTTTATGCCTCATAAACACACGATATAGTTCACGTCGTATGTCTGCGCCAGAACCTTCTATTTTTCTCTGCCATCCAGTATAACGTGTTTTTGTTACCACTTCATCAATTTCAGTCACTAAATTTTTTATTTCATCTGGAGTAGTTTTCATTTTATATTGATTGAAAATTCTTGTTAATGCTTCTTTGTGATCTGCTTCTTTTTCTTCCTGTTTTCCTTTTTCAGCTTCAACAACTTCTTTAGCTATTTCTAACATTTTCTTTAACCACTCATAATCATCAATTAATTTTTTTTGATACATTTCTCGAATTTTTTCTAATCTTTCACCTAATTCAATAAATTTTTTAGATGGTTTTTGTCTCTTTAATCTACGGATAATTCTAATTTCCATTTCATGTGGATTTATTGGACAATGATCTTCACGAATTTTTTGAAGAATGTTTTGATCCATTACTAAAACTTCCAGATTATCTTCTATCCCAAGTACTTCTACATTTTCATTGATTGTTTTGATTGTTTTTGGTCCAAGTTTTTTCCATACACGTAATCCAGATCCAGTTGATGGTTGCATTGAGTTATAGATATCAGATAGCCACCGATAGTCCTTTGCTTGCTCCGCTGTAGTGTATTTTAGATTTAGAATTTCCCAGTGTTTTTGCAAGACAATAAAATCTGCAGCAAAATTATCTTTAATTTGTGCAGATTGTAAGTAACTGCTTTGTGGTCTGTCAAAACATCTAATTGCCGCAATTAATCCTTCATACCCCGTCTTTGTCCTATCTATATTTGGAAAATAGGCAAGGCATTTTTGCAATAATTTTGGTAGTTTTTTTGCTAATTCCTCTATGTTTTTGATTACTGGTGATAGGGTCTCAAAATCATAGGTCAGGGCCTTTGTAATGTCATCAAATACTCCAATATAGTCGACTATTATGCCTGAAGATTTGCCAGGAAACGGTCTGTTTACTCTACATACAGCCTGAAGTAGGCCTTGATCCTTGAGAGGTTTGTCAAGATACATTACTTGTAAGATCGGGGCATCAAATCCTCTTAGTAACTTGCTAGTTACAATCAAAAACTTTAGTGGATCATTAGGATTTTGAAATCTTTTGATAATTTCGTCCTGATCTTCTTTTGTTAATTCAAATTTCTTCTTTCTCTCTATAGAATCATCTTTATCGGTTGTCATTACAACTTCGAATTCATCTGGTTTTAGCAGTTTTGCAAATTCGTTATAATACATCTCACAGCAATCTCTGTCATAGGCTACAACCTGAGCTTTGAATCCGGAATCTTCGACGTTTTCTTTATAATGTCTAACAATATCTTCTGATTTTTGTTTAATCATATCTGGATGTGATAAGAATCGCTTTAGCTTGCCAGCTTTCTCAGCAAGAATTTTTTCATCCGAGTTTGTTAAACCAGTTTTGATTTTGGAATAAATTTCATCGAATTCTTCTCTGTCAAATCTGACCTTAGACAAACGTTTTTCAAAATTAATTGGTAATGTAGTATGATCCTCAACAGATTCTTCGAAGGAATACCTGTGCAGATATCTTTCAGGGCCGTCTGCGTCTGATCCAAAAGTAAGAAATGTGTTCCTATCCTTTTTGTTAATTGGTGTTCCAGTTAATCCAAACAAAAATGCATTAGGTAACGCATTACGCATTCTTGTTCCTAAATCACCTTCTTGTGAACGATCAGCCTCGTCTACTAGTGCTATGATATTATCACTGTTGTTTAGGACGCCCTCAGCCTCTCCAAATTTGTGAATTGTTGTAATGATTACTTTTTTGACTCCGCGTTTGAGATAGTCCTCTAATTCTTGTCTTGTATCTGCACGAATTGTATTTGGAACATTGGTTGAGCTGAATTTGCCTGCAATTTGTGAATCAAGGTCGATTCTATCTACCACAATCATGACTGTCGGATTGTTTAGTTTTGGATGATTACGAAGACGCATAGCGGCAAGTATCATCAATAGCGATTTGCCAGAGCCTTGGAAATGCCATATAAGACCAGACTTTACTTTGCCTTCAACAACTCTTTGAGTAATTAGGTTTACAGCTTCGTATTGCGGATAGCGAGCAATCATTTTGATTTTTCTAGCTTTTGGATCAGTTGAAAATACTGTATAGTATTGCAGCATTTCAAGAACTGTTTCTCTACTGAATAATGATTGTACAAGAATGTCGAATTCAGCTAGAGTTCCACTTTCTTTTTTCTTCCATGGCTCCCAGAATTCCTCTGGTGGACTACCGACGGTTCCATACCATAGCTCCTTTCCTTCAGTAGATGCAGAGAACACATTGGGAACAAAAAGCTCTGGAATAATTTTCTCATATAGATCATAGATATCAGATGCTCCATCTAGCCATGAAATTGATGGTCGGATTGGAGTTTTTGTTTCTATTACAACTAGAGGAATTCCATTAACAAACAATACAATATCTGGTCGTCCAGTATCAAGAGATTTTACAGAAAATTCCTCTACAAATTCAAATTTGTTATTGGTTAGAGCCTCTGGGCCAAAATCAATTAGGTTGACTGTTTTGTGTTGTCCATTTGGACCATATGGCATTGATTGATCACCTTTTAGCCATTTTGAAAATTCCTCATTTGCTTTGATTAATCCAACATCATGAACAGACCGGATTGTCTCTAATAGTTTGTAGATGATTTCGTCAATTCTTGACTGGTCCCATTTTATTTCTGGATTAATTTTTGGGATTGTCTCAGAAAATGTTTTTTCTAATAATACTTGGTTTTCTGCTCGTTCTATTGAATTTGGATCAATTTTGTTCCATTGTAATTTTGTTAGAATGTCAGAAATATAGTCTTGAACAGAGTTTTTTTCATTAAACAAGAATTTCTACCTCTGTTTTTTTAGGAGTAAGTTTTTCAGATAAGATACTTTTTTTCATCATTTTTAGACTAGAAATGTATACAATGAGTTTATTGACATTTTCATCTATTTCAGATAAAATTGATACAATTTTCTTTTGTTCGTCTAAGGGAGGTAGAATTATTTTATGATCAGCCAGATCTTTTCTGGTAAATCCTTGAATTGTTGTACCTCGACTAAACAAAACAAGAGTGTGGATTCCAGATAACAGATTCCAATACAGAAACTCTTCATTACATAGTGCCATATCTGGGATTATGCCAGTAACGTCTTGATTTATTGCAATATCAATTTTATTTATAGAAACATTTCCAATCGAAACACGAGACGATACAAGAATATTATTAGCTGGAATTAAAGAAGCTGAACTATTTTCTAATCCCAATTTTGAAATGAATCGTTCTCCCTTTACTATATAATGAGTAGTTAGTGTTGCTCCCTTTGTCCACGGAATATTTCCATCCCAATAGTCAGAAAGTGATGTAGATGGAGTTCCACCACCAAGTAGTTTTTTTGAAATGGACTCTATTTTTTTGATTTGCCATTTTTCTGGAATCTCTATTTCTTTTCCAAATAACCACTTTACTTTCTTGAATTTGGTATGACCAATCCCTTTTGTTAACAACCTTTCTACTGTAGAGTTCTTGAAGATTAGATATTGCTCCATAAGGTTTTGAGTTTTCGAAATTGTTTCATCTAGATTCTTGATGATTTTGAGGAGTTTTTCTTGTTCTTTTAATGATGGAATCCAAAACTCTTGTTTCGCGAGATTTTTCCATTTAATGGTAGGGGATAAAGAACCTTCAGAAATCATCATGGCACGTTCGTAAAATTCCTCGGTTTGCATCAACAAAGGTAGAAAATCTTTAATGATATTACCCTCAATTGCTTCAAGAACCATCATGTGTGCAGAGCAAATTCCCTCACGATTGGCTACAGCAAGCTTTCTCTGATAAAATCGGCGTTTACCAAACAAAATTTGCCCTGCCTTAAATCGTAATTTTGTTGCGTTAACATCATCAGGCGTACCATGCCTTCTAATCTCTGGTTCTTCTGAGTCTAAATGTTCTAAACCAACATAATAGTCAGTACCTGCTTTTTTTGGATCATCAACTCTATCAGAGATAATTTTACAAATTTCATCAAATCGCACCTTAGACCACGTAGTAGTATTAGATTCCATTGTTTTGCTCCTTTAGAATGATTTTTTGAGATAAAAGAGAATCAGTTAGATCTTTTCGCAATTGATATAATTTTGGAATGTGGTTTTTGAATTGGATTAATTTTTGTTCAGTATTCGATAAAATCGAGGCAATTTTTTGTTGGTCGTTCACTGACGGTAAAAAAACTTCATAATTTTGAATATCAGACCAATTAGCTCTTGGCATTTTAGTACCAGCAGAAGAGGAAACTGCAAAAAGGCGAAATTTTTTTGAGGAGAGTATTTTTTCCAATATATGACCATCTAGCTCGTCATTAGTTTGAATTGGTAAGATATCTGTAGAACAATAACCATCCTCTGTAGCCAACCAAACTTTGTTGAGCAGTGGTCTAAGTTTTCCATATAATATATCGCCCTTTTTAAATACATTTTTTGTACTAGCGAAATTTTTTACATTTCCTTTTCCAACAAGAGTGTTTGTACCCTGACCAATATGTTCAAGACCAATAAACAAATCTGAATCTACGTTGGGATCATTCCTTATTTTACATAATTTTCCAAGAGCACATATCTTCCAGCCCTTAGGAATTTTTTCATAACTACCAGATGTGGTTTTTCTTTTCTCTAGTTTATTATGATCAAACCCTTTTGTTAGTAACTCATCTTGTTGAGAAACACAAAAATTACTATATCTCTGAACTACATTTTCCAGATTGTTGATAGATCGTTGTACGGAGTTTAAGATGTTTTTAATTCGCAATTGCTGGTTTTGTGGAGGTAGCATAAATTCAAAATTAGCAAGATCTCTCCAACGTACATAAGGGTTAGTAGAACCTACAGAGTTTTCAATAGCATGTCTCTGAAATTTTTCCCAATGAAATATGAATGGAAACAATTCAGGAATAAGCTCGTTTTTAGGCTCTAAAACAAGCGTAGTATTAGCACAAATTCCATCAAAAGTAGCTAATCCTGTTTTTCTTAGATAGGCACGACGGGTTCCAAAAAGTAATTGTCCTTTACGAAATACTCTATGAAATGCAGAACCAATAATTCTCTGATCTTGTTCAATACTACCATATTTTTGTACAAAAATTTTATCAGATTCAATATGTTCACCAGCAACATATTTTGTAAATCCTTTTTCTATGGGGTCATATTCATTTTCATTTACAGTCGTAACCACATCTCCTAGTTTGACTCTTGACCAAGATTCTTTTGTTAATTGTGTAGAGTTTTGTTTACTCATTTTTAATTACTCCAATATTATCAAAAACATTATCTAGTGAAGAGATTAGATCATCTGAACTTTTTTTCCAGTCCAATATAGAATCGTGTAATTTTGGAATCTTATCAGATGATGATTTTTTAACATATAATGGAATACTGAGTAAGAATCCATTATCGTTAATTTCTTTTTTTGAAGCTAGATATGATCTGCCTTTTTTAGTTTCAAAATTCTTATACAAGTCAAAAATTAATTTCAAGTTATCTTCTGAAAGGTAATTTTTGTTTCCAAGACGCGTTACTTGATCTAATGCATCAATAAATAGAAATTGTCCTTTTTTCTTTTTGTGTTGCCTTAGTATCATTATACAGGACTCCATAGAAGAATTATAGAACAAATCTGGACCTAGTCCAATTATAGCTTCAAGTTTATCAGATTCAATTAGTTTTTCTCTAATTTCACTTTCTCCATCTCTGAATAAAACTCCGTGTGGAAGTAAAATTGCTGCTCTACCTTTATCACTTAATGACATTAGTATGTGTTGAATGAATGCATAATCTGCACGCCCCTTTGGAGGAGTTCCTAAAACATTTCTACCATATGGATCTTGACTCCATCTACTTTGATCCCATTTAGATATTGAATATGGAGGATTTGCGAATATTACATCAAATGGTTTAAGACGATTTCCTTCAATGAATAGAGGTTGTTCGAGAGTATCTCCTCGTTTAATTTCAGCATCTTGAAATCCATGCAATAAAACATTCATTCTTGCTATACCAGAAGTCATTACGTTTTTTTCTTGACCATAGAGATTCAGAGTTTTGTGATGAAGCCCACTTTTTTTAACATAATTTACTGCTTCTAGTAACATTCCTCCAGAACCGCATGTAGGATCATAGATACTTTCATTTTCTTTGGGTGCAAGAATTTTAGTCATCAAAGTAACAACAGTACGATTTGTGTAGAATTCTGCTGCAGTGTGACCGCTATCATCAGCAAATTGTTTTATCAGATATTCGTATCCAGTTCCCATCAGGTCATCCGGAACAGAGTTTGTTGAGAGATTAAGACTTGAGAAATGCTCTATGAGATTTTTTAGTGTTTCATCGGAAAGAATTTCTTTGTTTGTCCAGTCTACATCTCCAAATATCCCAAAAAGCTTTGTATTTGCTTTTTCAATTTCTCTAAAGTTTTTTACTAGCTGCTCACCAAGATTTTTTGAAGAATTTCGTAAGTCATTCCAATGTGCTTCTTTTGGAATTTGGAAATTGTGAATTATGTCTGAAGTAGCATATTTTTCATCTCTTCCGGATTCTTCTAATGCTTTTTGATATTCTTGATCGTAAACATCAGAAAGTCTTTTGTAGAATAATAATGGAAAAATGTAAATCTTGTAATCCCCAGCATCCATCTTATTTCTTAGTAGAATGGCAGCATCCCAGAGATACCTTTCTAATTGCTCTAGAGTGACTTGCGAATTTTTATTCAACTAATAATCCCTCTTTTTTTAATAATTCACGTAATTCAAAATCAGCTGTTTTGAATTCATTAATAGCTATTTCTAGATCTTTTTTTGCTTGTGATAGAGGTACAATATTTTCAGTCGGCTTTGGTTCTATGTATCTAGTCACGCTTAGATTCCAGTCATTTCCTTTAATTTCTTCTATTGAAACTATGCGTGAAACATGTTCTCTTTCCTCATGTGTTTTGTATATTTTTGAGATTTCAAGAGCATGTTCGTCTTTAAAGTAATTTTGTGCTCTACCTGATTCATAGAGATCTGATGCATTAATCATCAAAACATTATCTTTTTCTGAATTGGTCTTTTTTGATTTGAATATCAAAATACATGGAGAGATTCCTGCTCCGTAAAATAAATTTGGTCCTAATTGAATAACTGCAACTAAATAATCATGATTTTCAATGATTTTTTGTCGAATTTCTTTTTCTGTATTTCTAAATAATGCTCCAGTAGATATTACAATTCCAGCTCGTCCTGTTTTTTCTTTCATTGAGCAAATCATATGTTGAATCCACGCAAAGTCACCAAAACTCTCAGGTGGAATGCCAGCAAAGGTTCTATTGAAAGGATCACTTTTCCAGATTTCATATCCCCAATTTTTTAATGAGAATGGGGGATTTGCAATAACACAATCAAAAGTTTTTATTTTATCTTCTTCTAAAAATTGCGGATATCTTAGAGTATCATCACGTTTTATTTCAAAATCCTTCACATTATGTAAATATAGATTAATTCTTGCAATAGACGCAGTATTTAGATTAGATTCCTGTCCATAAACTTGTAATAATCGGTAATCTTGTTTTTGTTTTCTTTTAACATGTTCTATTGCTTCTAATAACATTCCTGCAGTTCCACATGCGGGATCGTATACAGCTTCGTTTTCATTTGGATCTAAAATTTCATTTAACAGTTTTATGACTGATCTTGGAGTATAAAATTCTCCAGCACTTTTATTTGTTAAATCTGCAAATTTTTTGATCAAATATTCATATGCATCACCCAGAACATGATGATCAATTTTAGAATTTGATAGATTAATTTTTGAGAAATGCTCGATTAAGTCTTTCATTAAATTGTCAGTTATGATATTCTTGTTTGCCCATTGCGCACTGCCAAATATCCCAAAAAGCTTTGTATTTGATTTTTCAATTTCTCTAAAGTTTTTTACTAGCTGCTCACCCAGATTTTTTGAAGAATTTCGTAAGTCATTCCAATGGGCTCCTTTTGGAATTTGAAAGTCATGCATAATTTCTGATCTTGCAACTTCAACGTCTCCTCCGGATTCTTCTAATGCTTTTTGATATTCTTCATCATAAACATCAGAAAGTCTTTTGTAGAATAATAATGGAAAAATGTACGATTTAAAATCAGATGCATCCATATTACCTCGGAGTATGTTTGCAGATTCCCACAGGTATGTTTCTAAATGAAATTCTTTCCCATCGTTGCTTTGAAAACTTCTTCTGAATTTTTTAGAGTTATTTTGAGGTTTTTTTGTTTTTTTGTTATTCATGTTTTTTCCATGAATCTTCTTACTTTTATTTTTGTTAGATTTCATTTTCATACTTTAATTGATTATGGTGGATTATGAATTAAATTATGTAGACTACAAATAATCTTTGTAGTAAATGTGAATTTCATGCTAAAAATTATCCAACATGACTATGTTCTTAGATTGCCTTTTTCCCAGTGGTGTGATCTCATACATAACTTCTGCTTGATTAACACCTTCTCTCCACTCATACTTTCCATAGCCTAATGAGACTTTTTTCATTTGTGGCACTCCCTTGATAATTCTAATGTATCCAAGAGATTCTAATTTTTTGATTATAGCTCTTAGATTTGTGGCACCAATTTTTCTAATTCGTTTTCCAGAATCAACTGTCTTATCCCATTTCATTGATTTCAAGAGATCCTTATTGGTAATTATTCCAGGACCACGTTTTTCATTTGAACCAGTATTTTTTTTATCATACGTAAAGTATCCATTTGAAATTTTTTCAAGAACATTTTGATATGTCTTGTTCATCTTAGCAATTCCCAATGGCGGTATCGGTAATTCAATAACAAATTTTTTAGATTTTTTATCTTGACGCTTGTCTTTGATGTAATGAGCTTTTGTTCCTAATAATGTGGCAGAAAGAATTGCAGCTGCTGCCATAGAATTGGTTCCGCCAGTTACATTAATCAAAAAATCTTTTCTTTCAATGTTTGGATTAGAGGATTCTTCTTCAAAGACAATTTCTTGGATTTTATCCATTGTGTCATCAATTCCAAATGAGTTTTCAATTATTTTTACATCAATTTGACAATCTTCATAGAAAGATTTTATTTTGTTTGATAGTTCCTTAGCAATTTTTGGAAAATCCTCTTTTCCTTGTTTACTATGAATAAGCCAGATTTTTTCTATAGGGGTAGTCTCTTTTATCCATTGAATGACATGTTCTGTATTGATTCCGATTGGAGCGATATGAATTTGCATTGCTACAAGTTAATTTTGTAGCCTACAACTATTAAAATATACTAAATCTCTATTTACTAGAATTAATTAAAAAAAGAAAATGAAAGATGGGGAGCATATTTCAAACAACTTTAAGGGTAAATGGACTCTGATGGAATTGGATATTCTGGAAAAACTGTTCTCATTATTAATTACTAAATATGAATATCCTGCAGATAAAATCAAAAAATCACAGATATTATCAATTTCAGATCCTAATTCAAAGACAGAATCTAAGATATATGCCGATGCTATTGTTTATGATCAAAACGATAAGATAAAAATCATAATTAAAATAAAATCACCAATTCAATATCTCTATTCTGAAAATGTCATTGATCAACTAATTTTCATGATGCTGAATTCTGATGCAGATTATGGAATGTTGTACAATGGTAGAGAGAAATACTGTTTTAAAAAAATTCTCGGCACACAGATCATAGAGGTTCCAGATATACCTGCATTCGGAGAAAGAATATTTTCTTCCAAAGAATTTGATCCCAAAATAAAATATGAGGATTATTTTTTTAGAACCTGTGAGTTACTAAGAAATCACATTCACGACTATAGTGTCAGTATACTTTGTATTCTATTTGCAAAGTTTATTGATGAAAAAGAATTTGAAAATACAAAGCTAAAAAATCTAAATCAAAATCAAGTGAAAACAATATTACAAAATCTAATTCAGATAGGTACTGAGAAATATAATATTTATTTTGATGAACATGAAATACTAAATCAAATTCCAAACGATGTATTGTATAGTATTATAGAAGAAACAAATCAATTTTCAATTCTTTTAACAAATCCAGAATCAATAATTCAAAGTATTTACAGAATTATGAAAAAAGAAAGTTCTTTCAAATATGATACTATCTCAATAATTCCAGAATCAGTCTCATTATTAATGTACAAATATTTGATAAGTTGTGCAAACTCTGAAAACATTCAGAATAGAAAATTATTACTAACTCATATCGGAAATGGCAAGATTGTTTTTGACGTATTACGTCACATTTCTGACGAGTTTGAGTTAATTGGAAAAGATCTAAGAGAGTTTTCCAGTAAAAATCTAGCCATATCTGACAACAACAGACGTCATCTAGGAATTTTAAAGTTCTTTTTAATTTTGAAAGGATTTCACGATATTAAGATACTACAAGAAGAACCATTGTTTCATGAAAATTCATTTCTGTATAATGGTATAATGAGCACTCCACCTCTTGGAAAAATTGCACCTGAAGAAATTTCTATACATAACGATTTCGGAATAGATTATGTAAATCAATACATAATCAAAATGTCTGAAAGAGTTCTTTCTTCTGGTTATTTTACATTAATTGTATCAGCTAAATTTCTATTTGATAAAAAATCAAAAGCTGTAAGAAATTTTTTACTAGAAAAAAATATTCTTAGAGGAATTATCAAGCTTCCCCGAGGCACGCTTGAACATACAACAATTCCCCCATTCATTATTTTCTTACAAAAGAATCCAACTGATGAAAAAAATCTAAGAAATTATCCAGTTTTTATGTCTGATCTCGATAGTCCAGACTATAATATACGCAACAAAATAAGCCCAAAAATTCTTTACAAAGTTTGGGACAAATTTATTGAATTACAATCTATTAACAAAATTCTTGATGAAGATGACAAAGGTTTTGCAATTAATATCGACGAATTAGTTAATTTTGATAAATGGCAACCAGACTTACACAAACCATCTAGAAGAAAAATTTTCCATAAAGGAAAACCTTTGACTGATTTTGCAGAAATAATTTCAAGTTCCAGTCAATCAGAAAATGATACTGACATCATAGAGATACCCCAGATAAGAGTATCCGATATTATTAATGAAGAGATAGCACCTCATATTGAAAAAACAGTAAATGTTTCAAAACCATTTCTAAAATCATACAAGACCGTTAAAGAAGGAGATATTGTTCTATCCATCAAAGGAACAATTGGAAAATTTGCTAAAATTACCTCAAACGCCGTTGGGAGTACTGTTAATCCAAATTTAGTTATTTTACGACCAAAAATCAATACATCTGATATATTGTATTTTCTAGGTACGGAGTTTGTTCAAGAGCAGCTGAGAAATCTTGCTACAGGTAATTCTATAAGGTATCTTAGAATGAGTGATTTGGAAAATGTAATCATTCCTGATTTTCTACTTAATGACAAGTTAAAAGAGAAATACGAAAAGCTAAAAAACGAGATTTCTGAACTTCGACAAAAATTAGAGTCTAAACAAAGAGAACTGCAAGAATTTAGGAGTGAAAAGCATGATAAATGATGATTATGGAACAGCTAGAGAAAATGCCAGAGATATTCTTTTATTTGCCTGGAAGGTTTTTGATGAAAAAACAACTACGGGTTTTAATAATTTAATGTCAAAACCACTATCCGAAGTCGTGCCAATAGGTGAAAATCGACAAAACATCAATGTTGAAGAGATTGTATCAAAACTAGATGATGTGAAAAATCAATTAAGTGAGGAAATATATAAAATTATAGAAAAAAAATTATTTGATTCAGAAAAATCTCTGTTTGTTGATGAGGATCAAGAGTGGATAGAAACAAGAGTTAAAAATGCAAAAAAAATTGGCGTTAACTGGTTTCAATCATTTGTAATTAAAAAGGGATTGCCACAGAAAAAATACGAGAATATAATACATTTATGGCATAATTTTTGTAATCAGAATTTATGGATGCGTTATAACAATGAGCCAAATTTCATAACCTGTAAAGATAAAGGGCAGATCATGCAATGGTATACTACAAACAATAATCATCTTCTTAGTTGCTATCATGAAGCAATTTTTACAATTGTACAAATGAGAAATGTTTCAGAGCATCTAGAAACTAATCATTATGCTCAATCATTTCTCAAAAAATTAAATGAGCCAGTAAGGGATCCATTGACAGATCTTAAGATACTTTTCAACTCATACACATATTTCATTTCCATGATCAGTGTATTAACCGGTATATTGAGAAGCTTACAAATTTTTGAAGAATCAATTAAAATTGCACTGAATAACGGTGTAGATGAATCTGAATTACCCATAGATATAGAAAATTATATCGAATGCCCAAGATGTAAAAGAGAATTTGTTGTGCCATTTGATCCTGACGAAGGCAGAAAAATTACATGTAATTTATGTGGAGATAGATTCTCTTACAAAATTGAATATGCAAGATAAAAGAACATGTTCAGATTAACGATTGTGAGTTTTATCAAAATAAATTAGATAGATGTGGGATTTGTATGCTGTTTTCTCTGACGTATTTTTTCAGATCTTCAAAGTTTTTTTCTAATTTGTTGTATTTTTCTGATAATTGTTCATAGTTTTGTTCAATAGATTTGAAATCTGAAATTGTTAGATATGGCTCTGCCTTTAGATACAACTCTCGTTTCTGAGCATCTGATAAAACATAGTAAGTGTCCATGTAGAAGCCATGTCCAATTAGTGCTTCTGTAAAGTCACGTCCACAAACATTTCCAACGGTTGTTCTGAAATACTTGCGAAAGCCATGAAAATGGACAG
>Ga0194132_10009714_pt1 | contig 13102 bp, 12 predicted proteins | sample TA2KigOf80mmetaG_FD_148612 | JGI IMG/M metagenome (GOLD analysis project Ga0194132, IMG submission 148612) | Freshwater microbial communities from Lake Tanganyika, Tanzania - TA2015054 Kigoma Offshore 80m | ecosystem: Environmental > Aquatic > Freshwater > Lake | place: Tanzania: Lake... | reverse complement strand
GAGCGTTACGAGCAGCACCACCGGGTGACGATCACCGATCAGGCCCTCGTCGCCGCAGCCAACCTGGCGGATCGCTACATCTCAGATCGGTTCCTTCCCGACAAGGCCATCGATCTGATCGACGAGGCCGGATCCCGTCTGCGTATACGGCGCATGCAGACGCCGCCGGACTACCAGGAGATCGAGAACGAACTCTCCGACGTCGTCAACTCCAAGCAGGGAGCAGTGGAGTCGCAGGACTTCGAGGAGGCCGGTCGGCTCCGTGACCGAGAGAAGGAACTCCTCGCACGCAAGTCCGAGAAGGACGCCGAGATGAAGGCTGCCGGTGTGGACCTCTTCGACGAGGTCGACGAGGAGGCCATCGCCGAGGTGCTGTCGCTGTGGACCGGGATCCCCGTCTACAAGCTCACAGAGGAGGAGACCACCAAGCTCCTGCGGATGGAGGACGAGCTCCACAAGCGGGTCATCGGTCAGGAGGCGGCGATCCACGCCGTGTCCCAGGCAATCCGTCGGACCCGGGCCGGCCTCAAGGACCCCAAGCGGCCGTCGGGCAGCTTCATCTTCCTCGGCCCGTCGGGCGTGGGTAAGACCGAGCTCGCCAAGACGCTCGCCGAATTCCTCTTCGGTGACGACACTGCGATGATCAGCCTCGACATGTCGGAGTACATGGAGAAGCACACGGTCAGCCGACTCGTCGGCTCGCCGCCGGGATACGTCGGCTACGAGGAGGGCGGCCAGCTCACCGAGGCCGTGCGCCGCAAGCCGTTCTCCGTGGTGCTCTTCGACGAGATCGAAAAGGCCCACCCCGACGTGTTCAACACGCTCCTGCAGATCCTCGAAGAGGGTCGTCTCACCGACTCGCAGGGTCGATCGGTGGACTTCCGCAACACCGTGTTGATCATGACGTCCAACCTGGGCACCGCTGACCTGCGTCGGGCCAACGTCGGATTCACCAAGATCGACGAGGCGGTCACCTACGAGCGCATGAAGGACAAGGTCAACGAGGCGCTCAAGCAGCACTTCCGGCCCGAGTTCCTAAACCGTATCGACGAGGTGATCGTCTTCCACGAACTGAGCCAGGACGAGGTCACCTCCATCGTCGACCTCATGATGGCCCGTGTCGCCGAACAGCTCGCCAGCCAGGGCATCGGCCTCGAGATCTCCGAGGACGCCAAGGTTCTCCTCGGCCAGCGGGGCTACGACCCCACTCTCGGAGCCCGTCCTCTTCGCCGAGCCATTCAGCGCCTCGTCGAGGACCCCATCTCCGAGCAACTCCTCTGGAAGGAGTTCCGGGCCGGCCAGACGATCGTCGTGGAGGTGGAACCGGATCCAGATGATCCGACCTCCGAACGCATCGCATTCCGGGCCGAGGAGGGGTACACCCCGCCTCCGCTCGAGGAACTCGCCAGCACCTCTGGCGAGTGAGACCCCGCACGCCCGGGAGGCCGACGGGCGCTCGTCGCCCGGGTCGCCGGGCCTGGTCCCTGTCGCTGCTGATTCTGTTCTGGGGGTTCGTGCTCGGCGCCTGCCGGGTCGACGCCGAGACGCTCGTGGAGGTGCGGTCGGACGGATCCGGTCTCGTGACGGTCACGGTCACGCTCGACCCCGAAGCGGTCCGTCAACTCGGCGATCCGGCCCAGTTGAGCGTCGCCGACCTGGCTCCGGGCGGATGGGAGTTCGTCGCTCCGACACCCACCGGTGACGGTGGACTGGAAGTCGGCGCCCGACGTTCGTTCGACTCGCCGTCGGAGGTGCCCGGCATCATCGAACAGATCGCCGGCACCGGAGTGCTGATCGAGGGTGCGACGTTGGAGGTCGTCTCGTCGCAGCTCAGCACCGACTACCGATGGCAGTCGGTGCTCCGGTCCACCGGGGAACTCGCGGTGTTGTCCGATCCCGAGATCGCAGAACTGCTCGACGGTCTGCCGCTCGGCCGGACAGCGGACGAGCTCGCCGCCACCGGGGCCGATCAACCCGGTGCCGCCGTGGCGTCGCTGGTCGTTCGCCTGCCCGGTGGCGTGGAGGAGTCGGCTTCGGTGCCGCTGGCCGGCGCCGAAGCGTCGTCGGTTCCTCTCGCTGCCACCTCGACGGTGATGAGTTGGCCCCGTCTGCTCTGGCTGATCGGTGTCGTCGCCCTCCTCCTCGGTGCGCTGTTCGCTGCTGTCAGGTCTCGGCGCTGAGCTCGGTCCCGACGCCGGGTTCAACGTCCGCCGTTGCTCGGGCAGGTGCGGAGTGCTCGGGCAGGTGCGGAGTTCCGGTGTGCAACTCGGGGCTCGAGTCGTTGTCACAGCACCCCGGTACCTTCTCGGCGTGACTCGAGCTCGTGTTGTGTTCCGTTGTCTGAGTTGTGGTGCCGGCGCGGCCAAGTGGTCCGGCCGGTGTCAGTCCTGCGGGGACTGGAACACGCTCTCAGAGGAACTCGAGACGCCACCGGCCACAGCGCAGCCCGAAGCTCCGACGTCGCCCCTGGTGCCCGTGACCGATGTCCCCCTGCTCGATGGTGGTCCCGTCGCCAGTGGCATCGATGAGTTCGATCGGGTGCTCGGTGGCGGCCTGGTTCCGGGCAGCGTGACGTTGCTCTCCGGCGAACCGGGGGTCGGCAAGTCCACGCTCGTTCTCCAACTCCTCGCTGCATCTGCCCGAGCCGGGCGGACGAGCCTGTACGTGACCGGTGAGGAGTCCGCTGGCCAGGTTCGGCTTCGGGCCGAACGAATCGGAGCCCTGCATCCGCAGGTACTGCTCACGGCGAGCAATTCCCTCGCCGACGTGCTCGTCCACCTCGACGCCGTCCGGCCTGCGCTGTGCGTGGTCGACTCCATCCAGACGCTCAGCGACGCAACGGTCGGTTCGGCCCCGGGCAGCGTCGTGCAGGTACGAGAGTGCGCCCAACGTCTGGTGGCGGCGGCCAAGCGGTTCGGGGTGCCAGTGGTGCTCGTCGGGCACGTCACCAAGGAGGGCCACGTCGCCGGCCCACAGACTCTCACTCACGTCGTGGACACGGTCCTGACGCTCGAGGGTGACCGCCACCACGATCTCCGGTTGCTCCGCACGACCAAGCACCGGTTCGGTTCCACCGATGAGGTCGGGGTGTTCCGCTCGCTCGAAGGCGGCCTGGTGGCTGTCCCCGACCCGTCGGAACTCTTCCTCGCTGATCGTCATCCGGATCGATCCGGTTCAGCGGTGTGCGCCGCCTGCGACGGTTCTCGTTCGTTGCTCGTGGAGGTGCAGGGTCTGGTCGTCCCCACCGCACACCCCCAACCTCGCCGCTCGGGGCAAGGGATCGAGGTCGGCCGGTTGGCGCTGCTCCTCGCAGTCCTCCACCAGCGAGCTGCCGTGGACCTCAGCCGTCATGACGTCTACACCGCAACGGTCGGAGGGGCTCGGATCGCTGAGTCCGCAGCCGATCTCGCCGTGTGTGCCGCACTGGCGTCAGCTGCGTTCGACGTGCCGCTGCCCGAGGGCGTCGTGCTCTGCGGTGAGGTCGGACTGGGAGGGGAACTCCGTGCCGTCGGTCGGGTGGAGCACCGGGTTGCCGAGGCCATCCGGATCGGGGCGCTCACGGTAGTGGTGCCACGCTCCACGCCCCCGATCGAGGCCGAATCCACCGTTGGGTCGTCGTTGCGGGTCCAGCGGATCGGTTCGCTCCCGGAGGCCCTCAATGAACTCCTCGCTGCGTGAGGGCCTCGGCCGACACCGCAGAACTCGGCGTGAGGATCGACTTCCTCCCCTAGACTGCCCGGGTGGAACACCGGGATCCCGACCTTCTCGCTGCGCTGGCGGCGGTGGCTCCCGGCAAGCCGCTGCGCGAGGGTCTCGACCGGATCCTCAAGGCCAAGATGGGTGCGCTGATCGTGATCGGGGACGGGCCCGAGGTGCTCAACATCTCCTCAGGCGGGTTCCTGGTCAATGCCGCCTACAACGCCCAGCGACTGTCGGAGTTGGCCAAGACCGACGGGGCGATCGTCCTGACGCCCGACGTGAGTTACATCGCACGGGCCAACGTCCACCTGATGCCCAACCCGAACGTCCCCACCGAGGAGACCGGCACCCGGCACCGGACCGCTGAGCGCGTCGCCCGTTCGATCGGTGTCCCCGTGATCTCGGTCTCCGAGGACATGGCCGTCGTCACCGTCTACACGCGTAATGCCCGTTACCAGCTCGAGCCGATCCCGGCGATCCTGAGTCGTTGCGACCTGGCGCTCCAGACACTCGAGCGGTACAAGCAGCGGCTGACCGAGGAGTCGAACAACCTGAGTTACCTCGAGGTCGAGGATCAGGTCACGCTGCGCGACGTGGTGACACTGCTGCAGCGGGCCGAGATGGTCGCACGCATCTCCGATGAGATCGATCGTTATCTCGTGGAGCTCGGTACCGACGGCCGATTGATCCGATTGCAACTCAACGAGATGCTCGCCGGAGTGGAGGATGAGCGGCTGCTGGTGATCAAGGATTACGTCCAGGATGATGCCGCTTGGGATCTGGAGCAGGCCATCGAGACCCTGGGCCAACTCGACACCGACCATCTCTTCGACGCTGTTGAGATCGCACACCTGCTCCACCTCTCCGGCGAGACCGATGAGCTCGACTCCTCGGTCAATCCCAAGGGGTATCGGATGCTGGCCCGGGTGCCCCGCGTGCCTGACGAGATCCGCAACGCCGTCGTGGCCCACTGCGGTTCGCTCGAGAAGCTGATGCGGTCATCGGTCGATGAGCTCGCTGCGATCGACGGGGTGGGTGATGTCTGGGCTCGAACAATCAAGGACGCCCTCGACCGGATCGCCGAGTCCAGCATCCTGGACCGCTACGCCTGACCGGCAGTCTCGCTCTCCGGCCCGGCCGGGCCTCGGTCCGCCTCCTAGGATCCAGACGATGCACGTCGAACTCGAATCCGGCACGCCTGCGTACGTCGTGCGGACGTCGGGTGCTCATCGGGGTCTCGTGGTCATTCCCGACATCTGGGGCCTTCGACCGCTCTTCACCGATCTGTGCGACACGCTCGCAGCCAGGACCGGGTGGTCGGTGGCGACGTTCGAGCCGTTCCCCGGTCGGCGACTACCCGGCTCAGACGATCCCGACGGCGCCGCTCGGCGATTCGAGGTACTCAGGGACATCGATGACGCCGCCCTGCTCGGTGATGCCGGAGCAGCTGCGGACGCCACCGAGGCGACGCCGGTCGGGCTGATCGGGTTCTGCATGGGTGGCATGTACGCGCTCACGACGTCGGCCACGGGTCGGTTCGACCGGATTGTGTCGTTCTACGGGATGATCGAGGTGCCCGAAGCATGGCGCGGACCGGGCCACCGGGAGCCGCTCGATGCGCTCAGCGAACGCGGGTCGGTCGACGTGGCCGCGATCATCGGGACCCTCGATGCCTGGACGCCGACGGAACACGTCGACCGACTCGCTGCGACCGGAGTGGCGGTGTTTCGTTACGAGGGCGCCGACCATGGATTCGTCCATGACCCGAGTCGGCCGTCGCATCGTCGAGACGATGCGGCCGATGCGTGGGATCGAGCCCTGTCGTTCATCGCCGGAGCCTGACCCCGGCGCAACGGCACCGGCGTCCCCCCAGAGATCAGTACCCGAGCGCCCTGCGGAACTCCTGGCCGACGACCATGGACTTGCCCATCCGGCTGATCCACTCCTTCATGGCCGGTTCGAAGATCGCTGGGTCGTAACCGAGTTCGGCTGCGAGCGCCACTGTCCCGGCTTCGTCGGTGACACCGCGGGCCTGGGCCTCCTTGGCCACGTGGGCGTACTCGGGAAGCCCGATGCCGTTGATCGGCTGCAGCATGGGGTCGTCGGAGGCCAGCGGCTGGGTGGATGGACCTCCGATCACTGCCGGGTTGACGGGCATGCCGGACACGCCGATCTGACCTCCTGCGGCCTGCTGCGTGGCGTTGTCCTGTGCGAACTGCCCCGCAGCCACACCGGAGTCGATTCCGTCCTTGATCTTCTTGAAGATTCCCATGAGATCTCCCTGTTCGTCACTCTATGTGGCCGGGACACTACCCGGTTGGGGTCGTTCCCGCTACGGTCACGTCGTGGGAGTTTTCGACGACTGGCGAAAGCTGCGGGACTCGAGCAACGAGTCCGCAGGACTTGCCGGGCGTCCGACGACGACGTGGGGTCGCATCAAGAACATCCCCGACGATCTGGCCGCCGCCGGTGAGGCTGCGCAGTTCGCCGCTGAGCAACAGGCTCAGACGGCTGCTGCGACCGTCCCGATTCCCGGCGGCCTCACCGGTACGGCGTTGCTCCGAGGAGGGTTCCGAGCGACGGGCGAGATGGTCGGATTCGAGCCCGTCGGGGACGTCGACCTCGAGATCCGCCTCGACGGTCGGGAGAGCTACGAGCAGATCGTTCGTCTCGTCGTCCCGCACCGGCACCTCGTGCGAATGGTGAACGGTCACGAGTTCAATGTGCTCGTCGATCCGAATGATCGAGCGGCGGTGCAGATCGCCTGGCCCGACTGATGAGGGTGCTCGCCGGTGAGAGCTGGTGTTCACGTCGAGCGGATCTCGAGTTCCCTGCGGTTCAGGATCCGGTAGTGCCGGTCCTGTTGATCGATCCATCCGAGCTTGAGGAAGCTGGCGATCGCCTTGTTGACACGCTCCCGTGAGGCTCCGACGAGTCCGGCGAGCTCCTCTTGTGTGATCGGAATCTCGAATTCGTCCTGATCGCCAGCGATCTCGAGGAGGTGCTTGGCGGTGCGGCCCGTCACGTCGAGGAAGAACGCATCGGCGAGCGCCTCGTCGGTGGACCGGATTCGTTGACTCAATAGCTGAACGACCGACCAGAGCAGATCGGGCCGGTCGTCCCACACGGCGCGGAGGGCCTCGTAGGGGATGCGGATTGCCTGCGAGCTCTCGAGTGCCCGAGCCTCAGCCGAGCGTCCGAGCCCGTCGAAGAGTCCCATCTCCCCGAACAGGTCGCCACGTTCCATCAGCGCGAACATCGATTCACGGCCGTCGACGGATCGGTTGGAGATGGCGATGCGCCCGCTGGTGACGACGTAGCAGGCGGCGGCCTCTTCGCCTTCCACGAAGAGCACATCGTTGCGGATGAGGTCGAGTAAGTCAGCGGCATCGGCGAGCCGACGGTGCTCGTCGTCGCTGAAGCTTCCGAAGAGATCGACGTTGCGGAGGAGGCTCAGGTCGCTCACCGGTGAGACTGTACCGTGCCTGTGGTGAGGAACTCCTTCGACGGCGACGTTTCGGTCTGGTGCGTTCTCGTCGCAGCGGGTTCCGGTCGCCGTTACGGAGGCGCCAAGCAGTTCGAGTCGGTCGGGGGCCGACGTGTGCTCGACCGAAGTCTGGACGCTGCCCTCGCACATTGCGACGGAGTCGTCCTGGTGGTAGCACCCGACGCTGTGGAGCGTGAGCGCCGTCTGGCCGAAGCGGGGCTGGCCGACGATGCCGGGGCACCAACAGCGGTGGTTGCCGGTGGGGCCACCCGATCAGAGTCGGTTCGTTGCGGCCTCGCTGCTGTGCCCGACGCCGCCGGCGTGATCGTTGTGCACGACGCCGCCCGTCCGTTGGCCACACCCGAACTCTTCTCCCAGGTCGTCGGTGTCGTACTCGACGGTGCCAGTGCGGGAGTGCCGGTGATTCCAGTCGTGGACACGATTCGTCGTTCCGACGGTGCCGTGGTGGATCGGAATGAACTCCGGGCGGTGCAGACACCCCAGGCCTTTGCGGCGGAGATTCTTCGAAGCGTGCATGCCGCATCTCCCGAGGCGACTGACGACGCCTCACTCGTCGAGGCGGCCGGCGGGACAGTGTCCCTGATTCCCGGTGAGGTCCGTAACGTGAAGCTGACCACGCAGGAGGATCGTCTGATCATCGAGGCATTCCTTGCGGTCGACAACTCGACTGCAGCGCCCTCGACTGCTGCAGTGGTGATCGACGAATCGTCGCTCGCCGGTCCGGAACGGGAAGACTCGTGACCATGCGCGTGGGCAACGGCTTCGACATCCATCGCTTCAGCAGCGACCCCGATCGGCCGCTCGTTCTGGGCGGAATCGTCGTGACGGGATCGCCGGGGTTGATGGGCCACTCCGACGCTGATGTGGTGGCCCACGCCGTTGCCGATGCGTTGCTCGGCGCTGTTGGTCTCGGCGACATCGGAATGCTGTTCCCCGACACCGACGAGCGTTGGAGGGGCGCCGACAGCATCGGTCTGCTCGAGGAGGTCGTCCGTCGACTACGGGTCGACGGATGGCGGGTGGTGAACGTCGACTGCTCGGTCGTGGCCGAGCGACCGGCGATCGCCCCGTATCGGGACCAGATGCGCGAGCGGTTGTCGGCGGTCGTCGAAGCTCCAGTGTCGGTGAAGGGTCGACGGGCGGAGGGGATCGGCGGGTTGGGTCGGGCGGAGGGCATTGCGTGCATGGCGAGTGCGCTCGTGGAGCGGGATCAGTGAGCGGCTCGAGGCCCGGTGGGAATGGGGCCAGGGGTGCGCGGTCCGGGGGGAAGGGGCCCGGGGGTGCGCGGTCCGGTGGGAAGGGGCCCGGGGGTGCGCGGTCCGGTGGGAAGGGGCCCGGGGGTGCGCGGTCCGGTGGGAAGGGGCCCGGTGGGAAGGGGCCCGGCGGCGGCTCATCGCGGGCCGGGCGAGCAAGTCCTGCAGGTTCGGTCCGCAGTAGTCGACCGAAGGGTTCTCGTCCGACCGACAAGCGTGCCGGTGGACGCACGACTGCGCCCAAGGAACGTGGGGTGGGTGGGACGCAGGTCGAGGGTCGACAGGCGGTCCGTGAGTTGCTGCTCGCCGGGCGGCGCAAGGTCTACGAGTTGCTCGTGTCCGGAGATGTGGAGGTGGGGAGCACGCTCGAGGACATCGTCGATCTGGCGAACGAGCTGCGGGTGCCGGTGACCGCTGTGTCCGCTGGTCGCCTGGAGTCGGTGGCCCGCACCGAGGCTCCACAAGGGGTGGTGGCGCGAGCTGCGGAACTGCCCGATGTCGAGTTGACGGCCCTGCTCCGATCGAAACCCTCGGGCGACGGGAGCACCACCCCCTTCCTGCTCGCAGTCGACGGTGTGACCGATCCGGGGAACCTGGGTGCGGTCCTCAGGATTTCGGAGTGCGCCGGGGTGAGCGGAGTGGTGTTGCCGAGACACCGGGCCGTCCACGTGACCCCGACGGTGACCAAGGCAGCTGCTGGCGCCGTCGAGTACCTGTCGTTCGCCCTCGTGGCGGGTCTTCCCACCGCCGTGGCACAGCTCCGGGAGGCCGGAGTCTGGGTGGTCGGTCTCGATGCTGACGGAGAGACACCAATCCACGATCTCCGCGTCGCTGATGCCGCCGTCTGTCTGGTCCTCGGCGCCGAGGGCGCCGGTCTGTCGCAGCTCGTGCGTCAGCGGTGCGACGTCGTGGCATCCATCCCGCTCCACGGGCAGTTGGCGTCGCTCAACGTGGCGAGCGCCGGTGCGATCGGCTGCTACGAGGTCGCACGTCGCCGGGCGGAATCGGCAGCCTCGCTGTGACCGATCGGCAATACTGACCACGTGAGTGACCCGGCAGTTCGAGTGGCGACGGCAACGGTGCCGGCGGTGGTGGGCTCACCGTCGAAGTTCATGTTGGATTCAGCGACCTACGCCATGGGGGGCGCTGCGGGCCACGATGGGATGAACTTCTACGTGGCTGGCCGCGGTGGCGCCTTGGGCGACGTGGCTGCTCCGGTGGTGGTGGAGGAGTTCGGGGTCTTCGCCGAAGCGATGGTCGCTGCGGCGTGGGAGGCGTCCGCTTCGGTCGAGCCGCGTGCGGAGGCGGCTCAACGTTTCGCTGACGCCGCTTCTGCGTGGGCCGAGGCGAACCTCGCTGCGGACGCTCTGGATTATGGGCGACTTGCGGAGTTGGCGGGCACGGTCCTCGAGCAGGCAGACCTGAGCGGGAGCGCACTGACCGCAGGTTGGCGGGAACTCGCCGAGCCGTCGTCAGCCGCAGCACTCGCTCTCCATCGACTCAACGGGCTCCGTGAACTGCGCTTCGCCCGTCACCGTGAGGCGCTGGCCGCTGCTGGGGTCGAACCGCTCGACGCCGTGCTGGTCGCCTCGCCGTTCATGGCGCCGTTGTTCGGCTGGACCGACACGTATCCCGAGCCCGACGAGGAGGTGCGGAGCCGGTGGGCTGCGGCCGAGGCCGACACCGACGTCCGATTTGCGGCTGATCTGGCCGCATTGTCAGTTGAGCAACTCGCCGAGTTCGAGGAGCTCTGCGCACTGTTCGCCGTTGCCGACGGCTGATCGGCCCGGCGGCCTACTGACAGACGTTGAGCCAGCTCGACGGCGAGGTGGAGAAGCCGGGGAACACGGTTGAGAGGTGTCCGCTGCTGGCTCCGAGTCGACGCGAGAGCACCTCGCTCAACACGCTGCGATAGTCCACCATCAGCCTGAGGTCGTCGTCGACGAGCTGGCTGCTCGCCAGGCCCGGCCACGGCCCCATGACCCCGGGTCGGACCCCGCCGCCGATCACCATCATGGGGAACGCCGTCCCGTGGTCGGTGCCGCCGGAGGAGTTCACCTCGGCCCGTCGCCCGAACTCGCTCATCACCACGACGGTCGTGTCGTTGACTCGGGCTCCGATCCGATCGAAGAACGCACCAATGGCTCCATCGAGTTGCGACACGAGTTGCGACATCGAACCGGAGGCGTCGTCCGGTGTTCCCTGTGCGCTGTGGGTGTCCCAGCCGTCGAGCTCGGCGTGGGCGAACTCGACTGGAAAACCGGCCTCCACGAGGCGGGCCACGGGCCACAATCGCCGACCGAGCGGAGTGTCGGGCCACCCTGTCGGCAGCTCCACACTTCCGAGCGTGGCGAGGGAGTCGATCGTGTCGAGCGTGGTCCCGGTCCAGTTGGACAGTTGGGGGTGTGTTCCGCCCTGTGCCATCCGCTCGGTCTGATGTGCCCTGACCTGAGTCCGGTTGGGACCCCAACTGAGGAGTGACAGGTCGCCGAGGGAGTAGGCCATCATCGACGGGTAGCCCCGGAGCGACGCCGGAGTGGTGCCACCGAATCCGATGGAACGGAGTACGTGATCGCTGGTGGCATTCGTCGCTGTGAGCCAGCGGCCTGCCCAGCCGGTGCCGTGAGCCAGTCCGAACGAACCGGCCTCCATGGTCAGCTGTGCATCGAAGTGGCTCCGATTGATGTGAGGCAGACCCGCTGCGGGAACGATGGCGATCCGACCGTCGTTGTAGAGCCCCGACAGGCGAACGGCTCGCGGGTGCCAGGCGAAGAACGAGTTGGCCGCAGGACCGCCGAGCGACCGAGCCGTGCCCGGTTGCACCCGGAGTGCTCCTCGTCGACTCACGTAGGCCGGATCACCCAGCGGGGGGAACAGGGTCAGGCCATCGGCACCGCCTCGCAGGAAGATCACGACGAGCGATCGACCAGTGGTCGGAGCGGCCGCACCGACCAGACTGGACCTCGAGAGCACGACGGTGGTTCCTGCAGCGGCGGCGGCTCCGACGAGGAAGTGCCGCCGTGATGGTCCGACGCCGACTCTCGCCTCGCTCTCGTCTCCTCCGTGGAGCCGGCCCTGGGGTTCGGTTCTCATGATCTTGTACCTCGTACTGCTCGACGGATGTGAGTTTCGGTTCGCTCAGCGGACCTGGAAGTCCGGGGACTGCAGAAGTTGGATCAACAGTCGTTGCATGGCCCACGTGTTGCCGTTCTGGGTGAGCGGCGAGTTCACATCGCGGTAGAGCTCGGTCAGCATCCGGTCCCGCGTGGCTGTGGGAACAGATACTCCGAGCCGAGAGCACGCTGCGGTGAACCACTCGCCGATGGTCGTCCCCGTGGTCCAGTTCCTGATCGTCGTCCAGTTGACCGTGAACATGTTCGGCAGGTTGAGCACGACCCAGGTCGACATGTTCCAGCGGCCGATCATGGCGCCGACTCCGACCCAGTTGGTGTCACGGTCGGGGTAGCCGTCCGGGTCGGGCCACCAGTGCGGTACCTGATTGAGACCGTCCGTGGCTCCGACGAGGCTCCACCGAGCGTCACGCACCGAGGCTCCGTTCCAACTGGTATTGGCCACTGCTCGCACCATGGATGCGTAGAGCTCGGTCGGGCGCTTGATGCGGCGGTTGGCAGATGCAGCGAACTCGTTCGACGTGAGGAGTGATCGAAGTGTCGCCCTGATGGAGGTGTCGTTGGCCAGGTAGGCCTGGGCTGCGGCTGTCACAACGGCATCGGTTCGCTGGACGTGGTCCCCGATGAAGCGGATTGCCAACTTGTGGGCCAGCCGTTGTGCGGTGGTCGGGTGCCTGGCGATGTGGTTGATGAAGCTCAGGCCGGCGGCCTCGCCGGTGAGAGACCCGCGTGACCACCCGAGTACCGTCCGGTTGGGGTCCTGGAAGGGACCCAGACGGTGGAAGGTGCTGTTGAACTGGAACGGTCCGATCGGCATCCAGTCGATCAGCTGGCGGGTCCAGCCACTGAGCAGGTACGAGACGGCCTTGACATCGTCCTCGTTGTATCCGCCGTCCACCCCGACCGTGTGGAGTTCCATGATCTCCCGGGCGAAGTTCTCGATCGGGACGTTCGAGCCGTCGGCGCGACTCGTCGCCTGATTGAGGTAGTTCATCATGGCTGCGGATCGGGCGACGGCGAGGAGCAGGTCGCTGAAGCGTCCGAAGGCACCGGCGCGGAGGAGTTGGTCGTACTCACCACAGCTCGCCTGGGCCCGGTCGTTGTTCAGATCCACACTGAAGTGATCCCAGAGAAACGCCACGGTCTGTTCGAAGAGTTGTCGTTGGGCGAAGATCGACCGCATCGTCGTGGCCGCAGGCAGCTCGACACGGATCTCCCAGGCCTCGCCGAGGGCGAAGTTCCCGATGGCGTTGTTCACTGTTCGAGGGAACGAGGTGGCGATCTGTGAGTCGAGCGCCGCATCGGCCGATGCGGCCATGTTCAGTTGGGCGTCGATCCAGGCCAGTGGTCCTCCAGCGGCGGTGATGGCCGAGATCACTGCGGGTGTGGAGCCGTTGGTGAGCCGCCGTGCGGTGTGTTGGGCCGTGAGCGTCGTGGGTGGCGCCGGTGGTGTGGTGGTCGGCGGGGCGGTGGTCGGCGGGGCGGTGGTCGGCGGGGCGGTGGTTGGCGGG
>Ga0194132_10009712_pt1 | contig 13106 bp, 12 predicted proteins | sample TA2KigOf80mmetaG_FD_148612 | JGI IMG/M metagenome (GOLD analysis project Ga0194132, IMG submission 148612) | Freshwater microbial communities from Lake Tanganyika, Tanzania - TA2015054 Kigoma Offshore 80m | ecosystem: Environmental > Aquatic > Freshwater > Lake | place: Tanzania: Lake... | reverse complement strand
AACACTCCATGGGGTAACCATTACTCATGCCACGCTCCATAATGCCGATGAAATAGCGCGGCTAGATTTAAAAATTGGGGATACAGTTATTATTTCGCGTGCAGGTGATGTTATACCAAAAATTAACAGTGTTATTACTGATGTACGCACTGGCGCCGAAAAAGATTTTGTCATGCCCTCTACATGCCCCGCAGACGGATCGCCTACTATACGTGATGGCGTAGCATATCGTTGCTCTAATCCAGAATGTGGTGCTGTTCTATTGCGTTCATTACAGCACTTTGTATCTCGCAATGCATTTAATATTGAAGGTTTTGGTCCTAAAATTATCACTACTTTTTTAGAAGAAGGATTACTTACTGATGCAGCCGATATTTTTACCTTACAAGAGGGAGATATAGCAGTCTTACCCCAATTTGGTGAATTATCAGCGCGCAATATTGTGACCGAAGCTGCTGCCAAAAAAAATAGTACGCTTGCAAAGTTTATATATGCCTTAGGCATACCACACGTTGGCGAAGAAACAGCGCGCGCTATTGCGCATCACTACCATACAGAATTAATGCATAGTACAAGCCCACGCGATATAGCAACATTTTTACATGCAAAAAATACACTGGATTTTGAAGCAATTGCAGATATTGGCCCTATTGTTGCCCAATCGTTAGTGACATGGTTTGGTAGTGATCGCAATCTACACCTTATAGATAAACTAACTCATGTAGGCGTAGTGATAGTGCCTGATATGACACAAAGCAGTGGTGCTCTTTCAGGAAAATCATTTGTATTAACCGGCACGCTCACTTCTATGACACGTGATGAAGCAAAAGAACGTATTCGCTTAAAAGGAGGTACGGTTTCTGAGTCTGTATCTAAAAAAACAAGTTATGTTGTAGTGGGAAAAGACGCAGGATCAAAACAAGCAACAGCCGAAAAGCTTGGCGTGCCCATGCTTACAGAGGTGGAATTCCTTGCATATATCAGCTAGAATTAAGAAATTCATGACTATCACTAAAAAACTTTTAAGTCATTTAGCGCATCTCTCTCGTCTTTCTCTTACCGAAGACGAATCAGATCGGTTTACGCATGATTTAAATGCTTTATTACAGCATTTTCAGGAGCTTGAAAGTATTGATGTGAGCACTATTGAACCGATGATAGGTGGTACTGCATTAAAAAATACAATGCGTACGGACGCTGTACGCCTTTCAAATGAAATGGCAGTAGCACCACGTGATAACGATATTACACGCGCTTTTCCTGATGCACACGACGGCCATCTTAAAGTTCCTACTATTTTATGAGCGACGACATATTAACCATTAAAAAATTCCACGAAGGATTAACGAGTAAGGTTTTTTCTGCGCGTGAAGCGCTTAAAGAAATATATAACGTTATTGATGCAAAAGATGCCGACATCCGCGCATATCTTTCAACTGATCGCGATAGAGCACAAACACAGGCAGAAGAAATAGATCGCTTAATAGATCGTGGCGAAAAAGTACCTCTTCTTGCCGGTGTTCCGCTCGCTATTAAAGATAATATTATGGTGCAGGGTGAGCCATGCACTGCAGCATCAAAAATTCTTGCAGGCTACACGGCGCCCTATGACGCAACAGTTATTAAAAAATTACGTACCGAAGGCGCGATCTTTGTAGGCAAAACAAACATGGACGAATACGCCATGGGTTCATCTACAGAAAACTCTGCTTTTGCAATAACAAAAAATCCACGCGATACCACAAAAGTTCCTGGTGGATCTTCCGGTGGCTCTGCGGCCGCTGTTGCCGGTGGTATGGCAGTAGCAGCATTAGGGTCTGATACGGGTGGTTCTATACGCGAGCCGGCGGATTTTTGTGGCATTGTTGGCTTAAAGCCTACCTATGGAGCTGTTTCTCGCTACGGCTTAATACCTATGGCATCAAGCCTTGATCAAATAGGCCCGCTCACCAATACAGTAGAGGATGCGGCGATAGTATTCCGCGCTATAGCAGGAGAAGATCCATACGACTCTACATCCGCCTCTAGTACATATGGCGAAGAATTAACCAATCCTAATCTTGAGCATATGCGCGCCATGACGATTGGTTTACCAAAAGAATATTTTATTGCAGGTATTGATGCGGGCATTCTTGCACATGTAGAACGTGCCATAGAACGTTTTAAAAGCCTTAAAGTACGCTTTAAAGAAATCTCTTTACCGCACACTAAGTACGCACTTTCTGTGTACTACATAGTAATGCCAGCAGAAGCAAGCTCTAACCTTGCTCGACTTGAAGGTATTCGGTATGCACGCGTACCCGAAGCAGCTAATGCTTTGGGTATAATGGATCGATATGTTACAAATCGCAGTCATGGATTTGGCGATGAAGTAAAACGACGTATTATTCTTGGTACTTTTGTGCTTTCGTCCGGCCACTACGACGCATATTACGCAAAAGCCCAAAAAGTACGCGCACTGATACGACGTGATTTTGACGAAGCATTTAAAGATGTAGATGCAATTCTTACCCCTGTTTCACCAACACCACCGTTTAACATCGGCGAAAAAACAAAAGATCCGTTAACTATGTATCTGTCCGATATTTTCACTATCACCGCAAATCTTGCGGGATTGCCTGCACTTGCTATGCCACACAACTTTCAGCTGATTGGTAAATCATTCCACGAAGCTGATATTTTAGGACTTGGCCAATATTTTGAGCGCATAGGCACATGATACGTATTACATCCGAATTAGGACGTTATTTAGGCGAAGATATAGTAAACGGCATAACGTGGTTTATTAAGCAGTACATGACCGCACTGCCTATTTTGCAATTCATTTCATTTGGTGTGTGCGCACTTATTGTGTGGGGTATATTTTATTCCGTTACAACCAGTGGTCAGCTTGAGTATATGAGTGACCAATGGGCAGATCGTAAATGGAAGAAAGATATGACGGCGCGCAAGATGCGTCGCAAATGGAAGTCGGCTATGGCGCGCATACAAAATAGAAATGATCGCGCAGAATGGACTGCTGCACTAAAAGACGCAGAGAGCGTTGTGCAGGAAGGCTTTCGTGTAAAAGGATACGCAGCATTAAATGATAGTGATCGCTCGCGCATTGCCTACGAAGCAGGGGAATACGAAACACTTCCTTTATTAAAAGAAGCTCAAGCAATATACAAAAAAGCAAAAAACGAAGATCTTGCATGTACCCATGATGATGCAGTTGCCGCCCTACGCTTATATAAAAAAGTAATACAAGATATAGGCGTATTAGGAGAAGGATATCTATAAAATAAAAAAGCCCCGTGAGGGGTTTTTTATGTGGCGCGGGCGGCCGGATTTGAACCGGTGGCCTTCCCCGTGACAGGGGGACGCTCTAACCAGGCTGAGCTACGCCCGCACAATATTCGTATAGTATGCCGTATTCACTATATATTGGCAATAACTAGCGCAAAGCGGCCACTGTCTTCTTATACGCCTCGCCACGATGCTTGTAACTCGTAAACATATCAAAGCTTGCTGCAGCAGGAGAGAATACTATTACCGCAGATTCTTTTTGCGCTGCAAGTTCTTTAGCACGGGCAAAGGCAGTCTTTAAAGCATCTTTTAAATCACTCGCCATAGTTATAGTACGCTTTGCAGACTTAATATCATGGGCGATTTTTTCTCTATTCTCACCAAACAAGACAATATGCTGTACTGATGATTTTTTTATTGCCTGAGCAAGTGAAGTGTAACTTAACCCCTTATCTTTACCACCTGCAATAAGCACAATAGGTTCTTTAAACGATAATATGGCGGCAGATGTAGCAATAGGGTTAGTACCCGCCGAATCATTATAAAATGCAATGCTTTTTATTTTTTTTACTAACTCTAAGCGATGTTCAAGGCCCGTAAATTTCTTGATAGTTTTTTCTATAATAGTACCGGAGCAACCACAAGTACGCGCCACTGCAGCAGCCATTTCAAAATTCTTACGCAAATTATCTTGCTTAGGTGTTATGCCGTGCTTACGTGCAGGGCTTTTACGTGCAATACGTGCTGAACCCGCATTAGTTTCGTAAAAGAAGATACGGCCAGACTTCTTTTGAAAGCGTCCAATCTGTGCCTTTGCGTCATAATATTCACGTAAATCTTTATGCACATCCAAGTGATCAGGGAATATATCAAGAACAACAGCGATATCAGGCGAAGTTTCCATATCTTGTAATTGAAAACTTGAAAGCTCTAGCACGACGTAATCTGCGCGCTTTGCAGAAGCAAGCGATTCGATCATTGGTTTGCCAATATTACCCGCAAGAACAGTTTTATATTTGGCATTTTTAAGCATCTGAAAAATAAGAGTACTTGTCGTACCCTTACCTTTTGTACCCGTTACACCGATAATAACGGGCTTTGTGCTTTTTGCAGTGCGTTTTGCATGAGCCAATTCCTCAAAAAAGAGTTTTGTTTGGCTCGTAACCACAGAACCTTTTTTAATAGCCTGTTGAATAAAAGGCGAATGGTAGGGAATACCCGGTGAGCGAAAAATAGTATCAAAACGAGAGAGATCAGCGAGATAATCCGTACCAAGAACATACGGTAATTTAAGCTTTTTAAGTTCAGGTGCCAAAGCCTCGTTCTTATCAAGCACGGTAATGACCGCTTTTTTATAGCGAGGAGATTTTTTGAGAAACGCAAGAAGGGTTTTTCCTTCACTGCCAAAGCCTATAATAGCTATATTCATCGCCTTAAAGATAGCATTTTAAGTGCCTTATTTCAATCTTTGTTGCGGCGGTCCGATTCGAACGGACGACCTCCGGATTATGAGCCCGGCGAGCTGCCACTGCTCCACGCCGCAACGCCATGATACCACGTATTTATTTTTTTGGACAAGCCATGTACTATAAGCCTATTCGGCCAAGGTAGCTCAATGGCAGAGCAGACGTTTCATAAGCGTCAGGCCGTGGGTTCGATCCCCACCCTTGGCACACATATAAGATATTACAATAGGGTACATTAACCCCTATTTTACTATGCACCTGAGGGATCGAACCGCAGGTCGAAGTTTTTAAGGAGGCGCACCGCCGACTATAAAAACGAAGATCTCAACTGAGCTTGCGAAGGAGAGGCGATCCCCACCCTTTATCCCCATCAAAATTTGACTAAAAATAGCACTATGTGCTATAGTAGCCGGAGCGTTTCTTTTTACTAGAACTTGGTCATGCAAAAGGAGTCTGTCATGCAAGAGCCCTATCCGCAGTATGAATTCGGGGATTGGGAGCCATCGTCACCTGAAGATGGAGACTTTGGTCGCGATTTCAGCGAAGAGTAGTCGCCAACCAAACGAAAGCCCACAGTGCGTTATCGCGCTGAGGGCTTTTTTATTGTCACGCTACGATATACTAAGATGCATGAATACATTCCATACAGTTTCAGTAAGTGTAGTTATAGCAACAATGCTTATGGCAACCGGAGCAACGGCTTTTGGACAGGAGCGCGGTGGCAGGGGAGAAAAGCGTGCACAACGAGACGCTTTTGATGCAACTGCATTAACCTGCGTACAAAATGCAATCGATGCACGCGATAACGCCATCATTATGGGACTTGATGCCTATTACCCTGCAGCAAAAACCGCAATCCAAACACGACAGGCTGCTCTTAAAACAGCATGGACAAAGTTTGAAAGCGATCGCAAAGCATGCAACCCAAAGGCTGCAAATGATGATAAGGGTTCATTAGGTACAGACAACCAATTGTAAAATACGCATTATATACAACAAAAAAGCCTCATAATAGGGGCTTTTTTGTTGTATGATATAATACTTGACGAAATCATATTTTAATAGTATAATATAAACAGTGAATCTGGATGTGCCAGATACTTGAAATAGCCACAAAAAGCGTGCATTTCGCACGCCCAAACACTTTGAAGGAGGTCTCACATGAACCCGTTTATAAAGTTTCTGAAAGGCTACTGGAAAGAGTTGTTACTCATTCCGGTTATCTTTTTAGCTGCATTACATGCGTATCAAATTGGTGAACACATGCAATGGCGGTTCGGTGAAACATCCGAAATCGCGAAGCCGAAAAGCGAATCTCAAAAATTCGCAACAAAAATAGAAAGCCTTGAGGAGAAGACGGAGACTGCCTTGGAGAATGTAAAAGAACTGTCAGATACAGTAGATGAGCGATTTGCTCAGTTAGGCGAGCGCGTTACTCAGTTGGATGAGAACGCAAAAAAAGATCGCACAATACTAAACGGTCTTTCGGCTTCTCAGCAACCGGCTGAAGCAGAGCAAGGCCCAACAATTGAGTTGGTACCGGCTCTTCCCAAAGAAGAATGGGAGGAAGTAAAGCCTAAGAAGAAAGGGGATCACATCCCCAATACAACCCCCAAAGAACCGATGCCTGACCTTTTTGCGCGAGCGCGCAAAACAACTACCCGTGACGACGTGCCAACGCACGTCCTTGGGAGTTGCGGTCGCGCGCACGCGATCGTTGGTTGGACTCCTAAAAATAGGCCAATCTATGGCCCCTGTCGCGACCTTGCTGGTAATCCAGCATGTGCATTCGTGAAAATGGGGACGATGCGTTGGCAATAAGGCGATCAGCTCGCCGCTGGCCCTTACGAGAAACACACTGCAGTGATTGCACCTGTGTAGTACCGTAAGGGCTTTTTTTTATACCTGCATAGTATATCCTTAAACGTATATGGATATTAGGGCATTAGAGAGTGAAGCTACAGACGCTCTCGAAAAAATACATGACGCTCAAGCACTCGATGCGTGGCACACCATGTATCTTGGTCGCAAAAGCAGATTAAATGCTTTTATGCGATCTATTGGCGAGTTGTCGCTTTCTGAGAAAAAAACCATTGCCCCTATAGCTCAGGCTGTCAAAAAACAGCTCGAAGAAGCATATACTCGTCGTGAAAAATATATACAAAAAAGCAATGAGGGCGCTGCATTTGATGTAACATTACCCCCACTCTATCCCGCTTATGGCCGGCTACACCCTTTAACACGTGTAGAACGTTCTATACGCTCGATATTTTCATCTATGAATTTTTCTGTCGTTGAAGGGCCAGAGCTCGAAACAGAAAAATATAATTTTGATTCTTTACATATTCCCAAAAATCATCCTGCACGCGACATGCAAGACACCTTATGGGTCTCAACAGAAAAAGGTCGTTTAATGCGCACGCATACTTCACCTATGCAAGTACGGCATATGGAAAAGCATTTACCTCCCGTACGTATTATTGTGCCAGGGCGCGTGTTTCGTAACGAAGCAACAGATGCTTCACATGAAATTAATTTTTATCAATTTGAAGGGCTTATGGTTGGCGAAGGTGTAACCCTTGCCCACTTAAAAGGTGTTCTCACTGCTTTTTTTGAACGTTTTTTTGAACGACCTATGGAAATGCGATTCCGTCCTAGCTATTTTCCTTTTACTGAACCGAGTGTGGAAATTGATATTAAGGCAGAAAACGGTACATGGCTTGAAGTTATGGGTGGTGGCATGGTGCACCCTGAAGTACTTGAAGGTGTAGGGTATAATCCTCAAGCAGTAAGTGGTTTTGCGTTTGGTGGCGGACTCGATCGTTTTGCCATGATTAAATACGGCATTCCCGATATTCGTCTTTTTTATGGCGCCGATATGCGCTTTAATAACCAATTTTAATATATGAAATTTTCCTACAAAACACTCGAGCGCATTATTCCCGATATTCCACCCATAGAAAGTGTGGCAGAAAAAATAACTGCACATCTTTTTGAGATCGAATCATACGAAAATAGTATTCTCGATATAAAAATTCTGCCGAATCGCTATTCAGATGCAGCATGTTATCGTGGCATCGCCCGCGAAATTGCGGCGATGTGCAAGTTATCGTACAAAGCGCCGAAATATAGCGCCCCGAAAGCAAAGCATAAAGATATAACCAATCCGGTTATTGAAGTGCCTAATCTATGTCGCCGTCTTATGACGTGCCAAATACATGACATTGCTATTGGTACAACTCCTGCATGGATGAAAGAAGCGCTCGAAACATATGGTATTCGCTCTATTAACGGCATTGTTGATATCACAAACTACGTAACCATCGAAACAGGTCAGCCACTCCATGCATTTGATACAGATACAATGGAAGGTAATGAACTGGTTGTGCGACAAGCGCATGAAGGGGAGGTAGTTACAACTCTTGATGGAAAAGAAGTGGTATTAACGCCCAGTGCACTCGTACTTTCAGATAGTAGGCATGCACTCGACATAGCAGGTATTAAAGGTGGAACACGAGCAGAAATTACACGCACTACAAAAAATATAGTGCTTACTGCAGGTAACTTTGATGGCACGCTGATATACAAAACAGCACGGCGTATAGGCATTACCACCGACGCCTCGATACGATTTTCGCATGCCATTAGCCCAGATATTGCAGTACAAGGCATGCATCGTGCACTTGAACTCATAACTGAAATATGTGGCGGATCAATGGGGTCTATATGCGATACATATCCTAAGCCTATTAAGCCCATTACTCTTTTTTTTGATATAAAGCGATTCAATAATCTTGCTGGCCTTAATCTTAAAGAATCTGCATGTCTTGCGACCCTTGCGTCGCTTGGCTTTACTATTTCTGGCAAAAAAATAACTGTACCTCTCGAACGAACCGATATTAGTCGCTTTGAAGATATTGTAGAAGAAATACTGCGCTTACATGGCTATGCTGATGTGCCGGCAACCCCGCCTTCTATTGCAGTTATGCCTCTTGTGCCCGAACCTATGCGTGCACTCAAAGATGATATACAAAATACGCTTGTTACTTTTGGCTATACAGAAATTCTCACACGTTCATTTTCAAGTGATGGGGAAGTAGCACTCGAAAACCCCTTATCTCCTGAGCAATCGTTTTTACGCATGCATTTAAAAGAAGGTATAGTGAACGCACTCGCCTTAAACGCAAAAGCATTCGACACAGTTGCACTATTTGAAATTGGTTCTGTGTTCACTAAAAAAACAACACACGAACCACATGAAGATATACACTGTGCAATCGCTCTTAAAGATAAAAGGTTAAAAGATGAAGATACGTTTCGTTCTGTGCGCGGTGCTATAGATGCTCTGTGCACAAAGCTTGGTATTAGTAATGTGGAGTACGCAGAAGATGGCGCAACGCTTACCATTGCTATACACACTGAAGTTATTGGCACCATAACGTATCTTGCTCATGAAGGAGGTGGTACATATGCAGAATTTTCTCTTTCTAAAATAATGCCACACACCACCTCTCTCTATAGTTTTACGCCTATTTCTCGCTACCCCTCTATCACACGCGATGTTTCATTTATAACAAACACGACTCTTAAGGCTGGCGCACTCCTTGATGCTGCATGGCATGATGTACCACATAGTGTTACCGACATTCGTTTTATGGGAGTGTATGCAGGTAAAGGCATACCAGAGGGTAAAAAAAGCACCACTCTACGCTTTGTTTTTCAGTCTAAAGATAAAACACTTACCGATACAGAAGCAGATGACTTTTTAAGCTATATAATGGACGCAATGCGCGAGCGTGTAGAGTTTGAAATAAAGTGATTTTTAAGGTATACTAAGATACTGATATATGGCCGAAGAAAAGGTAAAAAAGCCGTCATACGGAGCGAAAGACATCTTTGTTTTAGAAGGACTTGATCCAGTGCGTAAACGCCCTGGTATGTACATCGGTTCTACGGGTATTGATGGCTTACACCACCTTATTTGGGAAGTCTTAAATAACTCTATCGACGAAGCAATGGCAGGGTATGCCAAAAATATCGTCATGGAAATCTTACCCGATGACACCATTGCTATTCGCGATGATGGCCGTGGTATTCCTGTAGAAGTACACGCACAAACAGGTGTCTCTGCCCTTGAAACTGTTTTAACCAAACTCCATGCCGGTGGTAAATTTGGTGGCGATTCATACAAAGTTTCTGGTGGTTTGCATGGTGTCGGTGTTTCGGTAGTAAATGCACTTTCAACTCGTTGCTTTGTGCAAGTTTCACGCGACGGATCGCTTTACGAACAAGAATATTCTTGCGGTATACCAAAAACAAAAATAAAAAAGGTTGGCAGCTCTGCTAAAGCGCCTTTTTGGGGTAAAACAGGCACACGCGTATTATTCCGTGCTGACTCTACTATTTTCCCTGTCACTGAATACGACTTACATAAAATTCTTCACTACGTACGCCAACAGGCATATCTCACCAAGGGGATTAATATTGAAATTTCCGACACACGAAAAGCCGATGCGCCTATATATTACAACTTTTACTTTGATGGTGGCCTTAAGTCATTTATAAAAAGCCTTACAGACGAACCAACACCTCTTCAATCTGAGCAATTTTATGTCGAAAAAACAGTTGGCCCTATAAGCGTCGAAGTTGCTTGTACATATACTAATACACTCGACACAAAAGAACTTTCTTTCGCCAATAACATTCACACGCCTGAAGGCGGTACACACGTTACCGGTTTTCGCTCCGCTATTACTCGCGTAGTAAACGATATTGCGCGTGCAAAAAATGCTATCAAGGCAACCGATGAAAATCTTACCGGTGAAGATGTACGCGACGGCCTTGTTTCTATTATTTCCGTTAAACTGCCCGAACCACAGTTTGAAGGTCAAACAAAATCAAAGCTTGGTACTACCGAAGCTCGTGCGGCAGTAGAAACTGCAGTCGCAGAGGCCTTTAAGGACTTTTTAGAACGCAACGATGACGATGCTAAAAAAATTGTAGCGCGTTGTCTTTTGATTGCAAAAGCACGTAAGGCAGCAAAAGCTGCAAAAGATACCGTACTCCGCAAAGGCGTTCTTGAAGGACTCACCCTTCCTGGAAAATTAGCAGACTGCTCAAGTAAGCACCCGGCAGAATCAGAGCTATTTATTGTTGAGGGTGATTCTGCAGGTGGTTCGGCAAAAATGGGTCGCGATCGCCGCACACAAGCTATACTTCCATTGCGCGGTAAGATCTTGAATGTCGAAAAAGCACGCATGGATAAGATCATTGCGTTTCAAGAAATTAAATTCCTTGTTATCGCACTTGGTACTGCCATAGCAGAATCATTTGACCTCGCAAAGCTTCGCTATCATAAAATAGTTATCATGACAGATGCTGACGTTGACGGCGCACACATTAGAACGCTTCTCCTTACACTCTTTTATCGTCATTTCGCACCTTTAATTGATGGGGGATATATCTACATAGCTCAACCACCACTCTATAAAATCAACAAAGGTAAATCCGTTCTATATGCATATGACGATGCAGATAAAGACCGGATATTAAAAACCATGCCTGAGGCCAACGTACAGCGCTATAAGGGTTTGGGTGAAATGAACCCTGAACAGCTTTGGGAAACCACCATGGATCCTAAAAATCGTATTCTTCAGCAGGTGACTGTTGAAGACGCAGAAGAGGCGAATCGCTTGTTTGATATCCTTATGGGATCTGAAGTTGAGCCACGTAAACACTTCATTCAAACACACGCCCTTTCTGTTAAAAACATAGACATCTAAGCACGCCTTTTACCCTCTTTTTTTCATACAATTTCTAGTACTATATGCGGTTGCGCTTTATTACGGAACTTGGTATCATATATCCTAAATGAATCGCCTTATCGCATTCTTCGCCGAAGCTCGTAGAGAATTCGGCAAAATAAACTGGCCAACAGCCGCCGAAACCATCCGTATGACGGCTGTTGTTGTAATTCTTTCTATCGGCATTGCAGCCTTTTTAGGCGCAGTTGATTTTGGCCTACTCTACATCTTAAATAATTATCTTCTTCAATAATCATATGATGCCCATAACCCAATCAAAAAAGCAGAAAGGTGAAGGTCGTCACTGGTATGCTATTCGTACATACTCAGGCTACGAAGATGCTGTTGTTCGTTATGTAAAACAACGTGTTGAATCTTTGGGTATGGACGACAAGATCTTTGATGTTCTCGTACCAAAAGAAAAGAAGATTAAAATCAAAAACGGCAAGCGCCGTGAAATCGAAGAAAAGATTTACCCAGGTTATGTATTAGTTGATATGGTTCTTACAGACGACTCCTGGTACTTGGTACGCAACACACCACGCGTAACAGGCTTTGTAGGCGCCGACAGCACCCAGCCAACACCATTATCTAAGGACGAAATAGATGTTCTCATGGCACGCATGGGTGACACCAAAACAAACTTCACCATTGACGTACGACCAGGTGATATGGTTAAAATAACCGACGGTCCGTTTAAGGATTACGAAGCGAAGGTATCCGAAGTTGATGAGGCAAAGGGTAAAGTAAAGGTTCTTGCTCCTATCTTCGGTCGAGATACAATGGTTGAACTCGATTCGCTCCAAATACAGAAACTCTAAAAAATAACAATATGTCAAAGCCCGTAAAAACAGTATTAAAACTCCAAATTGAAGCCGGTAAAGCATTACCGACGCCTCCTGTTGGCCCTGCACTCGGTCAGCACGGTGTAAACATCCAAGACTTCTGCAAAAAATTCAACGAAGCAACCAAGGATATGATGGGTGACGTTGTTCCAGCAGAAATCACTATTTTTGAGGATCGTAGCTTTGAATTTAAACTTAAAACACCGCCAGTTGCCGCATTACTTAAAAAATATGCTGGCATTGAAAAAGGTTCAGCCGAAGGTGCTAAAAAAGTTGTTGGTAAGGTAACGCGCGCTCACGTTAATGCAATTGCAGAGCGCAAAATGCCCGACCTTAATGTATACGATATTCCCGCCGCTGGCCGCATGATAGAAGGAACAGCGAAGAATATGGGCATTTCAATTAGTGAATAATATTCTTAAGAATGACATATTAAAAAAAGACATAGGAATAGCCCTATGTCTTTTTTTACTCTTTATGGCGATATCAAAACACCTCTCACACGCGACGATAAGGATGATAATGCACGAAGACTACAATGATTAATTATTCAATTAAATACCGGATTAAAAGCTCGTATACTTCAATCTATAGGCATAAGTGGTAATTTATTGCCCTCTTATAGAACAAGTAATGAACGGACTACAAACACGCATCACAGACAGTATGAAAGGGCCAAAGGCATGGGAATTAGCACATGCATT
>Ga0194132_10009708_pt1 | contig 13110 bp, 10 predicted proteins | sample TA2KigOf80mmetaG_FD_148612 | JGI IMG/M metagenome (GOLD analysis project Ga0194132, IMG submission 148612) | Freshwater microbial communities from Lake Tanganyika, Tanzania - TA2015054 Kigoma Offshore 80m | ecosystem: Environmental > Aquatic > Freshwater > Lake | place: Tanzania: Lake... | reverse complement strand
GGGACCGGTGGGTCCGGTGGGTCCGGTGGGTCCGGTGGGGCCGGTGGGACCGGTGGGGCCGATAGGGCCGATAGAGCCTACTAGACCCAAACTGGTATGAAGATGTGTATATGTTTCCGAACTTTGATAATATACGCGGCTATTTACAGTAGTTGAATGTGTATTATACGCATAAATTTGGACTTGAAGATACGGTCTTACATATTGCCCAATATTGGTATATGGCACATAAACCGAGTTGGTATATTCGGAAATAATTGTGGAATTAATCGTAATCAAATTGGACAAACCACTGATTTGATACACATTCGACGGTAATGCCACTGGCGGAACAATCGATGAATTCGACACATCGAGAATGACTGTGCCTGGAACTTGGGGTCGAACCACCGCACTTGCGTCAATAACATATGCGACGTAATAGATTTTCATATAAGGGATATCCGTCGGAATATTAGCGGATAAAAATATTTTCAGGTCCCAAAGTCCGGATGTCAAAAACGGTTGGCTGGTGAAGGATGATATGAGTCCCGCATTTACTCCTGCGATAATTGTAGCTCCTGCTTCGGCGGTGATTTGAAAGAAATTCTGAGAAGAATTATTTGGAGCTATCGATAGTTCATTTATGGTGGTTCCTGAACCATTTTGTCGGTTCAAATATAAAATAAGACCGCCGCTGCCTTGAATTCCTTGTGTTCCGGTGGGGCCTGTGGGTCCGGTGGGTCCGGTGGGGCCTGTGGGTCCGGTGGGGCCTGTTGAACCTGTATTCGCCGCAGTTCCTGGGGCACCTGTTTGTCCGGTAGGTCCAGTGGGTCCGGTAGGTCCGGTAGGTCCAGTAGGTCCGGTAGGTCCGGTGGGGCCTGTGGATCCGGTGGGGCCGGTGGGGCCGGTGGGTCCAGTGGGTCCGGTAGGTCCGGTGGGTCCGGTGGGACCGGTGGGTCCTGTATCTCCAACGCCAATCGAATAAATATCAAATACCGATTCACCTAACCAATTGTTGGCATTTGATGAAAGAATATTAAACGAAATATCTGGTGCCGGAGGAGAGGCTGGTGCGGCTACAATCGATAGACTTGTTATATCATTTTGTTGAAGACCGCGCGTATTTCGAACAATATAACACGACCATCGCTGCATGAATGGCGTATAAAGATTGGTGCTTACATCGCTGAAATATCCACCGTTGCCTTCGATAACTTGTGCGTTTTGTTCTGGTATGTTATAAATACGAAATGTCATCACCATTTCAATCGAACTTACATCGGTAGGCGGCGGAATAATCATGAATTGACTTCCAGACGAGTCCATTCGATTTACTGCGTTGGCGGTGGAGGATTCAGTCATATAATAGTAGTTATTCATACCATAGTCCTCATTGATAACCATGCATACACTATACGGAACATTAAATTGCCGGCCGCTGTTTAACAATGTGGCATTATTTCGTTTGCCTCGAAACGTAGCGAAAAAGTAGTTGTGTGTTTTGTAAATACTCAACTCACCTGTTCGAGCTCGAAACGTGGTTGTTCCAGCAGAGATTACAAAGCTTTTTATAAGACCGGCAATTGGCCCCTGAGGTCCAGTGGGGCCGGTGGGGCCAGTAGGACCAGTGGGTCCGGTTTTACCGGTTGGACCATCGATACCGTCCAAATTTACGTTATAAATAGTTGAAACCGGTTGTCCAAATGCGTTGGCATAATTTCCTTGAATATTTTGTGTGCGATAAAGAACCAACCGACCGGTCGCCAGCGTATATTCTTTTATTGTGGCTTCAAAGTATCGTGTCAGCGGGTTACTACGGTCTGTTACAACGACGGAATTTCCGGAAATATAAGAGAAATAGGGTTCTATAAATAATGTTACTTCCGTGTAATCTGTGAATGGGATAGGAATCGTGGTTTCTGCTGGAACATATATAATTTCGCCGGTTTCAGGGATAACTTGTGATGTTGCGGTGAATGTATTGTATCGGTCGCCGCGGGGTCCGGTGGGTCCGGTGGGTCCGGTGGGGCCGGTGGGTCCGGTGGGTCCGGTGGGTCCGGTGGGTCCGGTAGGTCCAGTGGGTCCAGTAGGTCCAGTAGGTCCGGTGGGTCCGGTGGGTCCAGTGGGTCCGGTGGGTCCGGTGGGACCGGTTGCTCCTGTCGGTCCAGATAAACTGAAACTGACAATTACATCTGGATTCATGTCTGTAAAATTACTTGTGTTGGGTGATGACACACGCATGACCTGCATATTGTAATATGGTTTTGGAGGATCGCCCGTATCAATACCTTTTTGGCCAACACCGCCATTCACGATTTTGAAAATCATAAACTTGTTGAAATCAGTTACACTTTGAATTCTGACATAGCCGTATTTATCACTTGATGCGTATTCATTGATTGTGTCTAAAAACAAAGATATGTCTGTGCCGGATACATCACTTGTATCATTTCCGTTGGGGTCCTGTGAAAAAGTAACACTGTGTATTAGAATATTGGCTGATTGAATATGATTTCCGCTTTGAAAACGGATTCTTCCTCGGTTTGGACGAGAATCGCCATCGGGTGAATCAACTTTATAACGAAACGTATTTACGGGGGTTGGTGAAAAACCGACAACACCGGTTGGACCAGTACAACCGGTTGGACCAGTCTGACCTATTGGACCGCGTTGTCCAGTTGGACCTCTGTCGCCTTGACGGAAGGCTTTTCCTGGCGGACCTGTTGGACCTTGAATACCGGGTGTGCCGGTAGGACCAGGACTACCTTCTTGAAACGTCCAACCGCCAAGACCAGTCGAACCGGTCGGACCTGTTGGACCGATTTGACCTGCCATTTAGTTACGATACTTATTAAAATATATTACGATTGTTTTTTTAGAATACGATTATTTTTTTATATTACGATAATGACAGATTATTATATATGTATATTATAGTTATTCGTTATTCATTATTCATTATTCGTTATTTAAGTAAAGATTCGAGGTCATGAACGCTTCACGTTGTTTTGATAATCGGACATTCCATATTTATAAAAACCCGGACACGACATCCTGTAATGAATCAAGTGAGTATATACAAAAGGTAAAATATAATGCGATATATCATCAGAATTATAAGATTGTATCTGCTGCTACAAATGGACTTTCTGAAAGCCAGATTGCGCAATCCTTTGGTATAAAGTATCCGAATTATCAGCTTCGGTATGATACGTTTGATGTCTCGTGTAATAAGATAAAATACTTGTAATCGTCAATTAGCCGATGCCGATGCCGATGCATATGCCGACTTGGGTGGAAGTTTATTACATAATCTGGCAAGACATGAACCAATACAAAAAATAGAAAATACAACACCCACGATGATTCCGATGACACCCGTAATATGCATCGATTTACAAGAGATACTAAATTGCTAAAAAAATTGAAATCGTTTTCGTTATATAACCCGGATAAAATGTGAAAACGATTTAATGAGTGAAGAAATGATTGAATATGGATTGTCGGTATCCTTAGAAGCAAGCCCTCGCACACCAACAACCCCTCGTGGAAATGCTGATGATGCCGCCGAAGATGCCACCGACGTATGCTATGCTCCTCCAAGAAAACCGTCATTTGCGCGTTTGATGGCGGAGATGGAGACGGAGCCGGAGCAGCAGGAGCAGGAGACGGAGGAAGTGGAGGAATACGAAGGCGGCGAAGGCGGCGAACCGACCACGACGACGACCAGAGAAGTTAGTATTTCACCCCGTGTGTTATTCACAGAGAGTTCCAGAAGCAGAAGCAGAATCAGAAGCGGTGATAGTGGTGGTGTCATGATTCGACGCAATTTAAGTGCCGACTTCTTGAATCTCGACACTAGTTTGTCGCCGGTATCATTTGGAACATCTACATCTGTAAGGAAAGACGCTGCTGCGTCCGCCGTCGAAAAAACGGAGAGTATCGGTGAATGCGGTGTTTGTTATTCACAGCTGCCATTACGTTCAAATCATGTCTTTACGTTGTGCGGGCATTTGTTCTGTTTGCGTTGTCTGTTGAAGTGGTGGGATAATGCCACCACATGTCCAAATTGCCGTGCTGAATTATTGGAACAAGAAGAATACCTGGAGGAAGCGGCGGAGGCGGCAGAGGCAGGAACAGGAGTGGCAGGAGCGGTGGAGGCAGCAGAGGTAGAGGCAGAGGTAGAGGCAGAAGCTTTGGCGATGGCAGCCTCGCTGGCAGAGGCGTATGCGGAAGAGAATAATGGAACATGGATGCGACGTGAATTTTGGAATGGCCGAGCCCCTCATTTGATTGAAACCGATGACGACGACGCCGACGCCGACGCCGACGCCGATGCCGCTTCCGTTTCACCATCGCATTACTCTACACGATTAACAAGATATTTATACCAAGATGTCGAATGGAATTGGACAGAACAACCGCATTACGATGATCCAATCATTCCAACGTTGAACACCGCCGAAATTGAAGGTCTAAGAGAAAACCGTGAAATCGCGATGACTCTTTTCGCTCGAATGCGATTTCGTGAATTCTTGTTTGATTCAGGCACACACGTCACATCATCGGCTGTGGTTGCGGCATCAGCAGAACCAGTTCAATTTACAGGAGTGAGGGATGGTGCGTTTATTCGCAAAGAAGACTGGACCAGAATAATGTATTTCCAACGATTGGTGTGGCGCTGTAATTCCTATCATTCGGTTATGTATGAGTTTGTGATTCGAAGAACCAGCGAGATAAGTCCTGTTTGTGAAGTGAATATCTTCGGGTTCGTCAAGGATATCCTTATTCAACGAGTTGCCGACACTGATGCGGATGCGGCGGGGGCGGGGACGATGGCGGTGGCGGCGCACGACGACGACGACGACGACGATACGAATTGGCAAGACATATACGAATATGCGTTTGTTGCCGATGTATTTACGCCCACCGACTTTTATCTCACAACTTATGGCCCGTCTCTTCGAAGTTATGGAGGCTACAACATGGAAGAAGGAACGATTACAACACAAGAAGTCACGATTCCATTTTCGAATGTTCGCCGGCTCTATCGCATCTGCGGCCATGACCGTTCATGAAAAAAGAATTTAAAGCGAGATTTTGAGTATAAAACGGAGAAATGAAACGTGTGTGCTTCCTCCAAAAAATAAAAAATGTGTTGTGCGCGAATGGTCGAGTGGTCTAAGACGCATCGCTTAAGACGATGTTCCTATCGGAGCGCAGGTTCGAACCCTGCTTCGCGCATTTTTTTACGATGGATTGGCCTTTATAGCTCAGAGGTAGAGCACCACACTTGTAATGTGGGGGTCTCTGGTTCAATTCCAGATGAGGGCATGGCGCGTGTAGTGCGTCTTGTTCATTTTTGCCTTTGTAGCTCAGTAGGTAGAGCGTGCGGCTGTTAACCGCAAGGTCATCGGTTCGAACCCGGTCGAGGGCGATATTATTTTATTACAACACTTCGAAAATGGTGATGTAATAAAACTGGTCCATTTACGCCATTATTATTATTTTATTATTGTTATGTTATTATTATTATTTTATTTACGTATATATAATGCCGACATCAAACCGTAATACTCGAAATGGTGGGCGTGGAAAGCGTAACGGGCGTAGGCGTATCTCTCGAAAGTCGAGAACAGGTCATTCGTCGCGAAATACATCATTAAAAGAACTTGGTATAGCTGGGTCGATGGTCGGTGCGGCAGCGATAACACAAGGCGTTGAGCTTCAAGACCAAAACCAGCAATCACAACAACAAGACGACCTTATGTTCGTTGGTGGCGGCGGTGGCGGCGGAGGCGGAGGCGGAGGCGGAGGCGGTCGTAAGCCCGGGTGTGGCAATGACATCGCCGACCATATCCTCTGTTTTCTTGAATTACTGAATACCATTAAGATTTATCACTGGTCGACCTTGTCCTATCCAACACATAAAGCAACGGATGAACTACATGGAAAGATTAGCACGTTGGTGGATTCATTTATTGAGATTTATATTGGGCACTGTTCGCGGGGGAAGGGTGCGGGTGCGGGTGCGGGTCTTCCCGTTTTTCGGTTCAGAACAGAAAAGGACGCGTGTATTTCCTTTTGCGAGTGTAAATCTCTCGACGCATTTTGCAAGGTTCTCGACGACAATATCATCCATTTGGAGGGTCTTACCAAAAAACTCGATGGATATACAGATTTAGTTAATATTCGTGATGAAATGGTCGGTGCTTTGGCGCAAGCGCTCTATCTATTGCGTCTGAAATGAATTTATTTACATCCGCAGCAACATCCCGAAAAGAAATTACGCATGCGTTTGAAAATGCCGCATCGTCGAGGGGCGGGGGTGTCTTGGTGTTGGCTTATGCCGACATCATTCGGCGCTGTGGTCGTCGTCGTCGTCGTTGTTTCTTGTTCTTGGACTTCGCGGCGGGTTCCTTCTATGATAAACATTTCGAGTTCATTTTCTTCATGTGTATAAAGGGTTTCTATCGATGAACTCGTATTGTCTTTGTTAAATTCAATAATCGATTCAATAATATTGTCTACGACACCTGTATCAACAAGGGTATGTAAATAGATTCTTACCGGATTACTTACGGTATGATTATCTATCATATACACAATAAGGTCTTTAACACTCATGAGGTCTAATTGCGCAATCGACGCGGAACATGACCGTTGTATTTCCATCGCCAGAATGATATAGGAGAAAAAAGTATGAAGCGTTATTTTTCGAGAAAAGTTCTTATCTCTCGTGAGTTTAAGTTTGAGTGTTTCGAGAGATTTATTTTTATTTGATGCTGGGGGGTGTAATATCGATGGTTGTATCAACAAGTCTGGTTCTTGTGCCACCGGTGATAACTGTGCTGACGACAGTGGCGACGACAGTGGCGATGACTGTGCTGACGAGTGTAACGAGTGTGACGATTCGAACCGTTCGTTTTGGTTATAACTACATTCATGGCCAACCGCTTCTGGTGTCGTCGTCGTCGTCTCTTGGGACTGATGCTCCGGCTGAGGCTGAGGCTGAGGCTGAGCCTCAGTAACAGTCGTCGGCTGTTCATCCGGATCAGATAATACTCCATAATCGTTATCAGGTGTTCTTTCGATGAGTTCCATTTTTGGCGATACGGCGGCGGAAAGTGATGTAGATTGTTGTACTAATGATAGTCTTTTATTTTTCTTGTTTCCCATTCTCGTCGTTCTTCTGGATGCGCCTATATATACTATGAATATAGTAATCTAATGAAATTACTTTATTTACATTTCTGGAAAAAAAACGTACCTGAATTTGTCATCTGTAAAGTATTAGAGAATACGTGTCATTAGTGCGGTGCGGTGCGGTGCGGTGCGGCTGTTTTCATTTCTTCGCCGCCTTTGCCGCCATGATGCTTGCTTTGATTTGTTTGATGACTTCATGGCGGTCTTTGTGGCGATGCGTATTGATGAGGAACAGGACAAGCTCGTCTCTGATTTTTTTCGTGAGTGCTTCAAGTGAAATGAATGTGCGGCGGATTGTTTCCGGTGAGAGAATGTTTCGAAAATGAACACCGGTTGCGGGTGCGATGCGGGCATGTTGTGAAGCAACGCCTAGTGGGGCAGCAGCGCTGGTATTGGCGGAGCGGGAGAGTCCGAAACCCTTGTTTTGAGAGGGTTCAATCCTTTGAATTTCTTTCGCGAGGTCGGTGTGCCATGTATTCAAGTCGGCAGCTCGGTCTTTTGCGTCCAAGTATTTTTGTTTGCTGTCTGGCGATGTGTTGTCGATGTAGGCCTGTATGGCTGCTTGTGCTGCGATGATGTCTTCTGTTGTTTTGGCTTGAAGTGCTTTGAGTTGTTCAAGCGACATGTTGTCGTGCACAATCAGTTTCACACGAAAGTTGGCGAGTGCCTGTTTGAGAAGTTTGAAATCGGCTTCTGACATGATTGCCGAATGTTGTTTCATTTGTGCTTCCAAGTCGTTGAATGCTCGAACAACGTGTTTGTTCATCAGAGAGTAGTCCGTGCGTGATTTCGGCGAACGACGGCGTTTGGATGCGGCAGCGGCATGTTTGGCCACCTGTGAAAAGGTGAGAATCGCTTGATTGGCCGCGTCTTGTCTCTCGGTCATGTCGGCCGCATTCATTCCTGGGCGCGGGGTGCCGGCGGCGGCGGTGTTGCTGAATGTTTCTTCGTATGCTTCTTCGGTAATGAATCGGGGAAGACCGCCACCGCATTCGGGGTTCGTGGTCGTGGTGGTCGTGGTCGTGGTCATGATGGTCGTGGTGGTCGTGGTATTCATGGTAGTCATTTCTGTTCGCTTCTTTGCTGTCGCTGTCATCGGCTTACAACTTGTAAAAGTATTTCAATTTTTTCCAAGAGTCAGTCATTTCATAGTGATGATACTTTTTTTACATTCATCGGAAGAAAATACTGACTATGGGAAAAAATTGAAATCTTTTTTCTAGAAATCCCGGAGTGACAGCTCATAGCAGTTGGCCGTAATGGATACAGACAACAAACAAAACAGATTTACCCGAGTTATTACTGTGAAGAAAAAGAAAGGGGTGGCGCCGCCGGTCCTCCCAAAGGTAGGTATTGAGAGGTTTGATGAATATGTTTCGAAGTCCGGTCTTGAACCGAAGAGTTATCAGCGTGAAGGTGTCGAATTTTGTCTTCGACGTGAGTGTGAGTCTCGTGACTGTGCCAGTGGTGCCAGTGGTGCCATCGGCGGTCAAACAGCAACGGCAGTTATCGGCGGTATCATCGCAGATGAAATGGGACTCGGCAAAACAATCGTGATGATGGGTCTTATTCTAGCCAATTTGGCTGCGTATCGCCGCACCTTGATTGTTGTTCCTGTGGCGCTCATCGCACAGTGGGTCGCTCAACTCAAACGCACAATTATTGATACAGGTGTGAAACCCGACTTGACTGTGTGTGTGTTTCACGGCGCTGCTGGAAAACGTCGCGTGGTTTTGGAGGCGGCGAACACCGAACACGGTAATATGGTTTGGTGCCTCAGACCTCCCAAGAACCGAGGTTGCGGCGGGGAGGGTAAGTCCATCGATATCGTCATAACGACGTATGGCTGTGTTGCGATGGAAGAACCGCCTGCGAAACCGCCGCGTGTGACTACTTCTCCATCGGCGGCAACCGTGAGCGTGTCCCTTCTGACATTCCGCGCCGACCGTGTCATCTTTGACGAGGCTCATCATCTGCGTAACAAAAACAGCCGTGTTTTCAAAGGCGCGATGCGGGTGGTTGCGGCGGCGGCGACAGCGGAGGGGGCGAAGCGCCCGAGTGTATGGATTGTAACCGGGACACCGATTCAAAACAAAATATCCGATTTGAAATCGTTGTGTTACGTGTTAGGGTTCAAGGTGGCTGACTTGATGACAGAAGAACGGCGTCGGGCAATTCGCGACGAATATGTGTTACGAAGGACCAAGGTGAGTGTGGGTATGGTTACGGCGGGGGTAGAGGCGGCAGATGTGACATGTGCTCCGCGTCTTCAATCTCTCAAACATTACAAATCGAATGTTCCTTGGAGTTCAGAAAATGAATGTGTGTTAAGTCGCGATATTCATTGTGCGGCAAGGAATACAACCGACCGCGCCGAGAGATTGAAACTTTATACTCGGATGCGCCAGATGTGTGTGTGGCCTGCGTTATTACATGACAGCAACAGCAATCGTCATAACAAAAAACAAGGAAGCCTCGAAGACACTTATGGATTCGATATGGATGAATTCAATTCGGCCATTTCAAAACAGAGTAAGATTGATCGTGTGGTTGCGACGATGGTGGCGGAGGCGGAGGCGGAGGCGGCGACGGTGGATGGTGGTCGTAGTGGTCGCAAATCTATCGTGTTCTGCCATTACCGACGTGAGATGACGAGGCTACGCGAGATGTTGCTTCGTGTCGGTGGTGGTGGCGGAGTTGTCGTGAGTGGCGAAAACGACATCGCGATTATTGATGGGACGGTGGCTGGACGCGAACGTGCGCGAATCTTTGCTACTGAACCGCGTGTATTGATTTTACAGATTCGAACATGTAGTGAAGGGCTTAACCTTCAATCTTACTCGGATGTCTATTTCGTAAGCCCACATTGGAATCCATGTGTGGAAGACCAGGCTATCGCGCGATGCTATCGGTTGGGACAGACCAACGGAGTTCGGGTGTTTCGGTTCTATATGACGGATTTTGTAGCGGATCAAAGTGGAGGAGGGGAGTCGTCGTCGGAAAGCATTTCTACGCTTGACCATAAGTGCGAAGAAATACAAGAAAGAAAGCGAGTGTTGTGTAATGAGTTTCTGTGTGGCGAGTGAAGGGTGGGATGAGGGTTGTGTGTAGTGTAGTGTTCATCAATAAACTTAATTTTTTATACATAATTTTATACATAATATATACGTAATGCCTGTAAAAAAAACTCATGGCTGGTCTCGTATCGCACCAAAAACCGTGGGCGAACGTTCGGCGTTGTTGGCGAAATGTGGGCGTCGGTGTTTTTTAGGTTCTAGAAAGACATTTCCTGTTTGTGCGCGTTTAGGAGCGGGGGCTGGGGCTGGGGCTGGGTCGCGTGACTGTAAAATCGACCGTCGCGGTGTAGCTGCCGCATACTCCCGCGCACGCGAATGGGCTTCAATTACCGCGCGGAAGAAACGGGCGTCGGCACATCGTCGTTATACCGCAGTGGCGCGTCGGGCGCGGGCGATTCTAGACCCCCGTTGAACCAAACCCTCCATGTCCTCTGGTTGTCGGTGGGCTTAAATCTTCCTCTCTCTCGACAAGATGAACGAGGAATGGCGAGAGGTCAGGTGCGCATACTTGGAAATACCGATCGTATTTTTGGATAGGAGAAAGAGTTTCTTTCCAAATGTGCCATATATCTGTGCTACCAAACAGACCAATCGTATCAACCGCCGCAATAAGGTCGCCTCTGTACCCCGCATCGATAATTCCGACTGAGTTGGCGAGGCGCATCCTTGTCTTACTTATGCTTGACCGCGGATAAAGATAGAAACCGCATGGCTGTTGCTGCTGCTGCGTTGGGAGGTCTAGTCCAACTGACTGGGGTGTGGTAGCGGTGGTCGCGGCGGAGGCGGCACGCATACAACATCGGACACCAAGATTAAGGCCTCGTGCGCCATCTACGCTAGCAGAGCTTGTAATTCCAGGATTCGTAATATATTGACGTGAGAGAAGATTTTCTACCCCGTATCCATAGTCAGCACCATTATTCGGCATGAAAAGGTCGAACCCCGAGTCGGGGGTGGCTGTCTCGGCGGCGTCTTGGATTTTCTGATTATGAATACGGACCTTTTGTCGGTATCTCTCTACCCATTCCGCGTCGTCTCGGTTCTTCGAGAGATAGATGTAGAGGTTGTATTTAGTAGTCGTCGCAGTCGTAGTCGTCGCAGTCGTAGTCATCGATGTCTGTATTATAATACAAATATTTATCTTTATGTTTATGTTTATATTTGTATTATATAAGGTATATAAATAGAACATGTCTATTGCGGTTATGCGTCGTAAGGTTCGAGAGAACCATCCTCGGGTTGCGCCGATTTCGGGGCATTTGGCGGGTGGTGATGGAAAGACCGGTGTAAATGAATCAAACCGTCTAGGATTTTCCATCAACGGCGGTCACAGGAACTTACGTGGTATCGGGCAGGTCCGTATGGTTGGGTCTGGGGGATGGAGCGGTGGTGGGCGCGGGGTGGGTCGGTTTGCTTCCGGAAATTCATCTTGGTATTTTTCCGCGAATGACCCGTCGATTGTGAAAAGGTCGTCTCGCGGAAATGCGGCGATGATCGATATGAAGTATCGGTGGATTAAGGGAGCACAGTATCCTCGGGCGTGGCATAAAGATATTCCGTCGGCTACGTTGGAGGTTCGGTCTCAATCCGAGTATATTAAGAAACGTGCTGCTCGGGTGGTGCGATGCGGAACCGTGAAAGAAACAACTGCCAACCCTTGCGTAAATAAAGTTTGTACGGTGTTTGTGGGAACGGGGGCGCTCAAAAAGAAGCGTGTGAAGTGGCAACCTGTGACCAAGACTGTGACTGAACGTGTTGTATCGCAGAGCCAGTATATTGAGAAGGGCGGGTTGAAGAGTGGTCGTCGCAATTGCTTGTCGTTGGATGAGCCAAATAAATTTACACATTTCCCGATGTATATTCGACATGTGGGTTGTGATGTGAATTATTTACGGTGGCAGCATGCGGTGGCTGCGGGGGCTTTACCTGCGAATTATGTCGGATAAGCGGGCGGGCGAGCGAGTGGGCGACGTATTACACACAAATATATCGGCGTTCTGATGGAGTTGTCCTGAGAACATGTTTTAAAAACCAATATATTTTTGTATTAATAATAGAGGAGAATTGTGAGTCGAAATCAGCGGCGTCGGCGTCGGCGTCGGCGTCAGGGTGGGCGTCGGCGTGAGGTGCCTCGCCGCGGTTGGCATAGCAATACGCACATAACAACCCAAAGCTATAATAGGACGACTTAAAATGTATGCTGGACGGTATGGTTTTTTTTGACATGAATTCCTTGTATTCTGGAGAATAGAATGCGATGTTGCGTCCGTGGTGGTGGTGTGATGTGGATGCTGAGAGAGTAGGTATCGTGTTTATTTCCATCTGGTTATCATCATCGATGTCATGAATATTATCATCGTTCGTGATCGCAAAATACGCGATGGCGGCGGTGGTGGTGGTGGCGGCGTGGGAGTGGGCTGGGGCGTCTTCCTCTCTTTTACTTGACGTTCGCGACGACAAATGAAACACAGTAATATCATCGAGATGAAACAAAGATATACCTTTATTCTGTTCCACTTCTAGATGATGAAGCTGTCGTCCAATCATTTCGATAAGTCGTTCTACGTCGGCATATTCTAGATGTTTTTTATTGATTTTTAAAAAAGAGGATAACGGTTCTATTTTTGATGCTTCGACAGTAAGACTTTTGTATGATGTCGGCTTATGAGAGTAACATGATTTTGGTAATGGACAACTTCGTATTAATTCTTCGGATGAAAAATGATAGGACATCTCTATATCTATATTGTGTTTATTTTTTTATTTTGTTTCGAGAGGTCGTCCTGGCGGTGGTGGTGGTGGTGGTGGTGGTGGTGGTGGTGGTCATTGTGGTGGTGGTTGTTGT
>Ga0194132_10009706_pt1 | contig 13115 bp, 11 predicted proteins | sample TA2KigOf80mmetaG_FD_148612 | JGI IMG/M metagenome (GOLD analysis project Ga0194132, IMG submission 148612) | Freshwater microbial communities from Lake Tanganyika, Tanzania - TA2015054 Kigoma Offshore 80m | ecosystem: Environmental > Aquatic > Freshwater > Lake | place: Tanzania: Lake... | reverse complement strand
CTGGGGTCGTTGTGATCCCACCAACCGGTCATCGGCAGGACGATGCGGCCGCGTGAGGCTCGAGAGCGGTCTTCGCCGGCTCTCCCGCTACGTCCGGACGAGTGGAACGAAACGGAACCACTTCTGCGACACTCTCGCAAGACCTTCGTCGCCAACATAGACGACATGCTCACCCTCACGCGCGGGCAGGCACTCATGCTTCTCGTCCCCGTGACGGCGCTCCTCGTCGTCGTCGGCCAGCGTCTGCTCGGGTCGGAGGAGAGTCGGGCCACCCCTGCGCCCGTACCCGTCGAGCGCGACGGCTCCGTCCGCGCCGAAGAGGTTCAGCTCGTCGTCCACGTCTCCGGCGCGGTCGAGAATCCGGGGCTCTACCGTCTACCGGAGGGGGCTCGGGTCGCGGATGCCGTTCGGCGGGCTGGCGGGCTCAAGCCACGGGCGGACATGGCAGTGGTAAACCTCGCGGCTCCGCTCGTCGACGGCGAGCACGTCGTCGTCGCGAGGCGTCCGGCGCCGGACGACGCGGGCGCAGGTGCAGAGGCCCCGACAGGAGCGCCGGCGAAGGTTCAGCTCTCGAGCGCGACCGTGGAGGAGCTGGACGCGCTGCCGGGGATCGGGCCGGTGACGGCGCAGAAGATCGTCGACTGGCGCGCCGCCAACGGCCCGTTCCGCTCGGTCGACGACCTCGACGCGATCCCCGGGATCGGCCCCGCCCGTGTCGAGCAGCTCCGTGACCTCGTCGTCCCGTGACCAGGCGAGAGAGGGTTCTGGCTGTCGCCCGGCGGGAACTGCCGGCGCTCCTCACCGGCAGCCTCTGCGTCGGCATCGCCACGTGCAACGTGGGTCGGCTGCCGGCTGGACCGACGCTCGTGGCGGCCGGCGTCCTCGGTCTCGTCGCGATGGCGATCGCGCGTCGCCGCGCGATCGTCCTCGCAGCGGCGCTGCTCCTGCTCGGGGCGGGCTGGGGAGCCGTCCGCATGGCCCAGCTGGAGCACTCGACCCTTGCTCGGAGCCTCGGCGTACCGGCGCCTGCGCGTGCGGTCGTCACGTCGGCCCCGCGACGGTCGACCTACGGCGTCCGGGCATTTGCAACGGTCGTCCGGTATGCGAACCGGTCGATCAACGAGCGGGCCCTGCTGGCGCTCCCTCCGGAACGGGCGCCGCCTCGCGGGAGCATCGTCGACCTGCGTCGCGCGTGGCCGGTCGAGCCGCGTGGACCCCAGGACGGCTTCGACGAGCGACGCTGGCTCGCCCGGCGCGGCGTTCACGTCGTGCTGCGCGCGAGCGGCGTCGAGGTCGTCGGCCGCCGGGGTGGGATCGGTGGCGTCGCCGACCGGCTGCGCGCGCACGTGGAGCGGACGATCGAGCTCGATACGGAAGGGGAGCGCCGCGATCTCCTGGCAGGGATCGTCCTCGGGGCCTCGGAGCGGGTCGAGCGCGGGCTCCAGGACGACTTCCGGGACTCGGGCCTTCTCCATCTGATGGCCGTCTCGGGGCAGAACGTCGCGATCGTGGCAGGGGGCGTGCTCGCGGTCGCGTGGTTCCTCGGTGTGCCGCTCGTCGTGCTGGGGTACGCGCTCGCGGTCGGGTGGCAGCCGTCCGTGGTTCGCGCGACCGTCGCCGGCCTCCTCGTCTCGCTCGCCTGGATCGCGTCACGCCCACGCGACCGCTGGCACGCGCTCGCGATCGGAGCGCTCGTCCTGCTCGCGTGGCTCCCGCCATCGGTGCTCGAGCCCGGCTTCCAGCTCTCGTTCGCGGCCGTCGCCGCGATCTTCGTCGTCGTTCCGCGCGTCGGACGGTCGCTCGCCGGATATCCGCTGCCCTTACGGATCGCCCAGGGAGCGGCCCTCGCGATCGGATGCACCGCTGCGACGGCCCCGATCGTACTTCTCCACTTCGGTCACGTCCCTGTCTGGGCCGTTCCGGCCAACGTCGCCGCCGAGGGCGCGATGCCGCCGCTGCTGGCGTTGACGCTCGGCGCTGCCGCCGTCGAGCCGGTCAGCGCCTCGGCCGCCGCGGCGCTCGTCTGGCTGGGCGGCTGGTGCGCGGCGTGGCTCGCGTTCTGCGCACGCACCTTCGCCGGGCTCCCGCTCGCGACGGTCGGTCGGCTCACGGCGAGCGTGACGATCGCTGCAGCCGTCGCCGCCGCGATCGTCTGGCGGCGGCTGCCTCCGTACCGGCGCCGCCGTCTCCTCCCGATCGCGCTGGCGACGGCGGTGGTCGCGGCCGTCGGAGCGATCGCGCTGCGATCCGGAGCCGACTGGGCGCCGCCGACCGGGCTCCGCGTGACCTTCCTCGACGTCGGGCAGGGCGACGGCGCGCTCCTCGAGGTTCCGGAGGGCGCGGTGCTCGTCGATCAGGGGCCGCCCGAGGCCGAGGTGGCCGGTCAACTCCGGCGGATGGGCATCCGCTCGCTCTCGCTGGTCGTCCTCACGCACCCGCAGCGAGATCACATCGGCGGCGCGGCCGACGTCGTCCGTCGCCTGCCGGTCGGCTCGATCCTCGACCCGAGCCTCCCAGCTGCCTCTCCGGAGCACGACGCCGTCGCCGAGGTTGCCGAACGCCGCGGCGTCCACGTGGTCACGGCGCGGGCCGGTGACGCGTACCGCCTCGGCGCCCTCCGTCTCCGCATCCTCTGGCCCGATGGCCCGGGTCATCCGGGCGAGGATCCGAACCAGCGGGCGATCGTGCTGCTCGTCAGCTACGGGCAGGTCGATCTCCTGCTCACCGCCGACGCCGAATCCGACGTGACGGGCCGGCTCCCGCTCCGTCGCGTCGAGGTGCTGAAGGTCGCACACCACGGCTCGGACGACCCGGGGCTCCCCGAGCTGCTTCGTGTGCTGCGGCCGGACATCTCCGTCGTGTCGGCCGGCGCGGGGAACGACTACGGGCATCCGCGACCGGAGACGATCGCTGCGCTCGAGGCCGTGCCGGGCTCACGCGTCTTCCGGACGGACGTGAACGGCAGGATCGTCGTCGAGTCCGACGGTCGCACGCTCTCGGTCCGGTCGCAGCGTTGAGTAGGCTCGGAGGGTGGCCGACGTCGACCTGAGACCGGCATACCTGATCACGGGCAGCGATCGGCCAAAGGTCGACCACGCGCTCGAACGGCTCCGACGTCACTTCGGGGCGGAGTCGACGGAGCGGGTGTCCGCGCTCGAGACGTCCTGCGGCGACGTCGTCGCCCTCTGCAACGCCGGCAGCCTGTTCGGCGCCCGGCGCCTCGTGCTCGTCACCGACGTCGACGGTGTCAAGCGCGACAACCGTCTCTCCGGCGGCTGGAAGACGGCCGAGATCGAGCCTGTCGTCGGGTACCTCGCCTCGCCCGCGCCCGGCACGGTGCTCGCGCTGGTCGCGGAGGAGCTGAAGGACGACGCGCCGCTGGCGAAGGCGGTCGGCAAGCACGGCCAGGTCCTTCGCTTCGACGTCTCCAGGCGCCAGGGCCAGCTCGAGAAGTGGGTCGTCGACCGGTTCAAGGGCGCGGGCGTCCGAGCCGAGCCCGAGGCGGCGAAGGCGCTCGTCCAGATCGTCGGCGACGACCTCCACCTGCTTGCATCGGAGGTCGAGAAGATCGCGACGTGGGCGGCGGGCGAGCCGGTCGGCGAGACGGAGGTCGTCGAACTCGCGGCGCCGGCCGGCGACCCTCCCGTCTACCAGGTCACCGATGCTTGGGGCCGACGCGATCTCCCGGGTCTCGCGCGGACGGCCGAGTCGATGGTCGATCGCTCCGAACGACCGCCCGCGGTGACGATTCCGATCATCGCGTCCGCCCTCGCCCGGCAGGTCTCGAGCGTGAGGCGGGCAGCGGCGCTCGCGGAGCAGTCGGTGTCCCCACGCGAGGCGATGGGCACGCTCGGCGTGCGCTTCGAGTTCCAGGCGAAGAACCTGCTCGAGTTCTCCCGGAACTACGGCGAGCGGGAGCTCGATGGGGCGCTCGTCCGCGTTGCGGAGCTCGATCACGCGCTCAAGGGCGGCAGCCGCTTCTCGCCGGCGGTCGAGCTGCAGCGGACGCTCGGATCGATCACGCGGCCGCCGGGGCGTCAGGCGAGGCCCTGAGCGGGACGAGCCGGCCTGGAGAGCGGGATCTCGGCCGGCGGTGGTACGGGATCGTCGAGCCAGCGCGGGCTGCCGGCCAGGCGACGGTGTCCGCGAGTGCGCGCGAGCCGGGCTCAGGAGCCGGCGGCGAGCCGGGCTGCCTGCGACTTCTTCCGCGCGGCTGTGTTCTTGTGCAGCGCGCCGCGGGCGGCGGCCCGATCGATGACCTTGACGAGCCCGACGTGCTCGGCGGCGATCTTGTCGGCGTCGCCCTCGTGCGCGGCTGCGGCGAGCCGCTTCGTCAGCGTCTTGATCGTCGAGCGGTAGCGCAGGTTCTCGGCCCGCTGTTTGGCGGCAAGCCGGACGCGCTTCTCCTGTTGCTTGATGTTCGGCATCGCGTGAGGGGGCCCATCATCCCGGTGGGCGGGCCGATGGTAGCAGCGATCGGGCCGCCGCCGACCCGGTCGGCACCCGCTCGCCGCGCCTCCACCGGGCGCCCGCCGGTCCCGGGGGCCACCACTCCTCCGCCCCGCTATCGACACTATCGGGAAACTCGTCGCAGGTCCGTGACGACTTCGTGCCGAAAGTGTGTCGGATGGAGGCGCCGGGCGTGACAGACGAGGCAGCTCCGACGCCTGCGTCCTCCGGAACGACGCGTCGACGTCTCGTCCGCTCGACCGTCTTCTTCGCAGCGGCGACCGCGGTCTCGCGCGTCCTCGGCCTTCTCCGGGAGAGCGTGGCGGCGTACTACTTCGGGACAGCGGGCCTCGTCAACGCCTTCACCGTCGCCTTCCAGATCCCCAACCTCGTGCGGGCGTTCGTCGCCGACGCGGCGCTCTCGGGCGCCTTCGTCCCGGTCTTCAGCGAGCTGCTCGAGAAGGGCGAGCGCAAGCGCGCCTGGCGCGTCGCCTCGACGATGTTCTGGCTCGTCCTGCTCGGCCTCACGGGGATCACAGCGCTCTTTGTCGTCATCGCGCCGTACGTGCTCCGGCTCTTCGGCAGCCCAGGCGGCGACGAGGAGCTCGCCGTCGGCCTTGCGCGCGTCCTCTTCCCGATCGTGACGCTCCTCGGCGTGACGGGCATCGTCGTCGGCATCCTCAACGCCTACGACCACTTCAGCGTGCCGGCGCTCTCGCCGGTGCTGTGGAACGCGGCGATCATCGTCGGGCTCGTGATCGGCGTGCCGTGGACGGACACCCGGAGCGCGGGCCTCTACGTCTACGCGGGGTCGATCGTCGCCGGCACCCTCCTGCAGCTCCTGCTGCCGGTGCCGTGGCTGCGCGGCCGCGACGGGCGCCTTCACCTGGCCCTCGACTGGCGCGACCCAGCGGTCCGCCGCATCTTCCGGCTGATGTTGCCGGTGACCCTGTCGCTCGGCCTGATCAACGTCAACGCCGTGATCGGCATCCTGTTCGCATCGAGGCTGATCGACCCGGAGCTGGCGCCGACCGCGATCGACCGCGCCTTCCGCCTGTACATGCTGCCGCAGGGGATGTTCTCCGTCGCGGTCACGGTCGTCCTCTTCCCGCTCCTCTCGCGACTCGCCGCGCGGGGGGAGGAAGCGGCCTTCGGGCGAGCGATCGAGTCGGGAATCCGGCAGATCGGCTTCCTGCTGATCCCCGCCGCGGTCGTCTCGGCGGTGCTCGCCGAGCCGATCGTCCGGATCGTCTACGAGCGCGGCGCGAACGGCCCTGCCGAGACCCAGGTCGTCGCCGGGGCGCTCGCCGCATTCTCGCTCGGCCTCGTCTTCAACGGCTGGATGCTGCTCCTGACCCGGGCGTTCTTCAGCCTCCAGTCGAACTGGGCGCCCACGCTCGTCGCCCTCGGCAACCTCGCCGTCAACGCGATCCTCAACGTCGCGTTCTACCGTCTCGGCGTCTGGGGCCTGCCGCTCGCGACCGCCGTTGCGAACATCTGCGGCGCGGTCGCGCTCCTCGTCGCGCTCCGACCGCGGCTCCGCCAGGGGATGGACGAGCGGGCGACGGCCTCGGCGCTCCTCCGGATCGTGGTCGCCTCCGCGGGAGTGGCCGGCGCGTCGTTCGGCGTCTGGTACGCGATCGACGGCGCGGTCGGTCGCACGTTCCTCGCGCAGGCGCTGAGCGTGACGACCGGGCTCGCGGCCGGCGCCCTCGTCTTCGTGGCTCTCTGCCGTTTCCTCCGGGTCGACGAGCTGAGCGCGCTTCGCCATCTCCGGCGGCAGCGAGCGGGCGACGCGTGAGCCTCCCGGCGCGGCCGCTTCCGCGATGACCCACGTCGCCCTCGCTCCGTTCGACCCGTCGTCGCCGCCGGCCGTGACGGAATGGGTCACGTCCGCTGCGGAGGCCGAGGCGTGGGCAGGCCTGCTCGAGTGGCCGCTGCCGCCCGGGCTCCTCGACCGCTGGCACGAGCTCCCCGACGTCCTCCCATTCGTGCTGCTCCTCGACGGCGTGCCCGCCGGCTACGCGGAGATCTGGCTCGACGTCGACGAGAACGAGGCAGAGCTCGCCCGGATCGTCGTCAATCCCGCGCATCGAGGTCGCGGCAACGGGCGGGCGTTCGTGCGGCTCCTCGCCGCCGAGGCCGAGCGTCTGGGGCTCGCGGACGTCTGGCTCCGCGTCGTCCCGGAAAACGCAGCCGCAATCTCGTGCTACCGCGCTGCCGGCTTCGTCCGCGCAGCCGCGGCCGAGGAGGAGTCCTTCAATGCCGGGCAGCCTCGACGCTACGTCTGGATGCGGTACGGAGGCCCGCGAACCACCTGAAATCCAGGGAAAACCGCCCCACGGCTACGATCACCTTCCAGCCGCCATGGACCAGAGCCGCATCCGCAACTTCTCGATCATCGCGCACATCGACCACGGGAAGTCGACGCTCGCGGATCGCATCCTCCAGCTCACCGAGACGGTCGCAGAGCGCGACATGCGCGACCAGCTCCTCGACTCGATGGAGCTCGAGCGCGAGCGTGGGATCACGATCAAGGCGCAGGCTGTCCGGGTGCAGTGGAAGGGGCACGAGCTCAACCTGATCGACACTCCCGGGCACGTGGACTTCACGTACGAGGTCTCGCGATCGCTCCAGGCCTGCGAGGGCGCTGTGCTCGTCGTCGACGCGGCCCAGGGCATCGAGGCGCAGACGCTCGCGAACGCCTACCTCGCGATCGAGAACAACCTCGAGATCGTGCCCGTCGTCAACAAGATCGACCTCCCCTCCGCGGATCCGGAGGGCGCGGCGCGCGAGGTGTGCGAGCTCCTCGGGGGGAGGCCGGACGACGTCGTGCCGATCTCGGCCAAGACCGGGCTCAACGTCGAGCAGGTGCTCGACGCGGTCGTGGAGCGCATTCCCTCTCCGAACGGGGAGGCAGCTGCGCCGGCACGCGCCCTCATCTTCGACTCCTCGTACGACCAGTACCGCGGCGTGATCGCCTTCGTGCGCGTCGTCGACGGCACCTTGCAGTCGGGCGCGGCGCTTCGCACGATGGCGACCGACACGCGGTTCGACGCCGAGGAGCTGGGCTTCATGTCGCCGGTGCGCGTGCCGGTCGGGTCGATGAGCGCCGGCCAGGTCGGGTACGTGATCACCGGTCTCAAGGACGTCTCGCGACTCCGCGTCGGCGACACGATCACGACCGCGAAGGCCGGCGCGGCCGAGCCGCTCGCCGGGTACAAGGACGTGAAGCCGATGGTGTTCGCCGGGCTCTTCCCGACCGACTCGGACGAGTACCCGCAGCTGCGCGACGCGCTCGAGAAGCTGAAGCTGAACGACGCGGCGCTCTTCTACGAGCCGGAGACGTCGCAGGCGCTCGGCTTCGGGTTCCGCTGCGGCTTCCTCGGGCTGCTCCACATGGAGATCGTCCGCGAGCGGCTCGAGCGCGAGTTCGATCTCGATCTCCTCGTCACGGCCCCGAACGTCGCCTACAACGTCAAGCAGCGGAACGGCGAGTGGCTCGAGGTGCACAACCCCGCGGAGATGCCCCGTGAGATCGAGGAGGTGCAGGAGCCGTACGTCCGCGCGTCGGTGATCGTGCCGAAGGACTACGTCGGCGCCGTGATGGAGCTGTGCACCGACCGGCGCGGCCGCTTCGACCATCTCGAGTACCTCTCGCCCGAGCGCGTCCTGCTCCTCTACGAGCTGCCGCTCGGGGAGATCGTCCTCGACTTCTACGACCAGCTCAAGTCGAGGACGCGCGGCTACGCGAGCTTCGACTACGACCTCACCGGCTTCCGCGACGGCCACCTCGTGCGCGTCGACGTGCTCGTCGCCGGCGAGCAGGTCGACGCGCTCTCGCTCATCGTCCACCGCGACTTCGCCTACGAGCGCGGCAAGCTCCTCGTCGAGAAGCTGCGGGAGGAGATCCCGAGGCAGATGTTCGACGTCGCCGTACAGGCCGCGATCGGCTCCCGCGTGATCGCCCGCGAGACGATCAAGGCGAAGCGCAAGGACGTGCTCGCGAAGTGCTACGGCGGCGACATCTCGCGCAAGCGCAAGCTGATCGAGAAGCAGAAGAAGGGGAAGAAGCGGATGAAGCAGGTCGCGGGGGTCGAGGTTCCGCAGGAGGCGTTCCTGGCGGTGCTCAACCTCGACACCGCGAAGAAGTGAGCGGAGCGTCGTGGCGCGACCCCGTGGAAAGCGTGCGGGAATGAGGTGGGACGACGTCGTCGCGATCGGGCTCGCGCTTCCCGGAGTCGAGGTCGGCTCGGCCTACGGCACGCCTGCGCTTCGGGTGGGTGGTGCGTTCATGTGCCGCCTCAAGGACGATGGGTCGACGCTCGCTATCCGCTGCGATCCCGACGAGCGGCCGCTGCTGCTCGACGCGCACGCCTCGCTGTACGTGACGCCGCACTACGAGGCCTGGCCGATGGTGCTCGTCGACCTCCCGACTGCCGAGCCTGACCTCGTCCGCGAGCTCGTCGAGGACGCCTGGGTCGAGAAGGCGCCGAAGAGGGCCGTCGAGACCTTTCGCGCCGATCGCGGCGCCTGAGCCCTTGGCCGGCAGCCGTCATCTCTACGTTCACCTGCCCTTCTGCAGCCATCGCTGCGGCTACTGCGACTTCGTCACCGCGGTGGGGCAGACGGCGGAGCACGGGCCGTACGTCGACGCGGTGATCGCGGAGCTCGACCGCGAGCGGCATCACCTCGCGCCGGAGCTCGACACCGTGTTCGTGGGCGGCGGCACGCCGACGTACACCGAGCCGGCGGCGCTCGCGCGTCTGCTCGCGGCACTTCCCTCGGCTCGCGAGACGACCGTGGAAGCGAATCCGGAGACGGTGACGCCGGCGCTCGCCCGTTCGCTCCGCAAGGCGGGGGTGACCCGGGTCTCGCTCGGCGCCCAGTCGTTCCAGCCCCGCTTGCTCGCCGTGCTCGATCGCGCTGCGGGGCCGGACGACGTCCGGCAGGCAGTGCATACTCTGTGCGATGCCTGTATCGACAACGTCTCTCTGGATCTCGTCTACGGGATCCCGGGCCAGGAGCCCGCCGATCTCGAGGCCGATCTCGTCGAGGCGCTCGCCTTGCGACCCGACCATCTGTCCTGCTACGAGCTCGAGGCGAAACCGGGAACGCGGTTCACCCACCGGTGGGGGGAGGAGCTCGGGCGTCAGGCCGAGGCGATGGAGGGGTACTTCGAGCAGGTCGTCGACCGGCTCACCGGTGCGGGGTACCGGTGGTACGAGACGGCGAGCTTCTGCCTCGACGGGAGCCCGGACGGCGTCGATCTCCGGGCACAGCACAACCTGGGATACTGGCGCGGCCGGACGTACCTCGGGATCGGGGTGGGCGCGGTGTCGACCATCGACGGCGGCGCGAGCGTGGGCTCAGGGGAGGGGGCGAACGTGGTGCCGCCCGGCTCCAGCGACGGGCCCGCGGTGCGCCGTCGGAACCTCCCGAGCGTCGCGCGGTACGTGTCGGCGCTCCGCGAGGGTGTCGAGCCGCCGCGCGAGCTCGAGGAGCTCGACGGGCGCACGCGCCGGGTCGAACGGCTCATGCTCGGCCTCCGCCTCGACGAGTGGCTCTCGCTCGACGGGCTCGGAGACGTGGTCGACCGCGCGTCGCTCCGTCGCCTGGTCGGCCTCGGGCTGATTGAGCTGCGACCGACCGAGGCCAGTCCAGACGGGCAGCCCGCGAGCCAACCGACGGCGGGCGACCGGGCGACCGGAGAGGCGATCCGCCTGACCCGGCGCGGCCGGTTCCTCGGCAGCGCGGTCACGGCCGAGCTGCTCGACACCTGAGCTGGCATCTGCCGCCCTGCCCGTCCCGGCCGCCGCAGTGGCCAGCCTGCGGGGAGTATCGGCTGGACCGGCCGGTCGCTCCGGCCGGCTGTGCCCGACGGCCGACCGCGGCCCCGGCGTTGCCCGCGACACAGGCCAGGCGACCGCTACCCTCGATGGATGAACGCTTCGAGCCTCGCCGGGAGGGCGAGCGCGCGGCGACTCGCGGTCGTGGTCGTCCTGCTCGCGGCGTCGTTCCTCCTCGCCGTCGCGGTGATGGTGCGGATCGTGCGGACGGGGTCGTTCGACACCTGGAACCTCGTCTGGAACCTGTTCCTCGCCTGGATCCCGTTCGTCCTCGCCCTCCTCGTCTACGACGGCGCCCGTCGCAGCGCCTCGCGGCCGCTGCTCGTGGTCGGCGGGCTCCTCTGGCTGCTCTTCCTCCCGAATGCGCCGTACATCGTGACCGACGCGATCTGGCTGGACGACTGGCGGCTCACGGGCGCTCCGTTCTGGTACGACCTCGCCCTCTACGTGGTGGCAGCCGGCACGGGCGGGATCCTCGGCTTCGTCTCGATCTACCTCGTCCAGCGCGCCTGCGCGGCCCGCCGGGGCGAGGTCGCCGGCTGGCTCCTCGCCGTCACGGCGCTCGGCCTCAGCGGCGCCGGCGTCTACCTCGGACGCGTCCTCCGCTGGAACTCGTGGGATCTCCTGACGCGCCCGGAGGCGCTCCTCCGCGACGTCGCCTCGGGGCTCGTCGACCCGTTCGCGTACCCGCGCGCGCTCGTTCTCACCATCGCCTGCGCAGCCGCTCTCCTCGCCGGTTACGCCTTCTTCTACGGCACGCTCCGCACGCAGCTCGCGAAGCTCGAGGATCGCTGACTGTCCGACGAGCCGGGCCGCCGGAGCCTCCGGGCGCAGGGTGACGTCCGTCACCTCCGGGAGGGTCCACGGCCCGATCTATCCTTGGCAGGGATGGAAGGGCTGAGCGCACGCAAGCGCGAGCTCCTGCGGCGCGTCGTCGAGGAGTACGTCCAGACCGGGCAGCCGGTCGGATCGCGCACGCTCGTCGAGCGCGGCGGCCTCGCGCTGTCGCCGTCGACGGTGCGCAACGAGCTCGCCGAGCTCGAGACGCTCGGGCTCCTGACCCATCCGCACACGTCGGCGGGGCGGATCCCGACCGAGCGCGGGTACAGCGTCTACGCGGCGGAGCTCGCCGACACGATCGAGGGTAGACCCGGCCCGTTCATGGTCGACCTTTCGACGATGCGCAACGAGGTCGAGACCGCCCTCCAGCAGACGACGGAGGCGCTCTCGCGCGCAACCCGGCTCCTCGCCCTCGTCTCCGCTCCCGCGATGGACGTCGCCGTCGTCCGGCACGTGGAGGTGCTCCAGCTGCAGCCCCGCGTGGTCATCGTCGTGATCATCACCGCTTCCGGCGAGGTGACGAAGCGCGTGTTCGCGACGGTCGACCCCGTCGACCCCGGCCTCGTCGACTGGGCGGGCGTGTACCTGAACGAGACCGTGGCCGGCCTCCGGCTCGGCGCCAGCCTGATCCGGCGCCGCTTCGACGACCCCTCGCTCAGCACCCACGAGCGGCGCTTCCTCGCCGTCCTCCGGCCCGCGTTCTCGGACATCGCGGCAGGCGAGACCCAGCTCTACATAGGCGGCGCCGCCGGGCTGCTCGACGACGCCCGCGGCGACGAGGTCGAGTCGGCGCACCGGCTGCTCGGACTCCTCGAGCGGCGGGCCGCCGTGCTCGGGCTCCTCAGCGAGGCGCTCGACACGCGGCGTGCGGTCGTCCGCGTGGGGCCCGCCGTCGCCGGCGACGAGCTCCACGACGTCGCCTACGTCGGGGCGACGTACGGCCTCCCCACGCGGTCGCTCGGCGCCGTCGGGCTCCTCGGCCCGCTGCGCATGGACTACGACAAGGCGATCCGGACAGTGAGGGCGGCAGCGTTCGAGCTCTCCCGCCTCGTCGAGGAGGTCTACGAGGGCGCGTAGCCTTCTCCGACGATGGCGACCACCGAGCGGGACTACTACGAGATCCTCGGCGTCGAGCGGACGGCCGACGACGCCGAGATCAAGAAGGCGTTCCGAAAGCTCGCGCGTGAGCTGCATCCCGACGTCAACGACGCGCCCGACGCGCAGGAGCGGTTCCGCGAGGCGGCGGAGGCCTACGAGGTGCTCTCAGACCAGGAGCGCCGCCAGACGTACGACCGGTTCGGTCACGCGGGCCTCCGCGGCGGCGGCTTCCAGCCGACGGCGTTCGACTTCGGGAACCTCTCCGATCTCTTCAGCGCGTTCTTCGGCGAAGGCGTCTTCGGCGGCGGCCAGGCGGCCGGCTCGCGGCCGGCGCGCGGCGCCGACGTCACGGCGGTCGCGCGGATCACGCTCGCGGAGGCGCTGACGGGGACGGCGGTGAAAGTCGACGTCAACGTCGCGGAGACGTGCGAGCGCTGCGGCGGCGACGGCGCCGAGCCGGGCACCTCGCCCGTCACCTGCCCGACCTGCCGTGGCGCGGGCCGCGTGCAGCAGGTCTCACAGACGATGCTCGGCCAGTTCGTGCGCTCGGGCACGTGCCCGACCTGCGCCGGGGACGGGCGCGTGCTGGAGTCGCCGTGCACGCAGTGCGACGGCGCCGGGCGCACGCTCGCCGAGCGGTCCCTCGAGGTCGAGGTGCCGGCCGGCATCCACGACGGCCAGCGGATCCGGCTGCGCGGTCGCGGTCATGCGGGCGCCCTCGGCGGGCCGGCGGGAGACGCGTTCGTCCAGGTGCGGGTGGCCGCGATGCCGGGGGTCGAGCGCGACGGCGACGACCTCCATGTCGCCTCCGGGGTGACGATGATCCAGGCGGCCCTCGGCACCGTCGTCACCGTCCCGACGCCCGAGGGGGACCTCGAT
>Ga0194132_10009704_pt1 | contig 13118 bp, 9 predicted proteins | sample TA2KigOf80mmetaG_FD_148612 | JGI IMG/M metagenome (GOLD analysis project Ga0194132, IMG submission 148612) | Freshwater microbial communities from Lake Tanganyika, Tanzania - TA2015054 Kigoma Offshore 80m | ecosystem: Environmental > Aquatic > Freshwater > Lake | place: Tanzania: Lake Tanganyika... | reverse complement strand
AGTCGGCGATGACATTGGCGCAGGGCGTGATGGAGCGCAAGCGGAAATCCGTCTTGAACGCTCCTGGCTCCACAATGGTCACCTTGATGCCCAATGAGCCGACCTCGTGATCCAGGGATTCCATCATGCCTTCGAGCGCGAACTTGCTGCCGTTGTAGGCACCCATTCCGGGGCCGCCACGAACGCCGCCGACCGAGCTCAGGGTGAATATCTGCCCGCTGCGCCGCTCGCGCATGCCAGGCAGCACGGCCCGCAGCACGTTCAGCGTTCCATATACATTGGTGCGGAATACGCGTTCAACTTCCTCGTAGCTGCATTCTTCGATCGCGCCCGCCAGTCCGATGCCCGCGTTGTTCACCAGGACATCGATCCTGCCAAACTTGCGCAAGGCCTCGGCGACTGCGGCACGGACGTCTCCCTCATCGGCGATGTCCAGCGCAAGGGTCAGAATCCGGTCCGGCGCCTTCGCCTCCAGGTCTCTGATCTGCTCCACGCGCCGCGCGGTGATCACGACATTGTCCGTGTGGTCGGCCAGCGCCTCCGCCATCGCACGGCCGAGCCCGGACGAGCATCCGGTGACGAACCAGGTACGGGGTTGCTGCTGCATGCGGGAATCCTTTCCAGAGGGCCGCGCGAATCAGGACTTCGAATGTGTTTTCGGGCAGCGGCCCATGCGCTAAAATGTTCGCTGTCATTATACGTGCCCCCTCCCGAGGGCCCCTCGAACGGCCGTCTCAGCGGCCCGAGGTTCGCGATCTGCATTCCCCCGTTTCTTGCTTCTCCGGTTCCTTGCCATGCACTTGCCGCCTCGTTAGCCGTTGCATCGCCGCGCCCCCAAGTGGGCCACTTCGCCGCAGCTTCAGCATGCATCTTCAAGTTCAGCCACTCAGGAAAGGTTTTCACATGTCGCAGCAGAAATCTCTGGAAGGCAAGGTTGTCATCGTCACCGGTGCCGGGCGCGGGATCGGTCGCGACATCGCGCTGCTCATGGGCGCGGAAGGCGCCAAGGTGATCGTCAACGACCTCGGCGGCGGCCCCGACGGCGAAGGCCAGGCCGACCTCAGCGTGGCCAGCGGGGTGGTCAAGGAGATCCAGGCGGCAGGCGGACAGGCTGCGCCCAACGGCGACAGCGTGGCCGAAGCGGCCAGCGCCGAGCGCATCATCAAGCAGGCTGTGGACACCTACGGCCGCATCGACTGTGTGGTCAACAACGCCGGAATCCTACGCGACCGCATCTTCCACCGCATGTCCACGGTGGACTGGCAGATGGTCATCAACGTACACCTCAACGGCTGCTTCTACATGTCGCGCGCGGCCGCGCCCTACTTCAAGGAGCAGCAGGGTGGCTCATTCGTCCATTTCACGTCCGCTTCCGGCCTCGTCGGCAATTTCGGCCAGGCCAACTATGCCGCCGCCAAGCTCGGCATCGTCGGCCTGTCCAAGTCCATCGCGCTCGACATGGCGCGATCCAACGTCCGTTCCAACTGCATCGCGCCGTTCGCCTGGAGCCGCCTGATCGGAACGATCCCGACCGAATCCGAAGCCGAGAAGGCGCGGGTCGAGAAGATCAAGAGCATGGGCACCGAAAAAATCGCGCCGCTGGTAGCCTATCTGGCCGGCGACCTCTCCCGAGAAGTCAATGCGCAGGTCTTCGGCGTGCGCCGCAACGAAATCTTCCTTTTCAGCCAGCCACGGCCGATCCGCGCCGTGCACCGCAGCGAGGGCTGGACCGTGCAGAGCATCCACCAGCACATGACGCCCTCGCTCAGGGGCGCGTTCTTTCCCCTAGAGCGCTCACCCGACGTCTTCACCTGGGACCCGATCTAGGCGCGGGCCCTGCACCACGGGCCCAGCACGCGCGACGCATCGCAAACGCAGGCTGCCTTCCTACACGCCGTTGCAGAATCCATCGCCTTGTGCAATCCGCTGACTGACCCATGATCATCGCCACCGCCGGACACATCGACCACGGCAAGACCCTCCTAGTCAGGGCTCTGACGGGCGTCGACACCGACCGCCTCCCGGAGGAGAAGATCCGCGGCATCTCCATCGACCTTGGCTTCGCCTACCTGGCTGTCCCTGGCGGCGGACTGATCGGTTTCGTCGATGTGCCCGGCCACGAGCGATTCATCCGCAACATGCTGGCCGGCGTCTGCGGCATCGACGCAGCCCTGCTCGTGGTGGCCGCCGATGACGGCATCATGCCGCAGACCGTCGAGCACCTGCAGATCCTCGACCTGCTCGGCGTCAGCCGCGGTATTGCGGTCATCACCAAGATCGACCGCGTCCCGGCTGCCCGCGTGGCCGAGGTTCGCGATGCCATCGCAACAGTGCTGGCCGGTACATCGCTCGAGGGCAGCCCGGTAATGGCCGTTTCCGCGCTCACCGGCGACGGCATGGAGGCGCTGCGCGCCGCGATCATCGCCGATGCCGGCAAGCTGGCCGCAAGAAGCACCAGTGGGCACCGTTTTCGATTCGCGGTCGACCGTGTTTTCAGCATCACCGGCAGCGGCACCGTCGTCACCGGCAGCGGGTTCAGCGGCAAGGCCAGGGTCGGCGACCAGCTGCTGTGCTCCCCCGGCAATGTACCAGTGCGCGTGCGCTCCATCCAGGTCGGCAAGAAGTCCGCCGAGGCGGTCAGCGCCGGCGAACGTTGCGCGCTCAACCTGTCTGGTCCGGAGTTCAGCCGGGAGTCGATCGAGCGCGGCCACTGGGTGCTCGACCCCGCGCTGCACCACCCGACGTCACGCATCGACGTGCAGCTCAATGCGCTGCCCGCGGAGGGCAATGTGCTGCGCCACTGGATGCCGGCCTATCTCCACCTCGGGACGGCCGCAGTAACGGCACGCATCGCCATACGTCGCAGCGAGGCGTTGCGCCCTGGCGAATCACGTATCGTCCAGCTGGTGCTCGACCATCCCATTGGCGCGCTGCACGGCGACCGCTTCGTCCTGCGCGACCACGGCGCCACGCGCACGCTGGCAGGCGGCGTAGTCGTCGACCCGTTCGCGCCGGCGCGCAACCGCCATTCGCCGCAACGTCTGCAAGTGCTGACCGCGCTCGCAGAAGCGTCGCCGCAGGCGGCGTTGCAGGGCCAGGTCGACGCCTCTCCGGACGGGGTCGCCCTCGATGCTTTCGAGACCGCCTTCAACCTCGACGCCGACGCCGCCGGCGCGATCTACCGCGAGCTGGGCCTGGTCATTCTCGGCCGCGCCCGCCGCATTGCCATCGCGGCCGCAGTTCGGGAAAGGCTGCGCGCGAAACTGCTGGCCGAAGTCGTAGCCGAACATCGCGACAACCCCAAGTCCATGGGTATCGAGCGCGCTTACCTCGCGCGCAGGCTCAAGATTCGCATGTCCGAGGCCGCGCTTTCGCAGCTGGTCGATGAACTGGCCGCCGAAGGCAAGCTGCAGGTGTCGGGCACGTTGGTGCGCCGCCCGGGGCACGACGCGACTTCTAATCCCGCCGACGAAAAGCTCTGGCTGCGCATCCTGCCACTGCTGCAGCAGGACACGCCGCTGCCGCCAACCGTCAGGGAAATCACCGCCAGCCTGAAGCTGCAGGAGAAACCCGTCCGCGACCTGCTGCACCGCAAGAGCCGCAGCGGCGAGCCCATGAAGGTCTCCGACGAACGCTTCTTCCTGCGCGCTACCGTCCTGCGTCTGGCGAGGCTCGTCGAGGACGCGGCAGCCGGCGCCGACGCCGGCAAGTTCACCGCCGCCGAGTTCCGCAACCATTCCGGCGCCGGCCGCAACCACTCGATCGAAATACTGGAATACTTCGACCGCATCGGCTACACGCAGCGGCTGGGCGACGTGCGGCGTATTCGCCGGCCCATCGAGCAGGCGCTGGCAGCGCTGCCCAACGCCGCCGTCAGGAAGTAGGCACTGCGGCAATGCCCGTAGTGAAATCAGGAGGATCGGCCATGAGCGGCAGCAGCCACCCAGCAAGCCTGCAGAAAGCCACACGCGCAGCGCCGTCAACGGCACGCCCGCAATTGCCGTCGATCGACCGGCTGCTCGGGCTGCCGAGCGTCCAGGCGCTGGTGACGCGGTTCGGCCGAACGCCCGTGGTCAACGCGGTCCGTGACCTGGTCGGCAATGCGCGCAGGAGCACGCTGCAGGGCGCGAAGACGCTGCAGGCGGACTGGAGCGATGCCGCAGTCGCGAGCGCGCTAGCCGTGGCGTTGGCCGCCGCGGCGCAGCCGTCGCTGCGCTCGGTCATCAACCTGACCGGCACCGTGCTGCACACCAACCTCGGCCGCGCGCCGCTGCCGGACGAGGCGATTGAAGCAGTGGCCACAGCAATGCGCGGGGCATGCAACCTTGAATACGACCTGGCCGCGGGCACACGCGGCGACCGCGATGACCATGTCACCGGCCTGCTGCGGGAACTCACCGGCTGCGAGGCGGTGACCGTGGTAAACAACAACGCGGCGGCGGTGCTTCTGGCGCTGAATACGCTGGCCGCGCGCAAGGAGGGCATCGTCTCGCGCGGCGAACAGGTCGAGATCGGCGGCGCGTTCCGCATCCCCGACATCATGGTTCGCGCCGGCTGCCGTTTGCGCGAGGTCGGCACCACCAACCGCACGCACCTGGCCGACTATGCCAATGCCATTGGCCCGAAAACCGGGCTGATCCTCAAGGTGCACACCAGCAACTATGCCGTGCAGGGGTTCACCGCGTCCGTCGACGAGCGCGCGCTCGGCGCACTGGCCGCGAAAAGCGGCATCCCGCTGATGGTGGACTTGGGCAGCGGCGCCCTAACCGACATGACGCGCTGGGGACTGCCCGGCGAGCCGCTGCCGCAGGACACCATTGCCAATGGTGCCTCGGTGGTGACCTTCAGCGGCGACAAGCTGCTCGGCGGGCCGCAGGCCGGCATCATCGTCGGCAACAGGGAACTGGTCAGCAGGATCAAGAAGAACCCGCTCAAGCGCGCGCTGCGGGCCGACAAGATGACCCTGGCGGCGCTTGAAGCCGTGCTGCGCCTGTATCGTGACCCGGACAGCCTCCCCTCCCGCCTGACCACCCTGCGCCTGCTCTCGCGCCCCGCTGCAGAGATTCGCGAACTCGCCCTTCGTCTGCTGCCGGCAGTGGCAGGCGCGCTGGCTGGACGTGCCGTCGTAAGCGTCGAGGACTGCCGCAGCCAGATCGGCAGCGGCGCCCTGCCGGTCGAGTCGCTGCCCAGCGCCAGCCTGTGCATGCGCCCCGCCAAGTCGGGCCGCGGCGAGGGCCGCGCGCTGGCCGCCATCGAGCGGGCCTTCCGCGAGCTGCCGCTGCCGGTGATCGGCCGGATCTCGGAAGGCGCCTTCCGGCTCGATCTGCGCTGCCTGGACAGCGCGGCGGACGAGGTCGCCTTTACGGGACAGCTGGGCGCGCTCGCTTCCGGAAAATGAAGCGCGGTCACGGCAATCGGACGGGTGCGATCGACTGTGCGCACGCAAGCGCACCGCGCAAGACGCCGGTTACCGTTACAATTCACCAAGGTCGCAACGCGTTGTAAAACGGCCACCGCGCAGGAACGGACCGCAAGATATAATCATTTTTCAGTTTAAAATGGCGGTCGTACTGCGATAACAGAGTGATTGTTATCAGCGCAGGAGCATGCGCCTGATGCCTGCAGCAACGGAAGGAAATCGTCCCCGGTGGGGCGGCCGGTCTTCAAAACCGGTTCGGGCTGCTCTGCGGCTCCGGGTGGGTTCGACTCCCGCTTCCTTCCGCCACTTTCGTGGAATGCCTGACGGCGATTCGCTCAGGCGCTCTTGAACTTCCCCTCCGATCAGGCGATGAAGCGCCGCGCATTGTCCACCAGGATCCGGCGGGCGATGTCCGCGTTCAGCGTGGGATCGCTGGCCACGCCCGGCAGTCCCTTGGCGATTCCGTAGACTGATGCCACCGGGTGCGGGTAATCGGTGCACACCGTAATCGACTCGGGCGCCGCGTCATAGGCGTCGCGGATCATGCTGTCCCTCGGGAAGGCTGCGAGAAAACACTGGCGCCGGAAATACTCGCTGGGCATCAGCTTGAGCGAAAACTCGCCGGACTGGGTGGACCAGATTTTGGTGCCCGCGCCGAACTGCTGGTCGAGCAGCCTCAGCCAGCCCGGCAGCCAGTGCACATGCGCCTCGGTCGCTCCCACCATGATGTTGGGAAAGCGCTCAAGCGTGCCGCCAAGAATCACGTCGGTGAACGCAAGCTGCGCCTCCAGCACGTGCGTACAGAGGTAGACCATGGGCCAGTGGGTACGGTAACGATGGATCCCCACCGCGTTGGTCATGGCGCCCGTGGTCGTCTCATGGAACGAAAAGCGCACGCCCAATTCATTCGCCATCCGCCACATCGGGTCGCGGCTCGGATGGCTCCACGGCAGGTCGCCGGGCGGCGTCGGCGGCAGGCCGACGATCTTCATGCTGGTGTTCTCCACGGCCCACTTCATCTCGGCGGCCGCCTCCTCCGGATGGTTCACCGGCAACAGCATGGTGCCCACCAGCCGGCGGCGGTCGGCCGAGCAGAACTCGCCCAGATAGCGGTTGTACGCCCGCGACAGGCCGCCGGCCAGTTCCGGATCGCGAATGGAACCGGGGAAGCCGGCCAGGCCCAGCGTCGGGAAAATCACGTGGATGTCCGCGGCGCCGTCGCCGTCCATGTACTTCAAGCGCACTTGCGGGTCGTTGCCGGTGTGGTCGACTTCGGGCTTCGGCCCGTACAGGCGGCCGAACCCCGGGTGCCCCGGCACGGTCGGATAGACCTGCTCGTCGAGAATCATCAGCAGGCGGCCGGACTCGTCGGTCTTCCAGAAGGGAATGCGGTCGCGCAGCTTCGGATCGACGAACTTCTGCCAGATGTCCAGGTTGTCGTAGATATGGGTGTCAGAGTCGATGCACTGGTTCACGCGGCTTCCTCTCGTTGTGGCGGCAGGCCGGAGCCGGCCGGCAATTGGACATCAATGAAAATACGGTTCAAGGGCGCAACAGGCGTCCGCTTGCGACACCGGCCTGGCTCTCGCCCGCGCGCCGGATGAAACTGCCATTGACAAGGACATGCTCGACGCCGATCGGTTCCTTGATCAGCCGCTCGGCCCCTGCTGGCTGGTCGAAGACACGCCTGAGCGGGCTTTCGTCGATGGTGTCCGGATTGAACACGCACACGTCGGCAAAGTACCCCGTCTTCAGCAGCCCGCGCTCCTTGATGCCGTAGACCTTGGCCGGATGGCCGGTCAGGCGCCAGACGCCGAACTCCAGGGGAAAGCTCTTGCGCTCGCGCACGAAGTGCCCGAGCAGGTGCATCGGGTAGGAGGAGTCGCAAAGCTGGCTGGTATGCGCGCCGCCGTCACCGAGGCCAAGGATCGTGGAATCCTGCTGCAGCAATTTGGCGACATCGTTGTCATCGTAGTTGAACATGATCAGCTTGAAGCGCGTCTTCATGTCCTCGGAGCGGGCCAGCTCGACCATGAATCCAAGCGGTGATTTTCCGGGTGGTGTGATGTCTGCAATGACCTTGCCCACCAGTTCGGGATACTTGGCGCTGTCGGCAACGAGGATGCGGTCAAAGCGGATATCGTAGGTCCGCTGCTCTGCATTTGCCTCGAACTGTCGCTCCGCCTCCGCCTGCCATGCCGGGTCCGTGAGATATTTCAAACGCTCGGCCTGCGGAAGATTCGCAATCCTGCCGACACAGGGGACCGAATTGAGCACATACGGACTGACCAGCGTGAACTGGCCGATGATGGGCGAGCAGGCCATCTGCGCCCAGATGTCGGCACCTTCGCTGCGCAATTTCGCGGTCTGGCGCGAATACTCCCAGTGACGCCCGCGGTCGACGCCCTGGTGCAGCGAACACCAGGTTACCGGCCGCTTGCTGCGGCGCGCCAGGTCGGCGAACTCCGGAATGCCGAGCCCCGGGCCACCCACCCCCTGCATAATGCCCGCACCAGCACCTGCCAGCACGTCGGCAAGCGCACCGATTTCCTCGATGCTCGACATTCGGCTGGGCACCGGGCGCCCGCCGACGCCGACGTGAGCGGGCGACTTCGAGGTCGAGAAACCCCAAGCTCCCGCGGCCATGGCAGCGTCGATCTCCTGTTGCATGACTAGAATCTCACTATCGGTGGGTGTGCGGTTCGGGTCATCCGGCATTGCGTACATGCGCAGCGCGGTGTGTCCCACCAGCGAGGCCACGTTCAGGCCGACCTTGCGCCGGCCGATGGCCTCGAGATATTCCTTGAAAGACTCGAACTCCCAGCTGATGCCCGCCCGCAGCGCTTCGACCGACATCGCCTCGACATTGCCGAGCGTGGCGATGCAGGCGTCGCGGCCTTCGGGACGCATCGGCGCGATCGTGAAGCCGCAGTTGCCGAGGAAGATCGTGGTCACGCCGAACCAGCTCGTCGGCGTCAGTTCGGGATCCCACAGGATCTGCGGGTCGTAATGCGTATGGATGTCGATGAAACCGGGAGAGACGGCCAGCCCCTTGCAATCGATGTGTTCCCGGGCCTGCGCCCCGGACAGATCACCGATCGCGGCAATGCGGTCTGCACTGACGGCAAGGTCGGTACGCAACGGAGCCGCCCCGCTGCCATCGACAACCGTGCCTCCATGCAAAATCAAGTCATAAGACGACATAGCTTGGCTTCCTTGAACAATAATCAACAAAGGTACGCCAACGGCTGAAGCGTAAGTTCCGTCCGTGCGCCGGGCCGGGATTCAAGGGCCTGCGGCGCCGATTGGGTCGGTCGGGCAGGAGGATGACACGCTAATTACAAGCTCGTCAACAGCAAAGTTTCGGCGGGGGAACACTTGGGTTAGTATTGCACCCCATGCACTGGATGGTGCAGTCTCCAAAGGCGTTGCACGGCAAAATTCCCTAATGAAACAGGAACATTGAGCATGTCCATCGAATCCGTCGCGCGCCCCCCCCGCAGACTGGAACCCGGTGTCCGTGCCGAGCAGATTCTTGACGAGGCCACCCGGTTCTTTTCCGAACGCGGATTCACGGCCCAGATCACCGACCTTGCTGCGCGATTGAGGATTTCCCACGCCCTCATCTTCCGTTATTTCGGCACCAAGCAGAATCTGATCGATCAGGTCTACAAGCGCGTCTTTGTCGAGCCGTGGTCAGAGGCGTGGATACGCGACCTTGCCGACCGGTCGGTGCCGCTGAAGGAACGCATCGAGCGCTTCTACGTGACCTACCTGGAGACTGTCGACAATCCCCTGTGGATTCGCGTGGCGCTGCACGCAGGACTCGCCGGTGAACACCTGCCGCGGGGCAGCGAAGTGCGCAGTCGTATCGAGCAGGTGCTGGAACTCGTCCTTCGGGAGATCCGCGCCCATCGCGGGCTGCCGCAGGATCCGCCCATCGACCCGGTCGAATGGGAGACGGCCTGGCACCTTCACTCCTCCATCATCTACTTCCTCATCCGCAAGCACGTCCTCGATCATGGCTCGCCGGTCGAGCGCAACCAGATGGTCCGGCGCGTGGTGGAAAACTTCATCTGCGAATTCGAACACCGCTGATCGGATGCGTCCGGCACACCACGGCGCGCGCCGGATACCGCGACACTAGCGGGGATTGAGTATCTTCCAGGCTTCGGCCGGTGTCGCTACCCCGCGACCGCACTCCTTCGCGATCGACACAATGCGGCGAATCAGGTTGGCATTGGTGGGCATGCCAAGCTCGTTGTACGGGTGGTCGCCGAGCCCGATCGAAATGTGCCCGCCCTGCGAGATGATGGCTGCAGCAAGCCCGAACAGGTTGCCACCATAGCTCATGGCGGTCCATTCCACCCGCTTGCCCGGCGGCAGGAAGTCCAGGTGGGCCTGCAACCCGCGGAGCGTGCCCGGGTGCCCGCCGAGGTAGATGTTGTCGGTCATCACCAGGCACATGTAGAGCGGCTCGTCGAGCAGCCCCATGTCCGCGAACGCGTTGACGTAGCGCAGGAAGCCGATGTTGAAGCAGGTCAGGTAGGGCTTGAGACCAGCTGCCCGGATGTGTTTCGCGAAATACATCAGGTCGCTGGTCGGATTGGCATAAACATGCGTGGTGGTTTCGAAGCGCTTTGACTCGGGGTCGTAGCGGTCGACATTGATCGAGCCCATGTCCATGGGCACGAAATGCGGCGCCACCGCCTTGTCCTTGGCCAGTTCCATGATGTGGCGCAAGCGCCCTTCCGCGCTGTGGTCATCCATGGTGTTGTAGCCGAGCGTCGGGTGCACGAGGATGTCCGATGCGCGGCGGATGCGGCGGATGGTGTCGGAATACACTTCAGCGCCATGTTCCGGCGTGCCATCGGGTTTACGGGCATGAAAATGCAGGATGGCGGCACCCGCGTCGCGACACGCCACGCCCTCTGCGGCGATCTCCTCCGGCGTGTACGGCACGTTGGCGTTGCCCGCTTCGCGCATCATGTATTCATTGATGCGCGCCTCGATGATCAGCTTGTTCATGCGGAATTCTCCATTTGACCCGGGTCCTTCGCTAACATACCCGCGCGATTGTTGAAGCAAAACTGGGCCCGGTCAAGCTAATTGCGCACGCCACACCCCGATCTTGATCCCGACATCTTCCGGAGACCATTGCATGTCGAACAGGGAAAGCCTCGAAAGCCGCCTCGAGTGGATGGAAACGCGTGCGGAACTGACAGACCTTGTGACCCGTTACGGCAAGGCCATCGACGAGCGCGACATCGTCGGGCTGGCGAACCTGTTCACCGAGGACGGCCGCCTGTACTCGCGCGACCGGGCGCTGGAGGCCATCGGCCGGCGCGGCATTCTCACCGTCTACAAGGATGTCTTCGACCGGCTTGGGCCATCCTTCCACTGGCACCACGGCCACCTGCTCGAGCGTGATCCCACCGACGTCAACCGGATCACAGGCGAACTGATGGCTCACTCGGAGACCTTCCGAAAGGGCGAGCAGTACCTGGCCGCCCTGCGCTATACGGACGAATACCGCCGCGTCGACGGCAAGTGGAAATTCGCGGACCGCGAACTGAGCTTTCTCTACTTTGCCTCGATGGCCGACTACCAGGGCATTCTTGGCAGGGAACATCGAGTGCTGGTCTACGGCGACGAACGCAAGGCCGACTGGCCCGAAGGTTTCGCGACCTGGCGGTCGTACCGCGAAGCATAGGGCCGGGCTCGCGTTGATGGTCCCGCAAGACGGTGCCAGCGCGCTCGAGTCCCTGGGTCAGAGCTTGCTGAACACGATGGGCATGCTGGCAAACGCATCGTGATGGCTGTCGGTGTTGCGCCGGGGCGAAATGGCCGGATCGAGTTCGGCTCCGGCCTTGTACAGCGCATTCAGCACGCCTACGATCGTGCCGAGCGTCGGATCCGTATCGTCGTAGCTGCGGGAAAGCCCGGTCACCAAGGCGCGTCCGATGCAAGTGTGCACGCCCGCACCGAAGGTCAGGCCCCAGGGCGGCGGCTTCCTGCTGAACGGACGGTGCGGGTTGAACTGCTCGACATCCTGCCCGAACAGGCTGACATCCCGGTTTGCCGCCGAAAAGAACAGCGCGATGCGCTCGCCCTTGCGGAAGGAGCGCCCGTTGCACTTCAGGGTGACATCCTTCGTGGCGATGCGCAGCAGCGCCGGCACGGGCTGATGCAGTCGCAGCGATTCAATGGCGGCCGCACGCAGGAATTCGATGTCGTTGGCGCGGGCGCGATCCTCGGGATGCGCCGCCCACCACTGATCAAGGTGCCACAGCACGTGGGGGAGCGCGTGCGACGTGGTCTGCGTGCCCGCCACCAGGAACAGGGCGCATTCGCGCCAGACATAGGCGTCCTCCCCATCGCTGCCATCCTCGCCGTCCTGGGCCAGCACACTGAGCAGGTCGATCGGCAGATCCGACTTCTGCAGTTCGCCCGCTTTCAGGCGCCGGACCAGTGCGCGCCGCCGGTCCTGCGCGGGCTGCAGGAAATCCCGTATCAATTCGCGGCGGGCGACGATGCCCTCCTCGAGCACTTCGGCGTGATTGCGCGTCGACCATTCCACTCCCGACGCTGCCTCCAGCTTCGCCACCAGCGCCTGCAGCCGAGCCCGCCGGGACGGCTCATCGGCGCCATCAACGCCGGTGACGCTCGCCGAGACGCCGATCAGGAATCCGCGCAGCATCGGCACGAGGTCGGTTCGCACGCGGCCGTCCTGCCCACGCGCCGCCTTCAATGCTTCCAGTACCCGCGCAATCGCGGGCAACAGGGAATCACGCTCGTTGCGCTTCAGCGCGTTGTGCGAAAACATGGCCATCAGCGTGCGACGGCGCTGGCGGTGCTCCCGGCCGTCGATCACCACCAGGGACCCGCCATACACCGGGCGGCTTTCGAAGTGGGAGCCCTGATGGAAATCCGTTGAGCGCAGGATCTCGTCGATCTCGGCAAAGGTATCCACGCGCGGAAACTGGCAGAGGAACTCCGCCACGGATTGCGGGGCCTGTTGCGGCGGTTGTTCCAGTGTGCTTGAAGCGGCCGTGCTCATGTGCTCTCCTCGCTGGAGTCCTTGCCATGCAAGGGGACCGCTTCCGCAAATGCGCCCCTCGCGCATCCCCTGAGTCGGGATGCCCAACGGAGAATCCGTCAGGCGCTCGACGATTCTCGGCTGACCGCGGCAAGCGCCGGCGGATTAAACACCAAAACCCCGCCACCTTGCCGGACTTCGTGCGGACCCTGCGCGAGCGCTTCAGCGATCGTGGCTTTCCAAGGGGGTCGCAGCGGGCAAAGACCTGTCGGACCGCACCATGCGCGCAAACCAGCCTGCAATATCATCGAAGTAGGTATAGATGACCGGCACGACCACCAGGGTCAGCAGGCTCGACGTGATCACCCCGCCGATCACGGCCTGACCCATGGGCGCGCGCTGCTCAGCACCCTCGCCGAGGCCCAGCGCGAGCGGAAACATGCCGAAGATCATGGCCAGTGTCGTCATCAGGATCGGCCGCAGGCGGATGCGGCCGGCCGCAAGCACCGCCTCGCGTCGCGCCACGCCCGTCCGGCGCTCCTGGTTTACGAAATCGATCAGCAGGATCGCGTTCTTGGTGACCAGCCCCATCAGCATGATGAAACCGATGATCGAGAACATGTTCATCGTCGACCGCGCAACCAGCAGCGCGAGGATCAC
>Ga0194132_10009703_pt1 | contig 13118 bp, 12 predicted proteins | sample TA2KigOf80mmetaG_FD_148612 | JGI IMG/M metagenome (GOLD analysis project Ga0194132, IMG submission 148612) | Freshwater microbial communities from Lake Tanganyika, Tanzania - TA2015054 Kigoma Offshore 80m | ecosystem: Environmental > Aquatic > Freshwater > Lake | place: Tanzania: Lake... | reverse complement strand
CGCGACCGCGATGGAATCCTTGTGGACGTCAAGACCGACGAACAGTGGAGTAGACTGCGCCATGGCTGACCTCCGGGAACACACCGCCGCGGACCTTGCGGCGTTGCGGCTCTGGCCGACAGGCTAAGGGCCCTGGCAGAAATTAGTTGCTCCACTCGGCCGTTTGTGATCTAACAGTGGTCGTTGAGGCGCGACACGGATCTCGAGGCGACGCTCGTCGCGAAGTATGCGGCGTTGTCGCCGTTGTTGCACGAGCGGGCGCGCCGCTTGTGGGCGGCGGCTGAGTCGGTCGCGATTGGGTACGGCGGCGATGCCGTGGTCTCCTCCGCGACCGGCTTGTCGCGCAACACGGTCCGCAGCGGCCGCCGCGAATTGGCCGCGGGCGGCGCGGCGGCGGGTCGCCTCCGTCGGCCAGGGGCCGGTCGGCCTCCCATTGAGTCGCGGCAACCGGGTCTGACCGCGGCGCTGGAAGCCTTGGTGGATCCGGTGACGCGCGGCGATCCGACGTCGGCGTTGCGGTGGACGTGTAAGAGCAAAGCGAAGCTCGCCGCGGCCTTGACCGCGCAAGGGTGGCACGTGAGTGCCACCACCGTGGGCCTCCTGCTGCACGACCTCGGGTATCGACTCCAGGCGCTGCAGAAGACCCTGGAAGGCACCTCCCACCCGGATCGCAATGCCCAATTCGAGCACATCAACGCCACGGCCACCACATTTCTGCGGCGGCAGCAGCCGGTGATCTCGGTCGACACGAAGAAGAAGGAACTGATCGGGGATTTCAAGACCGCGGGGCGCGAATGGCAGCCGTCGGGGCAGCCCGAGCCGGTGCGCGTGCATGACTTTCCCGGCGACGCGGTCGGCAAAGCGATTCCGTACGGGGTGTACGACATGGCGCGCAACGAAGCGTGGGTGAGCGTGGGGCGGGACCACGATACCCCGGCCTTCGCGGTTGCCGCGATTCGCCAGTGGTGGACGACGATGGGCCGCCGGGCGTATCCGGCGGCGACCGACCTCTATATCACGGCCGATGCGGGCGGGAGCAACGGCTATCGGTCGCGCGCCTGGAAGGCCGGTCTCCAGCGCGTGGCCGACGAGCTCCGACTGACCATTCACGTGTCGCACTTTCCGCCGGGCACGAGCAAGTGGAACAAGATTGAGCATCGGCTCTTCTGTCACCTCACGGAGAACTGGCGGGGCCGCACCCTCGTGACCTTTGAAACGCTCGTAGAATTGATCGGCCACACCCAAACGGCCACAGGGCTGCGCGTGAAAGCGAAACTGGACAAGCGTCGGTACAAGACGGGTGTCGTGGTCACGCCGGCGCAGATGCGCGCCCTCGCGATCGATCCCCACCACTTTCATGGCGACTGGAATTATGCGGTACGGCCCCGAGCAACTTGATCACTCAATTTCGATCGGGGCCCTTAGGGGGACATTTCTAACGAGTCCGCGAGGGGACATTATCAAGGAGTCACAACAGGTGGACACGGCCTCCGAACCGCCCACGTGTACAACGCCCCGGAGTCTTCCCCACGCCCCTGAAAAATCGCCCGTTGCTGGGTCGTGGACACACGGCCGATTCAGCGATTCCACGGCCGGAAGGCCGGCATCCCGGTTGCACGGTTCGGTGACGCACCTGCGCTCCGTTCACAGCGGGTGCGCCAGCCTGCCAGCGGCTCGCCTGCTGCAGCAGGGAGGAGAGGGACGATGGCGACAGTGAGGGTTTCCGCCGAAGTGAACGCACCGGTCGAGCAGGTCTTCTCGCTCTTCACCGACATCGAGCACGCCGCCGGGCGCGTGTCCGGCATCAGGAAGATCGATGTCATGTCCACTGGTCCGTTCGACCTCGGCTACCGCTGGACGGAAACGCGAGAGGTCCTGGGCCGTCAGGACGACGCGCTGATGGAAGTGACGTCGTTCGAGCGGAACCGCGCCTACACGATCACGCACCACAAGGCCGAAGGGCTCGGGACCGGCGTCCGGATCGACGTCAGGTTCGCCTTCGAGCCGGTGGCCGCCGGAACGCGTGTCGGCATCGAGTTCGCGCTTCGCCCGGAAGGGCTGCCCCCGGGCCTGCTGCTGCCGCTCGAGTGGGCGATCGGCGGCAAGGTACGCCATGTGCTCAGTGACGATCTCGACGACCTGAAACGCGCAGTCGAGCGGAGCGGGGCGCTGGTGGCGCAGTCTGCCTGACTGGCCACTCCGGGAGCAGACGGGGTGCACCCAGGCGTGCCGCTGCCGGAGTCAGTCTCCGTGCACCCGTCGACGAGCGCTGCCGCCGTTCGACTCCCGACGCGCGCCGAACCGTCTGTGCCGAAGAGCCAGCGACAGGAGGCCGGCCCCGACCAGGCCCACCGACGCGGGCTCCGGTACCGCCGACTCGTCCATCGGCGCGAAGTCGAGCCTGACGTCGTCCACGCCGATCGCACCGCTGCCCGTCGCCAGCGCGAAGACGGTGAAGGTGTCCCCGATGACCATGACAACGACCCCGATTTTCGTCACCGGCGGATGATGGCGCAGAGCTGGATCGGCCGCGCCGGAACCCTGCCCTGGCGCCGCCCGCGAGATGCCGGCCGGAACGGCCGGTAGGCGCTTCACTGCCTGGAAGGCGGCAGCGCGTAGCCGTCATACGACGGTGGCGAGCCGTACGACGGCGGTTCGCCGGCCGGCGGCCCGGACGTGGGCGGCGCCGGGGACGGCGCGGTCGTCGCGGGTGGCGCCGCCGCTGTGCCGAGTGTGCCCACCATCGAGGGGTGCAGCGTGCAGTGGTACGAGACGCCTCCGCTCGCGAGCGTGAGCGGCGCGCTGCTCTGGCCGGGCTGCAGCGTCCCGATCACGGTGGACGCGGCGTCGTTCAGGACCAGGTGGTGCACACCGTGATCCTGGTTCGTGAACACGACCCTGTCGCCCGCCACGGCCTGAAGCGGGTTCGGTGTGAACGCGCCGCTGCCGAAGGTGCCCACGATGCGAACCGTCAGCGGCGCAGCCGAGGGGGGCGCACCGGACGCCGGCGGCTGGACGGGCGGCGCCGGCGCGACCGGCGTGGGATCGGGGCACGTCGACACGTTGATCGTCCCGCCGACCAGCGGATCGAAGGTGCCGTAGTACAGCAGGACCGTCCCGTCCGTCTGCCGCAACGCGTCGGGGTCGTTGCCGAAGGGCACAGCCAGCGCTTCCTCCGCGAACGTGAGGCCGTCGGCGGACGTGGACAGGTACACACCCTCCGCGTTCGGCGAGCCGGTGTTGCCGAACTTCCCGTAGTACAGCGTCACCGAGCCGTCTGGATTGGAGAGCGCGAAGGGGTGCTCGGCGGACTCGCCGAGCAGCGGCGGCGTGTCGCCGGGCGCCGGCGGCGTGACGTTGGCCGACTGCTGGCCGACCACGCCGAGCCGGACGCCTGACTCCACCGTCCACGTGAGCTGGTCGATCGAGACCGCGCTCTTCACGAGGTGGCCTCCGGGCGTCCCGCCGGGGCGCGGGAGATCGCTGAAGTACATCCGGAACCGGCCGTCGGCCAGCGGCACGATGGTCGGACCGCTCGTGGCGCCGTCAGCCGCACCCGGCATCGCGCTGCTCGGAGCGCCAGGCACCGGGCTCGCGGCTTGTGCAAAGCCGGCGTCGACCGCGGTGAGCCGGAAGCCGGACTCGTCGACGAAGGTGAGGCCATCGAGGCTGGTGGCCGAGCGGATGCCGTTGCCGCTCGTGTAGAACAGCCGGACGCGGCCATCGGCCAGGACGACCGCGCGCGGCATGCCCGATCCGTCGGGCAATCGCACGCCTGGTTCGGCCACGAACGACACGCCGGCCGGCGTCAGCGACACCGCACTGACGATCCCGAGCCCCTGCGCGAACGCGTAAAGGCGGACGCGGCCGTCCGCCAGGCGCACGGCCGTGGCATCCGCAACCGGCTGCCCCGCCGGTACGCCGAAGTCGGTCGGGCGGAGCACCGGGCCGACGATCGTGCACACCCCCACGGGCGCGGCCGGTACGGCGGGTGGCGTGGGGCCGCCGGGGGATGGGGTCGGAGCCGCGGGCGGCGCCTGGGCAGCCGCGACCAGCGGCAGCATGCCGAGCAGGGCCGCGGCGCGTACGAAGGTCGAGCGTGGTGTCATGGCTCCCCGCAGTGCAACCATCGATCCACGGCGCCTTTCGACGCCATGCGCAGTTTCCGGCGCGATCCGGAGAGAACCGCCGGTCCTCGCCTCGGCGGCCTTTCGAACCACGTAAAGCGCATTCGTCGTTCGTGCGGAGCAAGCCGTCCAATCGCGCGAGGACCGCTCCCGCAACGGGTCAGCAGCCGGTCAGGGTGATCGGGAAGCTCTGAATCAGCGAGCCGCTCGAACTGCCGGCGGGTGCGTTGTAGACGCTCAGCGTGGTCGTGCCCTGCGACGAGGGGCAGAAGCGCACGTAGTCGGCCACGAGGTTCACGCGTATCGCGCCCGGCGCGCGGCCCACAGGCACCTGGGCCCGATGTCCCACTCGCTGCGGGTGGCAACGGCTTCGCCGAGGGAGATGGCGTCGGCCTTCGACACAACCTCGTCGAAGGCCATCGGCGCGAGGGTGGTGGCTCCGCGCGCCCCGCGCAGAGCAGGAAGATCGCCGCCAGGGAGGCGCGCGCAAGTGGACGCATCGCAGTTCGGAGCCGGAGCAGGTGCCCCGCCGCCTCAGTTCTGCCCTATCGGAGCCACGGTCCAGCTTCTTTATACCCGAGCTGCATCACCCCGCGTGATACCCTCGCCCCGCGACCCGTGGCGCCCACCAACTCCCAGGACTGGCGACGGCGTGCCGCCGGGCCTGCGTTGCTGCTGGCCGGGCTGATCGTCGCCACGTCGCTGCTCCCCCTGCACGGGTGGCTCGTCGGCCTGCTTCCCCTGGCAGAGGACTTCATCCGCGCGTATCCCGTCGCCGGCGTGTCCGCGTTCGTCGCCTACGCAGCCGCCTCGGCCATGCTCGCGTTCGTGTCCAGCGCGCTCGTCGTCCCGGTTGGCGTGTACGTCTGGGGCAAGGCGATCAGCCTGCTCCTGCTGCTGCTCGGATGGGTGTTGGGCGGCATGTGTACGTACACGCTCGGCCGGTTCTTCGGCCGTCCGCTGGTCGAGGCCATCGCGACAACGGCCACCTTCCAGCGGTATGTCCGCCGCTTCCCGCACGGCCCGCCGTTCGGGCTGGTCGTGCTGTTCCAGCTCGCGCTGCCATCGGAAGTGCCAGGCTACGTGCTGGGCCTGACGCGGTACGACCCGCGCAAGTTCGTCGCAGCCGTCATGCTGGCCGAACTCCCGTACGCGGCCGGCGCGATCTATCTCGGCGAGAGCTTCGTCGAGCGCAACATCGGTGCGCTTGCCGGTGTTGGCGTTGCGGTCGTGGCGCTCAGCGCGTTCACCGCCGCACTGCTCCACCGCCGGCTCCGTGCCGGCCGGGCCGAGGCACGTGACACCGGATCGCAGTGACGGGCATCGGCGCGCGTGTCCGGTGCGGTCCGGTCTCAGCGCACGCGGGCCGCGACGACCGTCAGATCGTCCACCTGCTCGCCGTCGCTGAACGCCTGTACGGCGGCGTGCACCGCGGCGACCAGCGCCGCGGGCTCGAGGTGGCGGTTCGTCCGGACGGTGTCCGCGAGCCGCTCGGGGCCGAACTCCTCGTGGCGCTCGTTGACCGCCTCCAGCACGCCGTCGGTGTAGAGCACGAGCGTGTCGCCCGGCTGCAGCTGGACTTCCTCGATCCCCGCGTCCCACTCCTGGAACAGCCCCAGTACCATGGCCGTCGGCATCAGCGGCTCCAGCGTGCCGTCGGCGCGCACGAGGAGCGGCGGGAAATGCCCGCAGTTGGCGAAGCGGAGCCGGCGCGTGTCGTCCGCGTATTCGGCGATGACGAGCGTCGCGTACTGGTTCTCGGCGGTGTTCTCGTAGAAGAGCCGGTTCACGGACGTGAGCAGGCGGCCGAGATCGCCGGCGGCCGGCCCGTACTGGCTGCGCAGGTTCGCCTGCAGATTGGCCATCAGGAGCGCGCCGGCGATGCCCTTGCCCGAGATGTCCGCCACGACGAGACCCACGCGGCCCGGACCCAGATCGAGGAAGTCGTAGTAGTCGCCGCCGACCTGCTGCGCCTGCACGCAGCCGCCCGCGTACGCCAGCGTCGCGAGCGCCGGCTGCCGCTGCGGGAACAGCCGCGACTGCACCTGCCGTGCGATGTCCAGCTCGCGTTCGACGGCGCGCTCCGCATCGAGCCGCTCGGCCATCTGCTCGGCGAGGCGGATGTTGTCCAGCTCGATCCCCGCCTGGCCGGCGGCCGACCCGAGCAGCCGGCGGTCGTCACCGGAATACGGCTCCTCGGAAATCCGGGGCCCCAGGACGATGACGCCGGTCAGCCGGCCGTCGCGCCCCAGGATCGGCACCAGGCACTCGGCCTGCGTTTCCCGCAGGACGGCAGGCGTGGCGGTGGTGGACGCCGGAGGCACTTCCCACGGCTTGCTCCGTCCGGCCAGGTCGACCAGCCAGGGCGCCGCGGGTGACAACGGGTCGAGAGGCAGGGCACCCCGCACGGCGACCGGTCGCAGCTCGCCGCCGGCCGTCTCGAGGTACACGGCCATCTTCCTGGGATGGAGCGCCTGCACGATCTGCCGCTCGAGCAGCGCGGCCAGCGCCTCGCGGCTCGTCGCCGTGCGGATGCGATCGGCCAGCTCCTCGAGGATCGCCGTGGCGTTGTAGGCGCTCCGGAAGAAGGCCCGATCGATCCGCCGGGTGGCGCGGCGCAGGAACGGCGCAGACCCTGCCGACAGCAGGATGCCGAACGCCACCCCGACGGCGGTGCCCAGCGTGGCCCCCACGTCGAAGAGACGGGAGAAGAGCAGAGCGAACACCGCGGCCACCGACGCCGCCATCAGCAGGATCAGGACGTAGAAGCCGCGCAGCACCAGCAGATAGCGCGCGCTGCGCTTGAGCAGCACCGGGACGTCGAGCACGCGGTGCTTCACCACGGCGTAGGCGACCGACATCGGGAACACGAACGAGATCAGGATGGTGGCCGGGAAGAGCCATGTGGGCGGACGCAGCCCGGCGAAGATCTCGGCCGCCGTCTCGGCCGCCGGCATGACGACGCCGAGCGTGCCCCACACGAGCAGCCGTGCCTTCCGGCGCGCGTGGCCCGCCGACGCGCTCGCGTTCCACAGCAGCGACACCAGCCCCAGCCCGAGGAACCCGAACAGGTAGGTCTGCATCACGCTCGTCGCCAGCTCCGCGCCGAGCACGCCGGACACGACATCGGGCATCCGCGGGCCGCCCGCCCCGATGCCGCTGATCGCCAGCGTGGCGCTGGCCGCGAAGCCGGCCCACTTCAGCCACGGCAGTCCCCGGTCGATCGGCGACCGCACGGGGAACACCGCGAACAGCCCGTAGAAGAGCGCGGGCGTGAAGCTGACGCAGACGGCGCGGTACCAGGCAACGAACGTCGCCAGGTCGCCGGGCAACCCGGCGAGCGACCGCGGGAACGAGGGGACGGCGATGAACGCGCCGAGCAGCAGCGCCAGCCGCCAGGCGTGCGCGTCTTCGAGACGCAGCGCCAGCACAGACAGGCTGACCGCCAGGAACACGACCGGGAAGAGGGCCAGCAGGTCGCGCAGGGGACTGCGGATCAGCCCCTGGACGGAGGTCGGCGGGCTGGTGCGCGGCAACCGGATGCTGATCGGGATCATTCCCGGCTCACCGGCCCGCTGCACGTCGACGCCCACCACGGACTGGGCCCGGCGCTGTTCCCAGGCCTCGAACTCCCCCACGGTCCGCACCAGCTGCCCGTTGATGCGGACGATCCGGTCGCCGACGTCGAGACCCGCGGAGGCCGCCGGCCCGCCGGCCTGCACGCTGACGACGTCGAGCGCGTGCTCCGCCTCGTCGAACCGGGCCACGAGGCCCAGCTCCGCGCTGGCGCTCTGCAGGCGTGCGAAATAGAACCAGGCCGACCCGTAGGCCACGGTCGCCATGGCGAACAGGAGGGCCGCAATGCGGACGAAAGCTGTCATCGAGGACTGGGGTGCACGGACTATATCTGACTCCAGGCGGCGCCTTGACGCCGGGCGAGAACTCAGCCTTAATATCGACAGGCCCGCACATGGCTGGCGTGCTGTTCAGCGATCACATCCTCCGGAGGGCCGGCCTCGGCGTCGGCCACAGGGAGCGGGCGCTCGCCGCCGCGCTGTCCCCGACCGCACTGATCGACCGGCTGGTCAACTTCGACCGCCTTCCGGACGACGTCGACACGCACATCGGCGAACCGGGCTATGCCGGCGTGACCGCGCGCGGCCAGTTCTCGCCGAACACCGTCATCGACGACGCCCGCCAGCGCTGGCTGTTTCGGATGGTGCACACCGACCGCCCGCTGCAGGAGCGGATGGCGCTCTTCTGGCACAACCACTTCGCGACCGCCTACTCGAAGATCGCGGGCACGTTCGGCGCGCCCGCGGCGACGCGCATGCTGGCGGGAAAGCCCGGTGAGGTCGCCGGTCCGCCGGGGCAGTACGAGCTCTTCCGCCAGCACGCGCTCGGCAGCTTCCGCGACCTCCTGCTCGCCGTGGCCCGCGACCCGGCCATGCTGGTCTGGCTCGACGGCCGGTTGAACACGCGTGCGCGGCCGCAGGAGAACTTCGCGCGCGAGATCATGGAGCTGTTCACCTGGGGCGTTGGCCACTACACGGAAGCCGACGTGGTCGCGGCGGCGCGGGTGTTCACCGGCTGGAACCTGCGCGCGAACGGCAACGCTCGAGATCCGGCGACCGGCTACTACGAGTACGTGTTCAACAGCGGCCAGCACGACACCGCCGCCAAGACGTTCACCTTCCCCGTCTACCCGGATGGCAACCGCACCATTCCGGCGCGCAGCGGAGCGGCCGGGGAGCAGGACGGGGTGGACTTCATCAACGCGTTGGCCACGCACCGGGAGACGGCGCGCAGCCTGGCCCGCAAGCTGTGGGGATTCTTCATCTCGGAGTTCGTCGAGCCCCACCCGACGTTCGTCGAGGAGATCTCGGACATCTACCAGCGCAACGACACGCGCATGCTGCCGGTGGTGTCCTACATCCTCAGCGCCGGCTGGTTCCCCGCGCAAGGCCACTACTACGCCCGATACAGCTGGCCGGTCGAGTTCGTGGTGCGCGCGATCAAGGAAGTCGGGTGGGTCGGCTTCTCGGTCGACGCGGCCCGCTCGCCGCTCACCAACATGGGGCAGACGCTCTTCGAGCCGCCCGACGTGGCCGGCTGGAGCCTCGGACCCGCCTGGTTCGGCACGAGTGCCATGCTGGCGCGCATGAACTTCGCCGCCACGCTCGCGGGCAACCAGAAGTTCAATCTGGGGCGGGAGGCCGCGGCGGCGCGGTCATCGCCCGAGAGCCTCCTGGCGTTCTTCCTCGACCGGCTGACGCCCACCCCCCTCCATCCGGACCAGGAGGTGGAGCTACTCAACTACGTGCGGGCCGGCGGCGCGTGGACCGGCAGTGAGGCGCAGCTCAACACGAGGGGCTCCGGTCTGGCGCGCCTGATTCTCGCGAGCGGCGAGTACCAGTTCATTTAGGACGGGAGCAATGCGGATTTCGCGTCGCGCGTTCATTCGCGAAGGAGTCGCCGCTGTCACGGTCGGCGTGGCGGCGCCCGCCTTCCTGTCCGATCTGGCCAGGGCGCAGGGCACCACCTCGCGGTCGCTGGTGGTCCTGTACCTGTCGGGCGGCAACGACGGGCTGAGCACGCTGATCCCGTACACCGACTCCTTCTACTACAGCCGCCGGCCGACGCTCGCGGTGCCGGCCGGAAGCGTGCTCCAGATCGGAACCGACGCGGCGCGCACACCGCTTGGGCTGCACCCGCGTCTGACCGGCCTGCGGGAGATCTTCGACGCCGGACACCTGGCGGTCATCCAGCGCACCGGGTACGCGAACTCCAGTCGGTCGCACTTCCAGGGCACGGACATCTGGGGTTCGGCCAGCCCGGCGTTGAGTCAGAGCGACGGGTGGCTGGGTCGATACCTCGACACGCTGCCCCGGCCGGTGGACGCGCTTCGCGGCTGGAACACGACCCGGGAGACCCCGCGTGCGCTCGCCTCGCGTACCGTCGCAGTACCCGCGATTCCCGATGCCCGGGCATACAGCTTCAGCAGCCCCAACAGCGGCACGGCTGCGACGGACGAACGGACGGCCGCCCTGCGGATGGCCGGGCACCTCCCGGCAAACCGCCCCCAGCTGGCGTTCGTCAACAGCACCTCGCTGTCGGCGCTGGCCACGCTCGACCGCGTGGCGGCCGTGGCGAACTATCAGGGCACCGTCACCTACCCGAACAACGGCCTCGCGCTCGCCCTCCGGACCGTGGCGGGCACGATGGTCCGCGGCACCGGCACGACCATCTTCTGGGTCCAGACGGGCGGCTTCGACACGCACGCGCAGCAGGGGGCGAACGCGGGCGCCTACGTGACGCTGATGGCCACGGTCGGCGACAGCGTCCTCGCCTTCTACAACGACCTGCGCAACCAGGGCCTGCTGGGCAGCACGCTGGTCGTTCTGTTCTCGGAGTTCGGCCGGCGCATCAGCGAAAACGGCAGCCAGGGGACCGACCACGGAGCCGCCGGCGTGATGATGACGATGGGCGGGGCCGTGCGTGGGGGTCTCTACGGCACCGCGGCCTCGCTCAATCCCGACCCGCAGAACCCCCAGCTCGAGAACAGCGGCGGCGACGTCCGCTTCGAGACCGATTTCCGCGCCGTGTACGCACGCGTGCTGGAGCAGTGGCTCGGAACCCCGTCGGTCCCGATCCTCGGGGGCGACTTCCGGGCCGGCGCCCCGACGTTCCTGTGAGAGGACGACGAGGACAAGACGGGCGCGCCGCCTGGGCGGCGGGCTGCGTGCTGGCCGGCCTGGCGCTGCTGCCATCCGCCTGCGGCGGAGGCAGCGGAGGCGCGGCGCCCACGGCCCCTGGGGCCCCAACGGCCTCGACACCAACAGCGGGCGCGACGTTCACGATCACGGCCGCGGGCGTCACCCCTTCCTCCGCAACCATCACGCCCGGATCGCGGGTGACGTTCGTCAACAACGACACCGTGTCCCACGACATGTCGTCGGACCCGCACCCTGACCACACGGATTGTCCGGCCATCAACCAGGCAGGCTTCCTGCGGCCGGGCCAGCGCCGCGAGAGCGGCAACCTGAACGAGGTCCGCACGTGCGGGTTTCACGATCACGACGATCCCACGAACCGCCGTCTGCAGGGAACGATCACCATCCGCCAGCCCTGAGCCCTGTACCCCCCGTCGGACAGGACTGACCTCAGCCAGTTCGTCGCCTCGTCGCTCGACTGCTTCATCCACGGCTTCACGCGAACGGCGGTGTGGACCGAGTACCACATGGCCAGGCACGAGGTGCGGCTGACGCTTGCCGCCATCATCGAGCGGCGCGGCGCCGGGATCGCCTTCCCGACGCGGACGCTGCACATTCCGAACGAGGTGCGCCTGGCGAACGAGTCGCACGGACTCACGGACGGAAGGAGCGGCCAGGACGAGGGACGGATGGGACGAGCGGGGCGGAACGGAACGCGCGAGAGGGCGAAGCCTCGCCGAAGCGCGGAACGCGCGAAGGAGGGATATACTGCGGCGCTGAAAGGGGTCCAGATGATGCGTATCGCAGCCCTGCTGACCGTGGGCATCGTGCTCGGCCTCGGCATCGATCGCGCTCCGGTCCATGCCCAGGGACGCACGGTGTTCGACGGCGTCTACTCCGAGGCCCAGGCCGCGCGCGGCGAGGCCGCCTATGCAGCGCACTGCTCGTCGTGTCACATGCCCAGCCTCCGCGGCTTCTTCGACGGCGGCATGGCGGCATCGATCATCGGTGAAGGGTTCGTCAACAACTGGACCGCCGGCACGCTCCTGGATCTGTTCGCGAAGATCAAGGACACGATGCCCTACGAAGCGGCCGACACGGTGAGCGACGCCGACAAGCTCGACATCATGACATACGTCCTGAAGCGGAACGCGTTTCCGGCCGGGGATGCGGACCTCGCACTGGACGAGGGGGCGCTCTCGGACGTCCTGGTCGCGCCGAAGGGTGGCCTCCCACCACCCGCGTCAGGCCAGATGGTCCGCGCGCTCGGGTGTCTCAGCCTGGGTCCGAACGGCACGTTCGTGCTGACGCGCAGCACGGCGCCGAAGCGGATCAAGAACCCGCTGGCGTCGCGCGGGGCCGCACTCAAGGCTGCTGCAACCGAACCACTGGCCGATGCCAACGTGCAGTTGCTCGATGTGTTCCCCAAGCCGACGAACCACGTGGGTCACCGCGTGGAAGCCAAGGGCCTGCTGATCACCGAGCCCTCGCTGGGCATCAACGTGATCGCGTTCACGATGGTGGCTGAGAACTGCGGCAGCTGACAGGCAGATGGGGCGAGTGGAACGGTCCCGCTCGCCCCACCGCCCTACTCGCCGAGGACCGCGTAGGAGGGATCCGTCCGGTCCCGCCGGCCGGCTGACCGGAACGGGCTGGCCGTCAGGTCATTGGTCGAGAAGTCCACGATGATCTCGCGGTCGGTGATCGCCCACCGGCCGTCGCGACGAGCCCACCGATCGAGGTAGCGGCCGCGCACGAGCGACGTGTGCGGCGCGTTGGCCGCCCCGCTGTCGGCGGCCGCATGCTGCGAGACGATGAAGTACGTCTCGCTCCCGGCGCGATCGGCGTCCACGGTGATCAGGATGTTCGTCATCTGGTGGGAGCTGGCCGTTTCACGCTCCAGCGTCCGCCGCGCCGCGTCGATCCACCCCTTCGCCGTCCCGGTGAACACGCCACGCACCTGCGCGTCGGCGTGATACGGCGACAGCGCCAGCGCCCAGTCGGCCCGGTCGAGCCCGCGCCCGTACGTGTACAGGCGTTCGCGGATCTCGTCCTTCGCGACCACGACGTCCATCGCCGCGTCCGCTGGCGTCGTCGCGGCCTTCTGGCCCGCCGCCGCGTCGGTCATCCACACACCGGCCAGTACTCCCGCGGCGAACACCCCCGCAACGGTCGCGGTACGCTTCAGCAGTGACGTCATGACGCTCTCGCCTCCTTTTCCGTGCCCGATGCCCCGCCCCACTCGCCCGACTCGCCCGACTCTCCCCACTCGCCCGAC
>Ga0194132_10009702_pt1 | contig 13118 bp, 7 predicted proteins | sample TA2KigOf80mmetaG_FD_148612 | JGI IMG/M metagenome (GOLD analysis project Ga0194132, IMG submission 148612) | Freshwater microbial communities from Lake Tanganyika, Tanzania - TA2015054 Kigoma Offshore 80m | ecosystem: Environmental > Aquatic > Freshwater > Lake | place: Tanzania: Lake Tanganyika... | reverse complement strand
GCAAATTCATGCGGAAGCTGTCGCGCTTTTGGGAGAGCTACGGCTGGGCTTTCGCTCTGGTCCTCACATTGGTTTTTCTCGGTCTGGACGCGCTCTGGTCATTGCGCAGCTTTTTCATGTCGTTCGGATTCGTGTCGGTGCTGGCCGTGCTTACCGTCGCTGTCTGGCTGGTGGCCTTGCTGCCGGTGTTTGAAGAGCACACCGTCGAGATTTCGATTGACGGCGCCTTGGGCGCTGGGTTGTATAGCCTCGGCGCCGGACTGGGGCTGGCGTACTTGTTCGTCGATCTGGCCCGGGCCAAATACATCGATTCCTCCGGACTTCGCGTCCAGAAGCACGATTTCGCGCGTGCCGGGAATCTCAAGGCCGAAGCGGCCAAGGTCAAGCCGGGAAAAGTCGTCGTCCTCGAACTGGAGGACAACAAGACGGAGGTCAGCGCCCTCCATCTTGACCTTCCCAGCGCCCTTTTTCCGCGCTCGGCCTGCGACGTCCAGATCGCCGTGCTCATCCGCTGGACCAAGCGTGAAGCCGGTCGATATACCAACGGCGCGGTCGGCTGTTCTTTCACGGCCGAGGTGATGTGCGTCGATTGGCGGTCACAAACGATCTTTCATTCGGGCCAAGTGCACGGCGAGCCGCCGCCGAAACAGACCAGTCTTGCCCGTGACAAGGTTGTCAACGACGATCGCCCCTACGACCGGCTGCGCGCGTTCGTGACTCAGCTTCCGCAGCACGACACCGACGCGATGCCCTCCCTACGGTGAATTTCAAGCGTTCGCATGGCGCCATGCGAACGCTAAATGAAGAAATCGAATTTACCGGCCTTCGTAAGGGACGTTGGTGTTCGCCAGGTAGCCGAGCTGCATCTTTGTGCGCAGAGCGTTCGCGGCGGCGAACCACGACGCGGGACTGGCGACCGGGACTTCGCTGACGGCTTCGACGTGGCCATCGACGAACGCGACGTTCGCCAGGCCGCTCGGATGGCGGAAATGCGTGGTCGGTTGGGGGCCGCCGATGTTTGGGCCGCCGACGAACGATGTGTTCGGCGCTGCGATCGAATACGATTCCTGGGCCGAGGGTGGATTGGTCCAGGTCACGATCAGTGCCGAGTCGGAAAACGCGTACGTCGTGGTCGTCGAGTCGAGGTCGGCGAATCGTTTCGTGTACGTCAGCGGCGTCGACCAATTGGGCGACGCCCAGTAGACGCCGCCGAGGCAGCGGTTGTAGCCGTAGCCGCCGGTCTGTCCCGCATAAATCGATGTAATGTCGGGCGTGAGCACCGGGCATCTGGTGACGCCGGTGTTGCCTTCGTACCAAGGCGATAGATGTCCCTTGGCCGCATCGACGTTATTGGCCGGATCGACCAGGCCGAACCAATACGTCGTGGAATACGGCCAATTCGATGGATTCGGCACGGTATAGTTCGGCGGGAATTTCTTGTACGTGTTCTCGTAGTTGTTCATTGCCAGCACGAGCTGCTTAAGATTGTTGGCGCACTGGCTGCGAGCGGCGGCGGCGCGGACTTTCTGCACCGCAGGAAGCAATAGGCCGATGAGAATGGCGATGATGGCAATGACGACGAGCAATTCGATTAGCGTGAACGCGGAGAGTCGATCGCCGACTCGCGGACGGGAGGAGAACCGAGGCAACATGCGCAAGTCCTTTCTGCCAGGCACGGGCAGCTGAGCTTCGGACTTGCGCGCGATGGAATACGTTCATCGCGGCGGCCTGGGTCCGAAGCCTGGATGAGAATCGCGACAGGCAGGTCTTCTGGCTTTCGGCTCATCGCGGCGCCCTCTTGCCTTCCCAGATCAGTGATCCAGTGGCTTCTCGAGGGAGCCTGGCCGATTACAGCGGCGGCCCCGCAACGGATTTGCACCGTTTTCCCTATTGTCCCCCGCCACTCGCGGAGGCACCTGTCGAACCTGGCGTGTTGTAGTAATCAAAGTGCGCGGCGGCAACGACGCCCGTGAGCCGAGCCGCGTAGGCTGCCGGGTTACGTAATCATCAACCAGCCCTTTTTGGGGCTCGGCCACGTTACACCCAAGCAAGAGAGCACGGGTGCACGACACGGTCTGCGTGGCCTGCTTCGGGAGGGCGAGGCTCCTGCCGAGCCGGAAGCGACAGGATACTCGCCCGAAATCGAGTATTTCGCGGGCTCGCGGCTCGGCAGGAGCCTCGCCCTCCCGTGCCGTTTGCAAACCATGTCGTGCACTCAGGGAGCATCGCGATCCAAGACTGGTATTGGATTTTCCTGCGCGATTGTGATACGCTACCGCGTGCATCCGGGACTCTCGACCGCTACGGAAAGGACTCCTTCCGGTCATGAAGAACTTTATTCGGGCGCTGCGCTTCGCCTGGCCCTATCGCGTTCGGCTCGGCATTTCTTTCGTCTGCGCTCTTTTGGCTGCGGCGCTCTGGAGCCTTAATTTCACGGCCATCTATCCGATTCTCAAGATTTTTGGAACTGGGCAAAACGGGCAAAACCTGCAATCCTGGGCCGACAACGCCATCGACAAATGCCAGAAAGAACAAATCGATCCCGCCAAGAAGAAGATCGACGATCTTCACAGCGAGCTGGAACAACTCAAGCTCAAGAAGGACCTGACGGATCATGTCCGCGCCCGCAACGAACGCCAGATCAATGCCCGCATGCGCGCCGTTGAGGCCGAGCTGACGTCGGCGCGGGACGATCTCTATCGCCTGCAAGTCGCCAAGCGATTCATCGACAACTACTGTCCGACGGATCGCTTTGACACGCTCCTGGCCGTCTTGATTATCGTGGTCGTGGGTGTGGCGATCCGCGGCTTCTTCGAGTTTTGGCAGGAATCGCTGGTGGGCGCCGCGGTCAACGAAGCGCTCTTCACGCTGCGCAACCGCTTCTTTTGCCGCACCGTGCATCTGGACGTCAACAATTTCGGCGAGAACGGCACCCACGATCTGATGTCGCGCTTCACGCTCGACATCGACACGCTGGGCGGCGGCATGAAGACGATCTTCGGCAAGGTCGTTGCCGAGCCGCTCAAAGCTATCGCGTGCATCTCGGTGGCGGCATGGATCAACTGGCAACTGACGCTGGCGTGCCTGGTCCTGGTCCCGTTCGCGCTGCTTGTGCTGACGCGATTTGGCCGAGTCATGAAACGGGCGACGCGCCACATGCTCGAAGGCATGTCGGAAATCTACAAGATTCTGCAGGAAGTCTTTCACGGCATCCGCATCGTCAAGGCGTTCGCTCGGGAGCCGCGCGAACGACGGCGTTTTCACAAGGCGACGCGCGACGCCTATGACCGCGCCATGTGGGTCGTCACGCTCGATGCCATGACCAGTCCGATTATCGAAGTGATGACGATCATCGCCGTCGCAGTCGTCTTCGTCATCGGCGCGTACATCGTTCTCCAGCAGCCGACGCATATCCTCGGCATTCCGGTCGCCGATCCGGCACTGGAATCAGAGACGTTGCTCCAGCTTTATGCTCTTCTGATCGCCGCGGCCGATCCTGTGCGGCGCTTGTCCAACGTCTACACACGCATTCAATCGGGCATGGCGGCGGCCGACCGAATCTTCACCTACATGGATAAGGAGCCGAGGATTCGGTCCAACACCGACGCTCCGGTGCTCGATCGCCATCACACCGACATCGAGTTCCGCAACGTCTGCTTCTCGTATGTCCCGGGCCAGGTCCTTCTCGAAGGCATCGACCTGCACATCAAGCACGGCGAGATCGTCGCCTTCGTCGGCAAGAACGGCTGCGGCAAGACCACGCTCCTCAATCTCTTGCCTCGCTTTTACGATCCCGATCATGGCGCCATCCTCATCGACGGCATCGACATTCGCGGCGTCAACCTACGCTCGCTTCGCAAGCAGATCGCCATCGTCACGCAGGATATGTTCCTCTTCGACGACACCGTGTTCAACAACATCGCCTACGCTCATCCGAGTGCCACGAAGGAAGAAGTCGAAGCCGCGGCACGCATGGCCCAGGCCCATGATTTCATCGTCAACGACCTCGAAGGCGGCTACGACTACATGGTCGGCGTCGACGGAAAACGCCTCTCCGGCGGTCAAAAGCAACGCATCTGTTTGGCCCGTGCGCTGTTGGCAGATCCAACCATCTTGATCCTGGACGAGTTCACAAATCAGAACGACCCCGAGGCCGAGATCTTCCTTCACCGCGCCATTCACGAATGGCGCGGTGGACGAACGATCTTCCTGATCACGCACCGCCTGCACACGCTCGAGATCGCCGACCGCATCGTCGTCCTTGACGAAGGCCGCGTCGCCGCCACCGGCACGCATCGCGAGCTGATGCAAACGTGCCCGATCTACCAGCGGTTGCATGAAGTGCAACAGCAGCGCCTGGTGGCGTGAGGCGGTCGTAGGGACAAGCTGCCAGCTTGTCCCAGCATTAGCCGCGCTATCGATTACTCCTGTGCAGAGGGCCAAGCTGGCAGCTTGTGCCTACGATCCCGTTCCATGAGCACCGTCGCAACACATCGGACCGAATCGACCGAGGCGCTTGCCGACAGCATCCGCCCCTGGTTGCCGCTCGCCGGGCTGATCGCATTTTGCGGTACGCTCTTTGTCATCGGTCTGGGCGATCGCGATCTGACGAGCAGCCACGAGGCGCGGGCGGCACAGAACGCCCAGATGATCCTCGACGAAGGGCACTGGTTGGTTCCGCGCCTGTTCGATCGGCATCTCGAGTTGCAAAAGCCCCCCCTGTATTATTGGCTGGTTGCACTGATCGCTTGGCTCAAAGGCGGTCCGGTCGATGTGTGGGCCGTTCGCTTGCCCGCGGCGGTTGCGGCATGGGCATGCGTGTTGTTCCTCTACTTCGTCGGCGTGCAGAGCGGTCGACCTCGCGCCGGGTGGCTGGCCGGCGCGATTCTGGCGAGTTGCGTCCACTTCACGTGGATGGCGCGCGTGGGTCGAATCGACATGCCGCTCACCACGGCCATTACCTTCACTCTGGGTGCGTTCTATCTCGCCGAAACGCTCGATTCGTATGGCTGGCGCGTGTTCGGTTACGCGTCGCTGGGCATCGGTATTCTCCTCAAGGGCCCGATTGCGCTGGTGCTCGTTGCTGTCGTCGCTGGATCGATTTGGTTGCTGCGTGACCGCACGTTCTCCTGGCGGACGACATCGCTTTGGTGGGGTGTGCCACTTGCCTTGGCCATTGCGGCGCCGTGGTATGTTTGGGCTAACTATCAGACCAACAATCAACTCTGGGAGGTATTCTTTTGGTATCACAACGTCGAGCGCGGACTGGGCGGTTCGGAGACGCTCAAGGCCTATCCCTGGTGGTTCTACGGTCCGCAAGCCGCGGTCGATTTGTTGCCGTGGAGCCTTCTTACACCCGTGGCGGTCTACTTGTTTTGTCGTGGCGCCCAAATGCGTAGCGACGAGGTTTCATGGTCTGGCTTGATCTGGTTCCTGTCCGTTGCGCTATTTCTGTCGTGCATGAGCTTCAAGCGAGCCGACTACCTCTTGCCGGCGTATCCGGGGCTCGCCATCTTTCTGGCGGTGTGTGTCGATCGTTGGCTGGGCGAAGGAGTGGCATCGTCACGAATCATGACCTTTTTGGTTGTGGGCATGGCGGCTTATGCCATCGGCTGGCTTGTGGTTTTGCATGTGACGCTTCCGCATGAGGAAAAAGCCTGGCCGTACCGGGCGATGGCTGAGGAGGTTCGCCGGCAGACCAAGGGGCCGGTCATCTTCTTCCGTGCCGAGTCGCATCTGCTGATGCATCATCTTGGTCCGCCGGTCGACACGATTCTGGAATGGGAGAATCTCGACTGGTGGACGAAGCGTCCGAATCCGGTCTACTTTGTGATGCCGGAGTCATGTCTACGAGAGTTGGCGGATCGCGTTCCGCCGGGCGTGCTTGCAGAGGTGTTGCGAACGAGTGACTATGCGACCGGAAAACGCGATCGGCCGCTCGTGATCTTGCGCAGCCGCGGCTTGCCGAAGGAGTCGGTAGTCCGTAGTCCGTAGTCGGTGGCGATGTCAGTCTGAGTGCGGCTGCGCTCCCTAACGATCGCGGCTCTGAGAGTCTATCCGGCAAGGCACGTGGGGACGTTTCTAACGTGCCATAACCTGGGAAAACGCGGGACGTGGCACGTTAGAAACGTGCCCCACCGACATTCCCGGATAGGCTCTGACAACCGACGGTGGACCTCAACCATGTCCGACCTTCCCGAACGCTCGCCGATCGCGTCGGCGCCGATCAGTGTGATCCTGTTCGCTCACGCGCTGTCGACGGACACCCAAGATGGGCTCAAGGCCTGGCGTCAGTTCTTGGACAAGATCAACCGGCCCTACGAAATCTTTCTGATTCAAGAAACCCGTCCGGAAATCCCGCCTGATCCCAATCTGCCCCCCGATGCAATCACGCCGAGCCGAACGTTCTCATATGATCGCTCGCAGGGATTTCGGGAGGCAATTCATTCCGCCATTCGCTCGGCTCAGTATCCGCTCGTCGCCTTTTGCACAGCCGACAAGCAGTATCAACCAAGTGACCTAGATCGGCTTCTGAGTCGAATCGACACGGTCGACCTTGTGGTCGGCTATCGCGAGGGGGGCGAAGTTCCGGGATGGCGAAGCGCTCTCGATTCCGTCCTCGGCGTACTGAGTTGGACGCTCCTCGGACTGAGCCTCGAGGCTAGACCCTGTTGGCTAGGGTCGGAAGGCTGGGACCGGCGCTGGGTGGCGTACTGGATATTTGGCGTTCGTGTATATGATCCCGAATGTCCGTTTCGGCTGGCGCGGCGCGAGATTTTCGAGTGCATGCCGATTCAGTCGGGCGGGGCGTTTTTTCCGGTTGAGGTCATCGCCAAGGCGAACCATTTGGGCTATTACCTGACAGAGGAGGCGGTGACCTGGACGCCGCCGACCGCGCCGCACGAGGACGCGATCTCTTTCGGTGACGACGCCCGCTTGATCTTCCACGACGCGGAGTTTGCGCCGCCGAAGGCCGTGACGCCGCCGAGCGAGCCGCCGCTGGCCGATGCGCCTGCAGCGTGATGTAGTCATCCTTTTTGGCCGCTCGCCTTTGGCGAGCGCGGTGTTCACGCTCGTCAAAGGCGAGCGGCCAAACGTCGCGAACGATTGAGCGATGGGCCATCGACCAATACTCCTGGCAGCACTCTTCCTCGCCGGTTGTGGCGGGCAGGGCGGCGTACCAGAACTCGTCTGGGGCACGCGCGGCGTGCAGGACGGCGAGTTGGTCCGCCCCCGCGCCATCGCCATCGGCCCCGACGACCGTCTTTACATCGTCGACTGGACCGCACGCATCCAATCATTCGACCGCAATGGCAAGCACCTCGGCATCACCTGGACTACGCCCGATTTTCGCAACGGACGGCCAAGCGGCCTAAGCGTCGATCCTCAGGGCAACGTCATCGTTAGCGATTCGCATTATCATTGCGTGCGCGTCTATTCCAGTGCGGGCAAGTTGCTGCAAACCATCGGCGGCTCGCCCGGTACGGAACCAGGGCAGCTGGGCTATGTCAGCGACGCCGTGCGCGATGCTGACGGCAACTTCTACGTTTCCGAGTTCGTTCAAAACAATCGCATCAGCAAGTTCGATCCACATGGCGCCTTCATCAAATGTTGGGGAGAGCCTGGCGATGGACCGCGCCAATTCGCTCGTATCCGTGCTATGACGATCGGGCCGGACAAGAGCCTTTATGTCGCCGATAGCTGCAACCATCGCATCCAGGTGTATACGCTCGACGGTGAGTTCGTTCGCGCCTTCGGTACGCCTGGCGACGGCCTCGGCGAGTTATCGTATCCTTACGATGTCGCCTGCACCACGGGATCGACGCCGTACCTTTACGTCGTCGAATTTGGCAACTGTCGCGTGCAGAAGTTCACGCTCGACGGCGTGTCGCAGGACGTCTGGGGCTCACCGGGTCGAACACCGGGAAAGTTGAGCAGCCCGTGGGGACTTGCCGTTGATAGCCGTGGCCGCGTGCACGTGGCGGATACCGAGAACGATCGCGTGCAGCGGATTGATTTTTGATGAAGCCCGGGGGGCGAGAGCAGCGAGCCCCTGGGATGGTGACGCGCGGAGCCCAGGGACTCGCTGCGCTCGTCCCTGGGCTTCCGAATCAAGCTCATGTCTACCTTTTTCGCAGAGCACTGGTTTGCGATCTCTTGCCTCGCCGCGGCGGCGGGGTTCGGCGTCGCGTCAATCCTGCTGCACAACCGCGACGGCGCATGGCCGTGGACGTGCTACCTGCCGGCGCTCATCTTCGCGAGTTACAGCGTCGGAACGTTCAGCATTCTGCCGGCGTCGTGGTTCGGGCCGATGCTGACCACGATTGGAGTATTCGGATTCGCCACGGTCATCATCGCTGTATTTCTCAGCGGCGCCTGGTCGCCGGCGCGGGGACACGGGATGACGGTCGTCCTCTTCTTCGGCCTGGGCGAGTGGACGGGCGCTGCCGTGGCCGAGGGCTTGCGGCTCGCGGGCCTGTTCCTGCTCTCTTTGCGAACGCATGAACCGTGGTGGCTCATCTTGCTTTCGGCGATTCCGGTGCTCCTATGGGTCAGTTACCAGAATCTCGTTACGCTGGGTGAAACACGGCGCTGGACCGTGTTGGCTCTGCGTTCATCGCTGATTGCCCTCGTCGCGCTGGCATTGGCGGAAGCTTATGGCCGAACGCCCAACGAGGGCGTGACGGTTATTTTCATCTGGGACCGGTCGCTAAGCATCCCCAAGCAGTTGGATGGCCATATTGATCACCGCGAGGAGCGCGCCATACGATTCATCAATCAGGCGGTTGCTCTACGCGGACCTGACCACGCTAACGATCGCGTCGGCCTGGTGGTTTTCGGAAAACATGCGCACCTCGAACTGCCGCCGGGCCGCGTGAAGACACTCAATTTCAAAGAGGTCCGTAGCCAGGTCGACAACACTTACACCGACATCGAAGCCGGCATGAAGCTGGCATTGGCCTCGTTGCCCAGCGATTCGGGCGGGCGGCTCGTGATTATCTCTGATTTCAACGAGAACCGTGGCCGCGCCATCGATCAGGCGCGGCTCGCCAAGCAGAACGGCATCGAAGTCGATGTGCTTCCGATCCTGGAGGGTCGCTCGGCGCAGAATGAGATTCTCGTCGAACGTATCGAGGCGCCGCGCCTGACCGAGAAGGGGGCACAGCTGCCGGTGCGCGTCGTCCTTCGCAGCTTTCATCCGCAAGTCGTCGTCGCCCGGCTCGAAGTGCGCAAGATTTTTTTCGATCCGCAGCGCGATTTGCGCGACGAACTGGCGCGCAATACCACCATCGTCAAGCTCCGGCAGGGGCTGCAAATCTTTTCGTTGCAAGAGACGGCCGCCAAGGAAGAAACCGCGTTCGCCTATGAAGCGAAGATCACGCCGCTCGCCGTTGAAACGCCCGATGGCGCCCGGGTGCACAACGAGTTGCCCGGCGATCGCATCGAGAACAATGTGGCACGCGTCGTCGTGATGGCACGCGGTCAACGCTCCGTCCTGATCCTCGAAGATCGGCCGGAAAAGATGGAGAATGTCGTCACGCATCAACTTCTGGTCGATCGGCTCCGCGCATCGCACGCCGGCATGAAGGTCGACGTCATGACGCCGCACCAGCTTCGCACGATCACCAAGGGGGACACCAAAGCGCTTGCTATCGTCTTGACGAAGTACGACGCCATCTTTCTCGCCAACATTCCGGCCGAGTTCCTTGACGAAGACGAGCAGAAAGTGATTCGTAGCCACGTGCATGATCAAGGGGCCGGCCTGGTTATGATCGGCGGACATCAGAGCTTCGGCGCCGGCGGCTGGCAGAACACCGAGATCGAGAAGGCTCTCCCAGTAAACATGGATCTCAAGTCCATGAAAGTCGAAGGCAAGAGCGGCCTCGTTCTCATCATGCACGCTTCCGAAATGCAAGACGGCAATGCCTGGCAACGCAAGATCGCCCAGCTCGCCGTCGAAAAACTCTCGCCCATGGACATGGTCGGCCTCATTCATTACGATCATGGCTTCGAGGGAGGCAAGCCCGGTCATCGCTACCACATCCCGTTTCAGGAAGTCGGACCGAATCGCAGACGCCTGGTCGGTCTCGTCGCCACGATGCAGCCCGGCGACATGCCCGACGTCGACCCGGCATTCCAGCTCGCCTACAAACAACTCACCAACAGAGACTATGGCCTGGGGACCAAACACATCATCCTCATTAGCGACGGCGATCACTGGGATGCCAGCGCCGGCATGATGAATCGCCTCCGCACCGCCGGCATCACGTGCACGACGGTGTGCATCACGTCGCACGGCCGGGACGAGGTTCGCAAGATGGCCGCCGTCGCCAAGGCCGCGGCGCCGGGCGGGCGAGCCTACCACGTCAAGGATCCCAACGAATTGCCTGCCATTTACATCAAGGAAACTCGGCTCATCAGCCAATCGTTCGTGCACGAAAAGCCGTTCCAGCCTTTCGTCATGGGCATGCGCGAGGGGCCGACCGAAGGCCTGGGCGGAAAGCTCCCGCTCTTGCACGGTCTGGTTCGCACGACGCCCAAGGAATCGAGCCTCGTGAAAGTGCTCATCGAAAGTGAGCCGATCGGGGAACACAAGTTTCCCGTACTCGCGGCGTGGCAGTACGGGCTGGGCAAATCGGTCGCATTCACCAGCGATGCCCGGACAATCCCCGGCGCCAAGCCCTACTGGGATCGCGACTGGGCCAACGCGCCGATCTATGCCAAGTTCTGGGATCAGACCGTCAACTGGGTGCTGCGGCCCAAAGAGACCGGCGAGAATCTGTTCCTGACGACCGAGCACAAAGACGGCAAGATTCGCATCATCATCCACGCCAGGGACGCGGACAAGACGCCGCTCACCGATGTCGATCTGAAAGCGGGCGTCACGTCGCCGGCGTTCAAGGTCAAGGACGATCGCAAGTCGGCGCTCAAGTTCGAGCAAAAGAATGCCGGCGTCTATGAAGCCGAAGTCCCGGCAGACGAAGTCGGCGCTTATTTCATCCATGTGCAGGCGAAGTGGAAGAAAATCAGCAAGGACAAGGACGGCAAGGAAGTCGTCGAAGAGCAAGTTGGCAGCGTCCGCGCCGGCGTCTCAGTTCCGTATTCGCCGGAGTTCATCGACACCGAGGGCAACGCCGATCTGGCCGAGCAGATTCGCAAAATGACTGATGGCCGAGCGTATCGCGACGACGCCGACTTTCTGGATAAGGTGGCCCGCGCCGGCGACGTGTTCCGCTCCACGCCTCGAACGCACGCCAGCTTGCAGCCGCTCTGGCCCTGGCTGGTGTTCGCGGCTGCGTGGTGCTTGCTGTTCGATGTCGCGGTGCGGCGCATCGCGATTCAGCCGGAAGTGGTATGGGTGAGCGCCGTGACTTACTGGAACAAACTGCGCGGCCAGGCCGACACCGACGACTCATCGTCCGAAACCATCGAACGCCTGAAGAGCCGCAAAGCCGAGGCGACGGAGTCGATCGACAAGAAAAAGGCGGCGACAAAGTTCGAGGCACGGGAGGGTGAGGCTCCCGCCGAACCGCCCGCTCCCTCGCCGACGATGACCGCGAGCGAGCCAACGGAGCAACCGAAGGCGCCGCCACCGCAGAAGACCGAAGAGCCCGAAGAAGATTACGCGACTCGGCTCATGCGTGCGAAGAAGAAGGCGATGGAGGAGAGGGAAAAATCGTGATTTACTTCCCTCTTCGTTTAGCGTTGGGTTGGCGCCATGCGATTGCGAGGCGCCAACCGAACGCTAAACGAAGAGAGCGATTGGTATTGATCCATGGCAGGGCCCCGAAATGAACGACTTCGAATCCCAGGCCAAACAGTTTCGCGACGAGTACAACCGCGTCTTCCAGGAGATCAGCAAGGTCATCGTCGGCCATGCGGATATCGTGCACGGCGTGCTGACGTGCCTGTTCGTCGGCGGGCATGCGCTCCTGGAAGGAGTGCCGGGGCTGGGCAAGACGCTCCTGGTGCGGACGCTGAGCCAGGTGCTCGATTTGCATTTCAACCGCATTCAGTTCACGCCCGACCTGATGCCGTCGGACATCATGGGAACGAACATCATCAACGAGAGCGACGGCGGTAAACGCGTCTTCAGCTTTCAGCCGGGGCCGCTCTTCTCGCAGATCGTTCTTGCTGACGAAATCAATCGCGCGACGCCAAAGACCCAGTCGGCTCTTCTGGAAGCCATGCAAGAGCATTCGGTCACGGTAGGCGGCACGATTCACAAGCTCGAAGAGCCGTTCTTCGTTATGGCGACGCAGAACCCGATCGAGCAGGAGGGGACCTATCCGCTGCCGGAGGCGCAGCTCGATCGCTTTTTCTTCAAGCTGATGGTCGATTATTCGACGCGCGAAGAGCTGTCGACGATCCTCGACCGCACGACGAAGGGCGATTGGCCGACGCCCGCAAAGGTGATGGATGGTCCCGCGATCCTCAAATGGCAGCAACTGGCCAAGAAGACGTTCATCGCGCCGCCGGTGCAGGATTACGCCATCCGTTTGATCCTGGCGACGCATTCACAGGGGCCCTTTGCGTGCGGCATCACCAATCGCTACCTGCGTTTCGGCGCCAGCCCGCGCGGCGCCCAGGCGCTTGTTCTGGCCGCGAAGGTCCGCGCCCTGCTCGACGCTCGCTTCAACGTCAGCTTCGACGATGTCAAAAAGGTCTACTTGCCCGCGCTGCGTCACCGGGTGCTTTTGAATTTCGAAGCCCAAGCAGAGAACATTTCGCCAGACGCGGTGCTGAACGAAATTCTGGCGGAAGTAGGGGAAAAGACCGAGAAAACGGGTACGGCGAAAGCCGTCCGAGCCTGAAGAGTAGGCCAAGGCCGGGCGTCATTCGCTTACCCTTCAGGCTCTGACGTGAATCGCGAGAGGGCTGCCAAGTCTGCCGAAGACTTGACGAAAAAAAAGTACATCTCGTGTATGGCCGGCCTTGCGCCGTTGACGAACGATCAGGTTCGTACTCTTCGCCCTTCAATGGCCCGGCGAACGTTATCCAGCGACGGCAAGCGGATGCGCGGCGAGTGGCGCTACCGTGATTTCATTTCGGCGGCGAAAATCGGCGGACTGCCGCTGGAATTGATGCGGTCCTTTGGACCCCAGGGGCTCGGTGTA
>Ga0194132_10009701_pt1 | contig 13119 bp, 13 predicted proteins | sample TA2KigOf80mmetaG_FD_148612 | JGI IMG/M metagenome (GOLD analysis project Ga0194132, IMG submission 148612) | Freshwater microbial communities from Lake Tanganyika, Tanzania - TA2015054 Kigoma Offshore 80m | ecosystem: Environmental > Aquatic > Freshwater > Lake | place: Tanzania: Lake... | reverse complement strand
ACGCCTCGATCGCGTCGGCCAACGCCTGCCGATGCGCGACGGTCAGCGGCCCCTCCGCGGCCGTCACGAGCCCGAGGTGGCGCTCGGGAAGCGCGAGCGCGGGGTCGCGCGTCAGCGCGCCGAGCGCCGTCGCGCGACACGCGCCGCGGATCGCGTCCAGCACCCAGCCCGCGTGCGACGCGCCGCCGGCGTTGTTGACCACGACGGCCGCGACGTCCAGCGCGGGGTCGAAGCGCTCGAAGCCGGCGACCAGCGCCGCCGCGCTGCGCACCGAGCCGCTCGCGTCGACGACCAGCACCGCCGGCACGCCGAGCCACTTCGCGATCTGCGCGGTGGAGCCGTCCTCGCTCGTGCCGTCCACGCCGTCGAAGCAGCCCATCATCCCTTCGACGACCGCGACGTCCGCGTCCGCGGTGTGGCGCGCGAACGTCGCCCGCACGGCATCGCGCCCGCACATCCACGCGTCCAGCGTGTACGAGGGCCGTCCCGTCACGAGCGCGTGGAACGCGGGGTCGATGAAGTCGGGCCCCACCTTGAAGCCCTGCACCACGAGCCCGCGACGGCGGAGCGCGGCCATGAGCCCGAGCGTCACCGTGGTCTTGCCGACGCCGGTCGCGGGGCCGGTCACGACGAACGCCTTCATCGGGGGCCGTCGACGCCGGCGGACTTGAACGTCGCCATCTCCCCGAAGATCCGCGCGGCGGCGCGCGCGAGATGGACGAACAGCGCCGCGCCCGTCCCCTCCCCGAGGCGGAGCCCGAGGTCGAGGTACGGCTCGAGCCCGAGGTGCGCGAGCGCCACCGCGTGCCCGGGCTCGGCGGACCGGTGCGCGGCGAACAGCGCCGGGCGTACGGTCGGCGCGAGGGCCGCCGCGATCAGCGCCGCGCTCGTGGCGATGAAGCCGTCGACCGCGACCGGCACCCGGTGCGCGGCGCCCGCGAGGAGCACGCCGACGAGGCCCGCGATCTCGAAGCCGCCGACCGCGGCGAGGACCGCGAGCGGATCGCGCGGATCGGGACGATGGCGCGCAAGCACACGCTCGACGACCTCGACCTTGTGACGCCACGTCGCGTCGTCGACGCCGGTGCCCCGCCCCGTGACCCGCGCGACGGGCGCGCCGGTCATCGCGGCCGTCAGCGCGCTCGCCGCGGTCGTGCTCCCGATGCCCATCTCGCCGGTGGCGAAGAGGTCGGCGCCGCCGGCGGCCGCCTCTTCGGCGAGTGCCGCGCCCTTCTCGATCGCCGCGACGGCCTGCTCGCGCGTCATGGCCGGCTCGCGCGCCATGTTCCCGGTCGGCGCGCCCACGCCGAAGTCCGCCACGACGACGCGAGCGCCGGCCTGGCGCGCCAGCACGTTGATGGCGGCGCCGCCCGCGCGGAAGTTCTCCACCATCTGCGCGGTCACCGACGGCGGATACGCGCTCACACCTTCCGCGACCACGCCGTGATCGGCGGCGAAGAGGAACACGACCGGCGCGTCGACGTGCGGCGTGCCCTGCAGCGCGGCGAGGGCGGCGGCGAGGTCTTCGAGGCGCCCGAGACTGCCCGGCGGCTTCGTCAGCGTATCGAGGTGCCGGCGCGCGGCGGCGGCCGCCGCGTGGTCCGGCGGCGCGATCAGCTCAAGGAGCTTCGACAGGGTCGTCACGGCGTGCCGGGGTGTCCTTGAGCGTGAGGGGGAGGCCCGCGACCATCAGCACCGCGCGATCGCACGCGGCGGCGAGGCGCTGATTCACGAAGCCGAGCAGGTCGCGGAACCGCATCCCGATCTCGGTCTCGGGGTGCACGCCCTCGCCGACCTCGTTGGAGACGATCGTGACCGCGAACGGCGCGCGCGGCAGGCCGGACACGAGCGCGTCGACCTCCGCGAGGATCGCCTCGGGCGCATCGCCGCGCAGCATGCGGTTGCCGATCCACACGGTGACGCAGTCGATGACGAGCGCGTCGACGCCGCGCACCTCCGCGAAGCGCGCCGCCACCTCGAAGGGCTCCTCGATGGTCGTCCAGTGCGCGGGCCGCTCGGCGCGATGGCGCGCGATCCGGTGCGCCATGTCGGCGTCGCCCGGCTGCGCGGTGGCGAGGAAGGCGATGCGCCCGCGCACGGGTTGCGCGGCGACGGCGTGACGGCTCTTGCCGCTGCGGGCTCCGCCCAGAATGAACAACGACGACATGCCCGGGTCCTCCCACGAAGACCGGTCGCGGGGTCTGGGGTCCTCCAGTTGCGGGGCCCCAGCCCTCGAGGTCGTGCCCGGACAGGTCTCCTGGCTCTCGGATCGTCCTACTCCCCGCACCTTCCCGGCGCCGCGCGGTGAGCGCGGCGTCCAGTGGCCGTGTCGCGGGTTTCGTCCCCGATTACAGTGACGGGGTCGCGGCGGCTTCACACCGCCTTCCCTGGTTCCAGGGCACGTACAACATCGGCGACGTTAGCACACTACTTCTTGTCCTTATCGGCGTAGCTCAGGGCGAGGCCGGCGCCGGCGTCCGCCTGGATCCCGAACGGCGGGATCGGATAGCGCAGGCCGTTGCGGTCGAGCGCCGCGAGCCCCTCGAGGACTTTCGGCAGGAAGCGCGGCGGCAGCGCCATCAGCATCTCGTCGTCCGCCACGCCCCCGTAGCGGCGCTCGGCGTAGCACGGGATCGTCAGCGACGGCTCGCCGGTCTTGAGCGCCTTGCCCCACGAGTCGGCGCAGGCGGATTCGCCCACCGACGTGAAGCTCATCTTCTTGTAGCCGGTCCACTGCAGGCCGTTGATGAAGAGGATCATCTGTCCCGGCGTGCCGTAGATCAGGCAGATGTCCGGCGGATCGAGCCGGCCCGAGGTGAGCGGCGACACGGCCATCGCGCGATAGCGGCCGTGCGGCACCGTGTCCATCGCGTGCTGGTGCAGGCTCGCGTCCTCCTGCGTCTTGAACCACACGCCGGCCATGCGGCTGCCGGACAGCCACTCGTCGTCGCGCGGGTGGAGGCCGATCACCGCCCCGCACTGCGCGCCCACGAGGTCGTCCATCGTGATGCCGACCGTCCAGCCGAGCTGGCGGGCCTGCGCGACGATCTGGTCGGTGGTGTGCTTCGCGCGCGGGCGGCGGATCTTCGGCACGGCCTCCATCGCCTCCACGGTCTCGAAGAGCTTCATGCCGATCGGGATGGAGCGGAGCCGCAGGTACCGGTGGAGGCCGTCCACGAGGGCGCCGAAATCGTAACGCTCGTCCGTCATCCAGGATCTCCCCGCGCGTGGTAATGTCACGCCCAATCTTCGAGGAGGATCATCCCATGGATCTCGCTCGCAGGAGTCTCCTCACGCTCGGCGGCCTGTCCATCCTGCTCGCGCTCGGCGCGTGCGCCACCGGCGCGTCGGGCCCCGCCCCGACCGTCTCGATGCCGAACACCAAGGTCGAGGTGCAGTGGCTCGGCCAGGCCGCGACCAAGATCACGACGCCCGGCGGCAAGGTGATCGTGATCGACCCGTTCATCACCAACAATCCGAAGACCCCCGCGGAACACAAGGACCTCAAGACGCTCGGCAAGGTCGACATCATCCTCATCACGCACGGGCACGGCGACCACACCGGCGACGTCGCGGCGCTGCAGAAGATGAACGACGCCACGGTGGCCGGCCCCGCGGGCCTCATCGCCACGCTGGTCGACCTCGGCTGGGTCCCGGGCAACAAGGCGATCCGTTTCGGCAAGGGCGGCAAGATCCGTCCGGTCGGCACCGGCATCACGATCACGCAGGTGCGCGCGGAGCACTCCTCGGAAGTCACGGTGCCGGATCCCGTGACCAAGAAGACCACGACGTATCCCGGCGGCGAGCCCGCGGGCTTCATCATCGAGTTCGAGAACGGCCTGCGCCTCTACCACATGGGCGACACCGGCCTCTTCGGCGACATGCGCTTCATCGGCCGCTACTACCGCCCCGACGTCATCATGATCCCGATCGGCGGCCACTTCGTGATGGACCCGAAGGACGCGGCGTACGCGACCAACCACATGCTGAAGCCGGCGTACGCGATCCCGTTCCACTACGGCACGTTCCCGGTGCTCGTCGGCACGCCGGAGGAGTACATCAAGGAGCTCGGCGCGACGTCGACGAAGGTCGTGAACCTGAAGCCGGGCGACAAGACCAGCTTCCCGCAGTGATGAGATGGGGGGCCCCGACATGGCCCCCCGAGCCCCCCAGCGCGGGGCCGGTCGGCCAAGCCGCCGACCCCGCGATCACCACCCCCGCAGGCGGTCGATCTCGCGCCGCTCGCGCTTCGTCGGACGGCCCATGCCGGGCTCGCGGTACGGCGGCTTCGGCATGCGGGCGCGCGGCGGCGCGGGCGGCGTGAGGTCCTCGTAGAGCTTCCGGGCCTCGCTCGCCGGGCCGCGCTTCTCCGAGAGCGCCACCACCTTCAGGATGCGCCGTACGCCCTGGGGCAGCGTGATCTCGATCCGCTCGCCCCCGCGGAGCGGCTTCGCGGGCTTCGCCGCCTCGCCGTTGACGTCGACCTTGCCGCCGTCGCACGCGTCCGAGGCGAGGCCGCGCGTCTTGAACGCGCGCGCGGCCCACAGCCACTTGTCGATGCGGATCGAAGCGGGGGCCTCCATGGTTGCAACGGTATGATAGCCGTCATGCGCTTCGCCCTCGCCCTGCTCGCCGCGCTCGCCGTCACCACCGTCGCCTGGGCGGATGTCGTCGTCGAGGACTGGTCGAAGATCGCCGCCGGCACCAAAGGCATTCCGCCGGGGTGGAAGGGGCAGCAGTGGGGCAGCCCCGCGTACGACATGACCGTGGTCGACGACGGCGGCCGGAAGGTCCTCCACCTCCGGAGCAAGGACGAGGGCTCGACGATCAGCAAGGAGGTCAAGGGCAAGGTCGACCTCAAGGAGACGCCGATCCTCGAGTGGAGCTGGAAGATGGTGACGCTGCCCAAGGGCGGCAACTCCTGCGTGAAGGCGACCGACGACCAGGCCGGTCAGGTGTTCGTGATGTGGCCGCGCTTCCCCGAGCAGGTGCGCTCGCGGATCATCGGGTACGTCTGGGACACCACGCGGCCCGTCGGCACCTCGTGCAAGAGCGAGAAGACGTCGATGGTGCACTACATCGTCGTGCGCTCCGGCATGGGCGACGCCGGCAAGTGGGTCACCGAGCGCCGCAACGTGCGCGAGGACTTCCGGAAGGTGTACGGCGAGGAGGCGGAGAACCCGGGCGCGGTGTCGGTCTCGATCGACTCCAACGACACGCACTCGTTCTCCGAGGCGTTCGTCGGTCCGATCTTCTTCCGGAAGCCGTCACCCGGCTAGAGCGCCAGCGCGTAGCCGTCGCGCCGCGGGTCGGCGCCGGCCATCAGCGCCCCCGACTCCGGATCGCGCGCCACCCCCTGCCCGCCCCCCACGATCCACGACCACTCGTCGATGACGTTGACGGTGTGCCCGCGCGCGGTGAGCGCATCGCGCGTGGCCGGGGGGATCCGCGCCTCGGCGTCGATCAGCCGATCGCGATAGACCCGCACGCGCGGCGCCTCGATCGCCTCCTGCACGTCGAGGCCGAACTCCAGCACGTTGAGCAGCATCTGCGGGGTGGTTTGCAGGATCCCGTACGAGCCGGGCGTGCCGATCGAGAGCGCGAAGCGGCCGTCGCGGAAGACCTGGGTCGGCGACATCATCGTCACGCCCTTGTGCCCCGGCTTGATGACGTTGGGCGACGCGGGGTCGCGGTCCATCCACTTGTGCGCGTTGTTCAGCACGATGCCGGTGCCCGGCACCGCGAAGCCCGAGCCGAACGGCACGCCGAGGGTCTGCGTCACCGACACCACGGTGCCGTCGGCGTCCGCGCACGCGAAGTGCGTGGTGTGCTCGTTCTCGAACGTCGCCGGGTGGCCTTCCGCGAGCTGGCCGGAGAGCCGCTCGCGCGTGTGGCGCTCGCCTTCGCTCACCGCGGCGCGGGCGGCGTCGATGCGTCCGCGCTGGCTCGCCGCGTACGCCTTCGACAGCAAGCCCTTGATCGGCGTCGCGCCGGCATACGCGTACGCCAGGCGGTCCGCCGAGGCGAGCTTCACCGCCTCGATGAAGTGGTGCAGGTAGTCCGGGCTGTTGTGGCCCCAGCCGCGCACGTCGTAGCCCTCGAGGATGTTGAGCGTCTGGAGCATCTGGAAGGCGGAGAACGGCGGCGGCGCGGAGCTGATCTCGTGCTCGCGATAGCGGATCGTGGCCGGCTCGCGCCACTCCGCGGCGAACGCGGCCAGGTCCTCTTCCGCGAGCCAGCCGCCGGCCTCGCGCACCGCGCGCGCGATCGCCTTGGCGATCGGCCCCTGGTAGAACGCCTCCGCGCCGCCTTCCGCGACCTGCCGGAACGTCGACGCGAGCTCCTTGTAGGTCACCACCTTGCCGGCGCGCGGGCCGCCGTCGCCGAGATAGAGCCGTTGCGCCGCGGCCGAGCGCCCCAGCGTGGCGCGCGCCTTCTCGATGAAGCCCGCGCTCATGAGCGTGAGCGGCACGCCCTGCTCGGCCAGGTCGATCGCGGGCGCGAGCACGGCGGCGCGCGGCATGCTGCCGAAGCGCTCGAGCGCGGCCATCCACCCTCCGAGGTTGCCGGGGGTCGCGCACGCCTTCGGCCCGCCCACAAGCTCGTCGTCCGTGCATCGCGCGGGATCGGCCGCGCGCGGCGAGCGGCCGATGAAGTCCAGCACGTGCCGCTCGCCGTCGGGCTTCGAGATCAGGAGCAGGCCGACGCCGCCGCAGCTCGACATGAACGGCTCCACCACGTTGAGCGCGGCGCCGACCGCGACCGCCGCGTCGACGGCGTTGCCGCCGGCGAGGAGCATCCGGATCCCCGCCATCGACGCGAGCGGATGGGCGGACGCGACCGCACCTCGCATGCCCATGACGACCGGCCGATACGCGTAGCGATGTGGCGGCATGCTCAAGGCGCCTCCGTGTGGGGGGATTGGGGGGCCATCTCGGGGCCCGCCCGTGTCCGATCGAAGCGGCCATCTCGGGGCCCGCCCATCTCCGATTACGTGCTCTTCGGTTCGCTCGCCGCCCCGCGCAGGCGCGGGTCCAGCAGGTCGCGCACGCCGTCGCCGAGGAGGTTCAGTCCGAGGATCGTGATCATGATCGCGGCGCCCGGATAGAGCACGAGCCACGGCGCCTGCTGCAGGTAGAGCCGGCCGTCGGAGAGGATGTTGCCCCACGACGGCACGTACGGCGGCACGCCGACGCCGAGGAAGCTCAGCGCCGCCTCGGTCAGCACCGCCGCCGCGAACACGAAGCTGCCCTGCACGATCACCGGGCTCAGGCAGTTGGGCAGCACGTGACGGAGGATGATCCACAGGTTCGTGACGCCGAGCGCGCGCGCCGCCTCGACGTACGCGGTCTCGCGGATCACGAGCACCGAGCCGCGCACCACGCGCGCCACCCGCGGCGTGTACACGACGCCGATCGCGACGATGACGTTGGTGATGCTCGGGCCGAGCGAGGCCATGAGCGCGATCGCGAGGATGATCGCGGGGAACGCCATGAGCCCGTCCATGACCCGCATGATCGCGTTGTCGAGCCGGCGGAAGTAGCCGGCGGCGAGCCCCGCCGTCAGCCCGCCGATCAGCGCGAGCGCGACGACCGCCACGCCGACCAGCAGCGAGAGGCGCGCGCCGTACACGACCCGCGCGAAGACGTCGCGGCCGAGGTCGTCGGTGCCGAACCAGTACGCGGCGCCCGGACGGTGCAGTCGCGAGGCGACGTCCATGCGGCCCGGATCCGCGGAGAGCATCGGCGCGAAGATGCCGACGAGCGCGGTGAGCAGGACCAGCACGGCGCCCACCGCCACCACCTTGCGCCGGAAGAACACGCGGAGCATGCGGGACGCCGTGGACGGCGCCGCGTGCGGGGCCGGCCGCGCCACCGCGCTCACTGGTACTTCACCCGCGGATCGATGATGAGGTACGAGAGGTCGACCAGCAGGTTGACCAGCATGTACACGCCCGCGATCACGAGCACGACCCCCTGCACCACGGGATAGTCGCGCCGCGAGACGGCCGAGACCACGAGCCGGCCGAGCCCCGGGATGTTGAACACGGTCTCGACGACCACCGCGCCGGAGATCAGCACCGCGAAGCTGATGCCGATGACGGTCACCGTCGGCACGAGCGCGTTCCGCAGCGCGTGCTTGTAGACGACGAGCCGCTCGCCGAGGCCCTTGGCGCGCCCGGTGGTGATGTACTGCTCGCGCATCACGTCCAGCATGCTCGAGCGCGCGATCCGCGCGATCAACGCCGACTGCACGAGCCCGAGCGAGAACGCCGGGAGCACGAGCGACCGCAGGGTGAGGAGCCAGCCGTCCTCCAGCGGCGAGTAGCCCGCCACGGGGAACAGGCCGAGCCAGACGCCGAAGACCAGCACGAAGATGAGGCCGAGCAGGAAGTTCGGCACCGAGATCCCGAGCAACGCCAGCACCATGAACGTCTGGTCGGTCGCCGTGTTGTGGAAACGCGCGGACAGCACGCCCGCCGGCACGCCGAGCAGCGCCGCGATGACGATCGCCGAGACCGTGAGGAGCAGGGTGGGCTCGGCGCGGTCGAGGATCGCGTCCACGACCGGCTTGCGGAGGAAGATCGACTGCCCGAGGTCGCCCTGCACGAGCCGCCCGTACCAGCGGACGAGCTGCACGTGCAGGGGTTGCTCGAGGCCGAGGCTCTGGCGGATCCGCGCCACGTCTTCGGCGGGTGCGTCCGGCCCGGCGATGATCGCCGCGGGGTCGCCCGGTGCCAGATGGATCAGCACGAAGGCGACCGTCGCGACGACCAGCGCCACCGGAATCAGCGCCAGTAACCGCCGCAGGACGTAAGTCTTCAGGCTACTTCGCCCCCAGCCACACGTTGAAGAACGCCTGCTCGTTGGTCGTCACGAAGCCCTTCACCTCGCGCGTGTGGACCTGCAGCCCGAACCAGTCGCCCAGCTTGATCCGCCCGACGTCCTCGTAGAAGAGCTGCTGGACCTTCTCCCACATCACCTTGCGCTTGCGCGGATCGCTCTCGCGCGCGGCGCTGTCGAGCCACTGGTCCTTGTCCTCCAGGCACCACCAGCCCGGCCAGTTGCACTGCACGCCCGTGTTGAGCGCGGGCTCCGGGTTGAACGTGATCGCGGTGGAGAAGACGTCGAACTGATCGGGCTTGTTGCGGCGCTGGACGAGCGTCGCCCAGTCGAGCACCTGGAGGTCGACCTTGAAGCCGGCGCCCTCCATCTGCTGCTTGGCGACCAGCGCGTGCTTGTACATGTACTCGTATTCCCTCGTCGTGATCCAGCGCACCGGCGTGCCGCTGTAGCCCGCGTCCTTCAGGAGCTTCCTGGCCTTCTCGGGGTTCTTCTGGTTGTAGAGCTCGGCGCCCGCCTTCGAGTGCCACTGCGGCGTCTCCGGATGCATGAGGCCCGGGTCCACGCGATAGAAGGCCTTGTCGCCGAAGCCCGCCGCCATGATCGGCTCCATGTCGAGGGCCGCCTGCATCGCCTGGCGGATGCGCTTGTCGGTCATCAGCCCCTGCTTGTGGTTCAGCACGGCCGTCGACCAGCCCGCGGGCTTGATGATGCCGGGCACGAGGCTCTTGATCGTCTTGATGCGGTCGTACTGGTCCTGCTTGATCTGCTGCGCGAAGTGATACTCGCCGCTCTCCGCGCCCGCGAGCCGCACCGCGACGTCCGGCACGGGGATGAAGCGCAGCTCGTCGAGATAGGCCACGCGCTTGCCGCCGTAGAAGTTCGGCGCCTCCGCGCGCGCGGCGTACTCCTTGAACCGTGCGAGGCGGATGTGGCGGTCGGGCCGGTGCTCGACGAAGCGGTAGGGGCCGGTGCCGACGTTCTCCTTGATCGCGGTGTCCCCGGCGGCCGCCATGATCTCCTTCGGATAGATCACGGCGCCGTTGTTCGGCCGCGCGAGGCCCATCAGCAGGATGGCGGAGGGCTCCTTGAGGAACATCGCCACGGTGAGCGGGTCCTTCGCCTCGACGCCTTCCACGTTGCGGAAGATCGCCTTGCCGGGCGTGGCGAGCTTGCCCCAGCGCTTGAGCGAGAGCGCCACGTCTTCCGCGGTCATGTCGCGGCCGTTGTGGAACTTGACGCCCTTGCGCAGCTTGAACGTGTACGTGCGCCCGTTGTCGCTCACGGTGTGGCTGTCGACGAGGAGGGGGATCGGGTTGTACGCCTTGTCGTAGGTGTAGAGCGTCTCGAAGACGTGCCACATGATCTGCTGCGTGATCACGGCGGTCGTCGTGTGGAGGTCGAGGGTCGGCGGCTCGCCGATCATGGCGATCTTCAAGATGCCGCCCGTCCGCGGCGGCTCCTGCGCGGCGGCGGCGCCGGGGAGCGCGACGAGGACGGCGAGCGCGAACACGAGGCTGTGGAGGAGGACGCGCATCGAAGGGACTCCTTTCATTTCAGGACCTGCCTGACGGCGGCGACGACGGCCGCCGCGTCGGGGGTGACGAACGCTTCCAGCGGCGGACTGAACGGGATCGGCACGTCGGGACTCGCGACGCGCACGATCGGCGCGTCGAGCTCGTCGAAGCTGTCCTCCATGACGACCCAGGCGAGCCAGGCGCCGGTGGAGCCGCGCATCGGCCCCTCCTCGGCGATGACCACGCGGTGCGTGCGCGCCACCGACGCGGCGAGGCTCTCGCGGTCGAGCGGCACGAGGCTGCGCGGATCGATCACCTCGACCTCGACGCCCTCCGCCTGCAGGCGGCGCGCGGCCTCGAGGCTCTCGTGCACCATGCGCGCGGTCGCGATCACGGTGACGTCGCGGCCCGGCCGCTTGACGTCGGCGCGCCCCAGCGGAACCAGCGCGTCGCCGTGCGGGACCTCGCCGGTGACGCGGTAGAGCCCGCGGTGCTCGAAGACCATCACGGGATCGGGATCGCGGATCGCGGTCTTCAGCAGGCCGTAGACGTCGGCCGGCGTCGAGGGGATGCAGACCTTGAGGCCCGGCGTGTTCACGAACCACGCCTCGACCGAGTTCGAGTGGTGGCCGCCGCCCGACTTGCCGATGCCGTACGGCATGCGCAGGGTCAGCGGGCAGTCGACCTGGCCGCCGAACATGTAGCGCGACTTCGCGATCTGGTTCACGACCTCGTCCATCGCGCACGTCACGAAGTCCGCGAAGTGCATGTCGACGACGGGGATCAGGCCGGTCATCGCCGCGCCCATCGCCGACCCCACGATCGCGGCCTCGGAGATCGGCGCGTTCAGGACGCGCGCCGGGCCGAACTCGTCGATGAGGCCCCTGGTGCAGCCGAACGGCACGCCGAGCACGACGTCCTCGCCGATGCAGTACACGCGCGCGTCGCGGCGCATCTCGTCGCCGAGCGCGGCGCGCACGGCGTCCGCGTACTCGATCACCCGCGCCATGGCCAGTGCGCGTAGAGGTCGGTGAGCGCGTCTTCCGGCGCGGGCAGCGGGCTCGCCTCCGCGTGGGCGACCGCGTCGTCGATCTCGGCCGCCGCGCGCCGCCGCACGTCCTCGGCGCCCGCCGCATCGAGCAGGCCGCGCTCCGCGAGCAGCCGTCCGTGGCGCGCGATCGGATCCGTCCGCCGGCCCTCCGCGACTTCGTCCTTCGTGCGGTAGGCCTGGCCGTCGCCTTCGAAGTGACCGACCCAGCGGATCGTGTGCGCCTCGATGAGCGACGGGCCGTCGCCCGCACGCGCGCGGGCGCGCGCCACCGCGCGCCACACCGCGACGACGTCGTTGCCGTCGACGCGCTCGCCGGGGATGCCGTAGCCCGCCGCCCGGCCCGCGATGCTGCCGCCGGCGGCCGAGAGCCCGTGCGCGGTCGTCGACGCCCAACGGTTGTTCTCGCACACGAAGATCACGGGCAGCTTCCAGATCGCCGCCATGTTGACGCCTTCGTGGAAGGGGCCGCGGTTGGCGGCGCCGTCGCCGAACAGCGTGACCACGACCTGATCGGTCCCACGATGCCGGATGGACAGCCCCACCCCCGGCGCGAGCACGCAGCCGGAGGCGAGCACCCCGTTGGCGCCGAGGTAGCCGACCGACACGTCCGCGATGTGCATCGTGCCGCCCTTGCCGTGACAGATGCCGGCGGCCTTGCCGTAGAGCTCGGCCATGAGCCCGCGCAGCGCCCCGCCCTTCGCCACCAGGTGGCCGTGGCCGCGGTGCGTCGAGAGCAGATAGTCCTCGCGCGCGAGCGCGGTGGCGACGCCGACGGCGACGGCTTCCTGGCCGATCGAGGTGTGGAGGAACCCGGGGATGCGGTTGGCGGCGAACAGCTCGCGGACCCGCTCTTCGAACAGGCGCACGCGGACCATCTGGACGTACATCTCGACGAGCACCTCGTCGGTCGGCGCGGCCACGCTCTTTAGTATCACGGCCCGCCCGTGCCCGGCTCCTCGTTGAGCCGGCGCAGCGCCCACCGGCCGTCCGTGTGCTCGAGCACGTTCATCGCCGCGTACCCCTGCCCGAACGCGAGCAGCCGATCGAGCGGGACGCCGAGCGCCCGGCAGAGCATCGCGCGGTTGGTGCCGCCGTGCGCGACCACGGCGATCGTGGCGCCGCGGTGCGCCTCGACGAGCGCCACGAACGCCGGCCACGCGCGGGCGACGAGGTCGGGCACGCTCTCGCCCTCGGGGAACGGGAACGCGCCCACGCTCGCCATCCACGTGTCGAACGCCTGCGGCTCCCGCGCCTGGATCTCCTCCGCGGTGAGCCCCTCCCACCGGCCCATCGCCATCTCGCGGAGCGCGGGCACCACGACCGGGCGCAAGGCTCGCGGCGCGCCGAGGAGCTCCCCGCTGCGCCGGGCCCGCGCGAGGTCGCTCGAGTACAGCGCCGCGAGCGGCACGTCACGCAGGCGGCCGGACTGCGCCACGCACTGCGCCTCGCCCCGCGGCGAGAGCGCCACGTCGAGGTGGCCGATGAACCGGCGGGTCTCGGCGAGGACGACCTCGCCGTGGCGGAAGAGGTAGACGCGCGTCGCGGCGGCGGTCACCGCGCCGGGTACGCCGCCGCGACGGTGAGCAGCACGGTGAGCTCGGCGAGCTCGACCGTCGCGCCGTGCACGTCGCCCGTGACGCCGCCGAGCCGCCGGGTCATGAACGCGCCGACGACCAGCGCGAGCGCCGTCGCCAGCGCGAGCGCGAGG
>Ga0194132_10009697_pt1 | contig 13128 bp, 13 predicted proteins | sample TA2KigOf80mmetaG_FD_148612 | JGI IMG/M metagenome (GOLD analysis project Ga0194132, IMG submission 148612) | Freshwater microbial communities from Lake Tanganyika, Tanzania - TA2015054 Kigoma Offshore 80m | ecosystem: Environmental > Aquatic > Freshwater > Lake | place: Tanzania: Lake... | reverse complement strand
GCCGGGAATACGCTCCGCTCGTCGTCGCAGCAACGGCACTCGTCGCCCTGCCGTTCGCGCTCGATCTGGTCGGGCTTCCGCTACGTTCGGCGGTAGATGTCGTGGTTTTCGCGATAGCCGCCATGGGGCTCAACATCCTGGTCGGCAATACCAATCTGGTGTCGTTCGGTCACGGCGCCTGGTTCGGACTGGCTGCCTACGCGGCAGCGCTCAGCCAGCGGCACTGGTTTCCCGGCGACATGGTGCTGCCGGCGCTCTTCGCTATCGTATTCGTGGCGCTGGTTTCGTCGCTGCTCGGCGGGCTGATCTTGCGCCGACGAGGTGTCTATTTCTCGCTGCTGACACTGGCGCTGACGGCGCTGCTGTTCGCCATCGGCTACCGCTGGACCGAGTTCACCGGCGGCGAGAACGGCCTCGGCGGCGTCACGCGAGCGACTGTATTCGGCATCGAATTCGAGAACGACCGCTTCTACTATCCGCTGGCTGCCGTCGTCGGAATGGCGGTGTGCTACCTGCTGTGGCGCTTTCACCGCTCGCCGGTCGGCACCGTGCTGGTGGCCATCCGCGAGAACGAGCAGCGTGCGCGCTTCGTCGGCTATGCGACCACCCGTTACAAGCTGATCGGTTTCGTACTGTCGGCTTCGATCGTCGCCGTTGCCGGGACGCTGTCGGTGTTCAATCACCGCTTTGCCTCCGCCGAGCCGCTGGCCGTGGCGTTTTCAGGCGAGCTGATCGCCATGGTGGTGATCGGTGGTATGCGGAGCTTTCTGGGCCCAGCCCTCGGCGCCATTTTCTTCATTCTATTTCGCGAATTCCTGTCGATCTGGACGCCGCAGTGGCTTTTCTATTTTGGCCTGTTGTTCGTCGGCTTTATCGTCTTTTCGCCCACCGGGCTGGTCGGCGTCGCCAGCCGGCTACTAGCCCCATTCCGTAAACAGATCGAGGAAGACGCCGCCATGGCAGGGCGGGAAGTCACGGCAGGATCGCGGCTGCCGGAATCGTTCCTGCGGCAGAGCAGCGGGGCCGGAATCGTCCTGGAGGCGGAGGATCTGCACAAGCGCTTCGGCGGTATCCGCGCGGTGAAGGGCATGGGTATCGCGGTCGCGGACCGTACGCTCCATGCGCTGATCGGCCCGAACGGGGCCGGCAAGACGACGGCGTTCAACCTCCTGTCCGGCCTCTATGCGCCCGACTCAGGAAGTATTCGCCTCGACGGCCGTCCGATTGCCGGCTTGCGGCCTGAGGACATCACGCGCGCCGGCATCGGCCGCTCGTTTCAGATTACTAACCTCTTCAGCGGTCTCACAGTTCAAGAGAACATCCGGCTTGCCGTGCAGGCGTCCAGCCCACGATGTTTTGCGGTATGGACAGCCGCCGCCTCACTGCAAGAGGTGAACACCGACACCGCGCAGCTGATGACCTACCTTGGTCTCAAGGGCACGGAGCACGCCGAGGCCGGCGCGCTCTCCTATGGCGGCCAGCGCCTGCTTGACATGGGGCTTGCCCTCGCCACCGGGCCGCGCCTGCTCCTGCTGGACGAGCCGTTGGCGGGCCTCGCTGTCGCCGAGCGCACGCGCATCGCGGCGCTTGTCAAGGCTATCTCCGCAGAGATTCCGGTGCTGTTCGTCGAACACGACATCGATCGCGTGTTCCAGATCGCGGATCGTGTCACCGTGATGAACGAAGGTGAGATGCTGACTGACGGCACGGCGGAGGACGCACGCCGCCATCCGAAGGTGCGTGACGTCTATATCGGCTCCGGTGCCTCCGCGGTTGCCGCAAAGCCGCGCCGGTCGGCCGCAAGCACGACAGCCCTGTTGACGATGGACAAGGTCGATACCTTTTACGGCAAGAGCCATATCCTGCACGGGGTTTCACTCGCCGTCAGCGAGCATGAGATCGTGGCGCTGCTCGGCCGCAACGGTGCCGGCAAGTCAACGCTGCTGAACACGTTGATCGGGACTGCGCCACCTGCCGCGGGATCGATCAAGCTCGCGGGCGAGGAGATCGCCGGCCAGGCGCCGGATCGCATCGCACGCCGAGGCATCGGCTACGTCCCGCAGGGGCGTGGGTTGTTCGCCGGCATGACCGTGCAGCAAAATCTCGAGCTTGGCCGCCTCAAGCGCCTCACCGGCGCCGGGATCCATTGGGATGAAGAGCGCGCGCTGGGTTTCTTCCCGCGGCTGAAGGAGCGCTGGCACACGCCTGCCGACTACCTGTCGGGAGGCGAGCAGCAGATGGTCGCGGTAGCACGCGCACTGGTCGGCGACGTCAGGGTGATCCTCCTGGACGAGCCGTTCGAGGGGCTGTCGCCGGCGGTGACAGAGGAGTTGTTCGAAGCGTTCGACAAGCTGCGCTACGAGGTCGCGCTGGTGGTCGTTGATCATCATCTCGATCTGGCTCTCGCGCTGTCCGATCGGACAGTCGTGCTCGAGCGCGGTATGGTGAGCTGGACCGGAGCATCGCGGGCGCTGCGCGACGATTTGGAACTGCGGCGCGACGTATTGTGGTTATAGCGGTGTGCGGCGCCCGGATCCGTGCCGTCGCCGGAGGCCCTCGATCCACTCGACAATCGTGGTCGATGCCGGCCGACGGGGCCACTAGCGTCGGGAGCACCGGTCAGCCCGGTTCAGTGGCACAATATCGCATCGTCTGTTGCGCGAGCGGCTGACGCGGCTGGAGGCTGCCGGCATCGGCCAGCTGCTGCTCGGCGCGGTGGCGGTCGGATTGCGCTAGCCTAGGGCGCTCCGGGCTTTCAGAGCGCGTTCTGGACCGCGCGATGCATCGAGGCATCGACCTCGATGCGCTGGGTGCCGACCAGGATATGGGTGATATCCTTGCCGCTGCCGAGCGGCAGGATCGTGCGGATATAGGGTAGGGTTTGCGGAGCATCAGCGCGTCGATCTGGTAGCAGGTCGGCTGCCCGAGCGTATAAGCTTCGTCCATGTGCGCCGTAACCAGCCGGGCGAATCCCTGGTCCTCGTAGTCGCGGGTCGTTTTGCCGGTCATGTCGCGACGGTCGGGATTGGTGACGGCGCTGCCGTAGATCCGGTAGCGGTAGAGGCTAAGCCCCTCGACCTCCAGAATGTGCATCCGTCCGACATTGCTGCGGATCTGCGTGGGATCGATATCGTCACGAGCGGGCATGGCCCGGTCTCCGCGCCGACGGTCCCAGTACCGAAAAAGCTCAAGTAGTCTGTCGTTGGGCACGGACTCGGGGGAGAACCAGATCGCTCGCTGCAACTCGAACATGACCGTCACGCTAGGGGACAAGGTTTAACGGCCGCTTAAAGGCAATTTCGAAAAAATGCGAGGTGCCCGGCTCAGCGCTTCTTCTGGCGCTCCGGGTGCAGGTAGGTGCCCGCTAGTTCGACGTAGTGCGCGGCATTGCGGGCGATGAACCTGATCTCACTGTCCTTGGTCGGGCGAGTGAACTGCGCCGGCACGCCACTCCACATCTCACGCGCCTTGACCACCTTGCCCGGCGGCACAACGGCGCCCGCGGCGACCACTGCACCCCGCTCGACCACCGCCTTGTCGAGCACGATGGCGCCGATGCCGATCATGCTGTCGTCCTCGATGGTGCAGGCATGGATGATGGCGCCGTGGCCGACGGTCACCCGCTCGCCGATGATCGTCGGCCCGTTGCGGACCGAGATGTGGATGATCGTGCCGTCCTGGAGGTTGGTCTCGGCGCCGATGCGGATGTAGTTGCCGTCGCCGCGGATCAGGCAGTTGAACCAGATGCTGGCCCGGTCGCCGACCGCTACGTCGCCGATGACCACGGCGTTGGGCGCCACATAGGCGTCCTTGCCGAGAGTCGGCAGGATGCCGTCATAGGGCATGAGCAGGCCGCCGCCGTGATGCGTTGCGGGGGCGCCTGGCGATTTCAGGGTGGGACTGGCGTCGGGTCCGGCCATGCCGCCAACCTAGCAAATTCCGCCCGCGGAGAAAGATGTCAAACCGCTGCGCTTTCGGCATCGCTGACCTGCGCCTCTTGCCCGAGGCGGTCGGGGCGGTAAGGTGTGCGTCCTGTGTCCACCGAAGCCGGTTCCCAGCCCGTCTACGCCCGTGCCTGCGCCTCGCGGCGGGCCGCCTTCGCAGCGGGCATGCGCGATTCCATCGGCTCGCCGGCTCTGGTTCTCGGGGCAAGCTTTGTCGGCTTCGGGTCGCTGCTCCGCGAGCTCGATATCAGCCTCTGGCTCGGCTACCTGTCGATCGTCATCACCTGGGCGTTGCCGGCGCAGGTGGCGACGATCGAGATGTTTGCCCGTGACGCCCCGCTGGTCGCCGTGTTCATTGCCGTGGCGCTGATCAATTTCCGCTTCCTGCCGATGACCGTGGCCATGATGCCGCTGCTGCGCCAGCCTGGCGGGCGCGCCTGGCGGCTCTACCTGCTGGCGCATTTCGTCGCCGTGACAACCTGGGTGCTGGTCATGCTGCGTGGGCCCGAGATGCCGCCCGACCAGCGCCGGCCGTATTTCTGGGGCGGCGTGGCCATGGTAATTCCCGCCGCCCTGGGCGGCACGACCCTCGGCTACGTCGTGGCAGGGGCCGTTCCGCCGCAGGTCACCCACGGGATGATCTTCCTCAATCCGGTCTTCTTCATGCTCGTGCTGCTGGTCGATCTGCGCCAGCGCGCCCGCGTCTATTCGCTGCTGCTGGGCGCTGCGCTGGGCCCGTTGCTGCACGCACTAACGCCGACCTGGGGATTGCTGTTGGCCGGGCTGATCGGCGGTACGGCGGCCTTCCTCGCCGACCGGGCGCTGAGCGCACGAGGTCTCCGCCGTGGCTGAGGTCATCTCCCCGCTGGTCATCGTCATCCTGGTCGGAGCGTTGGCCAGCTATATGTGGCGGGCACTCGGCGTCGCCCTCTCCGGCCGTATCGATCCCGACGGGCCGGTGGTGCGCTGGGTCGCCTGCGTCGCTTATGCGGTGCTTGCAGCCCTGATCGCGCGCATGATCCTGCTGCCGGTCGGCTCGCTCGCCGATGTGCCGGTGGCCAGCCGGTTGCTCGCTGCCGGCGTTGCTCTGGGCGCCTTCTATCTCGCCCGCCGCCACCTGCCGCTCGGCGTGGCTGCTGGCGGGGCCGCGCTGACCTTGCTAAGCTATTGGACCTAAGAGGCAATTAGAAGCCGCGCGGTTCGCGCCCGAAGACGGAACATGCGAGAGGGCGTGTGGATCTCGGGCCTCAGGGTGCACGCGGCACCGCGCGACCTCGCCCTGCCGGCTTCCGTTATCAACCAGGGCGAGAGCGCCCAGCGGAACAGCCTCGGCCCGGCAAGCGAGACGGTGCCCGCGCTGGATGGCAAGGCGGGCTAAAATCGTGGTTCGGAGCCTAGCTTAGCGTTAGGGCGAGTCGTTTGTTAATTCATCTTTAAAGCCGCTCGGTCAGGATTCAGCGCAGGGGCGAGGCCCAATAAAGGGCGAATTTTATGGGCTTTCTAGGGTTAATCGGTTCGAAGAGCAGCGCTGAGGCACCGCCTCCGGCGACGCCTGAGATCGACGGCGACGGCGAGGCGCAGCCTGTTCGTTTCGGGAAATTCCGTAAACGCCTGCACGCCTGGTGGGAAGGCTACTACGTCGATCCCGAGATCGACCCCAACCTGGAGGCGCCGCCCACAGCGCCGCCTACCGAGGAGGCCGTCAACGACGACAAATGGTCGGCGCCGCGCATCAAGATCGCCGAGCTGATCTGGGGCGACGGCTTCACCTTCCCAGGCGGCGTCGATCACGTGATCCACATGGTCAAGCCGATGACCCTAAACAGCGCCAAGTCGATGCTCGACATCGGTTGCGGCCTGGGTGGCACGACGCGCGCCATCGCCAAGACCTTTGGCACCTGGGTCGTCGGCATGGAAGCCTCACCCTTCCTGGCGAAGCAGGGCATGCTGTATTCGGAGAAGGCGGGCTTGGCAAAGAAGGCGCCTATCCAGCTCTTCGTTCCCGAGACGCTCGAGCTGCCACCCAAGAAGTATGACGCGATCTGCATCCGCAACGTCTTCGTCGGCCTTTCCGACAAGAAGCCGCTCCTGACTGCAGCCGCCAGGGCACTGCGGCCGGGCGGCTGCCTGCTGATCTCCGATTTCGCCATCAGCCAGCTCGACGCGAACTCGCCGGCTTTCCGCCGCTGGGCGGACGGCGAGGAAACGCCGCAGCGATTGTGCACGCTCGAGGATTTCCGGACGTATTGTACCGGCCTCCGCCTCGATCTGCGCGTTGCCGAGGACATGACGCCTGAGTTCCGCGAGCTCGTGGTCAAGGGCTGGGCGAACCTGGCGGAGGTCATGGAGGGCAAGTCCCTCGACCCCGAGGAAGCCAGGGGGCTGGCTCAGGAACTGCAGCTCTGGCAGCGGCGTCTCGCCGCCTTCGCCTCGGGCGAACTGCGCGTGATCCGCATCTTCGGCATCAAGGGTTCCGACGGCGTCTGACATGGGACCGACGCCGATTCACGCGAGGGGGTAGGGCATGACAGACGACAGCGCATCGTTGCGCCCGACCGTAGCGAACCTGGCGACCGGCGGGCGCTCCGAGTTCGAAGCGTCGCGCGCGCGGATCGAGGGAGCGCTGGGCGACGTCCGGGGGCTGGTCGGAGGGGTCGTGGCGATCAAGAAGCAAGCGGCGGACCTCGGTACAGCGCTCGATAGCGTGTGCCGCGCGGTCCGCGACATCGACGCCGTCGCCAAGCGGATCATGCTGCTGGCGCTCGACGCCACGATCGAGGCGGCGCGCACCGGCGAGCAGGCGGGCGGCTTCGCGGCCGTCGCTGGCGGAGTAAAGCAGCTCGCCAAGCAGATCAGCGAGGCCACCGCCGAGGTCGATGCCGCACTTAAGGCCTTGACCGGGCAGGCCCAGGCCTTAATGGGGCGCGGCATTGCCGGCACCGGGGACGCCGCGGCAGCGGAGTCTCCGCCCCGATGAAGGACGCGTTGGCGCAGACCATCAGCCGCGGCCGGCACTCGGGCGGCTTCCCGATAGGTTACAAGGGTTAAGCCCCGGATCGGGCGGCGGCCCCTGCGGTTGACAGGGGGGACCCCCCTCAGTATGGTCGCGCCCTTCCGCGGGCTGCGCCCCGCCGCCAGCCCCATCGAGCGTTGCCATGAAAGTCGTTAACTCTCTGAAATCGGCCAAGAAACGCGACAAGGACTGCAAGATCGTCCGCCGCAAGGGCCGCATCTACGTCATCAACAAGACGAATCCGCGCTACAAGGCGCGGCAGGGCTGAGGCAAGACACTGTGGTCGCCCGCAAACCGTGGCCGCTGCTTTCTATTTCGAGGATCTGACACCCGGCTTGACCTTCAGGACCGGGACACAGCAGCTCGACGCTGAGGCGATCAAGGCGTTCGCCCGCCAGTACGATCCCCAGCCTTTTCACACCGACGAGGCGGCCGCCAGGACCACGTTCTTCGGCGAGCTGGTGGCCAGCGGTTGGCACACCATGGCCGTGTCGATGCGTCTGATCGTCGACGGCGAGTTCAAGCCGGCCGGCGGCGTGATCGGTGGCGGCGTCGACGAATTCCGCTGGCCGATGCCGGTGCGGCCTGGTGACACGCTGACCGTGGTCAGCGAGATCGTCGAAAGCCGGCCGTCGAAGTCGCGTCCGGAAATCGGCTTGGTGCGGGCGCGGCACAGCACGCTCAACCAGCGGGGCGAGACGGTGCAGACCTTCATCGCCAACCACGTCGTACAGCGCCGGCCGAAATAGCGGCGCTCCGGCTATCGGCCGGTCATGGACAACCTTACGCTTCTGACGATCGGCTAGGTCGTGGCCGGTCTTCGGGCTTCGACGCGGCGTCGCGCGCTGCCATGGAGCAGGGCACGGCGGGGTGCTAAGGTCGCCTTCATGCTGACCATGCCCGCTCCTGACGAGTCCGTTCTGGCCCGCCGCGCCGAGATCGTGGCGGCCCTGCGTGCCATCGTGCCGGGTGAGGGCGTGATCGATGCCGAGGAGGAGAGGCGAGCTTACGAGTGCGACGGCCTCTCGGCCTATCGCCAGCTGCCCATGGTCGTGGTGCTGCCCTCGACGGTCGAGCAGGTCTCGGCCGTGCTGCGTTACTGCCATCGGCAGAAGATCAGGGTCGTGCCGCGCGGAGCCGGTACGGGGCTCTCCGGCGGCGCCCTGCCGCTTGCCGACGGCGTGCTGCTCGGAATGGGCAAGTTCAACCGTATCCTGGAGGTTGACTACGCCAACCGCTGCGTGGTCACACAGCCGGGCGTCACCAATCTCGGCATCACCAACGCGGTGAGCGCGGACGGATTCTATTACGCTCCCGACCCCTCGAGCCAGATCGCCTGCTCGATCGGCGGCAACATCGCCGAGAACTCGGGCGGCGTGCACTGCCTCAAATACGGGCTGACCACCAACAACGTGCTGGGCGTGCAGCTGGTCCTGATCGACGGCACAGTGATCAGGCTCGGCGGCAAGCATCTCGACGCCGGCGGCTACGACATGCTCGGCGTCATCACCGGCTCGGAAGGGCTGTTGGGCGTGGTCACCGAGGTAACGGTGCGCATTCTGCGCAAGCCGGCAACGGCACGCGCTCTGCTGCTGGGATTCCCTACGCTCGAGGCGGGCGGCGACTGCGTGGCCGCGATCATCGCCGCCGGCATCATTCCCGGCGGCATGGAGATGATGGACAAGCCGGCGATCCACGCCGCCGAGGCCTTCGTCCACGCCGACTACCCGCTCGACGTCGAGTCGCTGCTGATCGTCGAGCTCGACGGTCCTGCGATCGAGGTCGACGAACTGATCGCGGCGGTCAAGGAGATCGCCACGCAATGCGGCGCGGTTTACTCGCGGCTCAGCAATTCCGAGGAGGAGCGGGCCCGTTTCTGGGCCGGGCGCAAAGCGGCATTCCCGGCCGTCGGGCGTATCTCGCCCGACTATATGTGCATGGACGGCACGATCCCGCGCAAGCAGCTGCCCTTCGTGTTGGGCCGCATCGGCGAGCTGGCTACGAAGCACAAGCTCAGAGTGGCGAATGTGTTCCACGCCGGCGACGGCAATTTGCATCCGTTGATTCTCTTCGATGCCAACAAGCCGGAGGAACTGGCCGCCGCAGAGGCCTTCGGCGCCGACATCCTGCGGCTCTGCGTCGAGGTCGGCGGCGTACTGACCGGCGAGCACGGCGTGGGTATCGAGAAGCGTGACCTGATGGGGGCCATGTTTTCCGAGGACGACCTGGCACAGCAGCAGCGCCTCAAATGCGCTTTCGATCCGGACGGCCTGCTGAATCCCGGCAAGGTCTTCCCGGTCCTCCATCGCTGCGCCGAGCTTGGCCGCATGGTGGTGCGCGGCGGCGCCGTGCCGTTCCCGAACCTGCCGCGCTTCTGACCGCCGATGAGCGATACGCTCCGCCCGCGCTCGCTGGACGAGCTGCGCGACACGGTCGCGGCGGCGGCCGCCGATGCCGCCACGCTCGAGGTCATGGGCAGCGGCTCGAAGCGCGGCTTCGGAAGGCCGGTGCAGGCGGCGCGGGTTCTCGATCTCTCCGGCCTGACCGGCGTGCGCAGTTACGAGCCGGCGGAGCTGGTGCTTACGGCGGCTGCGGGAACGCCGCTTGCCGAGATCGAGGCGCTGCTGGCCGAGAAGGGCCAGATGCTTGGCTTCGAGCCGCCGCATCTGGGGGCGCTCTATGGGACCGCTGATGCCGGTACGCTCGGCGGCGCCATCGCCTCCAATCTCGCCGGGCCGCGCCGCATCAAGCTGGGTGCGGCGCGCGACCATTTCCTGGGCGCGGTTTCGGTCAGCGGCCGTGGCGAGATCTTCAAATCTGGCGGCAAGGTGGTGAAGAACGTCACCGGCTACGATCTCTGCAAGCTGCTCGCCGGCTCCTTCGGCACGCTGGCGGCTCTGGAAGAGGTGACGGTCAAAGTCCTGCCTGCGCCGGCCAAGCAGCGCACCGCGCTACTCTTCGGCCTGGAACCGGCCGAAGCGGTGAGCGTCATGGCCCAGGCGCTCAACAGCCCACACGAGGTTTCGGGGGCCGCCTATCTGCCACCTGCCGCAGCTGTCCGATCTAGCGTCGACTACATCCGGCGCGCCGGCACCTCGGTGGTGGCGTTGCGCCTCGAAGGCACGCCGCGCTCCTCGGAGACGCGCTGCAAGGCGCTGTGCGGCCAACTCAGCCATCTGGCGGCGGTCGAGGAACTGCACACCATGAACTCGACCAAGCTGTGGCGCGAGATCCGCGACGTGGCGCCGCTGCTGCCTGACGCGTCGAAGGCGATCTGGCGGGTTTCCGTGCCGCCGTCGGCGGGAGCGGCCGTCGTGGCAGCGGTGCCGGCTGGATTCATTCTCGATTGGGGCGGAGGGTTGATCTGGCTGGCGACCGATCCGGCCGGCGATGCCGGCGCCGCCGCGATCCGGGCCTCGATCCGCGCCGCGGGCGGCGGCCACGCCACGCTGGTGCGCGCCCCCCTGCCGCTGCGTGCGGCGATACCGGTGTTCGAGCCTCCTGAGGCGGCACTCGCCGCGCTCTCCGCGCGGGTCAAGGAGCAGTTCGACCCGCGCCGCATCCTCAATCCCGGCCGGATGTACGCCGGCAGCTGATATGCAAACCAATTTCACGCCCGAGCAGCTGGCCGATCCAGACACGAAAGTATCCGAGCAGGTGCTGCGCAAATGCGTGCATTGCGGCTTCTGCACCGCGACCTGTCCGACCTTCGTGCTGTTGGGCGACGAGCTCGACAGCCCGCGCGGCCGCATCTACCTGATCAAGGAGATGCTGGAGCAGGGTCGGCCGGCGACTTCGCGCGATGCGCTGCACATCGACCGCTGTCTCTCCTGCCTGTCCTGCATGACCACCTGTCCCTCGGGCGTGAACTACATGCACCTGGTCGACCACGGCCGCGCGCATGTCGAGCGCACCTATCGCCGGCCGCTCTTCGACCGGATCTTGCGCACGCTGCTGGCTCTCGTGCTGCCCTATCCCCAGCGCTTCCGCCTGGCGCTGATCGGCGGGCTGCTGGCCCGGCCTTTTGCGCGGCTGCTACCCAGGCGGCTGGCGGCGATGCTGCGCCTGGCCCCCGCCTCGCTGCCCAATCCCTCGCCAATGGATGCGCCGCAGGTTTTCCCTGCCCAGGGAGCGACCCGGCTGCGTGTCGCGCTGCTCACCGGCTGTGCCCAGCAGGTTCTCGATCCGGCGATCAACGAGGCGACGATCCGCCTGCTGTCCCGCCTTGGCTGTGAGGTCGCGGTGGCGTCCGGGGCTGGCTGCTGCGGGGCATTGCCCCATCATCTCGGCCGCACGGACGAGGCGCACGGCTTCGCCGCCCGCAACATTCGTGCCTGGGGCGCGCTATGGGGTGGCAAGGGCCCGGACCGCATCGTCATCAACGCCTCGGGCTGCGGCACTACGGTCAAGGATTACGGGCACCTGTTCCGCACGGACACGGCGCTGGCCGAGCCGGCCTTGCGGATCGCCGCGGCCACCCGTGATGTCAGCGAGTTGCTGACCGAGCTGGGCTTCACGGGAACCGCACCGAAGACACTGACCGTCGCCTATCATTCGGCCTGCTCGCTGCAGCACGGCCAGAAGATCACGGCCGAGCCGAAGGCATTGCTCGCCGCGGCCGGCTTCACGGTGCGCGACGTGCCGGAGGGCCATCTCTGCTGCGGCTCGGCGGGCACCTACAACCTGCTGCAGCCGGAGATCGCCACGCGCTTGCGCGACCGCAAGGTGGCGAACATCGTCCGGGTCAAACCCGATGTGATCGCCGCCGGCAACATCGGCTGTCTGACGCAGATCGCCTCGGGCACCGGCATTCCGGTAGCCCACACCGTGGAGCTTCTGGACTGGGCGAGCGGCGGCCCGACGCCGAGATCCTTAAGCGGTCAAGCCTGAGACCCTTCAGGCCCGGGCAAGGCCGTTTATCATCCCACGGTTGATCTGCACCGCGCGTTCCCAGACGAGGTTGCGCCAGTCATCCGCATCGGGATAGAGCGCGTGGCGGATCTCGGCCTTGATCGCACGGCCCTGCTCGCTGTCGAGTTCGCCGTGCTTGTGCAGCCAGTTGTCGGCGCGTAGCGAATTGAGCACGGCGGGCGGCTCCCAGGTGCCGTATTCCAGGGCGACGACATGAACCTGTGAACGCGGCAGCGCCTGAACCATCGCCGCCTGGTTCATGCCATTGATCGGCTGGGCCGCTGAGGTGCCGAGATCGGTGGATTTGACCTCGTTGCCCAGCCAGTCCTGCATGCGGCGGAAGAGGCCGGTGTCCGCAGGCAGGCCGTAGATCAGCTCCCCGTGGCCATAGGGGCCGAGCCCGGTGTGATAGTCGATCACCCCGACATGGGGGATGTTCGACAGATAGCGGCGCAAGACCGCCAGCAGCGTTCGGTTCGACCAGGTGGCAGCGTAACCGCCGAAGAATATGCCGTGCGGATCGACGAACTGGCCGCTGAAGATTGCGGCCTTGTAAGCGGCCTCGCCCTGCTGTGCCCGATAGGCGTCGAGGGCGCGAGTCGTGCCGGCGATAGTGGTTGGGTTCCAGGCCGGCGGCGTCACAACCTCGGCGAGGCTGGCATAGCCGGCGTTCACCGGGTGCGGCCGTGCGTGGTCGATGAAGTTGCGGTTGAGGTCGACATTGTCCTCGGTTACGCGCCGCGTCCAGGCGTAGCCATGCGGATTGATGGCATGGATGGCGAGGACGGCCACGCCCTTCGGCAGATCGCGATGTAGGCCTTCCTCGAGCCAGGCAACCTGGCAGCCGGTGCCGCAATAGCCCTCGACGCCATGGGTCGCGGAGATGGTAACCAGGGCCGCGCGAGCGTCGCGGGGGCCAGTCCAAGCCACGTCGGTGAACAGCTTCTCGCCATGCGGTCCGCGCAGCGGGTGCTGGATGGCTTCCGTGAGGGCACCGGCCGAGGCAGCAGCGGCCAGGAACTTGGCCCGGGCCTCGCGGTAGTCGGCCGGGAAATGGCGGGAAACGCTCATGGGAGTGTTCTGCCCGGCGCAGGCAGCACTGTCCAGCCGCTTCACACCCCGGGTCGGGCGACGCATACTTGGGGCCATGCTTCGCCGACTCGCCTGGTTGGTCATCGCCGCAATCGCCGTCCTGCCGCTGGCCGCTCATGCCGACCAGAAGGACGGGAGCCTCGATGAGTTGTTCGCCAAGCTGCGCAG
>Ga0194132_10009696_pt1 | contig 13129 bp, 11 predicted proteins | sample TA2KigOf80mmetaG_FD_148612 | JGI IMG/M metagenome (GOLD analysis project Ga0194132, IMG submission 148612) | Freshwater microbial communities from Lake Tanganyika, Tanzania - TA2015054 Kigoma Offshore 80m | ecosystem: Environmental > Aquatic > Freshwater > Lake | place: Tanzania: Lake... | reverse complement strand
CGACGGAGCGGTCGTCGGCGAACGCGCCGCCGAGCGCGCGGGCCCGCGCCGGATCGGCGCCGAGCAGGAGCGCGGCCGCGGCGTCGAGCGCCGGCAGCAGCTCGCGCAGCTCGCGCGGCGGCGGGAAGTACTCGTCCTCGTCGGTGACGTACACCGGCTCCACGCCGTCGCGTGGGTTGAGGCGTTCGACGACCGAGCGCACGAGGTCGTCGGGGGCGCTCGCCCCGGCGGTGACCCCGACCACCCGCACGCCCTCGAGCGCGGCGGCGTCGAGCTCGTCGGGTCCGTCGACCCGCATGACCCGACGGCAGCCGGCTTCGCGGGCGACCTCGGCGAGGGCGAGCGTGTTCGACGAGTTGGCGCTGCCGATGACCACGATGGCGTCGGCCCGGTCGGCCACGACCCGCAGGGCCGCCTGACGGTTGGTGGTCGCGAAGCAGAGGTCGCCCCGCGTCGCCGTCCAGAGGTCGGGGTGCTCCTCGCGGGTGCGGTCGACGATGCCCTGCCAGTCGTGCTGCGCGAGCGTGGTCTGCGCCAGCACCGCGACCTTCTCGCCGGCCAGCTCGGGCAGGACGGTGGCGAGGTCGTCCTCGTGCTCGACCAGGCGCATCGCGTCCGGGGCCACGGCGAGCGTGCCCTCGGCCTCGTCGTGGCCGGCGTGGCCGACATAGAGGATCGTGTAGCCCTTCTGGGCCCGCACCTTGGCCTCGTGGTGCACCTTCGTGACGAGGGGGCAGACCGCGTTCACGACGAACCGTCCGCGCTCGCGGGCGGCCGCCACCACCTCGGGCGCGCTGCCGTGGGCCGACAGCATCAGGGGCGCGCCGGCGGGCACGTCGTCGACCGAGTCGACGAACACCACCCCCTGCGCCCGGAACCGCTCGACCACGAGCCGGTTGTGGACGATCTCGTGGTAGCAGTACACGGGCGGCTCGAAGACCCGGACCATCCACACCAGCGCCTTGATCGCCATCTCCACCCCGGCGCAGAAGCCGCGGGGCTCGGCCAGCAGGACGCGCTCGACGCGGGGGGTGGGGGACATCGCCGCCAGGGTAGGCGGGGCGCGGGCGCGCCGACGCCCGCCGGGTCCCCGGGACGGCGGCCCGTAGACTGGGCGGGTGCCGACGGCCCGCATCGAGGCGGTCGCGCCCGACTCGCCCGCGGCCGCCGCGGGGCTCCTCCCTGGTGACGAGCTCCTCACCGTCAATGGCGAGGCCGTGCGCGACGTGATCCGCTACCAGCTCCAGGCCGACGAGGCCGTGGTCGAGCTGGAGCTTCGTCGCGGGGGCATGGAGCGCCAGATCACCGTCGAGAAGGCCACCGGCGAGCCGCTGGGCCTGGCGCTGGGCGGCCCGGTGTTCGACCGGGTCCGCACCTGCGACAACCACTGCCCGTTCTGCTTCATCTACCAGCTGCCCCCGGGGATGCGGAAGAGCCTGTACCTCAAGGACGACGACTACCGGCTGTCGTTCCTCTACGGGAACTTCACCACGCTGACCCGGTTCACCGAGGCCGACCTCGAGCGGGTCCTCACCGAGGGTCTGTCGCCGCTGTACGTGAGCATCCACGCGACCGATCCCGACCTGCGGGCCCGGCTGCTGCGCAACCGGCGGGGGGCCACCAGCCTGCGCTGGCTGGCCGCACTGCTCGACGCCGGCGTGCAGGTCCACGGCCAGATCGTCGTGTGCCCGGGCGTCAACGACGGCGACGCGCTCGACGACACCCTGCTCGGCATCCTCGACCGGTTCCCGCGGCTGGCCACCGTCGGCGTCGTCCCCCTCGGGGTGAGCGACCACTCCACGGAGCCCGAGATGCGGGAGCACACGGTCGCCGAGGCCGCCGCGGTCCTCGACACCGTCGCCCGCTGGCAGGAGATCTACGAGGCGGCGCTCGGGCGCCGCCTGGTCTACGCCGCCGACGAGTACTTCCTGATGGCCGACCGTCCGTTCCCCGCGCTCACCCGGTACGACGACGTCGCGCAGCACGAGAACGGCATCGGCATGGCGGTGACCTTCGCCGACGAGGTGCTCCGTGCCGCGCGGGGCGACGCGGTGGTCGGCACCGGGCCGCGGTCGGGCTTCTTCGCGTCGGTCGAGGGCGCGCCCGCGGCGGGGTACCGCGCCCCGCGCACGAGCGGCTCGCTCGCGGTGGTCGACGCCGACCGGTTCGCCCCGGTGGCGATCGTCACCGGCGAGTACGGCGCCCGCGTGCTCGAGCCCCTCCTGCCCGCGCTCGCAGGGGTGGCCGCCGGCCCGGTCCGGCTGCTTCCGGTCGCCAACCGCTTCTTCGGCGGCAACATCGCCGTCACCGGTCTCCTCACCGGCGCCGACGTGGGCGCCGCCCTCGCCGACGCGCCCGAGGGCCACCGGTACCTGCTCCCCGATGTGGTGCTCTCCGACGACCGCTTCCTCGACGGTGGACGGGTCGCCGACCTGCCCCGGCCCGTGGAGGTCGTGGGCACCGACGGCGCCGCGCTGGTGGGCGCCCTGAGAGGAGCACCGTCGTGAGCACTCGTCGTCCCGTGGTGGCCGTGGTCGGCCGGCCCAACGTCGGCAAGTCCACGCTCGTGAACCGCATCGTCGGCGGCCGCCGCGCCATCGTCGAGGAGCGGCCCGGCGTCACGCGCGACCGCAAGGAGCTGGTGGGGGAGTGGAACGGTCGCACGTTCACGCTCGTCGACACCGGTGGCTGGCTCCCCGACGGGTTCGAGACGGCCGACCCCGCGGCCCTCACCAAGCAGGTGAGCCGCCAGGCCGAGCGGGCCATGGGTGCGGCCGACGTCGTGTTGCTCGTCGTCGACGCGGTGGTCGGGATCACCGACGAGGACGACCGCGTGGCCCGTCTGCTCCGCCGGGGCGACGCTCCCGTGCTGGTCGCGGCCAACAAGGTCGACGACACCCGGCGCGAGGCCGCGATCTGGGACTTCACCCGCCTCGGACTGGGCGATCCCTTCCCGGTGTCGGCCCTGCACGGCCGGGGCAGCGGCGACCTCCTCGACGCCCTCGTCGACGCACTGCCCGAGGAGGTCGAGGAGGAGGAGCCCGAGCCCGACGGCGTGTTCGCGGTTGCGATCGTCGGCCGACCCAACGTGGGCAAGTCCACGCTGTTCAACCGGCTCGTCGGCGACGACCGCACGGTCGTGCACGACATGCCCGGCACCACCCGCGACAGCATCGACACGCTGGTCGAGACCGAGGACGGGCCGTTGCGCTTCGTCGATACGGCGGGGATGCGCCGGCGGTCCCGGATCGACGAGCCCACCGAGTACTACGGGCTGGTGCGGGCACTCGAGTCGGTCGACCGGGCCGACGCCGCGCTGCTTGTCATCGACGCGACCGAGGGCGTGACCCACCAGGACCAGCGCCTCGCCGAGCGGATCGACGCGGCCGGGACCGCGGTGGTGGTGGTGCTCAACAAGTGGGACCTCGTCGCCGACCCCGACGACCGGGTGCAGGTGCAGGCCGACGTCGCCGACCGGCTCGCGTTCCTCGGCTACGCCCCGGTGCTGAAGGTGTCGGCCCTCACCGGCAAGAACGCGGTCCGGATCCTCCCGGCGCTGCGCCAGGCCGAGGAGGCGTACCACACCCGGATCCCGACCGCGGCGCTGAACCGGCTCCTCCAGGAGGCCCAGCAGCAGCACCCGCCGCCGCCGGTGCGCAAGCACCGGCCCCGGCTCCTGTACGCCACCCAGGGCGCGACCGACCCGCCCACGTTCACGATCTTCGCGAGCCACGAGCTACCGGAGACGTACCTTCGCTATCTGGAGCGGCGGATCCGCGAGGCGTTCGACCTCGGGCCCACGCCGATCAAGCTGCGGGTGCGCCGCCGCAACGGCTGAGCATCGCCATGCCGTGGTGCACGCGCTGCGACCGATTCCTCTCGCCGTCCACCGTCACCCCGACGGGCGAGTGCCCGCGGTGCGGCGCGACGGTCGACCCCGGACACGCCCATGCGGCCCCGCCGCGGGCCGACGAGGCGCCGCCCCCCATCGCTGCCGCGCCTGACGACGAGATCACCGCGAGCGACGAGGAGACGCCGCTCCCGATCCCGTGGCACTTCAAGCTGCTCGTCGGCGCGCTCGCGCTCTACCTGGGGTGGCGCGCCGTCCAGGGTGTCGAGTGGCTGGCGCGGCTCCTCTGAGCCCCAGGCCCGCCGGGGTGCGCGGGTAGCATCACCGGTCCGGCCCCGCGAGGGGCGACGGGCTGTGGCGCAGCTTGGTTAGCGCGTTGGTCTGGGGGACCAAAGGTCCCGGGTTCGAATCCCGGCAGCCCGACTGCATAACCCCTGGTCAGAGCGGTGCCACGTCGGCCATCGGATCGGTGCCGCCGGTGTTGTGGTCGAGGCTGTCGGTGGCGAGCACCGACTCCGGCTACTTGCGGCCCTCCGAGTGGGGGATCGACACTGGTGGGATGGCGTACGACGACGAGCTCGTCGACCGGGTCCGCGCTCGCCTCGCGGGCACGGACGGGGTCACCGAGCTGCAGATGTTCGGCGGCTGGGGAGCCACGGTCCACGGGAACATGGCGGTCGGGGTGATGGACCACGATCTCATCGTGCGGGTCGGTCCGGACGGCTACGCCGCGGCGCTGGCGCGCCCCGGAGCGCGGCCCTTCGACTTCACGGGCCGGGCGATGACCGGCTGGGTGTACGTCGAGGCGGCGGCGATCACGACCGGTCGCGCCCTCGATCGTTGGGTCCGGGCCGGCGTCGAGTTCGCCGGGAGCCTCCCGGCCAAAGCGGCGTCGCCGAAGCGACGGGCCGCCCGGTAGCCGCCGTTCCGACCGGGCGGCGCCCCGAGCGGATCGGCTCGAGGCCGAGTGCGGCTCCGGTCGGCCCTGGCCGGCCGGTTCGTCGATCCGGCCGCCGGCAGATCGCTCGCGACTGCGCCGTCGACGGGTAATACGTTTGCCCGGAGGCTCGACGGGCGACCGAGGAGGGGACGTGGCCGAGGCGGCGCCTGGCGGCGCGTATGCAGGGTTCGAGGGGCACGTCGGTTCGATCTATGCGACGTCGGAGCCGTGGTGGCCACCGCGTCCCGAGGTCTCGGGCAAGCCCAACGTGGTCATCGTGATGGTCGACGATCTCGGATACAGCGATCTGGGCTGCTTCGGATCGGAGATCGCCACGCCGAACCTCGACCGACTCGCCGCCGACGGTGTCCAGCTGACCAACTTCCATGTCGCGCCGATGTGCTCGCCGACGCGGGCGGCCCTGCTCACCGGCTGCAATCCGCATTCGGTCGGCTTCGGCACGGTCGCCAACTTCGACCCGGGCTTCCCCGGGTTCACGATGGAGTTCCCCGACGACGTCGCGACGATCGCCGAGTCGTTCCGAGATGCGGGCTACGCGACCTTCGCCGTCGGCAAGTGGCACCTGTGCAAGGAGACCGACATGCACGACGCCGGCTCCAAGGCGTCGTGGCCGTGCCAGCGCGGGTTCGACCGGTACTACGGCTTCCTCGACGGGTTCACCAACTTCCATCAGCCCCACCGCCTCTACGAGGACAACCACGCCGTCGACACCGATTCCTATCCGGACGGCTACTACCTGACCGACGACCTGACCGAGCGCAGCATCGAGCTGATCCGGGCGTCGCGGGCCTCGGACCCCACGAAGCCGTTCCTGCTGTATCTCGCGCATGGGGCGGTCCACGCGCCGTTGCAGGCCAAGGACGCCGACATCGCGGCGCAGCATGGCCGCTATGCGGCCGGTTGGGATGCCGTCCGGCAGCGTCGTCACGCGCGACAGCTCGAGCTCGGTGTGCTCGAGCCGGGCACCGAGCTGGCCCCGAGGAATCACGAGCCGGACCACGACGTGGGCGCGTGGGACGACCTCACCGACGCCGAGCAGCGGCTGCACGCCCGGTACATGGAGGTCTACGCCGCCATGGTCACGAGCGTCGACGAGAGCATCGGTCGTCTCCGCCGTGAGCTCGAGGCGCAGGGCGTGTGGGACGACACGATCGTGGTGTTCACCTCGGACAACGGCGCGTCGAAAGAGGGCGGCGCGCAGGGCACGACCCGGTATCTCGACGTGCTGCGCATGGGGCCGGTCGACGGTGACGTGGCACACGATCTCGGCCGGCTCGATCTCATCGGTGGCCCCCGGGTGCTGGCCCACTACCCGCGGGGCTGGGCGATGGCCTCGAACACGCCGTTCCGGCTCTACAAGATCAACACCCATGCGGGCGGGTGCCGGGTGCCGTTCGTCATGTCGTGGCCGTCGGGATTGGGTGCCGGGGAACGTCGTCGTCAGTACGCGTTCGTCTCGGATCTCTACCCGACCCTGGCCGAGATGGCCGGTGTGCCGATGGCGCGGACCCGTCACGGCTCGCCGGTTCGTGCCGTCGACGGCCTGTCGTTCGCACCGGTCCTGCACGACGGCGATGCGCCGCCGGTTCGGCGGTCGCAGCACTACGAGATGACCGGCCACCGCGGCTACTACCGCGACGGCCTCGAGATCGTGAGCGTCCACGCCCGGCCCTCCTCGTTCGGTGACCACGAATGGGAGCTCTACGACCTCGAGGCCGATCCGACCGAGATCCGCGACCTCGCGGCCCAACGCCCCCACGTCGTCGCCGAGCTCGCCGCCGCCTGGCGCGCCGACGCGCTCGCCAACGCGGTGCTGCCGCTCGACGAGGGGGTGGGCCTGCGGGGGGTGTTCCGCCCTCCGCATCCCGAGTTGGAAGCCCCCGTGACGTTGGCCCCGGGCGCGTCGTTGGAGCGGGCGCGCTCGAACGCGCTCATCGCGAACCGCGCCTTCGTCATCCGAGTGTCACTGCGCTTCGCCGGCGGCGACCGCGGCGTCCTCGTCGCGCACGGTGACCAGGGCGGCGGCTACGTGATGTACGTCGACGAGGACCGGCTCTGGTGGGCGCACAGCGACTTCGGTGACGTCGCGGTGTTCGACGTCGCCCCGTTGGTCGGTGGCACCCACGAGCTCGTCGTGTCGGTCGAGGTGCCCGAGCCGGACCGGTGGTCGCTGTCGATCGCCGTGGACGGGGGCGAGCTCGCCCCGTTCGCCGAGGTCCGGGCGCCGTCGGGGCTGTCGCCGCTGGAGGGCATCGACGTCGGGGCCGATCGTCGGTCGCCGGTGCACTGGGAGCTCGGCCGGCGCGAAGGGAGCTTCCGCTACTCGGGCCAGCTGGACTCCGTGCGCTACGAGCCGGGTCCGCTCCTCGTCGACCGTGCGACCCGGATCGCCCGGCTGCGCGAGCTCGGCCGCCGCTACGAGTGACCCCGCGAGCGCCGACGCGCCCGGACGCCCGAGACCGCGGCACGCCCGGCCCTGCAGGGCGAGCGCGGAATCCCGGGAGCCCGGGCCGGGCGTGGCGGGTCAGGAGGACGCCGGGGGCTCCCCCGGGGCGGCGGGAGGATCGCCGGGCGCCGTCGCGGGCATCTCGGGCCGGACGTCGACCCGCGTGTCGGCCTGGAGGGCCTCACGCAGCATCGCGTCCTCGGCGGCGCGCCGATCGGCGTCGGTGGGGTGCGCTCCCGAGGGGCTGCGTGGCCAGAGCCGCTTCGCGCGGACGACGTTGATCTCGCTGGCGAGCAGCGTGACCCGGGCGACGAGCGCGATCCAGACGAGCAGCCCGAACATCGCGGCGAACGTGCCGTACACATGGCTGGCGTCGATGATCACCCGGGCCACGTATTCGCCGCCGATGAGCTGGAGGGCCCACAGCGCGACGCCGCCGACGGCGCCACCGGGCAGCAGCGCCCGCCATCCGGGGTTCGTACGGACGAGGACCCGGAACGCCGCGGTGAGCACGGCGACGTTGATGGCGATGGCGAGGAGCGAGCCCATGAGCCGTCCGGGACCCGGGAGGTCGGGGAGGAAGGCGACGAGGTTCGTGGCCGCGGTGGTGACGAGGATGCCGGCGCCGATCACGGCCAGGGCGCCGAGGGCTCGGAGGGTCCGGGCGACGAGGTGGGGCTGGCGGTAGCGGGGGACGCCCCACTGGATGTTCACGGCGTCTTGCGCGTGCTTGGCGACGGCCAGCCCGGCCCACAGGGACACGATCAGTCCGACGGCGAGCATCCAGCCGCTCGAGTCGAGGCTCGCCGCGTCCTGTTGCAGCTGGGCGCCGAGCACGGGGATCCGCGCGTAGACGGTGTCGAGGATGCGGTTGCGGAGGTCGGCGTTGTCGTCGAGCACGATCCCGAGCACGGTGACGAGCACGAGCAGCAGTGGGAAGAGGGAGACGAAGCCGTAATAGGAGAGGAGCGCGCCGTACTGCTGTCCGCGGTCCTCTCGGTAGCGGAGGAACACGGCGACGAGGAAGCCGACCCGCCGCCGGCGCTGCTGCCACGCGTCGAGTCGGCCGACGAGTGTGTGCGCCGGAGTCAACGGCACGCCCCGCGCACCGTGCCGATCTCCGCCGCCAGCGCCGCTGAACCCACAGCGTGACGGTACCGGCGGCCGCCGTGCACAGGAGGTTGGCCTGCGGTCGCACCGACCACGAGTTCTCCGGTCCGCCGAGGTCGTCTTCGACGACCCCGTCTGACCTGGCTGCGTCAGTCGGGCGGCGGGGTCGGGGTCGACGCGAGGTAGGGGGAGATGGCCGCCGCGATCAGGGCCTCGAGCCGGTCGCGCTCGTCCTCGGTCTCCCGGGTGCCCGGGACGTAGTGCGTGCTCCGAGAGCGGCGGTCGAGCCAGAACCGTCCGGTCGACCTGACGGCGTCGTCGGCGGCCACGAGCCACACGATGGTGTCGGCGCCCTGATCGGGCGTGCGCAGCAGCGGTCCCAACACGCGCTCGAACGTCGGGAGCGCGGCGTGCACGCCCGGGGTGGCGGCCCAACCCGGGTGCATGGCGTGGACGACCACGCCCTGGGCACGGAAGCGGTCGGCCCAACGCTCGGCGAGGACCACCTGGGCCCGCTTGGCCTTGGCGTAGGCGGTGCTCCCGCGGTAGCCCCGGTCGGACTCCGGGTCGTCGACGTCGAGGCGCTGGGTGTACATCCCGCCCGACGACACCAGCACGACCCGGGCCGGCGACGGCGGGTCGGCCGCGAGGTCCGCGGTGCGGGTGAGGAGGGGGAGCAGCCGCTCGGTCAGCAGGGCCGGCCCGAGGACCATGGAGGCGAAGGTGACCTCGTGGCCCTGGGGTGACCACCGCCGGGTGGCGAGGAGCGCACCCGCGTTGTGGACGAGGGCGTCGAGGCGCGATTCGCGGGCCTCGACGTCGTCGGCGAGGGCGGCGACCTGGTCGAGGTCGGCGAGGTCGGCGAGATAGGTGGCGACGTCGGCGGCGGGCGTCGCCGCGAGGATCGCGTCGCGGGCGCGGTCGGTGCGCCCGGGATCACGGCCGACGATGCGCACCGACGCGCCCATGGTCGCGAGCCGCGTGGCGGTGGCCAGCCCGAGACCCGACGTGGCCCCGGTGACCATGACGGTCCGCCCGGTGAGGGACACCTCGTCGAGGTCGGCCCACGGGCCGAGCGCCCGGCGGGCGTCGTAGCCGAGCCGGGTGAAGCTGCCGACGACGGTGACCTCGAGCGCGGCGCCGGCCAGGCGGCGCCAGTCGGGGAGTCGGGCGGGTGGTCGCAGGGGCACACCCGGGCAACCGGGCCCGGGCGGGCCGGCATTCCCGACCCGCACGCCGTATCCCGGGTCTCCAGTCCCGTCGTGTCCTGCGAGGAGGCCCGGTCGTGATCGCGTTGGTGTGGGTGGTTGCCTCGGGGCGGCGCGATCCCTGGTCGATCCTCGGCGGTCCCGACGCCCCGCGCCACCAGCCGGGGCCCGAGACCCCTGCGGGTACCATCCGGTCGTGAGCACCCTCGACCCGACCGCTCCACCCGTCGGCCCCCGGGGCCCGGCCTCGGTCGCCGAGGTGGCCGAGGCCCTGGTCGCCCACGACTACGTCGCCGACGAAGGGCTGGCCACCGCGATCTTCCTGGCGTTGCGCCTCGGGCGGCCGCTGCTGCTCGAGGGCGAAGCCGGAGTGGGCAAGACCGAGGTGGCCAAGGTCCTGGCCCGGTGGACCGGCGCCGAGTTCCTCCGGCTCCAGTGCTACGAGGGCATCGACGTCGGCCAGGCGGTCTACGAGTGGGACTACTCCCGCCAGCTGCTCCACCTGCGCGCGGTCGAGGCCGGTGGCGGCCAGATCGACGAGGACGAGCTGTACTCGGAGCGGTTCCTCGTCCGGCGGCCGCTGCTGCGGGCGATCGCGGGGGAGGGGTCCGTGCCCCCGGTGCTGCTCGTCGACGAGGTCGATCGGGCCGACGACGAGTTCGAGGCCTTCCTGCTCGAGATCCTGTCCGACTACTCGGTGACCGTCCCCGAGCTCGGCACCTTCCACGCGGCGACCCCGCCGGTGGTCGTCCTCACGTCGAACCGGACCCGCGACGTCCACGACGCGTTGAAGCGCCGGTGCCTCTACCACTGGATCGAGCACCCCGACTTCGCCCGGGAGCTGGCCATCCTGCGGGCCCGGGTGCCGCACGTGCCCGAGGTGCTCGCCCGGCAGGTGGCGGGCGCGGTCGAGGCGCTGCGGGGCCTCGAGCTCTACAAGCCGCCGGGCGTCGCCGAGACGATCGACTGGACCCAGGCCCTCGTGGCCCTCGACCGGTCGGCGCTCGACGTCGCGACCGTCGACGCCACGCTCGGCACCGTCCTCAAGTACCGGGAGGACCAGGAGCGGGTCCGGGGCACCGGCCTCGACCGGGTCGTCGAGGCGGCCCACGCCCGTGCCTGAGGCGGCCGTCCCGGTCGGCCCCGCACCCGAGCGGGTCGTGGTCGGGTTCGTGCGGTCCCTGCGCGGCGCCGGGATCGAGGTGCCGGTGGGGTCGACGGTCGCGTTCGGGGAGGCGCTCGCCGCCCTCGACGTGTCGCGTCGGGCCGACGCGTACTGGGCCGGGCGGGCCACGCTGCTGCGCCGCCCGGAGGACGTCGCCGTCTACGACCGGGTCTTCGCAGCGTGCTTCGACGGCACCGAGCGGGTGCGGCTCGCAGTGCCCGACGTGGTCACCGTGCGCCTCGCGCTCGACGACGGCGAGGGCGACGACACCGACGCTGCGGCCGACGACGGCGAGGCGGCCGACGGCCCCACCATCTCGGTCCGGTGGAGCGCGGCGGAGGTGCTGCGCACCCGCGACTTCGCGGCCTACTCGACCGAGGAGTTCGCCGAGGCGAAGCGGATGATGGCCGACCTGCGCCTCGCCGGCGCGCTGCGGAGCTCCCGAAGGCGCACCCGGGCCAGGCGGGGTCGGCCCGACGTCCGCCGGACCGTGCGTCGCGCGCTGCGGGGCGGGGGCGAGCCGGTGCGCCGGAGCTTCGTCGGGCCGTCCACCCGCCCGCGCCGGGTCGTGCTGCTCTGCGACGTGAGCGGCTCGATGGAGCCCTACGCCCGGGCGCTGGTGCGGTTCCTGCACGCCGCCGTCGTGGGGCGGACCCAGGTCGAGGCGTTCGCCCTCGGCACCCGGCTCACCCGCATCACCCGCGAGCTGTCGTCGCGCGATCCCGACGCCGCCCTCGCCGCCGCGGCGCAGCGCGTGGTCGACTGGTCGGGCGGCACCCGCCTCGGCGACGGTCTTCGGGAGTTCAACGACCGGTGGGGTGTGCGCGGGATGGCCCGGGGCGCGGTGGTCGTGATCCTGTCCGACGGGTGGGACCGCGGCGATCCCGACGTGATGGCGGAGCAGATGGCCCGCCTCCGACGGGTCGCGTTCCGCGTGGTGTGGGTGAACCCGCTCAAGGCCACGCCCGAGTACGCCCCGCTCGCACGGGGGATGGCGGCGGCGCTGCCCTACGTCGACGAGTTCGTCGAGGGGCACTCCCTGGCGGCGTTGGAGGATCTCGTGGAGGTCATCGCCCGATGAGCGCGACGCGACCGATGAGGATCGACCCATGAGGGAGGTCCTCGACGACATCGAGCGCTGGCGGGCGGCCGGCCATCGGGTCGCCATCGCCCGCGTGGTGGGCCTCGACGGCTCCGGTCCCCGTGACCCGGGGGCGACCATGGTCGTCAACGACGCCGGTGAGGTCGCCGGATCGGTGTCGGGCGGCTGCGTCGAGGGCGCGGTGGTGGGCGAGGCGCTCGCGGTGCTCGAGGGCACCCGCGAGCGAGGCGTGATCTCGTTCGGCTACTCCGACGACGAGGCGTTCGCGGTCGGGCTCACCTGCGGTGGCACCATCCACCTCTACGTCGAGCCGCTCGACTGGTGAGCGGGCACGCCGCACCCGAGCCCGCACCCCTGTACGAGGTGGTCCGGGAGTCCCTGCGGGCCGACGAGCCCGTCGCGCTCGCCACGGTCACCGAGGGCCCTCACGTGGGCGCCAAGCTCGTGGTCCGGCCCGGCGCGGCCGTGCTCGGGACCCTCGGCGACCCCGAGCTCGACCGGGTGGTCGCCCGCGACACGCTCGCCGAGCTCGACGTGGGCCTCACCTCCACCCGGCACTACGGCCGCCACGGCGAGGCGCGCGAGCGCGAGGTCACGGTCTTCATCGAGTCGTTCGCGCCAGCGCCGCTGATGGTCATCTTCGGCGCGGTCGACTTCACCGCCGCCCTCGTCCGGGTCGGGAAGATCCTCGGGTACCGCGTGACGGTGTGCGACGCCCGCTCGGTGTTCGCCACCCGAGCCCGGTTCCCCATGGCCGACGAGGTGGTCAACGACTGGCCCGACCGCTACCTCGAGAAGGTCGCCGACCGGCTCGGCCCCCGCGACGCGGTGTGCGTGCTCACCCACGACGCGAAGTTCGACGTGCCGGCCATCGTCGGGGCGGTCGCGACCCGCGTCGGCTACATCGGGGCGATGGGCTCGCGGCGGACCCACGCCACCCGCACCGACCGGCTGCGCGCGGCCGGCCTCGACGACGCCGCGCTCGCCCGGGTCATGGCCCCGATCGGGATCGACATCGGCTCACGCACGCCGGAGGAGACGGCGGTGTCGATCTGCGCGGAGATCATCGCCCATCGGGCCGGGGTGGCGGTGCCCAACCTGCGCGACGGGCGGGGCCCGATCCACCGCAGCGGCCCGCCGCCGGGCTGATCCCCGCGCGGGCGTCGGTCGCACGACGCGCATGACGAGGACGACGAGCGAGGACGAGGGGAGACCCGATGGATCTGGGGATCGCAGGGAGGCGGGCCGCGGTGGCGGCCGGTTCGGCCGGTCTCGGGCTGGCCGTGG
>Ga0194132_10009695_pt1 | contig 13129 bp, 12 predicted proteins | sample TA2KigOf80mmetaG_FD_148612 | JGI IMG/M metagenome (GOLD analysis project Ga0194132, IMG submission 148612) | Freshwater microbial communities from Lake Tanganyika, Tanzania - TA2015054 Kigoma Offshore 80m | ecosystem: Environmental > Aquatic > Freshwater > Lake | place: Tanzania: Lake... | reverse complement strand
GCCTAGAGCATTTTCCGTTCATTCTGGTTCGTATCCCGAGTTTCGGAAGTAGCTTGCACACTCGTCGGGCGTGAAACGATCGATGGCATCGACGATGGCGTCCCAGAGGGCATCGACGGTGCGCGCGGCGGTTTTGCGGAGCAGGGCTTTGAGTTTGGCGAAGGCCTGCTCGATGGGATTGAACTCGGGGCTGTAGGGCGGCAAGAACAGGCGAGATGCGCCGGCCGCCTCGATGGCTTCGCGGACGCCGCTGACCCTGTGGGCGGGCAGATTGTCCATGATCACCACGTCGCCGGGCTTGAGGGTGGGCACCAGCACCTGCTCGACATAGGCGCGGAAGGCGAGGCCATCCATCGGACCGTCGAGCACCATCGGAGCGCTCAGCCCGCGCAGGCGCAAGGCCCCGGTGAAGGTGATCGTCTTCCAATGGCCGTGCGGGATCGCGGCGCGGCAACGCTCGCCACGCTTCGAGCGGCCGCGCAGGCGCGCCATCTTGGTCGTGGCCCCGGTCTCGTCGATGAAGACCAGCCGCTCGGGATCGAGATCGGGCTGGCTCTCGAACCAGGCCCAGCGCCGCCGTTCGACGTCAGGCCGACTTTGCTCGGCGGCGTGCGCGGTTTTTTTTGAAGCTGATCCCGCGCCGCTCGAAGAACCGCCACACCGTGCCGATGCCGACCGCCACGCCGCGCGCCCGCAGCTTCGCTTGCAGCTCGGCCAGCGTCACGTCCGGCGTCCGCTCGATCTGGCGCAGAAGAAAGGACGCTTGCGCCTCGATGCGGTGCGAGTGTCGGTCGCCGCCTTGCGGCTTGGCGGCAACATCGCCGCGTTCCCGCCACGCCTGCATCCAGCGGATCGCGCTCGATACCCCGACCCCGAACCGCGCCGCAGCCTGCCGACGCGAAGCCCCAGCCTCGACCGCCTCAACAACCCGCAGCCGAAGATCGTTGGACAGGATCCTTGGCATCCATGCTGGCCTCCTCAATCCAGCCAGCATCTTGAATCAGAACAAAGCCGGGTTTGGAACCCCCTTCGATTCAATCAAAGTGGAATTGGCTCTAGTGGATAGAGATTAACATTTGTTGCCGCCGTTTGAGCCGCTATCCCATTGATTTGATTCGCGAGCCGCGGGATTCGAATGTCGGATTGCAACCACTAGACCCAGCCCTCATGCCGGACATGGCGCATGACATTGGCGATCATCTGGTGCCCGATGGCGTCGGTGGCGGTGAGGATGGATTCGGGGTGGAACTGCACCGCCGCGATCGGCAGACGCTCGTGCTCAAAGGCCATGACAACGCCGTCCTCGCTATGTGCGGTGACCTTGAGATCGCCCGGTAGCGATGCCGCGATCGCATGCAAGGAATGGTAGCGCCCGGCCTGGAAGCCGCTCGGCAGGCCGTCGAACACCCGGCCGCCCAGCACCCAGATCTTGGACGCCTTGCCGTGCATCGGCGGGCTGATCCGGCCCAACCGGCCGCCGAAATACTCGGCCAGGCCCTGCAGCCCGAGGCAGACACCGAAGATCGGAAGCTTGTGGCCGAGGCAGGCGTCGATCGTGTCGCTGAGCGCAAAGTCCCTCGGCGCACCGGGCCCTGGCGAAAGCACGACGAGGTCATAGCCATCGCCCAGGCGCTCGCGCGCGGCCGTTGCCCTATAGGTCTCGACCGTCGCGCCGGTCTGGCGCAAATAGTCTGCGAGCGTGTGGACGAAGCTGTCCTCATGGTCGACCAGGAGCACCCGCCGGCCGTCGCCCGTGCGCTCGAGCGGTAGGCGGGTCGGCACACTCGTCGGCTGGGCCGGCGCCGGCGCGTCCTCGAGCGCGGCAAACAGCGCCGAGCCCTTTAGCAGGCATTCGGCGTGCTCCTCATCGGGGTCGCTATCGTAGAGAAGCGTCGCGCCGACCCGCACCTCGACCCGCCCCGCCGCCAGCCTGAGCGTTCGCAGCGTGAGGCCGGTATCCGCATCGCCGTTGAAGCCGAGCCAGCCGAAGGCGCCGCCATACCAGCGCCGCGGCGAATTTTCATGATCCTCGATGAACTGGATCGCCCAGCGCTTCGGCGCGCCGGTCACGGTCACCGCCCAAGCATGAGTCAGGAAAGCGTCGATCGCATCAAGCCCATCGCGCAGGCGGCCCTCAACGTGATCGCAGGTGTGGATCAGGCGCGAATAGAGCTCGATATGGCGCCGCCCGATAACCTTGACCGAACCCGGCTCGCACACCCGCGCCTTGTCGTTGCGATCGACGTCGGTGCACATGGTGAGCTCGGCCGCGTCCTTGGTTGAATTGAGCAGCGCGAGAATCTGATCGGCGTCGGAGAGCGCGTCGCGCCCCCGACGAATGGTGCCCGAGATCGGGCAGGTCTCGACCCGCGTGCCGCGCACCCGCACGAACATCTCGGGCGAAGCGGAAACGAGCGCCTCGCCCTCACCCAGATTGATCAGCGCCTGATAGGGCGCAGGGTTGCCCGCAGCGAGCCGGCGGTAGAGCGTCGTGGCGCTGTGCTTTTGCGGACGCACGAAGAGCTGGGAGCACACGGTCTCGAACAGATCGCCACGCGCAAACGCCTCGCGCGCCGCCTTCACGGTCTCCTGATAGGCGCCGGGCGGCGTGTCATCGGCGGGCGGGCCGGCATGACGGTCGCTCGCGACGCTCGCGCTCGGCGTCCGTTCGAGGCCGGCGCTCGACTTCCCGTCCCACGTGAAGTCATAGCGAAAGCGCGTTCCGGTCTCGCGCCGATGGTCGAGCACGACGATCTCGTCCGGCAGATAAAGCACGATATCGCGCTGCGCCTCGCCGCGATCCTGCTTGAGCCGAATCGGCTCGAACTGGAACGCGGCGTCATAGCCGAACGCGCCATAGAGCCCGAGCTGGCTGTCCTCGGTGCTGGCAAAGAGCCCGATCACCGCGCGCACCAGGGAGAACGCCGAAGGCCGGCGGGTGCGCTCCTCCTCCCGACACGGCGCCTCGTCGCGCGCGATCGAACCGGCGAGTTGAGTGGCCGATGTTTCGCTCTGCGCGATGCCGTCGAGATTGCGGATCGCGTTGTGAATCGCGGGCAGAAGGATTTCGCCGCGCGCATTCAGGGCCTCGATTGCGAAGCGCTGGCCACGCACGGTGAGCGCCAGCGGCGGCGCAACAACGCCGATCTCCCATTTGTGGTAGCGGCCCGGATATTCGTAGCCCGAGGCGAGGTAGAGCCCGCGCTCCGATTCCAGCCGATCGACGATCGCCTGGGTATCCAGCCGCTCGGCCGGCGTGAACGTGCGCTGCACGAGGAGGCCGCCCTGGGTGCGGTAGCTGTGCTGCTGGCTCTCGGTCATCGAAGGACGCCCTCTTTCCGTTCGAGGGTCGCGACATCCGAAGGGCAGCGAAGCAACGAAAAAGGGCCGCCCACGCGATGTGGCGACCCCGTCCTGACGATCAAATGCAAACGTCGTCGGCGGCCGCCTATTGGCGCCACCACCACCATGCCCAAACGACGCTTGCCCGCCGGTTCATGGCCTCACTAGGCCATGTGAGCCCGCGCGCTGTCAATGCCCTGAGGCCCCCTCGGCCGTGCTTGCCCTGGCCGAGCCCACTCCACAAAATGCATGAGTTGCGAGAGAACTCGTCGGGGGATGACCATGAGTGACCGTTTCATGTTGACCGGCAAACGTGCTTTAGTTACGGGTGCCGCGCGTGGCATCGGCTACGCCATCTCGGCCGCCTATGCCGGGGCTGGCGCCGACGTGATCATGCTGGACGTCGCACCCGCCATTCGCGACGCGGCGGCGAAACTGAAGGCGGCTTCGGCGGGGAATGTCCGGGCGGTTCATGCCGACGTGACCGACGCGCGCGGCCTCGCGGCCGCCCTTTCCGGCGTCAACCAGCTCGACGTGCTGGTCAACAACGCCGGCATCGCCTATGAGACGCCGGTGGACGACGTCCGAGACGACGCGGTGGAAATGTTTCGCCGCATCATCGACGTCAACGTCCTCGGCGTCTACGTGATGACCCGGGTGGCGCTGCCATTGATGGGCAGGGGCGGGCGGATCATCAACACCTCGTCCGCCTGGGGCAAGGGTGCGGGTCCGATGTTCTCGGCCTATGTCGCCTCCAAGCACGCTGTCATTGGGCTTACTCGCTCCTGGGCCATGGAGTTGGGGCCGCGCGGCATCGCGGTCAATGCAGTCTGCCCCGGCACGACGGCCACAGAGATGAACTACGAACACCTGCCTCGGCCCGCGCAGGAGAAGCTCTTCAGCCAGATGGTGATCGACCAGGGCTTCATTCCGCCCGACGATCTGGCGCAAACCTTCCTCTTTCTCGCATCACCCGCGGCGTCGCCAATCACCGGCCAGGCGCTGAGCGCCGATCGCGGCCAGGTGATGATGTAGGGTTGCCAATAAAATCCACTCAATCGGAGTGCGGTCATGAAAACCATCACACCTAGCCCAGCCGAATTGGAACGGCGCATAGCGCGATACGGGGCGCTGGCGCCGATGAAGGCTCAACAGGATCCAACTGTTCCGCTTGAGGCTGCGGACGTTGTGTGGTCACGCAAGCTGATGCCGGTGATCGCGCTCGAATCCGAGTCGGTGACGCCGATCAATGACCAAAGCGCACCCATCATCGGCGCCGCCGGGATGACAATGACGCTCGCCGTGTGTCCTCCCGGTCAGGGCCCAACGCTTCATGCTCATCGCAAGACGTTCGAGACATTCACGGTCCTGCAGGGCGCCTTCGAGTTCGCCTTTGGCGACAAGGGTGAGCACAAGGTAGTGCTTGGGCGATTCGACACCATCTCGGTGCCGCCGGCGATTTGCCGGGCCTTTCGAAATGTGAGCGCTGAAGAGGGTATTCTGCAGGTGATCATCACAGGCGGTGTGCACGACATGAACGACATCGACATCGTGCCCGAAGCACATAGCCAGCTCGAGCGGCTCGCGCCGGTGTTCTTGGAAAAGCTCAAGGCGAGTGGTCTTACGTTCACCGCCGGCATGGACTAGGTCACAACCACAACAAGACCAGAGGGAGACGTCGAATGGAAAGCTGGCGCAACCGCAAGACCCTGATCCTCAGCCGCACCGACATGATGGGGCTCGTGACGCCAGGCGAGTATGTCGACTGCGTCGAGCGCGCGTTTCGCCGCCATGGCGAGAAACGCTACTACATGGAGCCCAAGGGCCACATTGTCCTGAAGAAGTACCCCGGCGAGTGGGAGGTCATGCCGTCCTATATCGAGGAGCCCGTGGGCGGCGTGCCCGAGGCCGCGGCGTGCAAATGGGTCTCGATCCGCGAGGAGAACCGCAAGCGCTTCGACCTGCCGACCGTGTTCTCGATCCTCGTCTACACCCACCCGGAGACCGGTTTTCCGCTCGCGATCTGCGACGGCTCCTACCACACCATGCTGCGCACCGGCGCGTCCGCCGCAGTCTCGGTCCGGCACATGGCACGCAAAGGCTCGAAGGTGCTGGCGCTGGTCGGTGCCGGCGATGTCGGCATCGGCTCGTTTCGCACCTGCCTCGCGGTGCAGGATTGGAGTGAGGTCAGGGTCTGGAGCCGCTCGCAGAAAACGCTCGATGAGTTCATCGAGAGCGAGCAGCCGCGCTATCCGAAGCAGAAGATCGTGGTCTCGACCAGGGCCGAGGAGGTCGTGGTGGGGTCCGACGTCGTCGTGTGTCAGACGATCGGCGCGGGCCCGGTGGTCAGGGATGCCTGGGTCAGGCCGGGCATGCACATTGCGGCGCTTGGTGCCGACCTCGCGGGCAAGCAGGAGATCGAGAGCGCCATCTCGAAGCGCGCGCGCATCTTCGTCGATGACATCCGCCAGTGCGTGCCGGACGGCGAGATCAACGTGCCGTTGAAGGAGGGCGTCATCAAGGAGAGCGACGTCGCGGGCGAGATCGGCGAGGTGATCTGCGGCAAGAAGAAGGGCCGCACTTCGGATCAAGACATCACGCTGTTCGATTCAACCGGTATCGCGATCCAGGATTCGGCGACCGTGCCGCTGGAATATGAGCGCGCGCTCGCCGCCGGCGTCGGCGTCGAGAAAAAGATGATCTCGACGTAGCGTAGAATCCTCTTCCCCGCGGGCGGGGAAGAGGCGGAAACGCATGCGTTTCCGGGGAGAAGGGGTGAGATCAAGGCGGGCAATGCCCGCCTAGTCCTCGTCATTGCCGGGCTTGACCCGGCAATCCAGTCGCTATCGCATTAGGTCCTTTACTGGGAAGCTGGATGCCCGGGTCTTCGCCCGGGCATGACGATCTCATTGGATAGAGCCGCGGTGCGTCCTACCCGACGGCTCACCCCTTCCCTCTGGTCTGGGTCTTGTTAGGCTCGGCGTTTTTCTCGATGAAGTCGATGATCGCGCCGGCGATGTCGGCGCCGGTCGCGCCTTCGATGCCTTCGAGGCCGGGTGTCGAGTTGATCTCCATCACGACCGGCCCGTGATTGGAGCGCAGCATGTCGACGCCACAGACGTTGAGGCCCATGGCCTTGGCCGCGCGCACGGCGGTTGAGCGCTCCTCGGGCGTGATCTTGACCTTGGTCGCGCTGCCGCCGCGATGCAGGTTCGAGCGGAACTCGCCCTCTTTGCTCTGCCTGCGCATGGCGGCGACCACCTTGCCACCCACCACGAAGCAGCGGATGTCGGCGCCTCTGGACTCTTCGATGAACTCCTGAACCAGGAAGTGCGCGTTCAGGCGGCGGAAGGATTCAATGATGCTGACGGCGGCGCGCTGCGAGTCCGCGAGCACGACGCCTTCGCCATGGGTGCCCTCGAGCAGTTTGATGACGAGCGGTGCGCCGCCGACGAGCTCGATCAGGTCCTCGGTCTCGGTGGTGGCGTGCGCGAAGCCGGTCACGGGCAGGCCGATGCCCTTGCGCGCCAACAACTGCAGCGAACGCAGCTTGTCGCGCGAGCGACCGATCGCGACGGATTCATTTACGCTGTAGACACCCATCATCTCGAACTGGCGGAGCACCGCGAGGCCGTAAAACGTCACCGACGCGCCGATGCGCGGGATCACCGCGTTAAAGCCGTCGAGCACCTTGCCCTCATAGCGCACCTCCGGGCGGTGAGAGGTGATGTTCATGTAGCAGCGCAGCGTGTTGACGATGCGGATCTCGTGCCCGCGCTTCTGTCCCGCTTCGACCAGGCGTCGATGCGAGTAGAGCCTTGGGTTGCGGGCCAGGATCAGGATTCTCATGGTGGCGGTCTCGGTTCAGGATGACGTGACGGGACTAAGCCCGCGATAGAGCCGGAGCGGCTTGGCGCGGCCAGTGGCAAAGGACAACGCGGGATCAACCAGCATGCGCCTGCGCATCGCGGTGCGGCCGAGCAAGAGGCGAAAGCGCATCGAATCACGATCGGTCAAGGTGAGCTCGATCGGGAAGCTGCGACCGGCGACAGCGACCTCGGTCCGAATGACATAACGGAACTCGGTATGTCCGCCGGAATCGCTGACCCAGCGCTGGTCGAGCACGTCGGCCTCGCAGACCACGACGATGTCGTCGCGCTTCTGCACCGGGTGGATGCCGAAGCGAATGCGCCGCGTCGCGCCGACCATGAACGGCTCGATATAGAAGGCATGGAGCGCGGAGGTGCGCGCGCCGGTATCGACCTTGGCCTTGATCGCCGGCAGGCCGAGCGTGGGCAGCGACACCCATTCACGCCAGCCCACGATGAGCTTCCGCGTCGCGCTCTTGGTTTTCATGTTCGGATGGCCGCGGCCGGAGGCGCCGGTATCTCCCTGCCCGTCGATTCTGCCTATTCGCGGCCCGAACGCAATGGGCGAACCGATCGCAGGCCCAGTGTCGTGCGTTCGCTCAGTCATTGAAAGAGATAGATTGCTAATTGTATCCTATTTGTTCATTAAATATTCTTTAATTGTTTCGTAGCTGCGTTCGCCGGCTTGGGAAGTGCCAAACCCTATGGCGGAGTTGCGCGCGCTTCACTAATTTGGCGGCCATGGCCACTGCAAAGCGCGCGCTCACCAGCGCCTTCACCGATCTTGCCGCTCTGTTCGGCGAACGGTTCTCAACCGCAGAATCCGTGCGTTCCCATCACGCGCGGGGTGAAACCTTCTACCCGCCGCATCCGCCAGACGCGGTGGTGTTCGCCCAAAGCGTCGATGAGGTGGCGCATGCGGTCACGATCTGCGCGCGCGAGCGCATTCCGATCGTGCCCTATGGCGTTGGCAGCTCGCTCGAGGGCCAGGTCAACGCGCTCTATGGCGGAGTCACGATCGATCTCAGCCAGATGAACCGGGTGGTCCGGGTCAGTGCCGATGATCTCGACTGCACGGTCGAGGCGGGCGTCACACGCAAGCAGCTCAACAGTCATTTGCGCGACCTCGGCCTCTTTTTCCCGATCGATCCGGGGGCCGATGCGAGCCTGGGCGGCATGGCCGCCACGCGCGCTTCCGGCACGAACGCGGTGCGCTATGGCACGCTGCGCGAGAACGTGCTCGGGCTGACCGTGGTGACGGCCGAAGGCAAGGTCATTCACACCGGTGGCCGGGCGCGCAAATCCGCCGCCGGCTATGACCTGACGCGTCTCTTCGTCGGCTCCGAAGGCACGCTCGGCGTGCTTTGCGAGGTCACGCTCAGGCTTTATGGCCTGCCCGAGGCGATCGCGGCTGCCACCTGCGCCTTCCCGTCGCTTGAAGCGGCGGTGCGCACGGTGATCCTGATCATCCAGGCCGGCATCCCGATCGCCCGCATGGAGCTTCTGGACGAGGTGCAGGTCGACGCCTGCAATCGCTTCTCCAAGCTCTCCATGCCGCTGACGCCGGCGGTATTCTTCGAATTTCACGGCACCAAGCGCGGGGTCGACGAGCAGATCGAGCAGGTCGGCGAGATCGCCAAGGAATATGGTGCCTCAGATTTCCGTTGGGCCCACAAGCCCGAGGAGCGGAGCGCGCTCTGGCAGGCGAGGCACGACGCCTATTATGCCGGTATGGCGCTCCGGCCCGGCAAGCGCGGCTGGGCGACCGATGTGTGTGTGCCGATCTCGGCGCTGGCCGACAACCTGCTCGCCACCAAGGCCGACATCGAGGCGAACGGCCTGCTCGCGCCGATCGTGGGCCATGTGGGCGACGGCAACTTTCACGTGTCTTTCATCATCGATCCCGATGATCCGGCGGAATACGGTCCCGCCAAGGCGGTCAATCAGCGCATGATCCGCCGGGCGCTGGCCTCTGGCGGCACCTGCACCGGCGAGCACGGTATCGGCTTTGCGAAGCTCGGCTATCTCAAGGAAGAGCATGGCGAGGCGGTCGAGCTGATGCGTGCCATCAAGCAGGCGCTCGACCCGCACCATCTGATGAACCCGGGCAAGGTCATCCCCCCCGCCTGATACCGGCGCCTCGGCCTAAGCCCCTCACTTTACCCGATCTTAAGCCGAACCGCGGCCTAATAGCCGATGGGCGGGAAGGCACCGCCATCGCTGGTGCCGTCCCGATTCGAACTCGTCGAGGGGAGGCCCGGCACCATGGTCGCGAAGTCCACCGAACGGGCGGTGACGCTAGATTCATCGGGCTCGAACCAACCGCCGATGAATTTCACGGCGGACGAGCTGTTCGCGCTCGCGCGCAACAAATCGGCCGAGGGTCGTCGCCAGCTCTTCTCGACAGTGTGCGATCTGTTCCTCGGCGAAAGCCTCGTGCTCAGCGATCGCGAGCGCGCGCTCATGGGCGAGATCCTGCGCCAGCTCGTGCGCGACGTCGAAATGGCTGTGCGCAAGTCGGTGGCCGACAAGCTTTCCAAGCGCAGCGATGCGCCGCACGCGCTCGTCATCGAGCTCGCCAACGATCAGATCGAGGTGGCGAACCCGATTCTGAAGGAATCCGAGGTGCTGAAGGACGTCGACCTGATCGAGGTCATCCGTCATCGCACCATGGAACATCAGCTTGCGGTCGCGATGCGCAAGACGGTCTCCGCCAATGTCTCGAGCGCGCTGGTCGACACCGGCAATCAGGACGTGATCGCGACCCTGCTCAACAACCATGGCGCCACCATCACCCGCGAGGTGATGGACTATCTGGTCAACGAATCGAAGCGCGTTGACGCCTACCAGAATCCGCTGGTGCGCCGTCCCGATTTGCCGCCCGATCTCGCGCAGCGCATGTACTGGTGGGTCTCGGCCGCGCTCCGAAAGCACATCGCGCAGACCTTCTCGGTCAACATGGACCCGGTCGATGACGCGATCGAAGAGAGCACCAACTCGCTCATCAAGCAGGAAACCGACGCACGCGCCAAGCCCGGCAAGACCGAAGACCTGATCGAGCGGCTCGGCGAGCTCGGCGAGCTCAACACCGATTTCCTGATCAAGGCGCTGCGTCAGGGCGAGGTCTCGCTGTTCGAGACCGGCCTCGCGCGCATGAGCGGGCTCCGGCTCAATCTGCTGCGACGCATTCTCTATGAGCCGGGCGGAGAGGGTCTCGCCATGCTCTGCCGCGCCACCGGCGTCGAGCGTCAGACCTTCGCCACGATCTATGAGCTCACCCGCAAGGCGGCCGATCGCGGTGACGAGGCGAAGGCGCAAGTCGATCCGTTCGAGCTGTTCGACAAGACCAAGGCGCGTGATGCCGAGCGCGTGCTGAAGCGCTGGCGGCGCAGCTCGCAATATCTCGACGCTCTCAAGAGCGTCGGCTCCGACGCCTGACATTCGGATCAGGTGAGCGGTCATAGAGGTAGCTAGGTGACCTCGTTTCAGCCGTGTGAGATCCGCGCGACCAACCCCCTCGCCCAAATCGGGCGAGGCGCGGATTCGCTTGGCGGTCTTCTCGGGCCGCTCAACTTCGGACCGCCGGCTTTTCTGGCAGACCGTAATGGCGGTTTGCGGGCCAGCAACGAATCCTACGCCCGCCTCGCGTCCGGGTTCGGTCCGGCTCTGCCAAGCGCCGTCGGTGCCCCGATGCCGATCATGCCCGGTGTGCTGGAGCGCGTGATCGCGGGCGGGCCGAGCATCGAGCACGACCGTATCGTCGAGCATGATGGACGGGTGCGCTGCCTGCGCTTCGAGCTTTGGGCGGCGGCATCGTCGGGCCCCGAGCCGCTGGTGCTCAGCCTGGTGCATGAACACACGGAGAGCGCTGCGCTCTCGAAGCGCATGCGCGAGGCCGAGGCGCGCTTCGACGACATGGCGCGGCTTACCAGCGACTGGGTGTGGGAGCTCGACCGCGAATTTTGCTTCTCCTATGTCTCCGCGCGTGTGACGGAGATCATCGGCATCCCGGCACGCTTCATGGTGGGGCAGTCCTTTACCGCGTGTGGCCGGCTCGAGGGCTTTCCCGAAGCCAATTATGCGGGGCATCCCAATCGCGCGGCGATGGCGCCCTTTGCCGGGGTCACCTACGAGATGACGGCGGCTGACGGCCAGCGCCGACTGTTCCGCTTGAGCGGCGTACCGGTCTTCGATGCCGAGTCCGGTGACTTCACCGGTTTTCGCGGCACCGCGAATGACATCACCGCGCAGGCCGCCGCCGAGGCTCGCGTGTTTGCCGCGCAAACGCGCCTCGTGCACGCGATCGAGACCATTCCTCAAGGCTTCGCGCTCTTCGATACCGAGGGCCGGCTGCTGCTGTGCAACTCCGCCTATGATGAGCTCCTGTCCGGGCTCAATGACGAGCCGATCGCCCACGGCCTGACGCACCAGCAGATCTTGCAGCGGGCGGCCGCGGCTGGTCAGTTCGCGGGGCCGCCGGAGGCCGTCGATGCCCTGATTGCAAGCCTCACCGAACAGCATCGCGATACATGCGAAGGCTTCGAATTCAAGCTCGGCAATGGCCGCTGGGTGATGCTGACGGTGGAGCGCACTGATGATGGCGGCACCGTCGAGGTGTGGAACGACATCACCGAGATTCGCCGGCGCGAGCTTGCGATCAAGGCGGCGGAGGAAGAAGCCCGCGTCGCCCTCGATGCGGCCGAGGCGGGAAATCACGCCAAGGCGGAATTTCTCGCCGCCATGAGCCACGAGTTGCGCACGCCCCTGAACGCGATCATCGGTTTTTCCGAGATCATCAAGAACGAGATGTATGGCCCGGTTGGCCACGCCTCCTATCGCGACTACGCGACCGATATCCATGCCAGCGGCACGCATCTGCTAAGCCTGATCTCCGACATTCTCGAATTCGCCAAGATCGAGGCCGGCAAGCTCAAGCTCGCCGAGCGTGTGGTCAATCTGCGCACGACGTTCGAGGCGTGCATGCGCATCGTCGCGCCGCGGGCCGAGCAGAATCAGATATCGGTCGTGCTCGATCTGCAGAAGGACCTGCCGCGCCTGAAGGCGGACGAAACGCGGCTGAAGCAGATCGTGGTCAATCTGCTCAGCAATGCCGTGAAATTCACGCCGCCGGGCGGCACGGTCACGCTTTCCGTGGCCGGGAATACGGCCGAGGGCTGCCGAATCGCGGTGCGCGACACCGGCATCGGCATCGCGCCCGAGGATATTCCGCGCGCTCTCTCGGCCTTCGGTCAGATCGAGAGCCAGCTGTCTCGGCGCTTCGAGGGTACGGGCCTTGGTCTGACCTTGGCCAAATCGCTCGCCGAGATGCATGGCGGAGCGCTGATCATCGAGAGCGAGGTCAATGTCGGCACGGTCGTGACGATCACCATGCCCGGCGCCCGCATCGTAGAGCGCTAAGTCGGCGTCGTCTCGCTGCCCTCGATCGCGATCACGCCAAATTTCGCGAGCCAGAGCAGGGTTCGAATCAACACGGCCTCATCCTGCCTGCCGGCGGCGACCAGCTCACCCAGATCGATCGTTTCGGTACGCTGCAGCGCGCCATAGAGATCGGCGCGCTCAATCGGCGTGAGGAACAGATGAGGGGCGTAGTTCGCGACGCCAAGGTTGAGGCGTCGCTCCGCTTCGGCCGCGCTGGGGGCGAGCCAGCGCACCCCATACCACGGCGACAAGGTGGCGCTCGGGAAGCTTTCGAAGAGCTCGAAGGGGTCGGGCCTGAGGGGCTGTGCTTTCGCCGTCATGGCGTCAGCCGACGCCGCTCGACGGCGCTCGCCTAGTGGATCGAATCTAACACTTGATGCCCTCGTCTGACGGCGGCGATGATTTTGTTCGGGTCTGCGGTCCAGGTGAAGGGCCTAGGGTTGTGGTTGGTCTCGGCGAGGAAGCGGTTGATGGCGGCC
>Ga0194132_10009693_pt1 | contig 13133 bp, 13 predicted proteins | sample TA2KigOf80mmetaG_FD_148612 | JGI IMG/M metagenome (GOLD analysis project Ga0194132, IMG submission 148612) | Freshwater microbial communities from Lake Tanganyika, Tanzania - TA2015054 Kigoma Offshore 80m | ecosystem: Environmental > Aquatic > Freshwater > Lake | place: Tanzania: Lake... | reverse complement strand
TGCTCGCCTTCCAACAGGCGGGCAACAAAGCGCAAACGCTCGTCCATGATCGTATTCCCCGTCCACGGCATAACCACCTCCCTCCTGCCAAATCAGGCGAGAAGTGTTACCCATGTCTCCGGTACGAACTGTCACCCATGTCTCAGGTCGGACACAGCCCAGTTCGGTCCAGGCGGTTTCTTATTCGGAGCATTATTCCGGGGATAACAGCGGTTGCGGTTCCGGCAGCGCAAGCACGACACGGTCGTGGCCTTGACGGGCCGGGGCGGTTCTGCCCCGCTTGTCGTCCCACGGTCAAGGGAGTACGCCGATGATTCTTCCGCCGCCGCAGGCTCGCCACGGCATCACGCCGAACTGGGCGCATGACGACCGGGCCCGCCAGGCCTTCCAACGGACGCTGCGCGAGGGCGTGATCCGCACATTGTCGGGCGGCAGCCGCGTCGTGTTCGAGCAGCGCGTCCGGCCCCGCTTCCAGCGCGAGCACCGGCGTGACTTTACCGACCGCATCCTCTATCTCTTCCGCGAAGAGGCCGAAGACCTCGGCCGCAACGACACGCCCGCCGCCTATGAAGCCGCCGTCAAGATCAGCGCCGATGGTTGACAACCGTCGGCTCGGCGCTTGGCCGTTGTCGCGGCGGCGCCTGGTGGCCGGCGGACTGACGGCGATGGCCGCGGCGCCGACGCGGGCGCAGGCGGAGAAGATTCTTCGCGTCGCCGTCGGCGGGTTTCCGTCCGAGCGCGGCAACGCCTTCGCCAACATCCAGACACCTTCGATCATCGTCCTCAGTGCGCTGTTCGACGGCCTCACGCGCCTTGCGCCCGACGGCACCGTGTTGCCGTGGCTGGCGACGTCGTGGACCCAGCGCGACACGCTGACTTGGCGCTTTTCGCTGCGCCCGGACGTCAGGTTCTCGAACGGCCGGCCGTGCGATGCGGCTGCGGTCGTCGGCACCGTCGCCTATCTGACCGGGCCCGGGCCCGCGACCGAGGGCGTGCGACGCGACAGCGGCTTCCTGAACGGCGCGGTCGTGATCGACCCGCTGACGGTCGAGATCAAGACCGCGATTCCGGTGCCGATGTTCGCCCGCTACGCCGCGGTGTTGCCGATCGTCGACCCCGAGGCGTGGCGCGCGATGGGGCCCGAGCAGTTCGCGCTGACGCCGGTCGGCACCGGCCCGTTCGTCGCCGAGAGCTGGAGTCCGGCGCGCATCGTGCTGCGCGCCAATTCTACCGCGTGGCGCCGGCCGGCGATCGACGGCGTCGAGTTCCTCCATCTGCCCGATACACCGCCACGCATCGCCGGGCTGCAGTCGGGCCGGATCGACGTCGCTTACCAGTTGGCGCCCGAAGACTTCGCGACCATCGCCGACGCCGGCGGTCGCATCATCACGTTGCGCGACGGCACGGCGACCAACGTCATCTTTCTGTTCGGTGGCGGCCGCGCGACGCCGCTGGCTGACGTGCGCGTGCGGCGCGCGCTCAACCTGGCGGTCGACCGCGCGCGCATCGTCGACCAACTGCTCGGCGGGCAGACCACGCTGTCGTCGCAGCCGACGGTCGCTGCCGCGTTCGGGTTCGATCCGACGATCGAGCCCTTTCCGTTCGACCCCGACGGTGCCCGTGCGCTGCTGCGCGAGGCCGGTTACGCCGACGGCTTCGCCATGACCCTCGAGACCTCGAGCTTCGGAACCAATGGCTCAGCCGTGGTTCAGCAAATCGCCGACGACTGGTCGCGCGTCGGGGTCAAGGCCGAGATCCGCACGAAGCCCGTGATCGCCTACCTCGGCGATTTCGTGCAAGGCCGGTTTAAAGCCGACGCCTTGACGCTGCAGTGGGGCGCGTACCCGACGCTCGATGCGATCCAGATGACCAATATCAGTTCCTGCCGGAAGCCGTACCCCTGGTACTGCGATCCCGCGATCCAGCCGACAGTCGATGCCGCCTGGGTCGAGACCGACCCGGCCAAGGCCCTGGCGCTCCGCCGGCAGGTGATGCGGCATTATCGCGATCAGGCGCCGGGGTTGTTTCTGTACGAATCGGTCGCGTTCATCGGCGTCAGTGCCCGCACCCACGGATTCAACAGCGCCTTCGGGCTGGTCAATTTCGACGAAGTCACCCTGACCTGATTGACGGGGCCGGCCCGCGGCACGCTTGATCGGTGTCGAGGTCAGCCGCCGTTTCATTGGCAGCTGGGATCGATGCCAACAAACATTACCGTTGACGCCATTGCCGGTTGCGTCGCCATAATTGGCCTGGCGCAAACGAATTTTGCGCGACGTTGAATTTGGGGAGGACGTGATGTCCGCCAATCATGTTCATTTGGCGCTAACCGCAGCCTTCTTGATCACCGCCACCTCAGCGCAAGGACAACAAACCGCCGATTTCATCCGCGGCGTCGTCACCGGTGCTGCCGGACCCGAAGCTGGCGTCTGGGTGATCGCGGAGACCGCCGATCTCGCGACACCGTTCGCCAAGGTCGTCGTGACCGACGACCAGGGCCGCTACGTTCTGCCAGAGCTGCCGAAAGCCACGTACAAAGTCTGGGTGCGGGGCTATGGCTTGGCGGACAGCGCGCCGGTCGATGGTGCGCCCGGCCATGTCGTCGACTTCAAAGTGATGAATGCTCCGGATGCGCAGGCTGCGGCCGCTATTTATCCCGCCAACTACTGGTCGTCGCTGATGCGCGTTCCGGGCAAGAGCGAATTTCCGGGCACGGGCCCCAAGGGCAACGACATCAGCCCCACGTTGAAGACCCAAGAGCATTGGTTGCTCAATCTCAAGTCGCGTTGCGCGTCCTGCCATCAGCTTGGGAACCGCGTGACGCGCGAAGTCTTGCTGGACGACGCCACGGAAGCCTGGACGCAAATGATCAACAAGGAGCGCGACCGGGGCGACGTGACGCTCAGCAACAGCGGCAGGGAATACAAGAATACCATGAACAACGGCATGACCTCGTTTGGCCGCGACCGCGCCCTTCAGATGTTTGCCGATTGGTCAGTGGACATTCGAAACGGCGCCGTGCCTTCGGCGCCGCCCCGGCCTCAAGGCTTGGAACGAAACGTTGCCCTGACGATGTGGGATTGGGGCGCGGAACGCGCCATTCACGACGAGGCGACGACCGACCAGCGCAACCCGACCGTCAATGCCAATGGCCCGGTTTACGGCGCGATCGGGCTCTACAACCAGGGGCCATCCTTCGGCGCCATTTCCGTTCTTGATCCCGTCTCGCATGAAGCGAAATTGATACCGGCGGAGCGAATGGATCCGAAGTCTCAATTCGCGCCACCGTCCGGGATCGAGTGGTCGCTGCACACGCCGATCTTGGATCAAAAGGGCCGGGTATGGATTACGACCGTGACCAGCGAATCAACGCCGAGCCCGATCGATTGCTACGATCCGCGCAACAAGTACGCGAAATACTTTCCAATCGAATCTCTCCGCGTCCCGTCGGCGACTTCATCGCGGTATGTGGCCGTATACGATCCGAAGACGGGCGAGCAGAAATCGATTCCTGTCTGTTTCTACAGCCATCATCTCAGGTTCGCTCACGACGCCGATAACACGCTCATCCTCAGCAGTATTCAAACCCGTGAGACTATCGGTTGGCTGAATACGCGCGTCTACGACGAAACCGCCGATCCCGTGAAGGCCATGGGCTGGTGCCCGCTGGTTTTGGATACCAACGGTGATGGCAAGATCGATCCAGACCGCACCAAGTGGCAGCGGCTGACGGCAGAAATGAAGGGCGCTACCGAAGGGCGAGATGATCCGGCGGAAGACGCGTCGCGAAAAAAGAGCGAGCCGTCAGCAGGGGGCGACACGCAATATACGTTTGGAAGCTACGCTATCGCCGTGTCGGAAGTGGATGGCAGCATTTGGTTCGGTGCGCCCGGTTCGCCGCATCCGGGGGGAATCGGTCGCCTAAGTTTGGGCAGCAGCCCGCCAGAAACCTGCATGACTGAATACTATCAACCGCCGAAGAATCCGGACGGCACCTCCATGGCCTTTTTCGACCAAGGCATGGACTTGGATTCGAAAGGCATCGCATGGGCGGCTTTCTCAAGCGGCCATCTCGGCAAGTTCGATCGCAGCAAATGCAAGGTGCTGAACGGCCCAACGGCCACCGGCCAGCAGTGCCCCGAGGGATGGACGATCTACGAGACGCCCGGCCCGAAGATTTCCGAGACCGATGTCAGCGCAGATTTCCACTATCTGATTTTTGTCGACATTCACAATATCCTCGGCCTGGGAGAAGACGTTCCCATCGTCACCGGCACGAACTCGGATTCGCTGCTCGCGTTCCTACCGGACCAGGAAAAGTGGGTGGTGATGCGCCGGCCTTATCCGCTTGGCTTTTATGCTCGTGGCCTCGACGGGCGCATCGACGATCCTAACACCGGGTGGAAAGGGCGCGCCGTCTGGAGCGCGGACCAAACGATCCCCATATTCCATCTGGAGAGCGGCGAGGGGTCTTCCGGCAAGGCCATCAAGTTTCAGATGCGCCCAGATCCACTCGCCCATTGACCTGACGTTGCGGCACGCACAACGGATTCATTGAAACTCACGTGAGCATCAACGGCCTTTTTTTCGCTAATCCTGCTGGCGACATTGTCGCGCGACACGAGTGTCCGCGCCGATGGCGATGACTTCTTTGCAGTACAGGAAATTCCCGGGAATCCGCAGTATGTCGTGTTCGGCAGCGTCAGGGACGACCGCGGCAATTACGTTTCGACCGCGCTGGTGACGATAGAGGTCGCAGAGCCCGTGCTCACTTATGAGACGACGACGAACATCCTCGGAAGATTCCGCTCCGTGGATATCGGGCGTGCGATCACCGACCTCGGTTATGACCTCGACCCGGCCCAAATCAATGTCTCGGTCACTGCGCCCGGTTACGCTTTGGTGCGGCGATTCAATCGCTACTCCCCGCGCCGAAATTACGGGGCCGTGGAAATCGACTTTCTCATGACGAAAGAAAAATGATCGACCAGTCGGGCGCGTTTCAGAAATTTTACCCTGCCCCGAGCTCGACCGACCGCTTCAATCGCAGTGAGTGGCTGATTGCGTTCTTGATCGACGGCACCGCAATCGAGTGCACCTCGCCGCCGGTCAGTCCTGCCGCCATCGTGCGGTTCTGTGTCAAGGTGGTGACCGTCGCGCGGCACCAAATGCCGCTAGAGTTCCAATGAAATTAGATATCAATGTTGTTTGATGGCCGTGGCGGCTGGGCAACACCGATAGGACACGAGGCGATGGGCACGCGGCGCGGGTATATCAAAGGTCGTTGGGGTCAAATTCATTACCGCCGAGCGACTCCCGCCGTTGCGCTTCGCCGGCCGGTGATCTGTATTCATCTCAGTCCGCTGTCGGGCTTGGTCTACGAACGGTTTCTCCCAGCCATCGGATCGGACCGAATCGCCTTAGCGCCCGATACCCCAGGCTATGGCCTGTCCGATCCACCCGCCGCGGCACCGACAATCGAAGACTATGCTCAGGCCATGGGTGATCTGGTTGAGGCGGTTGCTTGGGATCAGTTCGATGTGATCGGCTACGGCACAGGCTCCAAGATCGCCTTCCAGCTGGCGTTGAACCACGCGGCCAGAATCCGTCACGTCGTCCTTATCTCGGCTCCCGACTACACCGACGACGAAGTTGCGCATATGCGCGCCACGCTTGGTGCGGAAATCGAGCCCGTGGCCGACGGTGCGCATCTCGCGAAGTTGTGGAACCAAGTCACGGGGTTCCCCGATGCCGAACTTCGAGCGCGCTATTTCCCGGATCACATCGCAGCCGGCCCGCGCAAACCGTGGGGTCCGCGTGCGGCGTTCGCGTTCCGGTACCGCGATCGATTGCCTGAATTGACCCAGCCGCTCTTAGTGCTCAATATCAATAATGAGATCACAGAACCCACCCGGCGGCTCGCGCCACTCATCAAGAACGGCCGATATGTCGAGCGCCTCGACTGGCGCCACGGCTTTCTCGATCGTGCGCCCGATGAGTTTGCAGATTTAGTTCGGTCATTCGTCGACGGCAACTGAGGGCATCACATGCGCAAACCCATCACCATCTTTGGAACGATCACGTCGCCCTACGTCAATCGTGTCGTGCTGGCATGCCGGGCCAAGCGCCTGCCATACCGTCTCACGATGCCGGCCGGTGGCGCCAAATCGCCCGAGCTGCTCGCCATCAACCCGCTTGGCAAAATTCCAACGATCAAGGACGGGCACCAAGTGCTGTTCGAGTCCGGCGTCATTCTTGAATACTTCGAAGACAAGTATCCGGCGCCGCGACTGATCCCATCGTCAACGGCGGGCGCCGCGCGTGTACGTCTGATTGCCGCCGTCGCCGAGAACTATGTGGTGACCATGCTGGTCCGTCTATTTGTCCAGGCGTCGCGCGCCGCGCCTGATCTCGCGATTGTCGAAGATACGCGCAAGAAACTCGATCACGGTCTCGATGTCTTGAACCAGCTCGCTTGCCCTGGGCCCGTCGCGTTCGGGCGCTCGTTCACGCTGGCCGACTGCTATCTGGTTTCGACGTTGGTCTTTCTTGAGCGCGTCGGCGTCATGATGGGCGGCGTTGATCTGATGGGGGCGCGGAAAACTTTGCGGCGATATTGGGCAGCGATCCGCAAGAACCCCCACGTCAAAGCGACGCTGGCGGACATCGCCGCCGCCGGTTAGTTTTTCCGTTTGGCGTAGGCGACTTTGCCGGCGACGATCAGGTCGTAGATGGCCCGTGCATCGCCGCCAATCTCGTCGAGCAAGGGCGGGTGGCTTGCCGCCGCGGTTTCCTGCCATTCGCGCAATTTCTCGGGCGCTAGCTCATGAACGGTAATGCCTTTGCGCGCCGCCGCTGCGATCAGGCGATCTTCGTCCGCCCGCATCAGTCGCCGCCATTCGGGTGCCGGCGGCAGTGCGCCGTCGATCCGCTGGCGCTGCGCGGCGGTCATGGAGTTCCACCAGTCGCGATTGGCGATGACGACTGTGATCGAAGGCACGTGCCGGGTCATGATCAAATGCGGTGCCTCGGCGTAGATGCCGTTAAGCAGGTAGACAAATGAGTTGGTTTCGCCGCCGTCGATGAGGCCGGTTTGCAACGACGGGATGACCTCGGTCGCCGCGACGTGAATGACATCCGCGTCGAGCGCCTTCAGAAACAGCATCGACCCTGAATCGATCCGGGCCCGCATACGAACTTTTTTGGCATCCGCCGGCGACAGAATGGGCCGCTTGCCGTAGACGATGTTCCAGCTCGCCGGGATATGCCGCAGTCCGACAAGTCCGTTCGCTTGCAGCATGGCATTAATTCGATCTTCCAGCCCATGCGCCAGAATGAAGTCGATCTCGTCGTAACTGGTCAGCAGAAACGCCGCGTTGAGCACGGCGAGCTCGGGGGCCGAGGTCGAGATCGCGGCGTAGCTGATGCCGCCCATCTGCATACGACCGCGGCGTACGGCGGCGAGATTCTGCTCGTCCGATCCGCCTTCGCCTCGAACCATCACTTTGACCGCGAACGGCGATCCGGGTTCCGACAGCGTCCGGCCGAAGGCGTGATAAAACTTGTCCGACGCCAGGTCCTGCATTGCCGCGGCGCCGATGGTCAGTGGGATGGTCTCGGCGCGTGCCGCGCCGCTCAGCGCGACAACAACCGCGAGAATCGGCGTCAGTTTATCGATGAGTCGCTTGTAGCGCGTCATGGAGAATCTTCGCCGTCTCTTCCGGCTTGGTGATCATGCAATAAGTGCTGCCGGCGCCAGGTACGACAGCGACTTTGGCGTCGGGTTTCAAGCGAAGAAAGTCGCTCGTGAGAACGTCGAAACTCGCGGCCTTCTTCGATTCCATGGCATTGAGCGCGCTGTCATTGCCGAGGAGGAGCACGGTTGGGCATTTGAGATTGCGGACATCGCCGGTGAGATCGATCGCCAACAAGGCGGCGAGCGTGCTCTTGAGTGTCGTTAGGTTGAGGTTGGCTTCGTACTTGGCGCCGGACCATTGTTCATATTCGATTTGCGCCGGCGTGTACTGCAAGGCTTTGGGGAGAACCGATCCCGCGAAAATGCGCGACAACGCCCGCGGGCCGAACATGCGGCAGATGCCCTCGACGGCGTCGAACAAGTCCTGCCAGTAACGATCGGCCTTGTACCAGGGGTAAGTCACGAGTGTTTTGACGCGCTCCGGGTACTTGGCGGCGAAGCGGGTACCGATCACGGAGCTGGTCGATGTCGCCCAGATGTTGGTCTTGGCGATGCCCGCGGCGTCGAGAGATGCCCGCATGTCCTCGACCCAATCCTCGAGGCAATAAGGACGAACCAATGTCCAGTCCGATCGCCCCGAACCACGATAGTTCCAGTCGATGGTGGCGTATCCAAGGCGGTGGAGGTGAGGGAGGCACAACTCGAATTGATCGTGCAGTAAAGCGAAGCCACCGATCAGCGTCAAAGGTTCGCCGGATCCGCGCACCTCGTACCACAGTCGATGTCCGTCGTTGGTCGTGTACGGCATGGTACTCCTTCAGATCAGTTTTATTTCGGTGAGCCGTTCACGCAGATACGCATCGGCGGTGATGGGTATTAGATACCGATTGGGCCGATCGGGCGAGATGCACGATGGCAGGGTCTCGATCAGGAAATCCGAGGCGAAGTGCTGGAAGAACGGCATCGAATAACGCGGGAAGGGCGCGCGTTCAGGCGTCGGATTGACGACGCGGTGCGTCGTCGAGGGAAGAACGTGGTTGGTCAGCCTCTGAAGCATGTCGCCGATGTTGACGACAATGCAGCCCGTGGGCGGATCGATCGGAAGCCACTGGTCGTCGCGGTCGAGGATTTGAAGCCCTGACTCCTCGACGCCGAGCAGCAAAGTGATGACATTGATATCTTCGTGCGCTCCGGCTCTGACTCCTTGGGCACTTGGCGACAACGCTGGATAATGCAGCAGTCGAAGGATGCTATTGCCGTCAGAGACGCACGCGTCGAAGTAGTTTGGTTTGAGGCCAAGATAGACCGCAATTGCGCGCAGCAACCGAAGTCCAAGCCCGTCAAGCGCGTCAAATAGAGTTGTCGTCGCGTTATCGAACGTTGGAATTTCGCTGACGCGGACATTGGGTGGCATGGCGGCGGCCAATCGGTGCCCCGCCGGCAAATTTCGACCCACATGCCAAAACTCCTTGAGATCGGGGCGGTCGGCGCCCTTGGCGGTTTCAATGCCGAACGGCGTATAGCCGCGCTGTCCGCCGCCGCCTGGGATCGCATATCGGCGCTTCGCCGCATCGGGTTGGGCAAAGAACCGCCGTGTCACGTCGAACGCGGCGTCAATTAAGGATTGGGGAATGCCGTGATCAACGACGACGGCAAACCCAAACCGCGCGAAACAGTCGCCCAGTCGTTGGGCGAAACCGGCGGGGTGTTCCTGACCGGAGTCGATCGAAATAGGCGCGATGGGGGATTGCGTCATGCCGGGCTGCTCGGCCATTTCAAAATGTGGGAGAAGAACGGGTCAACTCGCCGGTCATCCATTTCCGATCTCGAACCGGACTTCAACTCGAATTGTCTATCATATCACCGCACGATCAGGGGTTTCGAGACTGTTGTAGGCTCCAAGCTGCCCGCATAGGTTATGGGCTTGAGATCGCGGGAGGGCGCCATGGCAAAGTCAAAGTCGAACCTTGAAGTTGGACGTCGCAAATTCTTGTCGCGAGTCGCGGTCGCGGGGGCAGCCTCTGCCATACCGGCCGTGAGCCAGGCCACTACGCCCGTCGTGAAACCTGCGACTGCTCTGCCGCCTTCGGCGGCACAGATGACGGCTGAGTTCGGCGCGCCGTCGGATCAGCTCGCGGAAGCCACGCCCAAGGTCGTCGGCCAAGCCTGCCATGCGTCGGATTTTATGGTCGACGTGCTGAAGACACTCAATATTGACCATGTGTTCTCGAACCCCGGTTCCAGCTTCCTGGGATTGCACGAGTCGATCGTCAACTACGGCGGCAATACCAAGCCCGACTTCATCACTGCCATGCACGAAGAGTCGGCGGCGGCGATGGCGAACGGCTACTACAAGGCGGCTGGCAAGCCTGCGGCGACGCTGGCGCATTCGACCGTCGGACTGCAACACGCCGCGATGGGAATTTACAACGCGTGGTGCGACCGCGTGCCGATGATCAACATGCTCGGCAATACGCTCGACCTGACCAAACGCGCCGGCGGCAACGACTGGCGCCATTCGGCCCAAGACCCGGTCGGCATGGTGCGCGACTTCATCAAGTGGGACGATCAGCCGACAACCCTTCAGGGGTTCGCCGAGTCCATGGTGCACGGCTACAAGATCGCCATGACCCCGCCGATGGAGCCGATTGCCATCGTTGTCGACAGTGAGCTTCAGGAAGAAGTTCATGCCGACCGCAGCACGTTGGTCATCCCAAAGTACACGCCATCAGTCCCGCCGGCAGGCGAAGCCGGCGCGGTCAAGGAAACCGCGCGTCTGCTGGTTCAGGCCGAGCGTCCGGTGATCATCGTCGATCGTATGGCCCGGTCCGAGAACGGCATGAAGCTGATGATCGAACTGGCCGAGCTGCTGACTTGTCCGGTTCTCGATCTCAATAGCCGGCAGAACCTGCCCAATATGCATTTCTTGAATCAGAACGGTCAGCGCGGGCCATTGATCAGTAACGCCGATGTCGTGCTCGGGATCGAAGTCACCGATTTTTGGGGGCAGGTCAATCAGTTCGCGCGCGGCGAAACGCTTGGACGCCGCCGCGTCAAGGCCGATGCGAAGTTGATCACGATCGGGGTCGCGGATGTCTACATGAAGTCTAATTATCAGGATTTTCAGCGATACGCCCCGGTCGATATCTCGATCTCGGGCGACGGCGAGGCGACGCTTCCCGCTTTGATCGAGGCAGTCAAGTCGGCGCTGTCGAACGAACGGAAATCGGCCTTGGCGATGCGCGCCGACGGTTTTCGCAAAAAACATGCCGACGCGTACGAAGCCTCGCGGCAGGCTGCGGCGCTCGGCTGGGACTCGAGCCCGGTGTCGACCTCTCGGCTTTGCATGGATCTTTGGCAGGTTATCAAGGACGAGGACTGGGCCTTGGTTTCCGTCGGCGCGTCGGCCGCATTTTTCAGCAATTGGCCGCATCGGTTATGGAACATCGATCGACATTACCGGTTTCTCGGCTTTGGTGCCGGCGGCGGCGTCGGTTACGGGCTGCCCGCCGCGGTCGGCGCGGCCATGGCCAACAAGGCCTTGGGTCGATTCTCGGTCAATATCCAATGCGACGGCGACTTTATGTATGCGAACGGCGCACTGTGGACGGCGGCCCATCATCGTGTGCCGCTGCTGACCGTGATGCACAATAATCGCGCGTATGGTCAGGAGACCATGTTGATCCAGGGCGTCGCCAATCGGCGTGAGCGCGGTATCGAAAACTCGAAGATCGGAACCGAGATCGACAATCCGCCGATCAACTACGCCAAGTTGGCCGAGGGCATGGGGGTCTGGTCGGCCGGTCCAATTCTCGACCCCGCGGATCTCGCCCCCGCGCTGAAGCGGGCCGTCGCTGTCGTCAAGAAGGGCCTGCCGGCTCTCGTCGACGTCGTCACTCAAACGCGGTAACGGAGATATCCATGGCCCGATTACTTGTCATCGGCTTCGTTCTTGGCGCGACCGCAATTGCGTCGGCGGCCGAGCCATCGGTCAAACGGGGCCGCGATCTTTACATGAATGTCGGTTGTTACCTTTGTCACGGTACCGAAGGGCAGGGCAGCGGCGCCGGTCTTAAACTTACGCCCGACCCATTGCCGGCGGAGGCGATTGCAAATTTCATTCGGAATACCGATCCGACCACGCCGTCTTTTGCCGCCATGCCGAGCTACAGCGAAAAGGTGCTTTCGGATGCCGACGTCGCGGATATCGCGGCGTTCTTGGCCTCGATTCCTGCGCCAAAATCGCCCGACAGCATTCCAGCGCTCAAAGATTTGAAACCCGGCAAGTAATTGTGAATTTGACGCGCCGTTACGCCCGTCCTACGAGGAGCGCATGACGTATGCGACCAAGACTGCGCGGCTTCGCCCGGTCCGCGCCGGCGATGCCAAGATCACCGTTGCCTGGCGAAACGACCCCGCGGTACGGGATTTCGCGCTCGGATACCGCTACCCGGTCACCCTCGCGATGGAGCGGCGTTGGTACAAGAAGGCTCTTGCCGGCGACGGCAAGGATGCCCATTTCGCCATCGAAGATGTGCGCCGTGGCCGGCTCGTCGGCATCGTTAGCCTCATGGAAATTAATCTTTTTTCGCGCCATGCCTGCTTTGGCATCGTGATTGGCGAGAAGCGAAGCCAGGGTCGCGGTATCGGGCGAGACGCAACGCGCCTCGCCCTCAGATTTGCATTCGGCTCACTCAATCTCCATCGCGTGTACTTGTACGTACCCGCCTACAATGTTCGCGCCAGGAAGCTCTATCGGTCGCTTGGGTTCAAGCGTGAGGGTGTTCTCCGGGACCACATATTCATGGGCGGCCAGTACCACGACGCTGAGATCATGGGCCTCTTGGCGCGAGCATTTCCGGAGGCGCGCGACCAGCCAGGAATCTCGGTCTGACCTCCAGTAATTGTGTTGGTCGATGAAAATTTCCGCATTTGTATTGTGTGGTTCGGGCGGCGAAACTATTATTTAACAGGACCAAACTAGTCTCTATTCAAGCCAGGGACGGGAAAAATGTTCGATTTCGCTAATTTGAAGAAACACCTCAGTGACGATCAGCGGCGCGCGAAGCTGCTCGAGATCGAGTCCAAGCTGGTCGAGCACCCATTCCCAAGACAAATCGTAATTGAAACAACATCATATTGCAATTTGAAGTGCATTCACTGCTCGCATCGGGAAATGATCCGGCCGCAAGAGCATATGGCACGGCCCCTCTACAACAAGATCGTCGAAGAGATCGGCCGTGAGTACCCGATGTGCGAGATCTGGCCGACGTTCTATGGGGAGTCGTTCATTCTTGGCGATGAGCTGTGGGATCGGCTCGATTATGCCGACAAAGTGGGTTGCAAGAACCTCGTGTTGAATTCGAACGGCACATTGCTCGACCGCGACGACAACATCACCAAAATTCTCAAGTCACCACTCAAGCGATTCATCCTC
>Ga0194132_10009692_pt1 | contig 13133 bp, 10 predicted proteins | sample TA2KigOf80mmetaG_FD_148612 | JGI IMG/M metagenome (GOLD analysis project Ga0194132, IMG submission 148612) | Freshwater microbial communities from Lake Tanganyika, Tanzania - TA2015054 Kigoma Offshore 80m | ecosystem: Environmental > Aquatic > Freshwater > Lake | place: Tanzania: Lake... | reverse complement strand
ATCCAGGGAGTGACGGAACTCCTCCAAGGACTCCACGAAAAGGCTGATCAACCGGCTAAGGTTGGCGGTGTTGGCGAGGCATATGTCGCGCCACATTTCCGGCGATCCGGAGGCGATGCGAGTGGTGTCGCGAAAGCCGCCTGCGCAAAGCAATGCCTGTTCAGGGGGCTGCACTGGACTGAGGACATAGTGTGCCAGCTCTGCCGCCACCACATGGGGAAGGTGGCTTGCGCGACCTGCCAGTTCGTCATGCTTCTCAGGGCTGAGTCGCAGGGGGCGTCCTCCGACGGACCGCCAGAGGTTTTCGATGATTTCGCAATGGGCCGGCAAGGTTTGTCGGGTGGGTGTGACGACGCAAACTGCGTTTTGAAACAGATCGACCCGGGCCGCTGACATCCCAACCTGCTCGCTGCCAGCCATGGGGTGGCTTCCTACAAAGCTCGCCCCCGCGCGGGCAAACACAGGCTCGAGTTCCTGGGTGATGGAGGCTTTCACACTTCCCACGTCCGTGACGATCGCTCCGCGCTTGAGGTGAGGAGCCATCTGTTCTGCGAGCGGGAGCATCTGGGCGATAGGCGTGCAAATCACCACCAGATCGGCATCCGCCACGGCTTCCTCGAGGCTTTGGGTCGCGTGATGCGCCACTTTCAACTCAAGCGCCTCGGTGACGCTGGACGCGCGTCTCACATAGGCCGTGACTTTCCCGGCGACCCCGGCCTTTTGAAGAGCGAGGCCCAGAGATCCGCCGAGCAAGCCCATGCCCACAAGGGTGGCTTGGTTGAATTGCATGGCCGGCAGCATAGGGAAGGTCATCAGGTCCACAATCGGAAAGCATCCCTACTTGCTGATTCCACGCTCACTGCTGCGAACAAAGTCCACCAGCCGACGCATCTCGGGCAGCATCGGCAGCTCGGCATCAATGCGCGCCAAGGCGTTCGGAATGGTGAGCCCCTCGCGAAAAAGGATCTTGTAGGCAGCCTTCAAGGCTGCCTGAGCTTCCGCAGAGACCCCGTTGCGTTCCAAACCCACCTTGTTGATGGTGCGCGTCTCCGCTGGATTGCCGTCAGCCATCATGAAGGGCGGAACATCCTGCACCACCTTGGAGCATCCACCGATGATCGACATGGTACCGATCCGACAAAACTGGTGCACCGCAGCAAGGCCTCCGACCACCGCCCGGTCCTCGACGGTGACATGCCCTGCCAGCGTTGCCACATTCGACATGATCACGTGACTGCCGAGAGTGACATTATGAGCGAGGTGGCAGTATGCGAGGATGTGGTTGTATGATCCTACCCGTGTGACTTCCCCATCGCTGGTGGCGCTATGGATGGTCACGTACTCCCGGAAGGTGTTGTTGCTGCCAATTTCGGTCCGGGTGATTCCGCCCTTCCACTTAAGGTCCTGCGTCTTCAGTCCAATGCAGGCAAACGGGAAGATTTCGTTGTCCGCACCCAGCGTGGTGTGTCCGTCGAGAACGACATGGGAATGGAGCCGGGCTCTCGCCCCCAGCTGAACGTGTTCGCCGATGATGCAGTAGGGGCCGATCTCACATCCCTCTCCGATTCCGGCCTTGGGATGGATCACCGCCGTGGGGTGGATCCGGGTGGAGGAAGTCATCGGTCAACGAGCATGAAAGTCACATCGGCTTCGCTGACGGTCTCCCCGTCGACAGAACACACCCCTTTGGCTTTGCCAATCTTCCCCCGGTTCTTGGTGAGCTCGACCTCAATCATCAAGACGTCTCCTGGCCGCACAGGTTTGCGCCACTTCACAGACTCAGCCGACATGAAATAGGCGATCTTGCCGAAGTTTTCAGCCTGACGGAGCATGAGGATCCCGGCGACTTGAGCGATGGCCTCAAGCTGCAACACGCCGGGCATGATCGGGTGCCCGGGGAAGTGACCAAGGAAGTACGGTTCATTGATCGTGACGTTTTTTACAGCCGTGACGCGGTTGCCATCGATCTTGGTGACTTTATCCACCATCAGAAAAGGGTATCGATGAGGGAGCACCTGCATGACCTGCATGTTATCCAGCGTGGCGCCGTCCCGAATGATCTGGCTGTTTCCAGCCTCCTTGGTGGAAGGCGGGGATGCGGAAGATGAAGCAGGGCTTTTGTCTTTGTCGGCCGTCGTGGGGGGAGGAGGACTGAATGTCTGCATGGCTTCCAAGGGCCTTCTCATTTGTGAGTGGATCTGGCGGGCGAGTTCGCAATTCGAGCTGTGACTGGGTTTGACCGCGATCACATGACCGAGGATGGGGCGTCCCACGAGCGAAAGATCACCTATGATGTCGAGAATCTTGTGCCGCACAAACTCCTCGGGATAACGCATCGGTTCCGTGGTGAGGACAGCGTCCTCGCGGATGACGACCGCGTTCTCAAGCGACCCGCCTTTGATGAGCCCGTTCTTGATCAAGAACTCAATCTCCTCGTAGAAACAAAAAGTCCGGGCATGGGCGAGGTCCTTCAGCCAGGAGGCGGGTGTGAGGTCGATGCTGTAATGCTGGGTGAACCGACCCGCCTTGTCGGCGCTGGTGCAGGTGATTCGGAACCCGTCGTGCGGAAACACCGCCATCGTCGATTCCCCGTGGATGATCTCGATGGGAGCGCCTACACGGTAGGGCTCACGTCTTTCCTGTTGAGGCGACAAGCCGGCCCGTTGGATGAGCTTGGCGTATTCGCGGGCGCTGCCGTCGGCAATCGGCGGCTCGTTCGAATCCAGCTCGACAATGGCATTGTCCACCTCCGCACCCGCCAGGGCGGCGAGCACATGTTCGACCGTCTGGACCTTGATGTGTCCTTTCCCGAGGGTGGTGGAACGGGTGGTTTGGGTGACATTCTCCACCTTGGCCTCGACCTCGGGCTTGTCATCCAAGTCCATGCGGCGGAATCGGATGCCAGTATTGGGAGGCGCGGGTTGAAAAGTCATGGAGACCCGCCCTCCGCTGTGGAGGCCGATGCCGGAAAAGGAGACCGCTTGTTTCAGCGTTTGCTGGTGTGGCTGCGACACGCGCCGCATTAAATGCGAAGGCGCGCCCGAAGTCAAAGGCAGCGGGAGAGCGGAAGGGAAATCTTCTTCCGTCGCCGAAGACGGCCGTTTGGCTGAAATGGGTTCCCTGTCTCCCATTCCTGTTCTTCGTGCCTTGAAATGAACGGATCTCTCTGGTTTGCTACGCCGCGAATCGTATCCCGCTGCCACATCACGCCTATTTGAATAGGGCGATCTGAGGGCCGCGTCGAATGCGCATAGAAAAACAACACATGAAGCCATCTGACTCACCCATCGGGGCGGCTCCCTTCACTCGCCGCAGTTTTCTCAAATCGACCTCTGCCGCCGCCGGCGGTGCCGCCCTGCTCAGCACTCTTGCGCCCGAACGTTTTGCTCTGGGTGCCTCGCCTGGCGATACACTGAAGGTCGCCCTCGTGGGATGTGGCGGGAGAGGCTCCGGTGCAGCAGACCAGGCGCTTCGGACCGAAGGCGGAACGAAACTCGTCGCGGTCGCGGACGCTTTCAAGGATCGTCTCGATGGATCCCTGAAGGCGCTCAAGCAAAACCACGCGGACAAGGTTCAGGTCCCCGAGGAGAATCAGTTCGTGGGCTTTGACGGCTACAAGAAAGCCATCGCGCTTGCCGACGTGGTCATCCTGGCCACTCCCCCGGGATTTCGTCCGATGATGTTCGAAGAGGCGATCCGCCAGGGAAAACATGTGTTCATGGAAAAGCCGGTTGCTGTGGATGGGCCCGGGGTTCGCAAAGTGCTGGCTGCCGCCGAGGAAGCCAAGCGCAAGAACCTGAAAGTGGGTGTCGGGCTTCAGCGCCACCACCAAACCGGGTATATCGAAACGATCAAGCGCATCCATGCAGGCGAGATCGGCGATATCGTATCGATGCGCTGCTACTGGAACGGAAGCACACCCTGGGTGCGCCCGCGCAAGGAGTTGGCGGCCAAGCTTGGTCGGCCACCCACCGAAATGGAATACCAGATGCACAATTGGTATTACTTCGTCTGGCTCTGCGGGGATCACATCGCCGAGCAGCACATCCACAACCTCGATGTCATGAACTGGGTGAAACAAGCACCGCCGGTTCGGTGCGTGGGAATGGGCGGCTGTGAAGTGCGCAAAGGTCAGGACTACGGTGAGATTTTCGACCACCATGCAGTGGAGTTTGAGTACGCCGACGGCACGCGAATGTTCAGCCAGTGCCGCCATATCCTGAATTGCTGGAACAACGTGTCCGAACACGTCGTGGGCACGAAGGGTTCGTGTGATGTCAGCGGGCATATCATTCGTGGGGAAAAGCCCTGGCGATTCCGATCGGATGCCGCGAACCGGCCCAAGGATCCATATCAGCAGGAGCACGATGATCTGTTCGATGCCATCCGCCGTGACAAGCCCTTCAATGAGGCAGTTTACGGGGCGACCAGCTCGCTCACTGCAGTCATGGGACGCATGGCCACCTACTCAGGCAAGGTCATCGACTACGATGCTGCGCTCAATTCCAGCATCGACACCATGCCCAAGAATCTTGCATGGGATGCGATGCCGCTCGTGAAGCCGGGACCGGACGGGATGTATCCGCGTGCCGTGCCCGGAAAGACCGAGGTCCTGTAACTCTTCAGCGGCCCGCCGATGTTCCCAATAAACCATCGGCGGGCTTTTTCTTTGTCAGGTGGCGCCCGTCCAACATGTAGCCAGCCATCCGATTCCCCCCGCCCCAGGGCTTCAACGAGGGCACCCTCATAATGCAACCCTCTCCGTGCGCTTCTCTCCAACAACACACGCCTGATCATCGCATCGGCTCGACCAGGTCCAAACCACCGGCAGTGCCATTCAGCTTCTGGCTCTGGATCGCAGCCATGTTCGTCCTTCCGCGGACAGCCGCCTCAGCCGAGGCCGGCGGCTGGCACCGATATGATTTCAAAGCCGCTCACATGGGCACCGTCTGGACGATCACCTGCTATGGTCGCGATTTGTCCAAAGCCTCAAACGCAGTCGCAGCAGCCTTCGCCAAGGTGAAGGAACTGGACAGTTCGATGAGCGACTATGATCCGGAGAGCGAACTGAACCGGCTCATGAAGGAAGCGAACGGAGGTGTTCAGCGGGTGAGTCCGGAAATGGCGAAGGTTTTGCGTGAGGCTCTGGAGGTTTCCAGGCAGACGGAGGGCATCTTTGATGTGACCGCCGGACCCTTGATTCAACTATGGCGTCGGGCGCGCAGACAGCGCGAGTTGCCGGAACCCGCAAGGATCCGCGAAGCCCAGAGCCTGACGGGTTACACGAACCTGATGGTGCATCCAAACCAGCCCGAGGTCCGGCTGTTGAAGCCGGCGATGCGCATCGATCTGGGTGGCATCGGAAAGGGATTTGCGGCGGACGCAGCTCTTCGAATCCTCAACAAGCAGGGGATCAAACGTGCGTCCGTTGCCGCAAGCGGTGACATCGCCATCGGTGATCCTCCCCCAGGCACTCGAGGGTGGCCCGTCCAGGTGGGAGATCCGACGGGGACGAACCAGGTCGCAGGCTTGAGGCTATTGCTCAGGAACGCGGGAGTTTCCACATCCGGAGACGTGGAACAGCGTGTTGAGATCAACGGGGTCCGCTATTCCCACATTGTCGATGCACGGACGGGATTCGGCTTAACAGGTTCCCTTCAGGCAACGGTCATTGCCGACAATGCTACGCTGAGCGATGCGTGGGCAACGGCCGTTTGCATTCTGGGTCGGGAGCAAGGGCTCAGGAAGGTGGACCGGAATCGTCGGATGTCAGCCCTGGTGGTGACGAAAGAGAGTGACGGTCTGAAGCTTCAAACCTCGGCTCGATTCCAGAAACACGTGCGCTGATCAGGCAGCGAGGTTGGCATTCCGGCGAAGCAGGAATGTCGTCAGCTCTCCCTTCCCCTTGATGGGTATCTTGCCGCGGGCCTCGAACTGAAAATGGCTTCGGAGTCTGAATTCCGTGGCTTCACTGACCTGGATTTCGCCGGCGGACCCGTGGGACTCCATGCGGCTTGCCACGTTGACGGTGTCGCCCCAGAGGTCGTAACTGAACTTCTGCCGGCCGATGATTCCAGCAACCACCGGGCCGGAGTGAATGCCGATGCGGAGAGCGAGATCGGTGCTGTGGCTTTGGTTGAACAGCTCGATGGCATGTTGCATGTCCAGAGCCATCGCAGCGACGCGGCCAGCATGATCCGAGCAGGGCACGGGAAGTCCCCCCACGATCATGTAGCTGTCACCGATGGTCTTGATCTTTTCGAGCCGGTGCTTTTCTGCGAGCCGGTCGAAAGCGCTGAAAATCTCATTGAGAAGCTCGACCAGTTTGGGCGCAGGTGTGCGCTCGCTGAGTTGTGTGAAGCGAACCAGGTCCGCGAACAGAACCGTCACATCCGAGAAACTCTCGGCGATCGTCGCCTCACCCCGTTTGAGCCTTTCTGCGATGGCGGAGGGCAGAACGTTGAGAAGCAGGCGCTCAGACTTCTCGCGTTCGATGCTGATTTGACGCAGGTACTCCCGCTCCTGGTCGCGAAGTCGCTTCTTCTCCAAACCGGCGGCGATTCGTGTGCGCAAGAGGACCGGATGGAACGGCTTTGGAAGAAAGTCCTCCGCCCCAAGCTCGACACATCGGACCACGGCATCCATGTCAACTGCGCCGCTGAGCACGATGGCTGGCACGTTACGAAGGCTTGGGCTTGCCTGCATCCGCTCCAGGAGCTCGTAGCCATTCATCTCCGGGAGCATGAGATCCATGACCACGAGGTCGATCTTGTCTTTCTCCAGCTGGCTCAGCGCCCGTTGTCCATCCTCGGCCATTTCGAGGGAGTAGCCGCTGTTCTCCAGCAGCATGCGGAGCAAGGCCTGCCCATCGGGCTCGTCCTCGACGACCAGCAGTCGCCCGCCGGAGGGTGGGTTGCTCGGCAGGCTGGAGCCTGAGATCTGAGCAAGCTTCTGGATGAACCGCATGGGAGTTTTGCAGGTTTGCGTGCCTGGGGCGGATGGCTGTGAGAGATCCTCGCCCTGCAGAAACAATTCGCGCAGCTCCCGCGCCCGGTCTCGAAGGGACCTGAACTCAGGGACAAGCTGCGGGTGCCCGAGCATGTCAGCCTGCGCGATGATCTGCTCAGCGAGGCCGGCGAGCTCGGCAAGAGGGCCAGACATGAGCCGTCGGCCGCGAGATTGGAAGAAGGAATCTCCTCCGCTGCCGCCGCCTGGGTCCGCAGAAACTGCGGCCTGCGCTTTCGATGGATCGTCAACCTCCATGTTTCGAGTGCGTGAATGCCCGACTTCCAGCGTCCTCCCTGGACAGACGCCGTCCCGCCTCTTACATCGGCACCCCCATGCTCATTCTAAACCGCCGCCGCCATTCAACTTCCACGGAGCAGCCGGAGGCCGATGCATCCTGGAATCGCGGTTCGCGAGACTTGTTCCGAAAGTCACCCCGGACCGCTCTCTCGATGGGCCCAGAAAAAGCAATGGGTTTTCTAGTGACAAAACCCGCCTTCTAGGATTGTTTCCATTCGTTCGCCGTGGAGCTGTGCCACAGCTTGGGGCAGCGTCTCTAGGGCCGTAATCCCTGGACACAAGAGACGGTAACCTGCCGGGCTGGAGGATCGGGAATTTCCAGGGATGAAAGGCTGCCATGCAGACAAAGGCTCCCATATCCGACGCGATCGTTCCAAGCTGTGCGGACCTCCTCCTGGTCACCGCCAGCCAGGGCGACGCTGACCTTTGGCGACAATGCCTCGAAAGCTCCGGCTGGCACGGCCATGCTGAAGTGGTTGAGAACCCCTCCGACATCTTCGCCCGCTGCCGACAGCATCCCTGCCAGGCCATCCTGCTGGACCAGTCCCACCCGAAACTCACTCCCAGGCTGACTTCCGAAATACTCCGTCGACTGGGAGGCTATCCGCCGGTGATCCTGATCACCGATGCTCTGAGCGAGGCCTCCGCCCTGGAGGGACTTGCCTCGGGAGCTTTTGATTACGTGTTTCGTTCCTGTCTCGGACGTCTGCCGCTGGCGATGCAACGAGCGGTGGAAGCTGCGGACTTGCGGGTGGACTTGGAGGGAGCCGATGACGAGCTGCGCGAGATCGAAGCCAGATTCCAGTCCCTGGCCGAGACCGTCTGCGATGGAGTGGCTCTCGAGGGACAGGATGGAATCCTCTACGCCAATCCAGCACTGGCCGATCTTCTCCAGGCCCGGTCCACCCTTGATTTGTTGGGCCATGACTTTGTCAGCTTCCTCACGGAGGAACACGCAAACCTGCTCACGAACCATTTGAACTCCGACACCGCCGGCGTAGATTCGGAGATCATCGACATCGCGCTGCAACGGCAGGACGGATCCACAATTGATGCGCGGCTGTCCTTCCGTCGGGTGTTGTTCCGCGGGACATCGGTCCGGCTCCTCGTCGTCCAAGATCGACGCGAGCAGCGGCGTGTCGAGTCGGTGATCAGCCAGCTGGCCACCTTCGCACAGGAGAATCCGAACCCCATACTCATATTCTCTGCGGACGGACGGATCACGTATTACAACTCCGCCGCCCTTGAGATGGCGAACAAATTCGGGCGCGACCATCCCTCCTATTGTGTCCCCCCTCAAGCCACGGCGGTTGTGGAGTCCTGCATGATTTCGAATGAGCGCCGTGAACGGGTGGTCTGGGAAATGTCCGGCAGATCGTTCGCCTGGTCTTTCTTCCCTCATCGCAGCAGTGGAGTCGTCCATGCCTTGGTCACTGAGATCACAGATCAACGCAAACTGGAGGAACAGTTACGCCACTCGCAGCGCCTGGAGGGGGTGGGGCGCCTGGCAGGCGGAGTCGCTCACCAATTCAGCAATCTTCTCACCGTCATCCAGGGCCAGGCGGAGCTGATCGCCCAGTCCGAGGCCTTGTCGCCTCAGGCTCGTGGAGCGATGCAGCAGCTCCTGCATGCAACGGAGACAGCGGCCCGGATGACCTGCCAGCTGAAGTCGTTCAGCCGGCGCAACCAGGTCCGGACGGAAGCCGTGCAGCTCCTGGATATCACCGAGGACCTGAGGGCGGTGATGTCGGCAGCCCTTGGCGAGAGCATTCGTTTCTCCCTGGAGCTGGACCCGGCGGTGCCGGCGATCATGGCCGACCGCGCGTTGATGGAGCAGGTGTTCCTGAACCTGGCGATGAATGCGCAGGATGCCATGCCGGATGGAGGCGAGCTGGTGGTGGCGATCTCACGGGTGGACATTCCGCAAGGACGCCTGCCGAGGCACCCGGAGTCCCGGCCAGGAAGTTTCGTCCGGGTTACCTTCACAGACACGGGATGTGGCATGGATCCCAGAATCCTGCCCTATGTTTTCGAGCCATTCTTCACCACCAAGAGCTCCGACTCCGTCAGCGGGCTCGGGTTGAGCACCACGTACGGGATCATCCGACAGCACAACGGGTGGATCGAGGTGGCGAGTCAGAGGGGACTCGGAACCACCTTTCAGGTTTATCTCCCCGAGGCCCCTTCGTGGGCAACGGAGGATCAGGCGGCGGGTGACGTCGGAGCCGGCGGAGACCGGAAGCCTTCGGAGGAGGTGGTGCTGGTGGTTGAAGATGAGCCGGCGGTTCGACACACGCTCCGGAGCATGCTGCTCCATGAAGGCTTTCAGGTGATAGAAGCAGGCAGCGCTCTTGAGGCATTGGGCCTGTGGCGCACCCGGCAAAGCGAGATCACCGTCTTGCTGACGGATCTTGTCATGCCCAGCGGGATCAGCGGGCAGGAACTCGCACGCCATCTCCAGGCCAGCAAGGCGGAGCTCACGGTCATTTACACAAGCGGCTACGGTATCGACAGCGTCGGGAGAGGGCTCCCGGTCGAAGTGGGCGTCAATTTCCTTCAAAAGCCTTTCGCCGCCCGGGATTTCACTCTGGCTCTGCAGCGTTGCAAGGCGATGAACGGCAGGAATGAGTCACGGACCCATCCCGGGACCGGCTCCGCCTAGCCCGGATTTTTCACACTTCTTTGCCTATGGATTCGGCCCACATTGGTTTCGTCCAATGTTCATAGTGTGATGAGGCCAGAAACCCGGGCTGCCTGATGCACCTCTGGCTTTTCAAGCTCGAGAGGGGGGACGGACGCGTGTCGCAAAAATGAGAGGTGGCCAAGAGCGAGTCCTGCCTATTTCAGCCCTTGATAAATGGATGGGGCTTGATGATTTTACCACCATGGATTCGCTGTCAGCGTGCAACACCATCCGCCTCCTGCCTTCCCACGGGCAAACCACGTCCGCCCTGCGACGCCCTGCCCATAAATCCGGCTCCGCACACGCTCCGCACGTGGAGAACGGATGGCAATGAAGCTTGCGACCTGGACACTGGCCACTCTGGCGGTTGCGGCGGGATGTGTGACGCCGGCAGCGTGGACAGCCACGCCTCCGGCAACTCTGCCCTCCTCCTCAGCGGGACCCTCCGAGAACGACATCCGCAGAGACGCCACGGTGCGAGCCGTCGAGTCCGTCATGCCTGCCGTTGTCAACATCAGCACGGAAACGGTCGTGACTTCCCGGGGCTCCATCGACGAGCTCTTCCGGGAGTTTTTCGACCCCTACTATCGGGAGCGGGAGGCCGAGTCCGGCTACAGCGTTGGTTCGGGAGTGATCATTGATGAGGATGGCCACATCCTTACAAACCATCATGTGGTGAGCCGGGCTCATCGGATCACCGTAAAACTGATGGATGGGACCGAATTCGAGGCCAAACCCCTCACAGGGGCAGCCTTCACCGACATCGCTCTGTTGAGGATCGTCACTCCCGGCAAGCGGAGTTTTTCGCACGTCAAGTTTGCTGCGGACGATGATCTCCTGCTGGGCGAAAGTGTGATCGCTCTGGGCAATCCGTTCGGCCTCGGAGGCTCGGTCTCCCGTGGCATCCTCAGTTCCAAAGCCCGGCGTCCCCCCAACAAGGACGAGCCGCTCGATATCCCTGACTGGCTTCAAATCGATGCGGCGATCAATCCCGGCAACAGCGGAGGTCCGTTGATCAATCTCAAGGGAGAACTCATCGGCATCAACGTGGCGGTGTCCAGGCAGGGTCAGGGCATTGGATTTGCCATCCCGATCAAGCGGATCAGCTCCACCCTTTCCGACATGATCTCGCCCGAAGTTTTCGGCGGGTTTTGGTTTGGGGCCCGGCTGCGTCCCCAGCAGACCCCTCCTCGGATCCTGGATGTGGAGGAAGGCAGCCCCGCGGCGCTCGCGGGCCTAAAGGCGGGCGACATGGTGGTCAATGTCGATTCACAACCTGTGCGCACGACATTTGAACTGGTCGATGTGCTGCGCAAGGCGGGGGAAAAGCGAACCATCGCGATCGGATTTCAACTAGGTTTGGAACCCGGATCCGCCCGGCTTCGGCTTGTACGTGAACAGCCTTATTTTAACGCCGACCTGGTCCGTTCGCGGTTGGGAATCCAGGTTGAGCAGCTCAGCGCGGCGGCGGCGGCGCGCATCGGACTCGATCTTGAAGGCGGCCTGCTGATCCAGGGGATCGATCCTGGTTCGGCTGCTGCCGAAACCGACCTGAAACGAGGCATGTTCATCTCGGCCATCGATGGCCAACCAACTCTCAAGGTAGGTCGTGCCGCCAAGCTGTTGCACGCCAAGGAGCGCGGCAAGGCCGTTCAGATGCAACTGACAATTCCCTATCGACGCGGCCGCTTCATCGAAGTTCGACAAGGCACAATTGACCTGGTTGTCCGCTGACCCGATGCCCTCCCTACACCAAACTCTACTCGCTTTGCAGAAGGAGCTCACCGGAGCTGCAGGCCGCGGGCTCCTGGCGGGCAATGGTCGTATCCACCTCTCGCTGTGCTTCTCTCTGCCGCCCGCAAACTCCACCAGCCCCGAAGCCGCCTGCGCTTTCCAGATCGCGGAGCCAGCCTCCGGTTCATTCGGCGGCAACGAGCCGTGCCACCGATTGGAGCTGGATCTGGAGTGGGTTGACGGTCAGCTGCGGTTTCCATCATCGCCGGCAGTCATCCATGAGCCCGGGCCTTCCACCACGCCTCTCCCGGCCCGGGAACCCGAGGCAACCGATCAACAACCCCCGGCGGAGGTCCTGGAGGGACTCACTCGTTTTTTAGGGGCGCCGGGATTCGATTCCGCCGCACGGGCGACGGTGTTTCGGGAAGTGCTTGAGCCCTTGTCCTCCGAATCGCTTCTCAGGGTCATTCAATGTCTGGATGGAGCACCGCATCCAGAACTGGAGGGAGAGATCAAGCATGCCTGGCACAGATTCTCCGGGCTGATCCGCAGTCGTGGATTCAAGTCCGTGGCCGAGGGATCGCGAGTCCTTGGCTCTCTATTCAAGTCCCATTCGAAGCATCAAATCCTGGGGTGGACTCAGCGGACATGGAAAACCCAGGAGGAATGGTGCAGCTGAATATCCATGGAAAGCCCCTGGGATCGCTTTTGAAGGCGGCGGTGGCCACCGCGACATCCGGCTGGTTTTTTTTCACAACGTCCCAACTCCCAGCCGCACAAGCGGCGGTCAAATCGAATCAAATGAATTCCAAAACCGGGCCGCACTCACATACCAACCGTCTGTCGCAGGAAAAATCTCCCTACCTCCTGCAGCACCAGCACAACCCCGTGGATTGGATGCCATGGGGGCCTGAGGCCTTCGAGAAAGCGAGGAAGGAAGGCAAACCCATCTTGTTGAGCATTGGGTATTCAACCTGTCACTGGTGTCACGTGATGGAACGCGAATCCTTTGAAGACGCGGACACGGCAGCCGTGCTCAATACGAATTTCATCAGCATCAAGGTGGACCGGGAGGAGCGACCGGATGTGGACAAGATCTACATGACCTTTGTTCAGGCGATGACCGGGAGCGGCGGGTGGCCGATGAATGTCTTCCTGACCCCCGAGCTCAAGCCCTTTTTTGGCGCCACCTATTGGCCTCCGGAGAGGAAGTATGGAAGGCCCGGCTTTCGTGATGTGCTGGGCAATGTCGCAAAGGCATGGGCGGAGAAACGCAAGGACATCGAGGCATCTGCGGAGCAGTTCCACGATCAACTCGGCGGTCTGCTGAAACGGGATGCTCTCGACGGAACCCAGCTCGCGGAGAAGGATCTCCACGCAGCGGGTGCGGAGCTGAAGGAAGGATATGACT
>Ga0194132_10009691_pt1 | contig 13133 bp, 16 predicted proteins | sample TA2KigOf80mmetaG_FD_148612 | JGI IMG/M metagenome (GOLD analysis project Ga0194132, IMG submission 148612) | Freshwater microbial communities from Lake Tanganyika, Tanzania - TA2015054 Kigoma Offshore 80m | ecosystem: Environmental > Aquatic > Freshwater > Lake | place: Tanzania: Lake... | reverse complement strand
GCTCTCAGCCTCGTTGACGATGCCCAGGCGCTGCACCGTCCCCACGAACAGGGGTCCCCCGTGCGGCCCCCGGCCGCTCTCCTCCAGACGTACGACCCTCATCTCGTCCTCCCGCGGTCGGCGATGCCGGCATACCGGCCTGGCCGAGACCTACCGCAGGCGCAGCGTACCACGCCCGATCTGTTCGGACGGCCAGATGTAGATGATCGACAGGTGACGCGGGCTTCGGCTACGGTATCAGTACCAACGGGTACTATGGAGAGTCACAATGGCCGCCGTGACCACGATCGAACGCGCGACCGATGCCTTCGCCCGCTTGCACGACCGTCGCCGGCAGTTGCTCGATTGGATTCAGGTCGAGGAGACCAGCCGCGAGGGCGCGCATGAGTGGAAGGCCGAGGTCCTCAAGGGCCGCCTACAGGAAGTCGAGTACGCCCTGGGGATGCTCGAGAGCTAGGTCGATTTCACCCTTCCCGGGCGCGCGACTTCCGATCAGGCAGGCGCGTCAGCGAAGGCGTACACCGGGCCGGTGACCGCCCCGGCGGATGCGGTCGGGGCGTACCGGAGCCAGCGCCCTGAGGCGCCCTGTGCGTTCGGTCGCGCCCTGGCAGGGACCGCGTGAAGGCAGCATGACGCTTGCCGGCCGGCTCCGGACGTACTAGGAGGGGAATCCGCCCTCGCTCGCAACGGCGGAGCGCCGGCCGCGCGACTCCCTCTCCCGCCGCGGATGGCGATTGTCGGGGTGAGGGTCCTCCGACGATCACACCCAGGCGTTGGGCGTTCGAGGCCGACCGGGGCCGACCGGAAATCCGGTACGGGGCAATCCGACGTTCAGTCGCGGGACTCGCACCAGGCGCGTATGCTCGCCGTGACCGCCGCGGCCTCCCGTTCCACCCTTTCCGCGTCGGGCAGGCTCGCGTAGCACGCGGTGGCCCCCTCGCCCACGAGCAGGGGGTGGACGCCGGGGATCTGTGCACCGGTGTGGAACAGGAGACTGACGTAGCGCTTCACCCGTGGGTTGAAACTGGCGATCTTGCCGCGGTAGGTGAAGGTGGACGTCTTCCATTTGATGCACTCGTCGACCCGTGGGTCGGCTGCGAGGATGATTTCCCTCACGCGGAGCATCAAGTCCTTCATGGGACCGGTGTACTCGTCGAACCAGGCGTCGACCTCGGCGCAATGAGGCATGGTCCGCCCTACACGGGCATTATCCGCTTCGTGTAGGCGCGTCCGGCGTCGGCCACCCGCTTCCCCTCCCGCGGGGTGGGGATCATCACACCCTCTTTGATGCAGTCGACGACGTCGCGCTCGTAGGCCCCGCTCAGAAAGGCGATGCCGTTCGCCTTGCAGGCCGCCAGGACTCGGGTCCGCGCATCCACCATGGCCGGCGGATACGGCTCGTCGTGGTTATCCGGAAACCCCAGCGACATGCCCATGTCACCCGGGCCCCACTCCGCGAACGAGATGCCTGGCACGCGCATCGTCGCCTCGACGTTGGAGAGCGCGCGCTTGTTCTCGATCTTGAGCCCCAGCAGCAGTTCGCCGTTCGGATTGACCGGCCACGGATCGGCGAGGTCGAGATACTCCCGCGTCAGGACGCCCCAGACCTCGGCGGCGTGGGCCTGACCGCCACCGCCACGCCGGCCGTCGCCCACCCCTCTGCCGATGCCGATCGTGTTGAACGGGTAGCGACTGCACTCGACGAACGCACGGACCGCGTCGGGGGTTTCGGCGTGGCAGAGGAGCAGGCCGTGGACGCCCGTGGCGAGCACCTGCTTGATTACCCAGGAGTTCGTGCGGACGGCGTCCTCGGTGATGCCGTCGAACGGTAGGGTCACGATTACCGGCACGGTGCGATGCCCGCTCGCAGTCGGGCCGCCGTCGATCAGGCCGCGCATGAAGGCCCCCAGCGCGTTCATGTCGAACGGGCTGTGCTCAATGTCCCACACGATGTAGTCGGCCCAAGTCTTCGCCAGCGCCTTTCCGCCTTCATAGCTCCGTTCGCCGGGACCGGTTGGATAGATCGGCTGCCCCTCGGCGAGCAACTGAGCGGCTTTGTTGATCCTTGGCATCGAGGCCCTCCGTACGCGCGTGGGCGCGCAGTCTACTACTATGCGCCCATGGCATTCGAAGCAGTCATCACCACGGGCAACAACCACGCCGCGATCTGGGTTCGCGATCTCGAAGGGCTTGAGAGGTTCTACGCCGACGTCGTCGGCCTCAAGATCCTCAGCCAGCGACGCAATGCTGCGCCGAACCCCGACGCGACCTTCTTCACGGGCATTCAACTGCTGCGCGCGCCGGCCGATCGGGATACCACCGTCAAAGGAGTGTTCGATCACGTCGGGGTGAACGTCGGCAATATGGACGAGATCATCGCCCACCTCGCTCGTCACGGTGTGAGCCTGATCGGCGCGATCAACCAGGTCAGTCCGACCACTCGGACCTGCTTCTTTGCCGACCCGGAAGGGAATCGCGTCGAACTGATCGAGCGGAAGTAGGCGCGGTTCCCCGGCTGGGCAATGGACCCCTTCGAGGGGATCCGCTTCACTCGAAGAGCAGCAGCGCCAGTTGTTCCACGGGGGCGTGATCGTCGGTGAGGATCGGTGGGCCGGGTAGAGCCCGGAGGCGCGCCCGCTCGGTCGCCGGCATGATCTCGCTGAGCGTAGGGAACGGTCCATTTGCGGTGAAGCGAAGCGCGCGCCGAAGTTGCGCTTCCTCAAGCGCCGCAGGAGCGCCCACCACCGCCCAGGTGCGCGACAGCGGTGAGCGCCAGCGCACACCCGGCCCCGCAGCGAGGACGTCCACCGCAGGAAACGCCGCCTCCATCGTACGCACGTAGGCGGGGAGCAACCGACCCCGATCGGTGCGATCGTGAACCAGAGCGATGTACCTGCCATCGGGATTCAGGTGCGATGCGACGAGCGCGTTGAACTCCGCGGTCACGAACTGCATGGGCACGACGATGTCGGCGAACGCATCGAGGACGATCAGGTCGTACCGTCGATCGGCCGGGATCAGGCGGAGAGTCTGGCGGGCATCGCCGTGCACGATGCGGGTGAGGGGATCATCCGTCAAGCCGAGCCAGCCGCGCGCGACCTCGGTGACGACGGGATCGATCTCGAAGACTTCAACTGGCGCGTTCGGGTACACCGAGCGGAAGTAGCGCGCCAGGCTATAGCCGCCCCCGCCGATGATGAGGATCGTCGGCGGGGGTTCGCCGACCGGGCGCAGCGACGCCGCGACCTCGACGACCGGGATGAGGTAGTCGTGTGCGAGGTGTCGCGGATCGTCCGGCACGACGTGGGTATGCGGTAGGCCGTCCAGATAGAGGACGTGCACGGCTCGCCCGCGATCGCCCGTCTCCATCCGGATCGCGATGCACTGGTAGGCGCTCTCGCGCAGGCACGCGTGCGGCGTGGCGAGAGCGACCGCGCCGAGTACCACGAGCGGGACGAGCGGCCACGGTCGCCCTGACGCCAGAACGAGCGCGCCGGCCCAGACAAGACTGGAGCCACGCGTCCCGACCGCGGGGATCAGCCACACCCCGGTCGTGAACGCGCCGACGAGGTTGCCGGCAGCGAGCGCCGCGCCAAGACCACCGGCGCGCTGGCCGAGCCGATGCTGCGTGTCGATCGCGCGCCGCGCCAGAGACGGCACCGCAAGCCCGAGGAGGAGAGCGGGAATGAATGCCAGGAATACCAGCGGGAGCGGCAGGCGGGCGATTCGGGGCACCCGCTCGAGGGTGAGCGCCACGGGCGGCGCCGTGAGCAGGAGCGTGGCACCGACGGCGGCAATCGCCGCAGTGATCGCCCACGTGCCCACCAGTCGCGCGTCCGCCGCGGCCGTATTCGAGCGCTGCCGCGCGCCGATCGCGAATCCCAGCGCGAGACCAGCGAGCGTCGCACCGATGACGCCGGTCCATCCGTAGAGTGAGACACCCACGAGAAGGTTCGCCACCCGTGCGGCAACCAGTTCGAAGCCCAGCGTCGCCGCGCCAACAGTCCCGGCGAGGATGTAGGGCCAGGCCCGAGGGGAGCGGCCGAACCCGGACTCCCCGCCCGCGGTGCTAACGATCAAGCCCCCAGACGATCGCCCCGACGACGATCAATCCGATCTGCGCCGGCCGCACGAGCGCGGGATCCATCCCGATCGCGTAGGTGACCTGGCTGACGATATCGCTCTGGAGGAAGAGACCATCGAGACCCAGCGGGATCAGCATCGCCGCCATCAGCACCTGCCCCGCGACGAACAGGCCGAACCGACGCAGGACGATCGTGCGCGCGAGATCGACCGCCGCAGCCAGACCGACCGCGAGCTGCACGAGCAAGAGCGCGGTGGGGAACGACGCCGCGACTACTCCGAGATCCGGCACGGGTCGGTCAGGTCGCGAGCCATCTCTCGATCGTCGTCGCCGGGTCGCGCCACCGCGCGAACATCGCCGCCTCGCGATCGCGGACGCGGACCGCTTGCTCGTAGACCTTGTCAGCGTCCTCGGGCGGCAGCACCAGGACGCCGTTGACATCGGCGTGGATGATGTCCCCGGTCCGAACGGTCGCGCCGTCGATGACGACCGGGCTGCCGACGTCGAGCCAGCGGATCCTCCCGTGCATGGGGGAGAGCCCAGCGGCCCAGCAAGGCAGCGGGACCGCGCGAACTCCGTCCAGGTCGCGGATCGAACCGTTGGTGACAAAGCCGACCGCTCCGGCGCGCTGCATCGCCGTGCCCATGCCATCGCCGATCGTCACTGTGTAGCGGGGGCGCGGACCCACCGACTCGACAACGGCGAAGACGGGACGCCTTTCCGAGCCGGCGGCCTCGTGGATCATCCGGACCCAGTCTTTGAAGAGGCTGGCCGGATTGTCCATCCCCGCGGTTGTGGTGTCCATACGGGCAGTGATCGCGACGCCCACGCGTACGCCCATCTCTGGCATCAGCGCGCGGACATCGGGTCCGCAGTAGCCGATGGATGGGTCACGCGTGCCGAGCAACTCGTGGCCGTTCGCGACGGTCGGCGTATCGAACTCGGCGAGTTTGAGGATGTTCTCCCAGTTCACGATCTAGCCCCCGGTATTGGATTCGACGACAATGCTATCAGCGAGGCGCGGGTCGCCCGGTACGCCGATAATCCTCGCGTGCACTCACCCCCTCATCATGACGCACGATCTGGCGCGGCGCATCGAACAGACCCACGCCAGCGTGGGCCGCGTGCGCGCCCGCCATCTGCCCTCAGTCCCCGGGAATCCGTTCGGCATTGAATCGCGATGGTTCGGTCCGATCGAAGCGACCATCGTCGTGAGGGCGGTCTGGTACTACGGCTACTTCGCCGGCCAGGCCGGCGACGAGTCCTGTGCCGAGGAGTCCCTGGACGGTACTCTCGCCTGGGCCCGGGCATCCGGTCAGGTGTTTCGCCTGAACGTCTCCCCTGTGACGGCGAACGCCGCGCGGATGACGACCTTGCTGGCCCGAGGTCTGCGGCCCGATTCGTTCATGACGAGGACCCATACGCGCACGCAGGCAACCGATCGCGAGTCTGCGTCGGGAGTGACCGTCCGGAAGCATCGCGAGGCCTTCCTCGATTCGCGGTTCATCACCGTGCCAGAAACCGACGGGCAGTTCGTCGAGGTGCTGCAGCGCGGAGTACGCCGAGACGTGCTGCAACGTGGCGGAGATCGATGGCGTCCTGGCCGCGCGTGTGGCTATGTTCGTCGTGGATGGCGCAGCCTCCCTCGTCGCGGCCGATACGACCACGGCATTGCGGGGCCGGGGTGCTCACACGGCGCTCGTCTCCCGCCGGATCAACGACGCCGTGTCCGCAGGATGCGTTCTGATCATCGGCTGTGCCGCGCCATGATCGGTCAGTCAGGGGAATCAGGAGCGGGTGGGTATGCGCGTTTCCCGCGCGCGGACCAGGTTGGTCTACGACACCCCGGAGGCGTGAGCTTTGTGAGCCCTCGTTCGCAGGCGAAACAGCCAGGACGATGATCGACCTCGACCGGATCGTGGAGGACCTGCGGGCGGGCCGCTGCTGCGCCGCGGTCGTCGCCGCGCCCGAGCGTCCCGGCGCCATCACCCGGATCGACCGAGCCCTCCGCTCGCTGGGGCGCGATGTCCTCCACATCGACCTCGCCGGCGCCCGCTCCGGCGCGATCGTCGCGTCGCGGTTCGTAGAGGCATGTCTGCCGTATCTCGACATCTCGGAACTCGGCGATCTTCTGGAGGCGGTTCCGACTCAGGGACGCGTCGATATCGAGGTTCTCGCCGCCCTCGTGCTCCTTCCCGAATCGGTCGCGGCGCGCACCGGTCGGCGGGTGGTGATGATCATCGACGGCGTCGAAGCGATCGAACTCACGACCGGCATCGCCGGGCTCGAGGCGATGCGCGGCGCGCTCGCCGCGCGCGAACGGGTCTCCTACTGCTTCGTGGGTGGTCCGCGTGTGAGTCGCCTGTTCGCGTCGGGATCGGCCCTGGCCGAGGGTGTCCACCTGTACGGCGCGGGGCCCGCGCTCAGCGGCTCCGCCGGGTCGCGCGAACCTGCGCGGCAAGCGCGGGCGAATGTGATACCACCGGCTCGGCCGATACCGGCGCCGGACCCGTTCGCCGCGGCCCTGCTGGGATGGGCCGAACCGCCACCCGCGCCCGAACCCGCCGGCGTCGCCGACGGCTGGCGCTCGCTTCTGGCGGAGGAGCAAGCGGTACGCCGCTTCCTCGGCGACGATCCCGAGGGAGATGACGGGGACGAGGAGACACGCTTGCGTCGCTGGCTTCGGCGCCGCCGGCGCGATCGCTAGTCAGTCTCCCTCGCCGACGCCCCCTCGGCGACCTCGTACTCCCGCAGGGCGACACCCGCCCCTCGGAGCGCGTCCCAGTATTCCGGGTAGGTCTTGGCGACACAGTCTGGATCGAGAATCCGCACACCCGGGGCGCGCAGCCCGACGACGCTGAACGCCATCGCCATCCGATGATCGTCGTACGTCCGCACGAGCGCGGGCACGATGGGGCGCGCGACGATGCGAAACCAGTCCTGGCCTTCGGTCACCTCCTGACCCAGGCGGCGACACTCCGCGACAACCGCGGCAATGCGGTCGGTCTCCTTGACGCGCATGCTCGCCACGTTGTGGACCTCGACGGGACCCTCGGCGAAGGGGGCGAGGGCGGCGAGGGTGGGCCCCATATCCGGAAACGAGTTGGCGTCGAAACGTCCGCCACGGAGACGTGAGGGACCCTGCACAGTGACCGCGTCTTCTTCGTGGGAAACGTGGCAGCCCATCGTCTCCAGCACGTTGAGGATGGCGAGATCGCCCTGGATCGAGTCGCGAGGGAGACGCTCGACGGTGGCTCGCCCACCGGTGACGGCTGCCGCGGCAAAGAAGTACGACGCGCTCGATGCGTCCGACTCCATGGCCTGGGTACCGGCCACGTAGGCACGCGCTCCCGGGACCGCAATCGTCCGATCGTCGACCCAGGCCGCATCGACACCGTGCCGAGCCATCTGCTGCAGTGTCATCGCGATGTAGGGACGGGAGATGATCTCGCCCTCCAGGCGAAGGGTAAGACCTCGCACCAGGAGCGGCGCGATCATCAGGAGCGCGGAGACGTACTGGCTACTGATCGAAGCATCAAGCGCGATCGATCCGCCGAGGGGCGGCCCTCCGCCGATGCGCACCGGTGGGCAACCGGTGCCGAACTCGTCTCGGGCGCCGATCCCGAGCGAGCGCAGGGCGTCGAGCAGCGGAAGGATCGGTCGCTCGCGCATGCGCGGCACCCCATCGATGCGGTACGTCCCGCGGCCGAGTGCGGCCAGGGCAGTGAGGAAGCGCGCGCACGTGCCCGACGCGCCGACGTAGAGGTCGGCCTCCTCGGCGGGCACCGCGCCGGCCAGGCCGTCCACGGTCATCCGCCTTTGCGTGGGGTCAGCAGCGACCGTAAATCCGAGCGCGCGGAGGCAATCGACCATCCGGTCGGTGTCGTCGGACTGCAGTGCGTTCTCGATGCGGGTCGCACCCTGTGCCAGCGCGGCGAGGACCAGAGCACGGTTCGTCATGCTCTTCGAGCCTGGCACCCGCGGCCGTGCATCGATCGGCCCGCCGAGCGGCAGAACCTCCATCGCTCTCATACGGCGGCGAGATTCTATGGGCGAGGCATGTGCTGACGACCGACGGGGTCCTCGGCGGCGAACCCGCGCTCCGCGACTCGAGGCGCGGCCGAGGTCAGCGAATTTGGAGGAGGAATCCTCGAGGGATCCTGACCGTCCCGCGCCGTGATCGGTAACAGGGCGGGATGGGTCGTCGCGGATAGTCTCTCCCGCCGACGGGGGAGAGGGTCCGGGGGTGAGGAGCGTCTCTCTGCCTACGGCGTCGCGGACGAGGTCGCCGTGAAGGTCGGGGTGCCGGTGTCGAGCGGCGTCGAGGTCGCGGTGAGCGTGCCGGCGAGCGCGGCCGTCGCGGTCAGAGACGGAGTCGATGAGGGCGTTGCGGTCGGCGACGTTACCGTGGGCGGCGGAGACGGCGAGGGAGAAGGGGACAGCGTCGCGCTCGGGGTGGGGGTTGGCGCCCGTGTGGCGACGGTCACCGGCGCACGGGTCGCGGTCGAGGTGAGGGTCGGAGTATGCGTCACGGTGGGTGTGGAGGTGATGGACGGCGACGGGATCGGCGTGCCGGAGGTCGGCGGCGACGGTGTGACGGTACCGCTTCCAGTCGTTGGGGTGGGGTTCAGCGTGGCGGCCAGCGCGGTGGCGGTCTGCTGCGCGTCGCGGGGCACGGACGTGGCCTCGCGCGCCACAGTCGGTGTCGACGTGGGCGTCTCCGTCGGGGACGCCGCGGGAAAGGGCGTGCGCGACCCGGCCGCGGTCGCGGAGCGATCGGGCGTCGCTATGGGCGAGCGGACACCGCCGAGTACGGGCGTCGCCCGAAACGTGTTCGTGGGCGTGTGGGTAGGCGCCGGAACGACGCACCCGGTTGCGAGGACGACGATCGGTTCAGGCGACCCCGGATGCTCGCGCGAGGTGACGCCACCGCGCCACCGACTCCTGGATGAGGTCGCCGCCGACCTCCATGCACCAGTACCAGTCGTAGCCGATCTCCTTGAGCGCGGCGAAGATCTTGCCGTAGTCGAGCGAGTCGTTCAACGCGCTGGAGTGGAGGGCGCAGGTGCGCTTACCGGCCTCACGGATGTCCTTCACCTGCTGGTCGGTGTCGCCGTGCGGATGGACGTAGATCTGCATGTGCGGCGAACCGATATCGTCGACCATTTTGCAGAGCGTGTCCTGCCCGCCCAGGCCCGTGCGAAACCAGATGCTTCCCTCGACGCCGAAGATGACGTTCTGCTTCGAGGCCAGTTCCGCGGCGCGGGTCAGGAGCCGTTTAGCCTGATCCCACGTGCCCGTGGCGGTCCCGAAGTGGATGAGGATCGAGCGCGCTCCCACATCGTGGGCGAATTTGGCGTCCTCTCCGAGGATCTCGACGCCCCGATCCCACATGTCGAGCGTGGGGTTGAAGTCGGCGTAGTCCCAGGCCCAGTCGCTCGAGAGCGTGGGTATCTCCAGGCTCAGGTCGCGCGCCTTTCGCACGAGCGCGGCGCGACCGGCCGCGTCGAACTCGGCATACCAGGCGCCACGCCTCCCCGCGCGAGGGCGCCCGACCCGAGTCGGCGTCATGCACAGTTCGACCCCGTCGTAACCAAACCCCTTGATTCTCGGAAGCGACCAATCCACCAGCGGGTGATCGGCCACCGGTTCGCGCAGGCCAGATTCGCGGACGCTAAACTTCATCGCGAGTTGCCCCTTGTTCGTGAGGAGATGTTCGGCCGATCCTCGCTCAGACCGCGGCCCACGCTTTCTCGAGCGTGGCCTTGGAATGGGCGAGGATGCCTTCCGACGTGTCGTTCTCGTGGACGAAGTGCGGCCGAACCTCGAACGCGACGATATTCTTGCTCCCGGGCCCGATATAGCCCACGTCGAGAAGCGCCCGCAGATACTCGGTGAGTTCCGGCGTGTCGTTCTCGCCCCCTTCGCACCCGAAGTGGGGATGGAGATCGCCGTACAGCCTGTGACCCTGCTTGAGCACGCAGTTGCCCATGTGGGCGTGGATGATGTGATCTTTCGTCACCCGCACCGCGTCGACCGTCTTCTCGAACTGAAGCGGAAAATGGCTCAGGTCGATCATGAGTCCGAAGCTAGGGTGCTTCGCCCGGATGCGACGGGACAGTTCGACGCCGAGCGCGTTGGGTCCGATCAGCGACTTCTTGTCGATCGTCCGGTCGAAGGTCTCGATCGCGAAGGAGTCGATGCCGCGAGATCGTGCGTGAGTGCACAACTGATCGATCGAATCGACCAAAGCCTCGAACGCGGCCGCGCGGGTCGCGTCGCCTGGATCCGGTCCGGAGAGGATGGACACCCGGGTGGCGCCCACCTCGGCGGCCTGATCGATGCCGTCCTGTACCTTCACGAGTGCGGCCCTGCGAGCCGCGTCGTCAAGCGAGTTCAGATCGAGCTTGTTCGCCAGTTCGATCGGCTGGCAGCCGAAACCCACCTGGAAACCCTTCCGCTTGAGGAGATCGCGCACTTCCCGGCGGGTGGAGGCCTCGGCCATTTGACCGACCTCAATCGCGCTGAAGAACGGATCGTCCGCAATGCGTCGGACCGACTCCACGATCGGGCCGGTGCCACCCTGCGTCTGGGGGAAGGCCATGAACTGGACGATGCCCACGCTCATGTAGTCCTGAGGCTTGCCCTGCATCGGTGGCTCCTGTGCGGTGTTCGGGCAGCGATTGTACTCGCCATCGGCGCCACACCTCGCACGTCGGCAGACGCGCCGCCCGGGCCGGGGCGATCGTGGGAGATTGGATCCGCCGAGATCGACGCGCCACCGAGAGCCTTGCACCGGCGCGGTCGTCTTCGCGCATCGTGCGCGCGGGTGCCGCGGGTGCTCTTGGGGGGTCTCTCCTCTCCCGCGGGAGATGGGTCAGGCTGAGGGGAACGATGCGACGATCACCGCCATCGTGTGGGCAGATGAGCAGCCCTTACCCTCGGCTTCGCTCCACCCTCTCCCGCGTCCGCGGGAGAGGGTTGTGGGCGCCGTCGGCGCGGGTGAGCTCAGCTGAAACGCCGGCGCCGACGCTCGGAGCGGGCAGGACACCCGCTTCGTGGTGTCGTCAAAGGGGAAGGCCGGTGGTGTGCCCCAGACGCACCACCGGCCTTTGAGCCGCGAAGGAAAGGGAGGGTTACTCGACCGCCGACACCGCCAGCAAGGTGTCTCCCACGCTCTCGGTCATCTCGGGAACCACTTCGTCCCCTTCGAACGCCGCGTCCGCGTTCACCACCGTCTCCACCGTCGTGCGATCGGTCTCGGCCGCAACCTCATCGTCCACGTTCTGAGCGATCGTCGACTGCGTCGAGTACGTGCTCTACGAGGAGGTCGACCAGGACGATGTCGAGTAGTTGAACGAACCCTCCGGCCCCGCCAGATAGTCCGGCAGCGCATACCCGTCGTTGGCGAACCCGATCTGACCCTCGTAGTTCATGATCGCGTCGTAGTTCACCATCCCCGCGCCCGAACCCGTCACGCCCGGCAACTGCGTCGCCGTGTTGACCATCAGCCACTTCAACTGGTCGTTCGTCAACTCCGGGTGCGCCTGCAACACCAGCGCCGCCAACCCCGACACCACCGACGCCGCCATCGACGTCCCCGACATCCAGATGTACCCCGGGTCCATCACCCGGCCGCCATACTCTCGCTTCAGCTTCGCGTTGTTCGCCGACAGCACCGACGGAATCCACCGACCCGGCGCCACCACGTCCGGCCGATCCGTGTTCTTCGCGTTCTTCCCGTACGACGACCAGGTCGCGATCCCATCATCCGCCCGGTTCAACGTCCGCTTCGTGTCCCCCGCGCCCACCACGATCGGGAACGGATCGTTCGCCGGCGCGTACTGAATCGTGTTCGGCCCAATGTTCCCCGACGCCACCACCACGAAGATCCCCGCAAACCACGCCCGCTCCACCGCCGCCGCCAGAATCGACGCCTTCCGCGCTCCCGACGTGTTCGTGATCATCGACAGGTTCAGAACCCGGATGTTGTACAGATCCCGGTTCGCCACAGCCCAGTCCAGCGCCTCCACCACGTCCGACACCATCGAGTTCCCCTCGTCCGACGACGCCCGCAGGTCCAACAGGTGCGCCCCCGGCGCGATCCCGATGTACTTGCCCTGCACCGACGCGTCTGACGCGTACCACGAGTTCCCCGCCACGTGCGTCCCGTGACCGTGCCCGTCCGCCACGTTCTTCTGTGCCGCGTTGAACTTCATCTGCCGCAGCACCCGGCTCGACCCGTCCGCCGCGTTGATCCCCGTGTCGATCACCGCCACGCCAATCCCCGCACCAGTGGTCCCTGCGACCACGCCGACGGAGCCCCCACCACCTTCTGATACGCGACCTCCGCGCCCTCAGCTCGCAACTGCGTCGCGTCCACCGCCGTAATCTGCGACACCATCGGCGCGTCCTCTTCCACCGCCACCACCGACGGATCGCTCGCCAGCGCCGCCAGGTTCTTCCCCTTCACCTTCGCCACGAAACCCGACGCCAACTCCCGCGTCGCCTTCGCTCCCGCCTTCGTCAACGCAGCCTGCGCCGCCGCCTTCATTCCCGCGTCCGCCTTCGATGCCGCCGCCTTCGTCGACGCCGCCACCGCCGCCTCGCGCTCCACCTTGCTCAGGTTCGCCACCGCCGACTGACCAATCACAGTCACGTTCCGCTCAGACTCCGGACTTTCCTTCGCCTTCGCCACCAGCGCCGCGTCCACCCGCTGCGCCATTTTCCCACTCTCCGCCGCCAAGAGCGGCGCGGCCGGCATCAACCCGAACAGCAACGCCGACGACGACAGCACCAGACCCGCTCTCTTCACCCGGGCCCCAAACTTCATCCGTCCCATCGTGTGCCCCCCAGAACGCGCTGCTCATCGATTCGCTCTTACCCAAGCGTAGGCCCCCACCCAGTTCCGGCTGTTGCAGTCTGGTTACAGCACGTTCCATCTGGCTCGCCTCCGCCCGGTTTCCTGAATCCGCCCTACCACCACCACCCACCTCCCCCGGTACCTATTTCTCCCCCATCCATCCTAAAGTGAGTTCCCGGTGAGATG
>Ga0194132_10009689_pt1 | contig 13135 bp, 9 predicted proteins | sample TA2KigOf80mmetaG_FD_148612 | JGI IMG/M metagenome (GOLD analysis project Ga0194132, IMG submission 148612) | Freshwater microbial communities from Lake Tanganyika, Tanzania - TA2015054 Kigoma Offshore 80m | ecosystem: Environmental > Aquatic > Freshwater > Lake | place: Tanzania: Lake Tanganyika... | reverse complement strand
AGATCGTGCCGGGCATTGCGGAACCGCGCATGGGGATCGTGGACCACCTCGCCTGGACGGGCCGCGACCAGCACGCGCAGGTCGCGTCGCTCCTCGCCACGTTGCGGGATGTCTGGCGCTGCCGGAGGATCGTGGTCGGCGCGACCGGTCTGGGCGCGGGCACGGCCGACTTCCTCCGCGCTGCGCTGGGAGATGTCGTCGAGCGATTCACCTTCACCGCCGACACGAAGAGCCGCCTGGGATTCGCGCTCCTGGCCGCGATCAACGGTGGGCGCCTGCGCACGTACTCCGAGGAGAGCCCGGCCAATGACTGCGCAGCGACGTTTTGGCGGCAGATGACTGCCTGCCGGGCCACGCTCGTCGAGGGGCGCCGCCTGCGCTTCGGCGTTCCGGACGCAGAGGGCCACGACGACTACGTCATGTCGGCGGCGCTCTGCGTGCGCGCCGCGGGTATGGCGATGCTCCTCCCCGCGACCGCGGTGGTGGGCTGGGCGGTCGAGTTCGCGGATGGGCGCTACTGAAGGGTTCGCGGGTTCGGTGTCTGGCGAATCGCTCCGCCACGAGAAGGCAGGGCGGGCTGGAAGCCCGCGGCGGCTGGCGCGTGCGCTGCCGGCTTCTCTCCGAACGTTCCGCGCGCGGATATCCGGGACGTCGTCAGATGGCGAAGACCTCGGTGTCCTCGATGCGCTGATCGTGCGGCGTCCGGACGAGAGGGCTGAAAGGCGCCTGAGTGCCGATGCCATCGCGGAGCTCGTTCCCTACCTCATCGCCTTCGGGTTTCAGGCGCCAGATCCCTCGCTGGCACGGATGGCATTTTGGACTGCCGCCGAACTGACCGCGGACGACAGCCGTCACCGTTCTCTTGCCGAGGAGTTGGACGCGACGCTGATTACCGCCGACGCGCGGTCCTCGCCACGGCTCCGGAACACACGCGGGCGCTCGCCGACCGCTGAGCGCTGCGGTCGTTCTGGTGTGGCTGCGACCTCATGGGTCTTCGCCGCGAGCCGCGCCTACCGAGTGCTCTCCCACTTTGCGACGTTCATCTGCAGTTCCGGGTGGGAGATCAGCAGGTGGAGTAGGACGGATTGGAACGTCTCCGAGTGCGGCGTCACTGCGGACGGGTTGACCGTCGGGACAATCACCGGGGCATCGGCGACGCGAGCCGTATAGCCGCCGTCGCGGCCGACGATCCTGGCAATCTTAGCGCCGCGCTCCTTCGCCAGTTGCAGCGCGTGAACGATGTTGACGCTGACGTTCTTCTCGAGATTGCCGCCGCCGACGGACAGGATGAAGACGGTATCCCTGGCGCCGAGATTGCTCGTGATGAGCCATTGGGCGAAGGTCGTCTCGAACCCATCGTCGTTCGTCCGTGCGGTCAGCTCGGAGACGTTATCCGTCGGTGCGGACGTCTCGATTTCGGCGAGTTTTCGGAAGTCGTTGACGGCGTGCGAGGCGTTGGCGGCACTTCCACCGACGCCCAGGAAGAACAGGCGACCGCCGCGGGCGCGGGTCCCCTTCAGGATCTCGAGCACAGCGCGGATCTGCGTTTGGTCGAGCGCGGCGGCGATCTGTCCGACCTCGTTCAAGTACGTGGCGATATGCTCGTCGCGGCTCATCTCTCGGTCCATCCGGCAGTCGGGCCGGAATCGTACGCATTGGGCACCGATGCGGCCGCGTATCGCACGTCGCCCCGAGGCGTGCCGGGTGCCTGATGAACGGGGGCGCCCTCAGCGTCCGGATCGGTCTCGATCGCCAGCCCCCATGGCTCCACGGCGGTCACACGACGTGGGCGGCGCGACGGCCGGACGCCGTTGAAGTAGCCTACCGCGCGGTGAGCTCTCCGGGAGCCTGAGCCTGAGTCTGGGCGGGTGACAACGGCACCGCGCTGGACACTTCATGTCGCCGCGACCGGCGATGGACGATGCGATGAGCCGCGTTGGTGGCGATTGCCGCGCCGAGCATCAGGATCGGCGGCGAGAGCAGGCCGTGGGTCGGATCGGGACTGCCGCAGAAGACGCACATCGCCGGCCCAACCGTACACCATCAAGGCCGGGATGGCGCCGTCGCGGGCTGCTCCTCCTCGACGGTGGCACGCAGGAGGATCGCGCCGAGGATCAGACCTCCTCCGAGAAGTACGGGCAGGGTGAGCACCTCACCGTAGGTGAGGACGGAGACGATCGCCGCGAAGACCGGTTCGAGCGCGAAGATGAGCGCGGTCGTCGTCGCGCCGAGGCGCTGCTGCGCCCAGGTCTGGAGGAAGAAGATCAGCGCGGTGGCGAGGACGCCCGTGTAGAGGATGGCGAGGGTGGCGCTCCCCTCGCCAGGGAGTGGAGTCCCGGCGATTGCGACCCACAGACCGGTGATCAGGGCGACCGTGCCTAGCTGGACGGTAGTGGTGAGCGACGCATCGAGATCGTGTGCCAGGCGGGAGATGCCGACGATGTGCGCCGCGAAGGCGACCGCGCATCCGAGAACGAGTAGATCGCCCAGAAGCGCGCCACCATCTCCGGCGGCCAGCAGGTCCGGACCGAACAGGACTCCCGTACCCAGCGCCGCGAGCCCGAGTGCGAGCATCGTCCGCCGATCCGGAACGACGCGATTGAGCGCCGCGACCATCACCGGCACGAACAGGACGTTGAGTCCGGTAATGAATGCGGCGCGGGCCGGTAGCGTCTCCCGCAGGCCCCACGTCTGGAGAAGGAACCCCGCGGCGAGGAGCGTGCCGAGGAAGACCGAACGTCCGATCGCGCTGGGCGTCAGCCTCCGGAGGCGAGGCGCGACGACGAGGAGCAGCGCGAGGGTGCCGACCGCGAAGCGGGACGCGACGAACACGACCGGATCGATCGTCTCGACCGCGACTTTGACCACGACGAAGGTCGTGCCCCAGATGAAGGTCACGAAGACGAGAGCCGCGTAGGCCTGGCGCGCCTGCCCGGTCAGTGTTTCGCTCCTTCTGCGGCGACCACGGGCGACGTGTCGTCTCCGGGCTCTAACACGCGTCGGCTCCCCTCTAAGGGGCGCTTAAGTGACCTGACCATACCTTCCCGCGCACGTGCATGGCCTCCTTCGGGACTGCTACCGCCAGTTCATCGCCCTACCGGAGACCCTACGAGTGCTCCTCGTCGTAGCGGTGATTGGGGCGAGTTGTCTCTACTTCCTGGGGCTCGTGTCGATTGTCGCCGCGCCCCGACTGCGTCAGATTCCGGTCGCTTACGCCGCGGCGGTCCCCAGTCGCACTCCGACGCCCACCTCCACGGCGCACGTCGCGAGCGCAACGCCGACCGCGACCGCGACCTCGTCACCACCCACGAGGACGCCCACCATCACGCCCACTCTGGCGCCGTCTTTTACTCCGACGCTGACACCGACGATTGAGGCGACGCCGACGCAGATGGGTCGGACTCAGGTCGCTGCTCTCGTCTCCACCAGCACGGCGACACCGACCCGCCCGCGGGTCTCTCAGACCGCTGCGGCTGTCCGCTCGCGCACAGGCACCGTCACAGCTTCGGGGACGAGTTCGGCCACGGTCACGATCTCTCGAACGGCGACGGTACAGATGATCGCAGCGAGCAGAACTCCGACGCGTTCCTCCACGTTGACGGCGACGCCCACACCGGTGCGGAGCTGAGGATCATCCCGGTCCGAGCCGGGATGATCCTCAGCTCCGGTCGCGGCTCGCCGGGGACGGAGACTCGCTGGCGCGGATGAGCCGGCGCCAGCCGGCCAGGATCGGCTGGGTGGCCGCGGGCGCGGGACGCCGCGACGTGGAGCGTGCGCCCCGTGTGCCCGGTTTCCGTACTGCGGCGGAGCCACCAGCCGCGGTCTCGGGAGTCGGAATGCGGGCGCGCTGACCCGTCGCCCGCGCGCCACCCACCGCGGTTCCGGAGCCGTCTGGCCGCAGGTCTGGTGCATCCGCCGGGCCGACGGGCTTCCGCAGCGGTCGGGGTGGCCGCTCGTCGCTACGCCCCACACCTCTGGCGCAGGCGATCTCCGTTGCCCGGGCGCCGACCACCGGCACCTCGGGGGACGCGACGGCGCGCCTTTGCGTGGATGAGGCGTCCGGTCTCGGGGTCACTCGCGCGCCGCGCGCAAGTGCCACCGCAGCGGCACTCGATCGGGATGCGCGCCCGGCGTCGGAAACGCCCGGCGACCCCGCGGCGGCCTTCCTTATCACCGATCCCTGCCTGGCGGGCGCAGGGGCGATCCCGGGCGCTTTGCGAGGCGGTGCTGGAGCGGCGGAAAGCTCTGGAGAGCCCGCGCGCGCGCGCCGCCCCCTCGGGTGATGCGCCGGCGCGGTGGGGGAAGCCGTGGTTGCACGGGCAGCCGCGCCTCGTCCTCGACGCGGTCGCTCCGTCGGCGAGGCATCGCCGGGCGTGGTCCTCGCCGACGCGGCGGGAGGCTCGCCCGGATCGACTTCGCCGTCGTCCGGATCGAGCGGACCCGCGCGCGGGCCGTCCGGCGGCGCGGGCGGCGGCCGCGGCGCACCGTCACCGCCCGGGCCGTCATCGTCGTTGTTGTCAGACCCATCGTGCGGTTCAGGGGCGCGCAGCCTCGCCATCGCCGTGACGGAGTCTTTCTGTTCGAGCTTGATGATCAAGGCGCCCATCGCGGTGCGGCCTAACGGGGGCACCGTCGCGACGTGCGTGCGCACGACGATGCCATGGCGCGACGCGATCATCACCTCATCGTCGGGGCGCACGATGCGGGCGACGAGCACTGCGCCGGAGCGATCGGATACGGGCATCGCCCGGATTCCTCCTCCGCCGCGGCCCTGCACCGAGAACTGGCCAACCGCGAGCCGCTTGCCGAAGCCCCGACGCGTCACCAGGAGGATCTCGGTATCCTCCTCGACGATGTTCGCATCGACGACGTGGTCGCTCTCGGCGACCCGGATCGCACGCACGCCGCCGCTCTGACGGCTGGCCGAGCGGAGGTTCTCCTCGGAGAACCGGATCGACTGCCCCTGCGCGGTGACGATCATCACGTGGCGGTTTCCGGGCGTGTACCCTGCCCAGACCAGTTCGTCGCCCTCCTCGAGATCCATCGCGATCAAGCCGCTGGCGCGCGTGTTTCGGTATTCGCTGAGGCGGATCCGCTTCGCCTCGCCACCGCGGGTGATGAGGATGAGGTGGCCGCCCTGGTCGAAGTTCTTGATCGATACCACCGCGGTGAGGCTCTCGTCCCGGCCCGTGACTCCGGTTACGCTCCCGATGGGCAGGCCTCGACCCTTCGCCTGAGCTTCGGGCAGTTCGTGGCACGCCACGCCGTACACCCGGCCGCGATTGGTGAAGAACAGGATCATGTCGCGGGTGTTCGCCACGATCAGGTGGCGGATCGCGTCATCATCGTGGGTGATCTGCTGGGGGAGCGCACGCCGCGAACTGCGGACCCGGAAGGCATCCCCGGCGAGTCTCCGCACGTAGTCGCGTACGGACGTAAGGACGACTACGTCATGATCGGGCACCAGATCCGCCGGGGTCAGGTCGCCGCTGGCGTCGGGGAGGATGCGGGTACGCCGGGCGTCGCCGAACTTCTCCTTGAGCGCGAGCAGTTCGTCGCGCACGATCAGGACGAGTTTGATCGGGTTGGCGAGCAGATCCTCGAGTCGGGCGACAGTCGCCTCGACCTCCTTCAGTTCGTCGAGGATCTTCTGCCGTTCGAGCGCGGCAAGGCGTCGCAACTGCATATCGAGGATCGCCGTGGCCTGGATCTCGCTGAGGGCGAAGCGGGTCATCAATGCCTGACGGGCCGCGTCGGTCTCTGAGGAGTTCCGGATCGTCTGAATGACCTCATCCAGGTTGTCGAGGGCGACCTTGAGTCCCTGGAGGATGTGTGCGCGCGCGCGCGCCCGCTCCAGGTCGAACTCGGTGCGCCGGGTCACGACCTGGCGGCGCCAGTCCAGGTACTGGAGAAGGATCTGCTTGAGGGTGAGGACGCGCGGCTGGCGGTCGACCAGCGCGAGCATGTTGATGGAGTAGGAACTCTGCATCGCGGTCAACTTGAACAGCTGGTTCGTCATCGCGGTGGCGTTAACGTCTCGCTTCAACTCGATGACGATGCGCATGCCCTGCCGGTCGGACTCGTCGCGCATGTCGGAGATGCCCTCGATGCGCTTCTCGCGCACGAGGTCGGCGATCCGTTCGATGAGAGTGGCCTTGTTGATCTGGTAGGGCAGTTCACTGACCACGATCGCGACGCGATTGCCCCGTATTTCCTCGGTGTGCGCCTTGGCGCGGATGGTGATCCGCCCGTGGCCGGTCGCGTACGCCTGTTTGATCCCCTCATCGCCGAGGATGAGACCGGCAGTGGGGAAGTCCGGTCCGCGGACGTGCGCCATGATCTGATCGGGCGTAACGTCGACCATCTCGTCGATTTCGGTCACCAGTGCCTCGACCCGCTGGTCGGCCGTCGGCGAGGGCAGGGCGCGCGCGGCGAGCCGCGCCTGGACGCGGGCGGCGGGGGATCCGGTGAGGCCGCCGACGATCTCCAGCGCGCGTCCATCGGCCACCGTGCGGTTCAGCACCCGCGCCCACACGGCGTCGAAGGGCAGGCCGCCCAACTCGACGGCGCCGGCGTAGCGGTTCGCCATCATCACCAGGGCGTCGATCACCTCTTCCAGGTTGTGCGGCGGGATGTTCGTCGCCATACCGACGGCGATCCCCACCGCGCCGTTGACGAGCAGGTTGGGGATGCGGGCGGGCAGGACGGACGGCTGGCGGAGCGAACCATCGAAGTTCGGCTCGAAGTCGACCGTGTTTCGGTCGATATCGGCCAGCATCTCCTCCGCGATCGTGGAGAGGCGCGCCTCGGTGTAGCGCATCGCCGCGGGCGGATCGCCGTCGACCGAGCCGAAGTTACCCTGACCGTCGACGAGGACGTAGCGCATGGAGAAGCCCTGCGCCATACGGACCATCGTCTCGTAGACCGGCGCGTCGCCATGCGGGTGGTACTTGCCGAGCACCTCGCCAACGATGCGAGCGCTCTTCTTGTAGGAGGAGTTCGCGCGAAGGCCGAGTTCGTCCATCGCGTAGAGCACGCGTCGCTGCACCGGTTTCAGACCATCGCGCACGTCTGGCAGGGCGCGCGCGGTGATGACACTCATGGCGTAATCGAGGTACGCCTGGCGCATCTCCCGCTCGATGGAGATGGGGCGAACGCTGCCTATGTCCACGCCGTTCCAATCACCCCGAGACGATGGGAGCATGCTATCAGCCTGCTCGCCATAACGTTGATTGTTCACCCGGACACGCTGTTACACTCGGCGCCGTGGCGCCCTATTTCCAGGTAACCCAGATCCTGTTGTCGCTGTTCTTGATGGTGCTGATCCTGGTTCAAGCGCGGGGCGGCGGCCTCACCCCGTCGCAGGACCAGTCGGGGATCTTCCGGACTCGGCGCGGCATCGAGCGGACGCTATTCAACGCGACACTGGGCATCGCGACCCTGTGGGTCCTCGTGAGCATTGCCACGGTCATCGTCGCGGAACCCGGCTTCTGAACTGATCGGGCGGGCGCTGCTCGCCCCGCTGCTCCTTCTGGCCTCGATCGCACCAGTCTCCGCCGAGACGATGCCGGTACTCGGCGGTGTCCACCGCGAGGCGACCACCGAGCGCCCGCTCTATCTCAATCCGTTGCTCGCGGCGCCCGATTCGCTCGATGCCGATGTCGTGCGCCTGGCGTTTGCCGGGTTGACGAGGGTGACCCCCGATGGACGGGTGCTGCCAGATCTGGCGCACGGCTGGAGTGTGGCCGCGGATCGGCTGACCTACGACTTCCTTCTCGACCCGAACCGTCGATTCCACGATGGCGCACTCGTACGCGGCGCGGATGTCGTGGCGACGATCGAGGCGCTTCGCGATTCTGACTTTCCCGGCGATCCGGCCCTGGCCAGCCAGTGGCGCGACGCGGCGGCCACGGTGATCCCCGGGGGCGTCCGATTCCGTCTCACCGCTCGGGACCCCTGGTTCCTGGAGCGCGCCAGCATCGGTATCCTTCCTGCCGCGACCGCTCGGGCGGTCGCTCAGGTCGACGGGCTCGCGCACGTCTCGAACCGGCGTCCGATCGGCGCGGGGTCCTTTCGGGTCTCATCCGCGGACGGATCGCGAATCGTCCTAGAGCGTGCGATTCCGATCGCTGGCATGGGGCCGCTGCTCTCGCGTCTGGAGTTCAGCATCGTCGCCGCCTCGAACGATGCGCTGGCCTCCCTGCGGTCCGGAGCAGTGACTGCGACGCGGCCATCCTGGATTCCGACCGGAGCGTTGCCCACTGAGATCCGCGTGCGATCGGTACCCGTCTCGGGTACGACCGCGAACGTGCTCTTCCGCGCCGACGCGTCCGGGTCCCTCGATCGAGACTCGCGGCGTGCGCTGGTCGTCGCGCTCGACGGTCTCACGCTGGTGCCGACCGAATCCACGTCCACGTCGGGCCGATCGATCTCGGCCGCGGGTGGTGGCGCGGTCGCGCGCGCTTCGGCCGCGCTCGCCGCGCTGGGGTGGGATCGCGCATCCGGAACGCTCGCGCGCGCCGGTTCGCCGCTGCGGGTGCGACTGGTCGCCCATCGGGGCGGAACGGTGGCCGCGCTTGCACGCGACATCGCCGATCGGTGGCGGAGCCTGGGCGCCATCGTCGACGTCACCGAGACCTCGTGGGCGGAACTACTCGCCGACCGTCTGCGAACCGGCGCATTCGACGCCGCGATCCTCATCACCCGCGATCCGTCGGCGGGACGCGACCCGCGCCCATTCTGGGGCGAGCATGGTCTCTTCGCGTTCGGCGGCTTTCGACCCCCCGATCTCGGCCGCCTGCTGTCGGCGCCCGATCCCGCCGATCGCGACCGCCTCGCGGCCGCGGTCGCCGCGAGTGCCGCCGCCGAGGCAGTCATCCATCGCCTCGGTTCGCTGGAGGTCGAGATCGCGACCGATCGCATTATGCGGTCCACCCTGCCGGCGACGCTGGTCACGCTGGATGATCGATTCGCGACTGTCGGTGGCTGGCACGTCTTCACCCGGCGGGTACCGCCCCGCTTCTGATGCGCCGGAAGCGCACCAGGCGAACTACTATCAGTGAGATAGTTGGTACGAATGATGTGAGATTTGCTACGATCCGGATTGCAGGAGGTCTGCCGTGACCGACGAACGACTCATCCTTCCCGTGATCGCGCTCCACGATACGTCGATCCTCCCGGGGATGGTCGTGCCGTTGCGGATCGGCCGTCCCCCCACCGTCGCGGCGCTCGAACGGGCCAAGAGTCTTGGAAACCGCGTCTTTCTCATCGCGCAAAAGGTGTCCTCCGAGGATGTCACCGCTGAGAACCTTCACCGCGTCGGTGCCGTCGGTCAGATCGTTCAGGCAATGCGTCTTCCTGATGGCACCGTCCACGCCGTCGTGCAGGGGCAGCGGCGCGCGTTCATCGAGGACGTGCAAGGCGAAGATGGTGCGCTCGTTGCGACCGGTCGCGCGTTGGCCACGTCGGTCGAACGATCGATCGAGGTCGAGGGACTGATCCGGGGCATTCTCGATGGCCTGGCCCGCTATGCCGAGCTCTCGCGTGACGTGCCCCAGGGCGCGGTGGAGACCGCGCGGGCGATCGTCGATCCGTCAGATCTCGCCGACGCTGTGGCCTACGCACCAGACATGACCGCAGCCCAGCGCCAGGAACTCCTCGAACTGTTCGACCCGATCGAGCGACTGCGCTGGGTGACGAGATTCCTCGCGACGCAGATCGAGATCCTCGAAGTGCGGGACCGCATCCAGAGTGAAGTGCGACGTTCGACCGAAGGGAACCAGCGCGAGTTTCTCCTCCGAGAGCAGTTGAAGGCGATTCAGAAGGAGCTCGGCGAGGCCAGCGGCGGCGCCGAACCGGTGGACGCGCTGCGTACGCGCATCGAGTCATCGCGGATGCCGGAAGAGATCCGTGCGCGGGCCCTTCGAGAGCTGGGTAGGCTCGAAGCGCTACCTGCCGCTTCGCCCGAAGTCGGCGTCATTCGCACCTATCTGGACTGGCTCACCGCCATCCCGTGGGGCGTCAAGGACGTGGAGAGCATCGACCTCGATGCCGCGGCGCGCGTCCTCGACGAGGACCACTATGGCCTCAGCAGGGTGAAGGAGCGTGTCATCGAGTTCATCGCGGTCCGGAAACTGGTCGCCGAGCAACCGCGGGAAAGTGTGCGGCCCCGATCGCCGATCCTTCTGCTCGTTGGCCCCCCTGGCGTCGGCAAGACCTCCCTCGGCCGGTCCCTGGCCCGTGCGCTCGGTCGGAAGTACGCACGCATCGCGCTGGGCGGCGTTCACGACGAGGCGGAGATCCGTGGCCACCGGCGCACGTATGTCGGCGCGCTCCCAGGTCGGTTCGTCCAGGCGCTGAAGACCGCCGCGACGATAAATCCGGTGATCGTGATCGACGAGATCGACAAAGTTGGACGCGACTTCCGCGGCGATCCGACCTCGGCCTTGCTTGAGGTCCTCGATCCGGAGCAGAACGGGACCTTCAGCGATCACTATCTGGAAGTCCCGATCGACCTCAGCGACGTGCTCTTTATCGCCACCGCGAACCAGCTAGACACCATTCCCGCCGCCCTACGCGATCGCATGGAAGTGATCGACATCGCCGGCTACACCGAGGCGGAGAAACTCGAGATCGCGCGGCGGCATCTGCTGCCGAAGCAACTCGCCGCCCACGGCATCAGCGCCGATCGCTTCGGCGTCTCGCGCAAGGCACTCCAACGGCTCATCCGGGACTACACGCGCGAGGCCGGCGTCCGGTCGCTGGAACGAGAGATCGCCGCGGTCGCCCGTAAGGCCGCGCGGTCCCTGGCCGAAGGGCGAAGACGATTCGCCGCCACGGAGCGAAGTCTGGAGGGGCTGCTTGGCCCAAGCCGGTTCGAGTTCGGTCTTGCCGAGACCGCCGACGAGATCGGTGTGGCGACTGGCGTCGCCTGGACACCGGTCGGTGGCGACATCCTCACGGTTGAGGTGAACGTGATGCCCGGCAAGGGCGACCTCATCCTGACCGGGCACCTGGGGGATGTGATGCAGGAGTCCGCCCGGGCGGCGCTCTCGTTCGCACGCTCCCGCGCGGCCGACTTAGGCATCGATCCGGCTCGCTTTGAGAAGATGACCGTCCACCTCCATGTCCCCGCCGGGGCAGTGCCGAAGGATGGTCCGTCCGCCGGGATTACCATGGCGACGGCGCTCATCTCGGCTCTAACCGGTCGGCCAACCGATCGCCACGTTGCAATGACTGGAGAGATCACGCTCCGCGGCCGGGTACTCCCGATCGGCGGACTCAAGGAGAAGATCCTCGCCGCCCAGCGCGCCGGGATCGGGACGTTCATCCTGCCCCAGCGAAATACCAAGGATCTCCGCGAAGTTCCGGCGTCGGTGCTGCGTCGCCTCCGCGTGATCCCGGTCGAACGGATCGACGAGGTGCTCGCGGTCGCGCTTCGCGAGACCGCGGCGACGACTTTGAGCGCAGTGGCCTGAGCGACCGGGGCGTCCATCGGCGTCATCGATACGATTCGGAGCGCATGGCGCGACGGAGAGTTCCCCAGCAGGCCGAGTTCGTCGCCCTCGAACTCGGCGCGCCGTCCCACCTCGGCGGCGTGATCGGCCGGGCCGACGGGATCGTTCATTTCACGGCGCACGGTCTGCCGGGAGAAATGGTCCGAGCCCGCGTGTTCTCCGCGCAGGGAGGGTTCCGACGCGCCGAGGTTGAGGAGATCCTGGACGGGCGAAGCGCCGATCGCGTGCCGGCGGTCTGCCCTTACTTCGGGCGATGCGGGGGGTGCGCCTGGTTGCACGCCCGCTACGCGGCGCAACTCGCGCTGAAGTCGACGATCCTGCGGGATCAGCTGGCGCGGATCGGCGGGTTCGACGCGCCCCCGATTCGACCGATGATCGGCGGGGCGCGAGCGCTGGGCTATCGCAATCAGGTGCGGGTCTCGGTCCGCCGAGATCGGACGCTCGGCTTCGCGCGCGCCATGACCCACGCGGTGATGACGATCGAGCGGTGCCATCTTGTCGTGCCGGCGATTCAGGAGAGGCTTGCCGCGTTGCAGGGACACGTGCATCGGGACGCCCACCAGGTCGTCATCCGCCACAGCGAGCGAACCGGGCAGACGCTCGTCGCTCCGGCGCTGCCCGAGGCCGGCGTCGAGACCGGCCAGCCGTTCCTGGAGGACGAGATTCTGGGACGGAGGTTCCGGATCGGCCCGCACGCCTTCTTTCAGGTGCACACCGCACCAGCGACACGCGCGCTACCGGATGGCGTGGTCCCGTCCGGCCGCCCGACGACGGGCGACTGGAGCCAGGCCGATGTGCTGGCGATGCTCGTGCTCGATCGGCTCGATGCCGGACCCGGCGATGTGCTGCTCGACTGCTACTCCGGGGTTGGCGTCTTTGCTGCGCTGGCAGCGCCGCAGGTCTCGCGCGTGGTCGGGATTGAGTACGCCGCGAGCGCGGTGGCCGACGCGCGTGCGAATTGCGCTGACCTGTCCAACGTCCAGTTCCTGCAGGGGAAGGCCGAGGAGGTCATCCGTGAGGCCGGCGGCGGTTTCGACGTGGCGATCGTTGATCCGGCGCGGGTCGGCTGCGCAAGGTCCGTCGTTGACGCGCTGCTCGAGAGTCGCGCCTCACGCCTGGTCTACGTCTCCTGCGATCCGGCGACTCTGGCGCGCGACCTGCGCCTGCTCGTCGATGGCGGATTCACCCTGCGCGATATCCAACCGCTGGACATGTTCCCGCAGACGCACCACATCGAGTGCGTGGCCACTCTGAGGCGGTAGTCGGTGCACTACCCGACACGGACCTGCGGTATCGCGCGCGTCAGGTGATCCTGCGATACGCGCGCTCGACTGCCGGGTCGGCGGAGCGCAGCGTCAGTGGGTGCATTGCCGGCAGCTCGCCGGGGGCGCTTCTCCGGCGGCTCCGAGCTGCACGCAGGTCATTCTCGCCGAGCGACGGCGCGTTGCCGCGGGCGAGCGCAGGACTCCTCGAGCTCCAGAACCTCGCGAATGGCGTTTGACACTGCGCGCATCTGGGTCGGCGTGAGGGGCGTGAGCGGGACCTGGATGACCCGGCGGTTGTCGATCGCGCGGAGCTGGTCGATCAGGAGACCGGAGCACAGACGCAGTCGCCCGGAT
>Ga0194132_10009688_pt1 | contig 13135 bp, 19 predicted proteins | sample TA2KigOf80mmetaG_FD_148612 | JGI IMG/M metagenome (GOLD analysis project Ga0194132, IMG submission 148612) | Freshwater microbial communities from Lake Tanganyika, Tanzania - TA2015054 Kigoma Offshore 80m | ecosystem: Environmental > Aquatic > Freshwater > Lake | place: Tanzania: Lake... | reverse complement strand
GCGTTTGATGCACTGACCATCACCAGCTCATAGTTACTACTTGCAACGTGTAGGCACTTTGGCCAACGGAAGACTGGGCCCGCTTGGATTCGAACCAAGGACCAAGGGATTATGAGAAGACTGGACTCAGCAATCCCTATTGGCCATCAATGACTTACGCGCGTCATCAAGCTGTGTGTAAGAGAATGTGTAAGTAACTATCGGGTTTTTGACAGGGGTTTGCTCGATCAAAAACACTTTCGCACATCGAGCGTAAACAACGACCAAAGAAAGTGGCGCGAGTGTGAGAATTTGGTTTTGACGCTCTAAAAGTCAGCTGAAGGGAGGCGCCGGGCAGGATCGGCGTTGTCCTAACCTTTCTTCACAACAAGCAAAACCAGGATTCAATATATTCTGAGCGTTAGCTTTTAGGAGTAACGCTTGCGGCGTTTTGTCATCGCACTCAGCTTGATACTTTTCATGCAGACCGCTTGTGGTGGCGGCGGAACCTCGCCATCGCCCGCCCCGCCCTCGTTGAGTCCTCCAATAGTTACCGCACAACCGTCATCTATCACGGTTACGGCAGGGACTACAGCAGCTTTCACGGTAACCGCTTCGGGAACGACGCCCCTGTCGTACCAATGGCAGCTCAGTACGGATAGCGGCTCAACATGGACGAGCGCGCCCGGTTCTGCGACCTCCAGCAGCTACACCACTACCGCGACCGCATTGACGTTCAACGGCTATCGATACCGAGTACAAATTTCAAATGCCGCAGGATCAATAACGAGCGATGCAGCCACACTCACAGTGACGTCCCCGACCTCGGTCGAGCGTCAAATCAACGCGACAACAACGGACAGCAGCATCACGGCCGTACCGTCTGCCGGTGAAGCGCCGCACATCGCGATTAATCCGTCCTCCTCGGTCAACCAACGAGGCAAGCTGTTGGTCTTTCTGCCGGGCACGCAAGGCCGGCCAGGCTATTACACCTACATATTGAGAGCCGGCGCCTCTCGCGGATTCCACGCGATCGGTCTCAATTACCCAAACCAGACCGCGATGGGCACCCTCTGCCAAGTGAGTTCCGACCCCGAGTGTTACTGGAGTGCGAGAAATGTCGTCGTGTTCGGTGGTGGCGCGCCAGTGGCCGGACAAAGTCCAGTGACAAAGGCAGATTCAATCGTCAATCGACTCGAAAAACTTTTGGCGTGGATGCAGACCACCTACCCCGCAGAGGGCTGGGGACAGTTCGTGTTAACGAACGGCAGCGTCGATTGGAACAAGGTTAGTCTGGCGGGTCACTCTCAAGGCGGTGGTCATGTCGGTGTGTTAGCGAAGTCCGTGGCGCTAAACCGTGCTGTTTATTTTTCCTCGCCGGGGGATTGGTACGAAAATACAGACACGCCTGCCACTTGGCCGCGGACTCGTGCAAATGTCACACCCGCCGATCAACAGTACGGTTTCGGCTCAGATGACGATACGCTCGTTCCGAACTCCCACGCGTTCACTCACTGGGACAATCTCGGCTTGTCTAAACCAGCGGCCGGGCCTGTGTCGGTTGATCGCGCGTTGGCGCCGTTTTCAAACTCGCGGCAGCTTCGTACCAAGCAAGCATTCAATCCTGCGAGTACCGCAATCACCCTTGCAACGAAGTACCACAGCGTCACCGTCGTCGATACTTCGACGCCGCTCGACGCGACTGGGAAACCCCTTTTCGATACCAATGGCGTATGGGCTTACCTTTGCTTCCAATGAGTGTCGATACCGATTCCCCCAACGACATCTGTGCAAGCAGGTGTGTAAGCGACTTGCGATCGTAAGTGGTTAATTGATCGGGAGTTCGAACTTACTTCAAGGGATTGCTTTTCCACTGAAGTAAAAAGGTAAATCAAGAGAAATCTAACACATTGATTTGTAAGACTGGGCCCGCTTGGATTCGAACCAAGGACCAAGGGATTGGATCGCGAGCTCACAAAAATGACCACGTAGGTGCCCGACGTCATACGGGCTGCACCGATGCCGTCGTGCGCCACCACGCGATGACCCCGATCGCCAGGCACCCAAGCGCAACGACATCTGCCTTGAACACCGTGGCAAGCTGAGCGTTGAATCCGCCTACTGACCACGCCAAAATCATGAAGGACGCCACACTGATGAGCCCTGCCAACAGCGCAATCCCCTGAAATGGCGGCTTGAAGGCAGCATAGATCAGGAAAGCGCCGAGTAACCCAAAGAGCACGGCACGGTGCCGCATGAGTATTTCCAAATTTGGATCGTCGATCGGAACGCCGTACAACGAGACGAGACGCGCGCCGCCGAGCACCCCAGACCAGGGCAGCAAATGGATAACTCCGACGACAAGGAGCATCGCAGCAACTAGAGACCGCACATCCACCTCCGTGGAACGTCGCGACGGTCCCAAAGCGTCAAGTCAGGGTCGCACTGGAACCGAATTGATTGATCAGGGCCTGTTGGCGCCGCCGACTGACTGGAACTTCAAATCCATTTGACAGCGTAATCATGCAGCGCGCGCCACGTCGACGCAACGTTCGCACGTGATTACTCGAGACCCACCAAGCTCGATGCACGAGTTGTCCGTCCTCTCGCTGCTCCGCAATATCTTTGAGAGCTCCGAGAATAAGTGCATCGCCGCGGGTCGTGTAGATACGCACATACTGCAGCTCCGCGCGCGCAGCGATCAGATCGGTACCCAGTGCGGGCGGCAGACGCTGCAGACACGATTCGCTTTTGATCGACTGCCGAGCTACAACGGCTGGATCACCGACAAGCAGCTGACCTGCCGGCGGTTCTGCCAGCGGAGCCGCCGTCGGCACCGCCATCCGGCGGCGGGCAAACCATGCAGGCAAGCCGAGTAGTATCGACACCAGCAGCGCAGGACCTGCCACTTCGCCCCATTCCTCAAAGATTCCCATTGGCCATTGCTCGGGACGGCCCAGCGGCTCGTCATCCGTCACGAAGCCACGCGCCATCAAGAACTGATCGACGGCGAAGGACAACGGAGCGAGCACGATCGAAGCCAAGAGGCCCGCCAATACAAGCAGCAGCAGATCCGACCAATTCGCCGTTACCCGCCAGCGCGAGAGCCCGATCACACTCGTTCGAAGAGCCGCGAGACCAATCGAAAGATGTAGCCCCCCAAGCCACGCCGATCAGCAGGACGGAGGCCTCCAGTCCAAGGTCACTGCCCAGCGCAACAAAGGCGGCAAGCAGTACCACGCCTACTGCCAGCAAATATGATGGCTCGACGAAATCAAAGCGAATCAACGGTTTATCTTTATCAGCCGCCATTCGTTCAGTACTCCAACCGTTCGTTCATCGACAAATGAATCTTCCAAACAAGGGCGTAGCATACCGGTCCGACGCAGCAACGCAGGCATAGAGTTGTGATGGCGTTTGTTGGTTCAAATTCACACGGAGTGATTTTATGTTGGGTATCTCGGTATTGAGTAATGCAGTGTCGGGCCGTCGGCAGGTGTCGGCCTTGGCTCTAATCGCCCTGGCGGTCGCAAGCGGTGCAGTGACGGCCGACGAACCGCAGAAATGGTATGCCACGGGCAGCTTCGGCTTGGTCACGCAGTCGGATCAACAAATCGCCTTCTCCCGGCCCGGGGTTTCTGGCGTCGTTTCCCCCACTTTGCCGCTCGATACCGGCTTCCTTGCAGGCGGTGCGATCGGTCGCTACGTCGGCGATGCGTGGCGCATCGAAGCCGAGTTCATGTACCAGTCAGTCGATCACCCCGTCTTCAGCCTCGTGGCCGGCGGTCCTGGGTTGCCATCGGGCGATGGCAACTATGCTTCGACGAGCATTGCCGTCAACGCCTTGCGCGAGTTCGACCTATTCGGCTCACCCCGCACGCGAACCTACGCGGGCGTCGGCGCCGTTCACGCCACCGAGGTGGACCTTGATTTCGAAAGCAATGGCGTGGAGCGTTCGTTCAGTGGCTCAAAGTCGGGCGTTCAGGCGCTGCTCGGCGCTCGATATTCATTGGGGGAGCGCGCCTTCATCGATACCGGCGTTCGATATCTTTTGATATCCAATGCCGAGATGAATGGCGAAGAAGGCGCCGTGGGCCGAATCAAGGCGAACTATGAACCGTTGGCGATCACGGTGTCGTTCGGATGGCGTTTTTGAGTCGACGGCGGGCGCTGACCACGCCCGCAACCTCTCTCATCGTCGTGCTATCGCTGCTATTTTGGGTCGACGACGCGCTTCCTTACTTCGACGTCAGCGAGATCTCTTACGGACGATTTTGGGATCGATCGGGATGGCTGCTGACTCACGTCATCGGCGGTTCTCTCGCACTGCTGGTCGGGCCTTTCCAGTTCTGGTCAGGCCTGCGTCAGCGGCATCTAAGGCTTCATCAGTGGACAGGTAGGATTTATGCAATAGGCGTCGCACTGGGTTCGGCCACAGCCTTTCAGTTGGCGTTTCATACCGAGAACTGGACCTTTGGGGTCGTGCTGTTCATCGGCAGTGTCTTTTGGCTAACCGCCACCGGCAAAGCCCTGCTCGCAGCCCTACGGCGTCATATCGACCTTCATCGCGAGTGGATGATTCGTAGCTACATTTTCACGTTCTCTTTTGTCAGCTTCCGCCTACTTCTCGAAATCCCCTGGATCGAAAATCTCGGAACAGACGCTGAGGTTTCGACGACCATCGGCTGGCTTTGCTGGGTTGTACCGTGGATGGGGTATGAGTTAAAAAAAGCCGTACCATCGTCCGCATAAACCTATCTCTGTCGCCCATCATCCGAGCTTAATTCAAAGGATCGAGACTTGAATACGACACTCGTAAGAACGTTTGCGCTTCTACTGTTACTGATCAGCGCTACTCATCCAGGCTATGCGGTTGAGTCACGCGCCATGGATGTTCAATCCATGCAGCAAGACCTAAGGTTCGTTCAAACTAAGCTGAACACGATACATCCCGAGCCGTACCACCACCTCGGCAAGGACGAATTCGATGCGATGGTAGATCGACTCGAGGGCAGTCTCGCCCCGATGTCGTCGAAGGAATGGTATGTAAGGCTGTCCGAACTCATCTCGTCGCTCCAAGACGGGCATACAGCCGTCTTCTATAACCAGGATGAGCGGCAACAATATTTTAACGAGGGAGGCACGACGCCCCCCTTTCTCGTTGAGGTGAAGGATAACGATAGCGTCATTATCCGGCACCACTTCACCGACGACGCGATACTCATTGGAGCAGAGATCCTCACGATTAACGGACGCCCGATCGACGAGGTTCTACGAAGCATGTGGCCCCTAACCTTTGGGGAGTCAAGATTATTCAGAAATGGCCAGATCTCGAGATCTTTTGCTCGGATGCTCTGGCTTCTATACGGACACGCTGACTCAGTCACACTAACCATCCGTCAGCTTGACGGGGCTATCCGCACGCAGTCTTACGCAATGCTGTCAGAGACGCAGTACAACGATTTTGTGGCTCGCGACTTCCCAAAGAATGACGGCATAAGCGAGAGCCCCATGCGGCTTTCTTTTCACGAGGAAAAGCCGGTTGCGCTACTGGATCTCAATCACTTCGGAACCTACAAGAGCTACAAATACTCGATCGCAAACGCCTTTCGTGAAATCAAAGAACGACAAATCGAAACGTTATTCATTGATCTTCGCGGAAATGGAGGCGGAACCCACTTCGTGGCCGAGGCGCTCATCCATTATCTGATGGACACACCATGGGTACTCGTCTCGAAGGCGAAGATCAAAACGAGCGACGAGTGGTACGCCTCGCTTCCCGCCTCAGTACGGATTGTCCGGTACCTTCCAAAGAAACCCCTTATCCGATTCGCAACGCTGTTCCTGACAGACAACGCCCGAATCGACCGGATTGAGACGTCGAAGGATCCCGTCACGAATCAGTCCATTTTCGAACTCCACACGCGTCCGCGGCAGCATTACTCTAAGGAATATCTCTATTCCGGTCAGGTTTTTCTGCTGACCGACAGGAACTCATATTCGATGTCCGGCATGTTTGCGGCCATCATGAAAGATTACGGGCGGGCAGTTATCGTTGGCGAGGAAACGGGCGGCTTGGCGAATCCACATGGCTCAAATGTGGCGGTCACTTTGCCTAACTCGAAGTTCCGTTTCACGATCTCTACCTCTCGGGCGTACCGACCCTCCGGCATGTTTGATAACCGCGGAGTGATACCCGATATCGCCATCCCTTTTGACGACTTGAGCAGGGCCAAGACGATTGACGAGCTTCTGGAGCTGAGTGCTCGACGGCGCTAAGTGTCGGCGCTGGAATGGTTGTTAAGACTGGGCCCGCTTGGATTCGAACCAAGGACCAAGGGATTATGAGAAGACTGGACTTCGTGATCCCTGTTGGCCTTCAATGACTTACACGCGTCACTAAGCTGTGTGTAAGCAAATGTGTAAGTAAATATCGTGTTTTTGACGGGCAACCGAAACTCTTTCTCCCATCGATGTTTTGATCACGCCGCTGCAGGCGATATCTCTCGCTCGATCCGCTTACCGACCGCCAGTTCCGCTACACGTAAATCGTATGCGGCTTGTAGATTTAGCCAGGACCGCGCATCGCCACCGAAGTAGCGAGCAAGGCGCATCGCTGTGTCAGCAGACACGCCTCGTCGACCGCGCACCACATCGTTGATACGCGGTGTCGGAACATTGAGCGCCTTGGCCAGTGCGTTGGCGCTCAGCCCCAGTGGGGCCATGAACTCCTCGCGAATCACTTCACCAGGATGCACAGGTCGCATTCCATTCTTGGACATTTATCTCACCTCAGTGGTAATCGACAATTTCCACGTCTATCGGACCCTGATCGGTCCAACGGAAACAAACCCTATACTGATCGTTGATCCGGATACTGTATTGGCCCTTGCGATCCCCTCTTAGCGCTTCGAGACGGTTTCCCGGCGGAGAGCGCAGGAAGTCGAGGGTGTGCGCAGCATCGAGCATCACCAACTTCCGCGCCGCAACATTCGCAATTCTCGCGAACCGACGTGACTTGCCGGTTTCGAAGAACCGCCGAGTGTCTGGACAACGGAAGCTTCTTATCACCTCGGCAGAATATGCTGGTTAACGTTAAGCGTCAAACTCTAGGTACCAGCTGTTATCGCTGCATTCGCCCGACGCCGATCGAACGCAGCTCATCAGATATACTGGATATTCAAACGATGACCGGGCTCTACATGACCTTTAACTTCATACCGTGTGATCAAGGCGGCTCTCCCACCCAGACGATTCCAGAGATGCCGAACGCACTCGCTGAAAATTGTCGAGCGACTGCCGATCTCTATCGGCGTGTAGGCTTCTCGCCTCCTTGGATCGGATACGTTGCTACGGTGGACGGGAGAGGGGTCGGAGGCGGGGCTTTTGTCGGTCCGCCGAAAGACGGTTTCGTAGAGATTGCTTACTTCACGCTCGAGCACGAGCAAAGCAAAGGCTTCGCTACAAGAACGGCAGCCGCGCTGGTGCAAATCGCACGTACTGCGGATCCACGAATAGGACTGAAGGCGTTCACTCTTAGGGAAGAGAATCCGTCGACACGCATTCTCAGGAAGCTTGGATTCACCACAGTCGGCGTTGCCGAAGATGATGACGCGGGCGAGGTATCGGAGTGGCTACTTTCTGGCTCTTGAGATTGGGCCCGCTTGGCTTCGAACCAAGGACCAAGGGATTATGAGAAACCCTATACTACGCTGAGCGCACGGTGACCGTGCTTGCCTTGACTTCAATCTCCCAGAACTTGCTCGAGGTCTTGTCTTTAAATTCATAGTAGTTTTTCGCCATGGCCTTGCTCCTGCGTATCCAAGAAATTACTAAGTTCGAACGAGATTACTCTTATCGAATGTCGTACGAAACGAGTTTTCGCGGTTGGTGGTTAGCGCGCTAAATCGGTGTTTAGAAAACTCGATCGTGAAGTTGTCGCCATCGACGTTACTGAGGCGATCACCTGACTCGAGGGTTGCGTGATTAGGTTAAAAGTCGTTTGAAACGACTTTCTCCCCCTTAAGCCAACCTCTCCGCCGCCAAAGTTGCCGTCAACTTGCTGTAGTACTGCTCGATCATTTGGGCAGAGTTGCCCAACTGCCGTGCCAGTGTATGGATGTCCGTACCCGCCAACAACTCCTGCGTGGCGTAGGTGTGCCGCATTGAGTACAAGGTCCTGTTTTGACCACTTGGGCCTTTCAGGGGTATTGGACTTTGGAAAGGTGCATTACCGATGCAAAAAATACCCATCGCGCTCAGCGTGGAGAAACTCGGAGACCCCAACTGGCTATGTCGTTGCGAAGCGACGCGGTTGGCTAACCCAATGTTGCTCTCATATGAGATCACGTATGAGATCACGCAAACCGAATGGTTACTGGAGTAACCGTGAAAACTGCGTGAACAACGCCTCGCTATTTGAATCGCTTTCCAGCTGGGAGCAGCACTCGAGCGCGGCGGTAGCCTCAGCACGGCAGCATGGCTGGCTCGATGAGTGCACGCGCCACATGTCTAAGCCAAAGCGAGAGTCGAAGTGGTCTTTGCAAGAGATTAGTCGCGACGCGTCGCGTTACCATACGATTGGCGAGTGGAGACGCATGTCAAACGGCTCGTATAAAGCAACGTGCAAGATGGGTGTCCTAAAAGACGTTTCCTCGCATATGCTTTCATTCGTGGCGAGAGAGCAACAGTTTCTCGGCGGTGAGCTTGTGGCGGGCGGTGTCGGTGCTACTGGTCCACCTCAAACGCCGATCGGCTTGAGGGTAGGCGGCGGAGCTATTTGATATTCGGCGCGTAGCCGCGGCGCCCAAGCCCGGTCGGCGGACCTTTGGCCAAGGGCCGGCGCAGGGCCGTGGCTTTCCACTCCTGACCCTCGATTTCGGGTGGAACATCCATCGCAAAAGCGCCCCAGGTTTCTACCCGCTTGTTGTTCGACTCCCAGCCGGGCGGCAACGTCAGGTAGTCCGGTGCGTGCTTTTCGATATACGCGAGGACTTTCGGCGGAACCTCGGCGGTGCCGGGCAAACCTTTGTGTGAATGCATCCGCCCGAATAGCATCGCGCCCCGCAGTTCCGGCGCGGCCTTGCCCATCCGCATCCATGGCCAACATTCCGAAAGTCGCGCGAACCCCGCGCGCATTCGTGCCGTCGGCAAACCGCGATCTTGCGTCTCGTTGAGCGAGGCGAACATCGTGAAATGTTCCGAGGGCGTGATGCGCTTGCCGGTCGAGTAACTCGGCCAGGCCTCCGGGGTCACCGGATTGGTGTACTCGTGTGCGTAATCCCACTCGAGCATCAGATCGTCGCCATAGCGTGAGAACGGTAGGCGAAAGGGATAGCGCCCGTCGGCGTCCGCAAACACCGTGCCGTCGTTCATCACGGTGGGAGAGTCACCCGCCGCGCCATACATGAACTTGGGTACTTCGGTCGTGAGCGTGCCGGCAATCAGATCGTTGTAGAAGTGATAAACCTCGCAGCGCTCGCCGGTGATCGGGTTGTCCCAATACTCGAGAATGTCGCCCGTGCGCAGATCAGTGAAATAACCGGTCTCACGCGACTTGATGCGCAGCAACCCGCGCGGGTCATGCTCGGCGAGCATCACACCCGTCCCCGTGTACCCGAACACGGGCAATAAGCGCTTGCCCGGCAGCTTGAGATACATGAGCCCGTGAAACCCGCCGATGACAGGTTCGCCGTAGCCCGACCAGATCTTGCCGAAGGCGTAGAGGTTGTCGATGGGATTGGTGAAATCGAGTGCTTGCGAGCTTTTGCCTGCAGACACGCTCTTTGCCGCAAGCTGCGCGCTCATGATGCCGCCGCCCAGCAGGCCGCCACCCAGCATCGCGAGCGCTTGCCTGCGGCCGATCAGTGCGTCCTTCAGCAACATCGACGAAGTCATGACGTATCCTCACTGACAGCACGCAAACCGGAGCGCTTTTCGCGAAATTCGTCTGCACCATGAACACGATCAATCCACAAGAACCCAACGTCCATGTATTGCTTGCCCGTCGACCGATCGGGGCGCCTGTACCCGAAGACTTCAGCATCGTCGAGGAACCGACCTCAGCGCTCGGCTACTGGAAGCCGCGCTGGCACAAGCATTAGAAGCGCCGGAGCGGGAAGCGGCCTGACTTGAAGGTGACGCGATTCGCCTAACAAAGTCGTTTGAACCGACTTTTCGATCCCTCAAGCCAATCTCTCCGCCGCCAAAGTAGCCGTCAATTTGCTGTAGTACTGCTCGATCATTTGGGCGGAGTTCCCCAACTGTTTTGCCAGTGTGTGGATGTCGGTGGGGTCAGACGGATATTGCTGTGGGCAATGTCGTCGGTAGCAACATATTCAATGTCTGGTTTATTTTAGGGCTTGCAGCGTTAATTATTCCCCTAAGCGTCAACGAGCAAGTGGTCCGTCAGGACTTACCCGTGATGATCGTTGCTTCTGTATTGCTTCTGGTGTTCATCCTTGATCAGCGCGTTTCGTTTTTTGAGAGCGCCTTCTTATTTGCGCTGTTGATCGGGTACACCATCTTTTTGATCACTCAGTCGCGACGACAGTCGTCAGCAGCCCAAGCCGAGCAGGCGAGCGACATTAAGCCTCCTACTGAGTGGGGACAGGAAATTTCACACATCGTGCTGAGGGCTCTCCAACATACCCTCAAGCCAACCTCACCGCCGCAGATCTTATTGAAACATTGAAGGGCAAAGGCCCCTTCACAGTATTTGCACCCACCAATGCGGCCTTCGCCAAACTGCCAGCGGGTACCGGTCGAAAATCTGTTAAAGCCTGAAAATAAGGCTCAGCTAGTCGGCATTCTGACTTATCACGTGGTTCTAGGCGCAGTGAAGGCCGCTGATGTCGTTAAGCTAACTGAGGCCAAGACCGTTCAGGGTCAGTCGGTGAAGATCTCAGTCAAAGATGGCAAAGTGAGTATTGACATAGCCAACGTCACCGCTACCGACATCGCGGCGTCGAACGGTGTTATCCACGTCATCGACACGGCGATTTTGCCCAAGTAATGACGGGCGACAGTAAGCTAGTAATTTGAAGGGCATTGCCCGCCCTTCTCAAAGAGGGCGGGCAAACGCCAGTAAAGGCGGAACAAATTACCCCGGCCAGTACTGGTCACAGCCACCATCGCGGCTGCCTTCTTGAAGTAGCGACGTCCCGTTTCCGCCATGTCCCGGCGTTTCTCCTCACGCCGTCCCGGGAAATCTTCTGGCTTGGGCATGGAGCGGGAATCGAGGTTGATCTCCACACCCACCCGCCAGTAGTCCTCGGTTGAGGGTTGTTCACCTGCCCTAATGATGGGTAGAAACGCCTCATAAAGAAGGATGCCGAATTCGTACGTCTTTCGGCTGACACCGGCGTGCGCGTTCGCGCGCTGCCCCCGGCCGCGGCGGCCGCAACACTCGGAGCGACCGTCAAGGGAAGCTAATGGCGAAAATACGGTAGACCCCGTTTGCAGTTTTGACGAGGCCGGGAACAGAGCCCGTGCCGAGTCGAGTGAGTGAGGTCCAGGTGCGACCATCAGTGCTCGTTGCGATGTACACCTCGTCGCCGACGGGACTTCTCGCGCCCGCAGGCAGTCTCTTGTACGCCATCAGATATCTGCCACCACCGTCGTCGATTGGACTCGGGTCGCAGAGCAGATCTCCGCCTGAGGCGGCTATGGCTGTTCCGCCCGGAGCAAAGTTCAGCCCATCGCTAGAGGTCAGATAATTGATCGAGCCACCCGAACACACGTAGAGAAAATAAGTGTTGCCGACGCGCAGCGCTCCCGGGACGCCACCAGTAGTTGCTCTAGTACCCACGTCCAGTGATCCCGGGAACACGAGACCGTTCTGATCCGAGGTGGTGACGCTCTTCACGCTCGAGCCGTGACTGGACAACAGCCGGATACTCCCCGACGCAAGTCGCAACGGGAACGGATCGGTGGCGGAACTCGTGTAAGTAAAGACCGTTCGCTGATGGACGAAGGTCACTCCGTCGTCGGTCGACTTTGCCACACCGAACTTCCACTCGTTGTTCGGCTGGCTCGCAGCAGGATCACCGTTGGTGACGTAGCTCATCAGGTAGTACATCAATATCGAGTTGTCAGGCATCAGGAACGGCGCTGGGTCCACAAGACCCGCGTCCGCGCCACTGATATTGATGGTCGAGGTAGTCCATGGCCCGGAGGCGCTGGTCGCCTGGAATACCTTGAAGTTGGAAATGAATGTGGAAACGGTTTTTGCGGTCAACACCGCAGCATTGCTGGTGACGCTGCCGGTAGCGTTGCTGACGACTACCGTGAACTGCGCCGCGTTGTCTCCCGTTACCGTCGGTGGTGTCGTGTAGGTCGAGGACGTCGCGCCGTAGATATTTGAACTATTTCGGCGCCACTGATATGCCAGCGGCTCCGAGCCGCTGGCCGTCACCGAGAAAGCCGCAACCTGACCGACGTTTACCGTGACATTCTGGGGCTGCGAGGTGATGGTGATATCGCCCGCTGCCAATCTGAATGTGGCGCTGCTTCCGCCTCCGCATGAAGCAATCACCAAAAAAAGAACGGGAGCGATCCAGCGCCTGACAGATATCTTATGGTTCATGGCTGCAGGCCTCGGCGAATAGCTGTTCTGGTCGGCCTCGCTACCGTACGACCGTTCGGCCGGTACCACAACGATTTTTTATTAAGTGCCCAGCGTGTATGAATTTGCGGGCCGCTAAATATCTGTATGCGGCTTTATGAAATTGATGGCAGATACAAAGCGTTTGAGGTGTCAGTCAGCATTCCTAGCATCGGCAACTTTCGAACGCTGATCCACGCTGAATCTGCTGCGGACGCACAGCGAGCGGCGGAGTACTTATATGGCAGGCGGCGCATCTCCACCCTGCGTCGCTATGTGCCCGAAACCCAAGCACCCAAAAGCCCTGAACAGCAGCGAATCCAACGCCTCACCCAGCAAGCGAAGACCTGCCGAGCGATGGCGCAGCAGGAGAAGGCGAAACTGGCGATGAGAAAGGCGCAGAAAGCCAAGACAACCACCATCAAGCCGCTGCCATCAAGCCGCTGCCCAAAATCAAGCCCACCAGCACTGGATAAGGAAACGCCGTATTTCCCCGCCTTTCCTTTTGTCTCGACTAAATAAAACGACAGGTAGATCGCCACGCGACCTGCG
>Ga0194132_10009687_pt1 | contig 13136 bp, 13 predicted proteins | sample TA2KigOf80mmetaG_FD_148612 | JGI IMG/M metagenome (GOLD analysis project Ga0194132, IMG submission 148612) | Freshwater microbial communities from Lake Tanganyika, Tanzania - TA2015054 Kigoma Offshore 80m | ecosystem: Environmental > Aquatic > Freshwater > Lake | place: Tanzania: Lake... | reverse complement strand
GCTACCCCATTGGTGTGTTCCTTGAGAAAATTTCGTAAGGGATACAACAAACTAATGGCCTGCCTTACCTTTCCTCCGCTCACATCTCCACCCCCATAAGGAGTGTACATATCATCTCTCTTGTACCATATTCCCCCAATAATCTTAACGGGAGAGAGAATTAGAACATGGGCAGGAAATGCTTTGAGAAAGTCATGTTCCTGTTGCATATCAATTTGTTTATTCATAGCGGAAGAGTTGTTTTGGAGTGGCTGAATGTTGGATCGTAAAACTTCTCTTCCAGTTCGCATCCCCACCATCTGCGCCCAGTAGTGCTGGCAGCAAGCAGAACAGGAGCAACCCCCGCGAATGGATCGACAACCAAATCACCTGGCTTGGTAAGATTCTCAATCACATACTTGCAGAAATCTTGCGACCACACAGATTGATTCAGTACCTTCTCTTGCCGATCCACATAAATGTCGCGCAACCAATCGCCCTTACGGTGAATCACTCCCTCGCTTGTGTATACGAGCATATGTTGGAAAGTGAAGTAGTACATATCGCGCTTGCCCACTTCGTTTCTTACCACAACCTTGTAATCTTTCAGGCGCAATCCTTCGTTCTCTAGGCATTGTGCATACCACATATGGTTCGACAGAATGAACCCGTTCACCCTGCGATCTGTCTGGCACACCACAACAAAGCCAGTAGGTTTCACAATACGAGCAAACTCTCGCATTGCTTTCTGCTGAAACTGCCGATATGAGTCAGTCTCGTCTTTGCTAAATGGTGTTTGGGACAGGTCAGGACATGAAGTGAATACTAAGTCTACCGATTCCGATGGAATGTTGGGCATATAGTCAAAGGCATCTCCCAACACATATGAGTTCTCTTGAAAGTTTGTCATAGTGCAATCCTGCTGAAATTGTTCTTCCTCTCAAACAACATGGTATGTTCAAACTTATCTACCAACTGATCTGCCTTGTGGGAGATCACAAATACATTTGCATTGACACCAAAGGAGTAAAGAATCTTCATAAACTCCTCGGTTCCTGCGGTGTCGAGTGACGAATCAAACACCTCGTCCAAGATGAGTAGATTAGTATTTGCGCTGTTCTTAATGCGGGCAATCTCACGCCAAGCAAGTAGCAAAGCCAAATCAATACGCATCTTTTCGCCTTCGCTGAAACTCATGTACGAGAAAGTGTCACGATGTCTGCTTCTAATGGTTTCGTTGAACTCTTCGTCAAGCGTAAAGTTTGCAAAGAAGTCCATTGTGTTCAGATACTTGTTGATAGTTTTATTGATGATGGGCAAATAGTAACGGATGATCTTTGCCTTGATACCGCTATCTTTCAGCAGCGATGCCGCTACGCTGTAGTAGTGCATCTCTTCTACCAGGCTATTCTTGGATGCCTCATTCTTATTCAAGTCTCCCTCAAAATCCACCAATCGCTTTTGATGATCTGTGTCTTCAGTTTCTTTGCTCTGAATGGCTTTGTTCTCTTTGCTGAGTTTGCCGATGTAGGAGTTGCACGCCGTAATGGTGCTGTTCGCCTCCATCGTATGCGTGTTTAGCGTTTCTAGTTCGGTAGATACCTCTTCGTACTCTTCGATCTGCGTTCGCTTGGTTTGAATCTCGGTGACAATGGCGCCAACTGCTTCGTTCAGTTCACCCTGCTTGCTTTTCTTCTTGCATAGTAATCCGTGAATAGGCTGACTAGCCTTGTCGATGGATTGATGGCAAGTGGGGCATACCTCATTGTTGTCAAAGAATGACAACTCCTCGCCTATCTTTTTGCGATTGGACTCTAGTTGCTTCTGAAAGGTTTCCAGTTTGGTGATCTGTTTCAGCAAAGAAACTTTGCCTTGTAACTTGACCTTTACTTTCTCAATCTGCTCATTTAGGGCAACCAGTTCTTCCTGCCTCTCTTCAATCAGCGATTCAGAGCGGGCAATCTCTTTCAAGTTCCCCTGCACCTGTTCATCAGTCTTGCTCTTTAGTCCTGCGATTAAATCTTTTTGGGCGCGGATAGACTCGTGGAGAATAGCGATCTTGCGTTCGTTATCTGCAATCTCTTCTTTGAGAGTAGACATCTTCGCCTTGAGAATGGTGTTCATGGTAGAGAACACATTGATATCAAGGATATCTTCGATCACCGCGCGGCGATCAGATGCCGGCAACTGCATGAATGGTACAAATGAAGAACTACCTAGAATCACCACCTGAGTGAATGACTTGTAATTCATTTTCAGAATCTGCTCTTCAAGCATTTTCTGATAATCCTTTGTGGTGGCGTGCTGATCCAATAAATTACCATTCTTCCACACCTCAAACCGATTAGGTTTGATGCCGCGAACCACGCGGTAGGAATCATTGACGATGTTGAACTCCACCTCTACCAAACAATCTTTCTCATTGATGCTGTTCACCAACTGAGGAAGATTGATCTTTCTGAATGGCTTTCCGAACAATCCGAAAGTGATAGAATCAAGCAAAGCAAATGACTTACCATGTCCGTTGCTGCCCGAAACAAGAATCATCTTGGCTTTGTTCAGTTGAATCTCGGTAAAGTTGTTTCCAAACGATCCAAAGTTTTTGAATCGAACCTTCGTGAAGGTAATCATAGAGACATACTCTCCATATACAGATCGCGCACAATGCGCTTCAGCATGGGCTTGTCATGCACTTCTTCCATGCCATCAATCTCTTTGTTGATTAGACCAAGTGTGTCTAGTGCCATATCTGCTGCGGGTTCGCCTGTACTGGTATCAGGGTTCTGCTCCACAATGGTTACACCCATGGCAGGGGCGGTATAGATGCCATCCAAGAACTTGTCAAACATATATGGCTTGGTCTTGGCGTCCACGAACACCTTTACAAAAGTGTTTGCATACCGCGAGAAGTCTGCGTTCTCTAGCAGTTTGCTGTAGTCATGCCGCGAATCATCGTATCGAATGGCATGAAACATTCTATGCGGGTTCTCTACAAACTCTAATTCGCGGGTTTCAGTATCAAGCACATGGAATCCTTTGCGGTCTTCCAAGTCACCAAAAGTGATCTGATATTGTGTACCCAAGTACTGCACATTTCCTCCTCCATGCTTGTGATGAAAGTGGCCCGATAGAACCATTTCATAACGAGCGAGTAGACTAGCAGGCATACCACCACCTTCAAACTTCACTCCACGCATAATCTGATAACCTTCCAGTTCAAAGTGTCCGCATATCACGGGACACTTGCTCTTCCTGATGAAGCGTAGAAAGCCTTCTTGATTGTTTTTGTTTATCCAAGGCACCATCGCAACGCGCAGGGAGTCAAACTGCAACTCAACCGGCTCTTCGTAAATGTTGAAATTGGTGTAGCGTTCTCCAAACAATTCTTTGGGAGCATTCACTAAGTTGGTATTCTTGTAGTACACATCGTGATTACCTAGAATGCAATGCACGGTCATACCGCGCTGTAACAAAGGTTCCATGAAACGAGTGCGTACCTGATTCAGCGTTTGGAAGTTTACAAACTTACGGCGATCTAAAAGATCACCCAAGTGCAATATGGTATCGATGCCGTGTTTCTCACAATAAGGAAAAAACACTTCATCAAAGAACTTGAAAAAGTACTCACCAAATACTGGCGAATCAGACCTGGCGCCAAAATGCGTATCGTTGATAATGGCTAGTTTCATAGCGAACTACTTACATAGAAGTATACACTCAATTCACACATCGTCAAGCCGATTGCGTGTTACCTTCCTACTTTTTTTGCCTAATCTTCGCTTAGTATCTGATTTGGAAAACTTGGCAATATCTGTTGGTGATAGATGAAAGAACTCGGCAACAGGATCGTTGGTGTCGCCGTTTGATGAGTCCAATAAATTGCGTCTAACTTTGCCTGTTTTGTCTGCCGCTTCTAGCAATTTGTACCTGATGTACATTTGCTTTTTTTCTTTGGCAATTCTGCGTAGAAAGGCAAAGTAGATGATCTGAGTGAAGTATGAGAACGGATTCTTGGACTTGCCTGGATCGAAGTTACTGGCATACATCAGGCAATTTTCTACGCCGTCGCCAATCATTTCTTCTCGGTATGGATAGTTGATGAAATTTGGTCGATACGACAAATGATTGGCAATATCTAAAAAGCATTTGCCAATGTAGTCAGTTACAGGCGGCGTCTTTCTCTCTGCTGCTCGTTCAGTATCAACTAACGCCTTCCACTTCACCATCTCTGCATAGAACACTTTGTTATCAATGTAATGCCCAGACTGTGTTTCTTCTTCAACATCTTTCTCTATGTCTGCGGCATCTATATCAAGTTCATCTTCTGCTTTTGGTTTTACTTTACGCTTCTTCATAATATGTCTCCATTTCGATCAGAAGTATATCACATTCTTCCACTGGCGCTAGTCTTAAGAAAAGTATTAGATTTTCTTGCAGGCATTGCTTACACCTGTACTACATAGAGTGAAGGTTTCACGGACCATAATATATTAAAAGTAGTCACGCGGATCAGGCGACCAATCATTTGGTTTATTGCCATACTCCTTACCAACACCACCATTCTTTTCATCATTAGGAAGTTGCTCAGGGGTGGGGTCAGATGCGGGATTCTCTTTCATGCGTTCACTTTCAAGACGACTTTCTTCAATCATATCGGGTGTAATTTCGCCACTCTTAATTTGATCAAGTAAGTCTTGCATGAATGAAGTTCCTGCTTCCAATTCAGCCTGTTCTTTCTTACTGATCTTAAAGATGCCACCATTCTTCAATACCATGAGATAATGAGCAACTGCGCTATTACTTGGTGCCATACAATCCAAGATGTGCGATTTGGGCAAAGAGATGATTCCATCCTTTGTCCAATTTGTCCACTTTTTCATTAGCATCCGTTCTTCGCGGGGAATTCCATTTTGGTCAATCAGCGTAAGAGTTTCTAATGTGAATGGATTTTCTAATACCATTCGAGTCTTGGTGATACCACGCACAGTTGCAATGATATCATCACCTGTCTTTAGTTTGATTATGGTTGGATCGCTGTATTCCATTTGCGCCTCCTATAGTTTAATTGTGACTGTGCTGTAGTCAAACTTCTCGGTTGCGTAGATTTTCATACGCTCCAAAAAGTGATTCAAAGTGAAGTTCACTTTGGATTTCCACCGCAGATCATCTGCCACATCATATAGTTTGGCTTTTTCCTTATGCTCCGACTTGCGGAGTTGACGACCGATACTTTGAAGCACCCTGATCCTACTCTTGGATGGGGATGCGAACACTATATTATGTAGTCTACGAATGGAAACTCCAGTACTGAAGGTTCCATAAGACGCTACAATTATGGCATTATCTTTGGTTTCTGCTAGTGTACGCACATACTCGCGTTGTTCCACCTCGGTTCCCCCATACACAAAAAATACTTCTTTCCCAAGAGGTTTACCCTGTGCAAGAATCATATCGTACAGAGATTTACCGTGTTTCTCCACATACTGAAACAGCACTAGCGTATTGCCTTTGGTGTTGCAAGCCAAGTTTACGATAAACCTGTTGCGCTTGGGATGCGAAACTAAGAAGTCTATTTCTTCCTGATAACGCATGGCTTTCACTGCCTTGCAGTCTTCGTCAGGATACTTCAGCGTGATACAGTCGATAGTAAACTCGCTGAGTAGTTTCTGCTTAATGAGTTCTGTGGTACTTGTGACCTTATGAACAGCACCAAATAGTCCTTCGATGATAAGACGATGCGTTTGAGTGCCGTCGAGCGTTCCAGTTGTTCCTACGCGGAACTCGCAGTCGATTAGGCGAGACATGATGGTTGACAGCGATTTTGCTTTGTATAGATGACACTCATCACCAAATACTGATCCAAACTGTTGAAACCACTTTACTGGTTGCTTGTAGATGCTCTGCCAGGTGGTAACGACCACTCGTTTTTCAGTAGTTTTGCTCTGTCCTGCGAAAATCTTGTGAATGTGCTTCTGCGCTTTCCAAGACTTGTCGCCAGAAGAGTAGTCAATGAAATCGTTTTCCATCTGCGCCACAAGTGATGTGGTGGGAACAATGATGAGAACCTTTCGTGTGTCTTCTTCCAAGCGTCTACGCATCAGCGTGTAAATGATGAGACTTTTACCCGAGCCAGTAGGAGAAAGTAACAGACATCTTGATCGGTTCAACGAATGGCATACTGCATCTACTTGGTGTTGGTGGGGATCAATGGGTTTACCGGCCGCTACCAATTTCAAGGTTTTCATGTACTTGCAGACATCTTCGTGTGTCCATATGTCTTGTGCTTCAGGAAACGAAACACCTATCCAATAATTCCGCTCATTCGCAAACGACTTTACATATTCAAGTAGTCCGCAGTACAGTTCTTGCGAATGCTGATTGTACAGTCTAATTTTACCATCCCACATTCTGCTGCGATACGCAGGCATAAATTGGAATCCAGGCACCTTGAATGTAAAGAAGTCTGTCAGTTCTTGTGCAACACTCTTGCTTCCACAATCAACCTTTAAATACACGGAGTTCTTTTTGCTGACAATAATGCTCTCCATAGTTGTATTTAGGGTGTCCATAGTTTCCCTCTCACGCGCACGGAAACTGTTTGAACTTGAAACACCACTCCAGACCATAATGCACATTTGATTCCTGCTTCGCATAGCATATTCCATCCTTGCTCAATGCTCGCACGCCTATGCATTGATGCATCAGGAGCATACAAGTCAAGCATTTCTCGGTGAGCGATCACCTGAGTGATTCCCGATTGAATCAATCCTCTGGCGCAGTCTATGCATGGAGCCAGAGTCACATACGCATGACATCCTGTGGTAGACAATACACTTTGGCAACAACGATAGAGAGCGTTTCTCTCAGCGTGTTCCATGTATATGTTTTTGTGTGAAGGATCGTCTAATCTTTCTTGTGTATGATGCAATCCTTCAGGTATAGAATTGGATGCTCCTGCGATAACTCCCATCTTTGAATGTACAATGACACATCCAACTTGCGTTGATGGATCAGGACTATGTTGAGCAAAACGATATGCTTGCTTCAGATATGAAGCATATACCGCTCCTTCTCCAACAAATCCTGTGATTGTTTGCATCATGCTCCGTGTGTGAACTTTTTCCAGTCAATCGCACTACGGATGTTCCAATGCAAATTTCCGACCGCTTTGATAACACCTGTAAGAAACTCCACCTTCTCTTCAGAGAAAGCAAGTTTGGTAAGAATGGCCGCCAAATCTGCATCGCTATCCAAGTACTTGTCCAAGTCTTGTCGTAGAATTTTCAGATGGAAAGGTTCCCATCCAAGTTCTCTAAGGCGTTCTTCGCTTATTCTGCCAGAGTAGTACTCCCACTTTTCGCGTTTAAGCGCAGAGAGTTCCAGTTTCAGTTTGCGAAGGATCAGTTTCTCATCCATCAGCAGATTCAAATACTTGGAGTGTAATTGAGGCACCAAGAGAGATGCAATGTCGAGTTCTGTTGGATCAACGGTCAAATCTTTTTTGACCATGGCACGAAGTTCTTCTAATTTCATTATGAAAGTATACCTCAAACGGCAAACAAGTCAAGGTGTTTCTACTGTAAAGTACTCAAATGCAATTGTGGCAGTTGCAGTCATTGCTTCAGGATTGTCGCTACCGCTATCGAAATCCAAAGAGGACAATTCCTTTGGAAACATATTGTGAAACTTGAATCTACGAACCACATTGTTGGCACTACTATAGACAAACATTGTGCCGTCGTCTAGTTGTCCGTTTAGGCTGTTCCTTACATCTTTAACAAGGGGCTTTACGGTTTCCCAATCATTCACCACTCGCAAACTTTGAAGCCAGTTGTATATTTCTAGCCAGTTGTTCATGGTTTCGTCCACCAAAAACTTGATCTGTAAATCTTCAAATTGCAGATTCTGAGAAGGAATCTTTAGTGTTCTACCGCTGCGCGGATTATTGGTAGTAACTTCTCCCACAGACACGCCTGGAATGTTTGCAGTTTGACAATTGTATATCACGCCTGGAATGCGCGTCATCGTGAACTTAAACGATGTGGGATACAGGTAGTTCTCTACTTGCGGTTTACTGCTGTTGAAGTTGGCCATCGTTTCTCCATTCTATGTATCCAAAAAGAAAGCGGGGAGGATTTCTCCCCCCCGCCAGTTTAGTTTCAGTAACTTAACTTGGCAATCAGCCAGAGATGTTGCTTACCGCAAAGATACGGAAGTATCTGTTGTTGCGGGTCAGCGCAGTCACTCCACCAACATTGATGTCGATGTTTCCATTGTTCGCCGAAACATTGTATGGGTTTGTTGCCATACCGTAGCGAGTCTTGAACGCGATCTTGGGCTGGAATGTGTTGGTGTCAACTGCACGCACCATCTGTAGCGGCACATATGGGCAGTAGAACAAACCTGCGTCATAGGGGTTGCTTCCCTTGTAACCAACCATGCAATAGTCTGCGGTTACGAAAGGATCCACATACACCTTGATGCGGCCGTTCAGAGTACCCACGAACAGATCACCTGTTTCGTCAGGCATTGCAACGCTTTTGCCGTTGAATGGGCTGCTGTAGTCAAGCAGACCGGCGAGCGACAGAGCGGATGCAACATTGGTGCTGCATACGAGGAAGTTGCCCTTGCCGCGGCGAGTTGCTCTGGCAATTGTGTTGGCTTCTTGCTCGATACGGAACACCAAGTGCTTGAAGCGTTCCACCATCCAACGACCGTTTCCTGTGTTGTTCGCATTGTTGTCAACATTTGAACCTGTGACGGCTGTGAGATAAGCAGTACGGATGATCTCGCGGTTGATTTCACCGAGAATTTCTGTCGAAAGAATGTTCGACAGTTCGCTCTCAGCGTCAAGTCCGTGAACGGCCTTGAGGTCTTGTGCGAGTTCTGTGGTGTACTCTGCTTTCAGAGCGCGAGCCTGTGCAGTTACCGTTCCCTTGTCAATGGTGAATGCCATCTCAGAGAATGGAGTTGCTGTCTCTCCGCGCTTTTCAAGTTGAGAAGAGGTCATACCACCACCAACTGAGTAGTTGCCAGAGAGCGGATCAGTAGCAGCAGCGCCATTGATACCGTAACCACCACCATGTACGCGACCACCTTCAGCATCAGGATCACCTGAACTGTTCACTTCGGTGTCGCCGGTGAGTCCACCTGCACCAACGCTATTGGCTGTAAGGCTGCCCACGGCAGGACGAGCGCCAGAGAAGTCGGTATCGGGTTCATCGTACAGGGCTTCGTTACCAACCTCTCCACCTGCAACATACTTCGAGCGCATAGCAAAGATGAGTCCTGTAGGACCGCTCATTGGCTGCACGGAAGCGATGTCGTAAGCGATGATGTTTGGCAATGCTCTGCGAACAAGCGAAATCATCACAGGCGAGAACGAAGCAATGTTACCACCCAATGATGGTGTGCCTGCGTCGCCAGGGGCTGAAAGCGAGTTCACAGCAACTTCTCTGAGATCACGCTCGGTGTTCTCTAGAAGAACTGCGGTGACATTTTTACGGTACTGATCCTTGATTTCACCGGCTGAAGCGTGGTTCAGAACAGGTGCCCACTTTTCTGTGAGAAGGGATGCGTTTGCGATCTTTTCCATTTAAATCTCCTTGTTATCCTCGGATGAGGGAATTGTTAGTTACGAAACTTTGCGAGTGTGCGAGTGTAAGCCTGCATTGCAGGTGACAATTGTGCATCGGGTGATGCTGACGAATCTTCAACGAGTGTATCACGAGTCTCTTGTACTGGTGTTTTGAGATAAGTTTCCTTCAGCACACCGAGTTTGTTCTTGAACTCATCGACTGTATCAAACTCAATGCTTTCTGAAAGTCCTCTTAGTTTTTCAACTTCAGACAAGGTTAGGCCAGCAACTGACTCAGAGAAAGCAATTTTGGCTTCCAACTCGTCAATGCGCTTTGTCTTTTCCATGCCATTCTTGATTTCTTCATTGACCTGTGAGGTCAACTCATCAATCTTGGTGTTTGCTGCTTCCAGTACATCCACCTTTTCATCGGGAATGGTGATGAAGTTGTCGGTGAACAGATTGCGTAGACCTTCCATGAAGTTCTCTGCAATCTCTGCACGAAGACTGCGTTCTAGTGCAATCTTGTTTTCCTTGTACCATTCTTCAACCACATACGACAAGTATTCATCTACCTTTTCTGCCAGATCAGATTGCGTGGAAGCAACTGTTTCTGCCAGCACTGTTTCGTAGTGTTCCTTGATTGCTGCTTCGCGCTCGGAGATCACAGCACCGAAAATGGTTTCAACCTTGGTTTTGAAGTCTTCCGAAAGTTCTTGACCATCAAAGAGAGGAGCAAGATGTTCCTTCATCTTCTTTGGTTCTGGCTTCTTTGCCTCTTCCAGTTCGTCTTCATGGCTCTCATCATCACACTTTTTGGCTTCTTTGACGATCTTAAATGACTTACCTGATTTACCTCCAAGGTAGTCCGAGATGAATTCATCGTGGCCTGAGTGATCTGTACTTTTCATTAGTTTATGAACCCCTTTCCAGTCTGTAACTTTACCATTTTTATTTGCTTTGAAAATCATGGTTTCACCTGATGCTGTGGAATAAGATACAAGGAAGTAATTACCTCCGTGACGATACAGAGTTTGGTACGCCGAGAACTTGCCTTTGCCGCTCGTGGTGCCGTCGCGGTCCTTGTCGTATGGGCGATCTTCTAAATTGTGATTTTCGCCAGAACTCTTGTAGTCTGAAGGCCGACCTGATATCGTCATGCGCTTGATTCGACCAATCTCATTTGTTGCTTCATTAACTTCTGTGTCTTCATCTTCGCAGTCATCACACCAAGGAAGATCATCATCTTCATCGCATGAGCATTCTTCTTCCTTCACAACCTTTTTGGCCTCTTCTACTTCTTCGCAGTCATCACACCAAGGAAGATCATCATCTTCATCGCATGAGCATTCTTCTTCCTTCACAACCTTTTTGGCCTCTTCTACTTCTTCCTCGGCTTTACCCTTCTTTTTCTTTTCTAGCCAAGGGGGGAGTTTGCCTTCCGCAAGGGCAACTTTTGATTCATCAATTACTGCCTCTACACTTTCGCGCAGAGTCTTTTTTGCAGAGTCTTTAGGAATGCTCATTTGATATCTCCTTTAGGTAATGAAACCGCATCTATTTATGCCTAATCTGATTTTCACAGGCCCCGCAAGAAGGCATTGAATGCTTGCAGTTTTGCCTCGTCCAAGTTGATCTTGGGTGTACGCTTGATGGTTTCTCGGATGCGCTCAATCTGCTTCCAATTGCCATTTTCTAGTGCCCATTCCTTTCCTTCCATGACGCCTTCCACGAAAGCATCAGGTGCAGATGGGTCTGCTACGATGTCTACTGCTGCCAGATTGAAGTCATCCTGCACTTCATTGATACCTTCTTTGGTAGGTTTCAACGATCCCACTCCGCGAGAAGACACTCCAAATTTGACTCCCTCATCAATCATGTTCTTGACGATTTTGCCATATGGAGTATCCATGACTTTGGCACGACCCCAAATGTTCTTGCCGTCAATTTTCATCTCTTTGACGATATGTGATACGCGATCAAGATTCAGTTGTGGGCCTTCAGGATGTCCCAACTCACCCATGGCACGGTTAGCCTCCACAAATTCTTTGTTGTAGCGGGTTGCCTCTTTTACAAGCACAGAGGTGGGATATACGCGCCCGTTGCGGTTCTTGATATCTGACTGCATGAATACACCTTCAATAAAGTAAGACTTTTTGCCTTCCTTCTCTTCGGTGATGATTTGGATGTCGTCTGTGTGTTCTGTAATGAGTTTCATGTTCAGTCCTCTTTCTTCTTCTTTTTGCTTCGGAGAATCACAAAGTCTTGCTTGTCAAGAACATTGTTGTGGTTCTTGTCTAGTTTCTTTTGCTTGTCGGTTAGTTTGTTTTCTTCAGCCTCTTCCAAGTGAATCTTGTGCTTGGCGTAGTCCTGTGGTTTCAGGAAACCCTTGATCTTCTCTGATGCGTACTGGATATCTTTCCCAAAGAAAACCTTGGCATCATCAAGAATCTCCTCAACGGTTATTGGGTCAAGTATGCCTAATACTTTGCGGTGGCCGTCGCTGATGTAGCCATCGAGTCCATTCTTTTTGTATGCCCTTTCTATGGCATCAAGCAGATCGTTGGTCGTGTGGCGTTCGCGTGCGCTCTTTGGTATGGGATACTTTGCTTCATTCATATCCTCAAGATTATCCGCTTCATTGCATTCGTAGTCTTCTTCAACTTGTTCATCACATCCGCAGTTGCCTTCTCCGTTTGCTTCCGAGCAAGGGCCATAGGTGATGGAAGCAATGCAACGCTTTTTATCTTCCAAGTACACCTTGGCTTTTTGTGCCAGCAGCGTATGAATGCTTTCTTTGGCTCCGATGATGTTTTCGTCTAAGATTTGATTTAGAAGGGTTTTACTTGTTAACATGAGAGTCTCCTATCAGAATGTTCCGCCGTCAATGGTTTTGTTGGAAAGTGTTTCTGTTCCTGCCAAAGTTGCTAGAGTGCCTGTGGTTGGAAGTGTTACGCTTGTGTTTGCTGTGGTGGTAAGTCCTAAAGTGTGCGCGCCAGAGTGTGTAAAGTTTCCTCCGAGTGTGAGGGTTTTACCTGTGTTTGCTACTCCTGTGCCACCGTACTGTCCTGCAATCACACTACCTTGCCATGTACCGCTTGTGATGGTTCCTGTGGTTGTGATTGCGGTTAGATTTCCTGTGGAAACCAGTGTGCCTGTCACATCAGGGATAGTTATTGTGCGTTCTGCCGTTGGAGAGCAAGTGAGATCAATATAACGATTCGCACCTGTGGTTAAACCATGAAGTCTGATAGTGTTACCTATATGCAGTTTGGCTTTGGTTTCTAAAGGAGTCGCTACTTCGCCACCGACAGAGGTATCATCACCAAACACTTCATTTGTATTACTTGCTTGTTTGAATAAAACAATGGCTTGGGCACTATCATCCCATCCCATGAATCCAAGACGAGCCTCGCTACCATCATACCAACGGAAAGCAATGCCGCGATCTAAGTTGTCATCGCTGCTTGGAGCCGTATCTCCACCAAGTGTAAACACAGGATCATCCACTGTGATGGTGGTAGAGTTTACTGTGGTAGTAGAGCCGTTAACGGTGAGATTACCACCGATAGTCAGATTG
>Ga0194132_10009686_pt1 | contig 13137 bp, 6 predicted proteins | sample TA2KigOf80mmetaG_FD_148612 | JGI IMG/M metagenome (GOLD analysis project Ga0194132, IMG submission 148612) | Freshwater microbial communities from Lake Tanganyika, Tanzania - TA2015054 Kigoma Offshore 80m | ecosystem: Environmental > Aquatic > Freshwater > Lake | place: Tanzania: Lake Tanganyika... | reverse complement strand
AAGAAGAAGATGGCGATAACCACCACCACGGCCATCACCATCGCCGTCGTCACGGCCGTCTCCTTCCGGGTCGGCCACGTGACCTTGGCCGCCTCCTGGCGGACCTGGCGTATGAACTCCATCGGCCGCACGCGGGCGGCGGGCTTGCTATCGGCCATTATCGCCAGTCCGCGGTGGCGCGGTGCGGCCGGCCGGCGCGACAACGGTTGGCAGGAGTGGAGGGGCTCGAACCCACAACCCCCGGTTTTGGAGACCGGTGCTCTGCCAATTGAGCTACACTCCTACGTTCGGGCTGCGGCGACGGCTTCACGCCTACTGAACGACGGCGGCGACGACGCCGGCGCCGACGGTGCGGCCGCCCTCACGGATGGCGAAGCGCACGCCCGGGTCCATCGCAATGGGCGAGATCAGCTCCACCTCCATCGTCACGTTGTCCCCGGGCATCACCATCTCCGTCCCCTCCGCCAGCTTGATGATCCCCGTCACGTCCGTCGTCCGGAAGTAGAACTGCGGCCGGTAGTTGCCGAAGAACGGCGTGTGTCGCCCGCCCTCTTCCTTCGTCAAAATGTACGCCTCCGCCTTGAACCGCGTGTGCGGCGTGATCGAGCCCGGCCGCGCCAGCACCTGGCCCCGCTCCACCTCTTCCCGCTTCGTCCCGCGCAACAGGCACCCCACGTTGTCCCCCGCCTCGCCCTGGTCCAACAGCTTGCGGAACATCTCCACCCCGGTGCACACCGTCCGCTGCGTCTCCCGCAGCCCCACGATCTCCACCTCCTCCCCGACCTTGATCACCCCGCGCTCCACCCGCCCCGTCACCACCGTCCCCCGCCCCGAGATCGAGAACACGTCCTCGATCGGCAGCAGAAACGGCTGGTCCTTCGCCCGCTCCGGCTGCGGTATGTGCTCGTCCACCGCCGCCATCAGCGCCAGGATCGAGGCCTCCCCATTCCCGTCCTTGTCCTTCCCCTCCAGCGCCTGCAGTGCCGAGCCCCGCACCACCGGGATCTCATCCCCCGGAAACTCGTACTTCGTCAGTAGCTCCCGCACCTCCAGCTCCACCAGGTCCAACAGCTCCGGGTCGTCCACCTGGTCGACCTTGTTCATGTACACCACGATCGCCGGCACCCCCACCTGCCGCGCCAGCAGGATGTGCTCCCGCGTCTGCGGCATCGGCCCGTCCGCCGCCGACACCACCAGGATCGCCCCGTCCATCTGCGCCGCACCCGTGATCATGTTCTTCACGTAGTCCGCGTGCCCCGGGCAATCCACGTGCGCGTAGTGCCGCTTCGCCGTCTCGTACTCCACATGCGCCGTCGCTATCGTGATCCCCCGCGCCCGCTCCTCCGGCGCCTTGTCGATCTCATCGTACGCCGTGAACTTCGCCTGCCCCCGCTCCGCCAGCACCTTCGTGATCGCCGCCGTCAGCGTCGTCTTGCCGTGGTCCACGTGCCCGATCGTCCCCACGTTGCAGTGCGGCTTCGTCCGCTCAAATCGCTCCTTCGACATCGCTGCGAGTTCCTGAACCTGGTTTAGACGGGTTAGGCGAGCTTCGCCCGCACCTCTTCCGAGATCGACTGCGGCACGGGCTCGTAGTGATCGAACGTCATGGTGAACTGCGCCCGCCCCTGACTCATCGAGCGCAGGGCGTTGACGTAGCCGAACATGTTGGCGAGCGGAACCATCGCCTTTATGACGGCGGCGCCGGGGCGCTGCTCCGTCCCCGTGATGGCACCGCGCCGGCTGTTGAGATCGCCGATGACGTCGCCGAGGTACTCTTCGGGCGTTACCACCTCCACCGCCATGAGCGGCTCGAGGAGTCGCGGGCCTGCCTTCTGCGCCACCTCGCGGAACGCCTGGCGCGCAGCGATCTCGAATGCGAGCGAACTCGAGTCGACCTCGTGGCTCGCGCCATCGACCAGCGCGACCTTGAGGTCGATCAGCGGGAAGCCGGCCAGAATGCCCGCGTCAACGCTCGCCTGAACGCCCTTCTGCACCGCCGGGATGTACTCCCGCGGCACCGAGCCGCCGACGACGCGGCTTTCGAACTGGAAGCCGCCGCCCGGTGCCAGCGGATCGAGCTGCAGCTTGATGCGCGCATACTGCCCGGCCCCGCCGGTCTGCTTGCGATGTGTGTAATCAAGCGCGGCCGGCCGCGAAATGGTCTCACGATAGGCGACCTGCGGCGCCCCGATGTTGGCATCGACCTTGAACTCGCGGCGTAGGCGATCGACCAGGATTTCGAGATGGAGCTCGCCCATGCCGCGCAGCACCGTCTGCCCGCTCTCCTGATCCACGGCGACGCGGAACGAGGGGTCCTCGGCCGCCAGACGGGCGAGCGCCACACCCATCTTCTCCTGATCGGCCTTGGTCTTGGGTTCGACGGCCAGTTCCATCACCGGATCGGGGAACACGATCCGCTCGAGCACGACCTGCTTGTCCGGATCGCACAGCGTGTCGCCCGTGGTCGTGGCCTTGAGCCCGGCCAGCGCGACGATTTCGCCAGCGCGCGCCTCTTTGATGTCCTCGCGCGAATTGGCATGCATCAGCAGCATGCGGCCGATGCGCTCGCGCCCGCCCTTGGTGGAGTTGACCACGCCAGTGCCGCTCTCGAGCACACCCGAGTAAATGCGCACGAAGGTCAGCGAGCCGACGAAGGGGTCGGTCATGATCTTGAACGCCAGCGCCGCCAACGGCTCATCGTCGCTGGTCCGGCGCACCACCTCCTCGCCCCCAAGCCGCGTACCGCGCACGGCGGACACGTCGGTCGGGGCCGGCAAGTAGTCGACCACCGCGTCGAGGAGCGGCTGCACCCCCTTGTTCTTGAACGCCGCGCCGTTCAGCACCGGCACGAACTTGCCGCCGACCGTGCCGAGCCGTATGCACCGCTGCAGCATCGCCACATCGGGCTCGCGCCCATCGAGATAGGCCTCGAGCACGCTGTCATCGAGCTCGACCGCCGCCTCGATCAGCCGCGCCCGATACTCCTCCGCCTGGGCCGCGAGCGCCTCTGGTACCGGGCCGGCCTCAATCTCGGCGCCGAGCTTGTCCTCGCGCCAGACCAGGCTCTGCATCCGGACCAGGTCGATCACGCCGGAATAGTCCGACTCGGCGCCCATCGGCAGCTGAATCACCAGCGGCCTAGCGCCGAGCCGGGACTGGATCATCTCGACGCAGCGCGCGAAGTTCGCACCCACCCGGTCCATCTTGTTGATGAAGCAGATGCGCGGCACGCCATAGCGATCGGCCTGCCGCCACACGGTCTCCGATTGCGGCTCGACGCCGGCGACGCTGTCGAACACCGCCACGGCGCCATCCAGGACTCGCAGGCTGCGCTCGACCTCGATCGTGAAATCGACGTGGCCCGGCGTGTCGATGATGTTGATGCGGTGATCGCGCCAGAAGCAGGTGGTCGCAGCCGAGGTGATGGTGATGCCGCGTTCCTGCTCCTGCTCCATCCAGTCCATGACGGCGGTGCCCTCGTGGACCTCACCAATCTTGTACGAGCGTCCGGTGTAATAGAGGATGCGCTCGGTCGTAGTCGTCTTGCCGGCATCGATGTGGGCCATGATGCCGATATTGCGATAACGCTCGAGGGGTGTAGTGCGCGACATGGTGTACTCGTGCGTGTCTACCAGCGATAGTGCGAGAACGCTCTGTTGGCCTCGGCCATGCGGTGCGCGTCCTCGCGCTTCTTGACCGCGTTGCCGCGATTGTTGGCCGCATCGAGCAACTCGGTGGACAGCCGCTCGGTCATCGTCCGCTCGGAGCGTCCGCGCGCCGTCTGGATGAGCCAGCGGATGGCGAGCGCGCGGCCGCGCTCGGGGCGCACCTCGACCGGGATCTGATACGTGGCGCCGCCGACCCGGCGCGGGCGCACCTCGATCGCGGGGCGCACGTTGTTGAGCGCGTCGTGGAAGAGGCCGAGCGGCTCCTGCCCGGTCTTGGCCTTGATGCGGTCGAGCGCGTCATAGAGGATGCGCTCGGCGACCGACTTCTTGCCAGTGCGCATCAGCGCATTCATGAAGCGCGTGACGATCTGATCGCCGTACTTGGGATCGCGCAGGACTTCCCGGCGGACAGCCGCGCGGCGTCGCGACATCGCCCCCTCCTACTTCGGCCGCTTGGCGCCGTATTTCGAGCGCCGTTGCCGGCGATCGACGACGCCCTGTGTGTCGAGGACGCCGCGAATGACGTGGTAGCGGACGCCGGGCAGATCCTTGACCCGCCCGCCCCGGATCATCACCACCGAGTGCTCCTGCAGATTGTGGCCCTCGCCCGGGATATAGCTCGTCACCTCGAACCCATTGGTCAGCCGCACCCGCGCTACCTTGCGTAGCGCCGAGTTCGGCTTCTTCGGCGTCGTCGTGTAGACGCGCGTGCACACGCCCCGCTTCTGCGGGCACTGTTGCAGCGCCGGAACCTTGTTGCGCCGGCGCGGCGAAACGCGCGCGGCGCGGATCAGCTGGTTAACCGTCGGCATCGGCCACCTGTAATCGTTTCTCGGTTTGCGGCATGCACCAACCGAAGCGCCCGTGTCGCCCCGGCCACGCGCCGTTCGCCGCGCTGCCCCGACACGGGGCGTTCTCCGTCCACCTAATCGCCGGCGCAGCGTCTAGGACGAGCCTACCACCTGCGCCGCAAAGAGGCGCGCATCCTAGTGACGGCCCGCGACCCCGTCAAGCGCCCGTGGCGGCAACCGCAGCCCACCCGGGCGCCGCGGCGCGGGTGGGCTGTAGCCCGGCACGGCGGCAGAGGATCACGCCGCGCTCGGCGCCTCCCGCCCGGTCGCCGGCACCGCCCGATCGGGCTCGGCGGCGGCCGCCGCCAGCGCCCTCTCGGCCTCGCGATCGCGGCCCGCGGCGATCTCGCGCAGGCGGCTCATCAGTCCGCCCGTGCCGGCCGGGATCAGGCGGCCGACGATGACGTTCTCCTTCAGTCCGACCAGGTTGTCGACCCGCCCCGACACGGCGGCTTCGGTGAGCACGCGGGTGGTCTCCTGGAACGAGGCCGCCGAGATGAACGAGCTGGTCTGAAGCGAGGCCTTGGTGATGCCGAGCAGCACCGGCTGTGCCACCGCCAGCTTGTGCCCCTCAGCCTCGGCGCGCATGTTGACCTCTTCGAACTCCTGCTTGTCCACCTGCTCGCCGATCAGGAACGTGGTCTCGCCGGGATCGACGATCTCGACCTTCTGCAGCATCTGGCGGCAGATCACCTCGATGTGCTTGTCGTTGATCTTCACGCCCTGGAGCCGGTAGACCTCCTGGATCTCGAGCACGAGGTACTGCGCCAGCGCCTCGACCCCCATGACGCGCAAGATGTCGTGCGGCACGGGGTTGCCGTCGAGCAGCAGGTCGCCGCGCTCGACCCAGTCGCCCTCGCGCACGCTGACGTGCTTGCCCTTGGGCACCAGATACTCGGCCGGCTCGCCCTCGCGCGGGCGGATCACGATGCGACGCTTGGCCTTGTAGTCCCGACCGAACTCGACGCGCCCGCTGATCTCAGCCATGACCGCGTGGTCCTTTGGCCGCCGCGCCTCAAACAGCTCGGCAACGCGCGGCAGGCCGCCCGTGATGTCCCGGGTCTTGGTCGACTCGCGCGGGATCCGTGCCAGCACGTCACCGGCCCGCACCTCGGCCCCGTCCTCCACCGACAGGATGGCGTCGACCGACAGGAAATAGCGCGCCTCCATACCGCTGGCGAGCTTGACCACCTCGCCCGCTTCATCGCGCAACGTGATGCGCGGCCTGAGCTCGCTGCCCTTCGGCTGCTGGCGCCAGTCCACCACCACCTTGTTCGTGATGCCGGTCGCCTCGTCGGTGTAGTAGCGCATCGACACGCCTTCCACGAGGTCGCGGTACGTCACGATGCCCTCGCACTCGGCGATGATCGGGATCGTGTAGGGATCCCAGTCGGCCAAGCGGTCGCCCTTGTGCACCGTCGAGCCCTCGTCGTGCAGAAGCCGGCTGCCGTGGGGTAGCCGGTGGCGGGCCTTCTCGCGTCCCTTCTCGTCGACGATCGTCACCTCGCAGTTGCGTCCCATCACCACCAGGCGCCCCGCGCTGTCGGTGATGACATTGCGATTATGGATGCGCACGGTGCCGCCGTAGGGCACATCGAGGCTCGATTGCTCGGCAAGCTGGGCGGTGCCGCCGATGTGGAAGGTGCGCATGGTAAGCTGCGTGCCTGGCTCGCCGATCGACTGCGCCGCGATCACGCCGACCGCTTCGCCGATGTTGACCGAGGCTCCGCGCGCGAGATCGCGCCCGTAGCAGCGGCCGCACACGCCGCCGCGGCTCTCGCACGTGAGCACCGAACGGATCAGCACCGATTCGATGCCGGCCTGTTCGATGCGATGACAGGTCGTCTCGTCGATGATCTCGGCGGCCGCGACGATCAGTTCGCCGCTCAGCGGATCGACGATCTCGGCGGCCGAGGTCCGGCCCAGGATGCGGTCGCCGAGCGGGACGATCACCTCGCCGCCCTCGAGCACCTCCTTGACGCTGAGGCCTCGGCTCGTGCCGCAATCCTCCTCGATCACGATGCAGTCCTGCGCGACGTCGACCAGACGGCGTGTCAGGTAGCCCGAGTTCGCCGTCTTGAGCGCGGTGTCAGCCAAGCCCTTGCGCGCGCCGTGCGTCGAGTTGAAGTACTCGAGAACGCTGAGCCCCTCCTTGAAGTTCGAGATGATCGGCGTCTCGATGATCTCGCCCGAGGGCTTGGCCATCAGACCGCGCATCCCGGCGAGCTGCTTAATCTGCGCCGCCGAGCCGCGCGCGCCGGAGTGCGCCATCATCCAGATCGAGTTCAGCGAGGCACCCTGGCCTCCGGGCGTGCCGACCACGGGATCGACCGCGGCGATCGCGCGCATCATCTCCTCGGCGACCTTATCCGTGCACTGCGCCCACGCGTCGACAACCTTGTTGTAGCGCTCGCCGTGGGTGATCAGACCGTCCTGGTACTGCTGGTCGTACTCCTTGACCAGGTCGCGCGTGCGATTGACCAGCGCCTCCTTGGCCGCGGGCACCACCATGTCGTCCTTGCCGAACGAGATACCGGCGCGGCAGGCATAGTCGAACCCGAGCGCCATGATGCGATCGGCGAACAGCACCGTCTCCTTCTGCCCGCAGTGGCGGTAAACCGCATCGATGAGCTGGCTGATTTCCTTCTTGGACAGAATCTGGTTGATGAGTGCGAACGGCAGCTTCGGGTGCCGCGGGAAGATCTCGGAGAGGATCATCCGGCCGGGCGTGGCCTCCACCCGCAGCGTCACCGCCTTGCCCGCCTCATCGACCGTGTGGAAGCGTGCCAAGATGCGGGCATGGAGCGAGAGCACCTTGGCATCGAGCGCGCGCAGGATCTCGGCGGTGTTGGCGAACGAGCACCCCTCGCCGGGGTCGCCCGCCCGTTCGGCGGTGAGGTAATAGAGCCCGAGGACGATATCCTGCGAGGGCACGATGATCGGCTTGCCGTTCGATGGGCTCAGGATGTTGTTCGTCGACATCATGAGCACTCGCGACTCGAGCTGCGCCTCGAGCGACAACGGCACGTGCACCGCCATCTGATCGCCGTCGAAGTCGGCGTTGAACGCGGTGCACACCAGGGGATGAAGCTGGATCGCCTTGCCCTCGATCAGCACCGGCTCGAAGGCCTGGATGCCGAGGCGATGAAGCGTCGGCGCACGATTGAGCAGCACCGGATGCTCGCGGATCACCTGCTCGAGGATATCCCACACCTCGGGCCGCTCCTTCTCGATCATCTTCTTGGCCATCTTGACCGTCGCGGCGAGGCCGAGCGCTTCGAGCCGCGAGTAGATGAACGGCTTGAACAGCTCGAGCGCCATCTTCTTCGGCAAGCCGCACTGGTGCAGCTTGAGCTCCGGCCCGACGACGATGACCGACCGGCCGGAGTAGTCGACGCGCTTGCCCAAGAGGTTCTGGCGGAACCGGCCCTGTTTGCCCTTGAGCATGTCGCTCAGCGACTTGAGCGGGCGCTTGTTGGCGCCGGTGATGACGCGGCCGCGCCGGCCGTTGTCGAATAGCGCATCGACCGCCTCCTGCAACATGCGCATTTCGTTGCGCACGATGATGTCGGGCGCGCGCAGCTCCATCAGCCGCTTGAGCCGGTTGTTGCGGTTGATGACGCGGCGGTAGAGATCGTTGAGGTCGGAGGTCGCGAACCGGCCGCCGTCGAGCGGCACCAGGGGGCGCAGGTCGGGCGGGATGATCGGCACGACGGTGAGGATCATCCATTCCGGCCGGTTGCCCGAGAGGATCAGCGAATCGACGAGCTTGAGCCGCTTCACCAGCTTCTTCGGCCTGACGAGCGAGGTCGTCTGGGCGAGCTCCGTGCGCAGCGCCTCGCGCAGCTTCTCGAGGTCGATCGCCGTCAGCATCTGGCGAATGGCGGTCGCACCGATGCCGGCCGTGAACGCATCCTCGCCGTAGTCGTCCTGCGCCTTGATGTACTGCTCCTCGTTCAGCAGCTGGCGCTCCTTGAGCGGCGACAGACCGGGCTCGATCACGACGAAGCTCTCGAAATACAGGATGCGCTCGAGGTCCTTGAGCGTCATGTCGAGGATGAGGCCGATGCGCGAGGGCAGCGACTTCAGGAACCAGATATGCGCCACCGGCGCCGCCAGCTCGATGTGGCCCATGCGCTCGCGCCGCACCTTCGAGAGCGTCACCTCGACGCCGCACTTCTCACAGGTGATACCGCGATACTTCATGCGCTTGTACTTGCCGCACAGGCACTCGTAGTCCTTCACCGGACCGAAGATGCGGGCACAGAACAGGCCGTCGCGCTCGGGCTTGAACGTCCGGTAGTTGATCGTCTCCGGTTTCTTGATCTCGCCGAACGACCACGATCGGATCCGCTCTGGGCTGGCGATCGAGATCTTGATCTGATCGAAAGTCTGCGACGGGCTAATCTGGCCGAAGATGCGCATCAACTCGTTCATCAAGACACTCCTTGTGTGCACACCGGGGGACGGGCCCCAGACGCGGCGCCGGCACACCGGGCGCGAATGCGGATCAAGCTAGGCGCTCCGTTGCACCAGCTCGACGTTGAGGCCAAGGGCATGGAGTTCCTTCACCAGGACATTGAACGACTCGGGGATGCCCGCCTCGAAGGTGTCGTCGCCCCGCACCACCGCCTCGTAGACCTTGATCCGGCCGGCGACATCATCGGACTTGACCGTCAGCATCTCCTGCAGGCTGTAGGCGGCACCGTAGGCTTCGAGCGCCCACACCTCCATCTCGCCGAAACGCTGCCCGCCGAACTGCGCCTTGCCGCCGAGCGGCTGCTGGGTGACCAGACTGTAGGGGCCGATCGAGCGGGCGTGGATCTTGTCGTCCACCAGGTGGTGCAGCTTGAGCATGTAGATGTGGCCGACCGTGACCTTGCGCTGGAACACCTCTCCGGTTCGGCCGTCCACCAGGTTGACTTGGCCGCTGTCGTCCAGCCCGGCGCGGCGTAGCATGTCGACGATGTCGGCTTCGCGGGCACCGTCGAAGACCGGTGTCGCGAACGGCAGGCCGCGGCGCAGGTGCTCGCAGTACTCGACCAGATCGTCATCGCTCATCGGCGCCAGGGTCTGGTCGTACTCACCCTTGCGGTAGAGGGCCTTCAGTGACCGGCGCAGATCCTCCGACTTGGCGGCGCTGCTGCGCACCCGATCGATGACCTCGCCGAGGCGTCGACCCAGACCGGCCGAGGCCCAGCCGAGGTGGGTCTCAAGAATCTGCCCGACGTTCATGCGTGAGGGTACACCGAGCGGGTTGAGCACGACGTCGACCGAGGTGCCGTCCTCGAGGTAGGGCATATCCTCGATCGGCACGATCTTCGAGATGACCCCCTTGTTGCCGTGGCGGCCCGCCATCTTGTCGCCGGGCTGCAGCTTGCGCTTCACGGCAACGAACACCTTGACCATTTTCATGACGCCGGGCGGCAGCTCATCGCCGCGCTGCAGCTTCTCGACCTTGTTCTCGAACCGCTTCTGCAAGCTGCGGGTGGCCTCGTCGTACTGCTTCTTGAGCGCCTCGATGTTGGCCATGACGCGGCCGCCCTTGACGCCGATCTGCCACCACTGGCCCCGGCTCAGCTCCGCCAACAGCGGCTCGGTGATCTTTCTCCCAGCCTTCGCCGCGCGCGGACCGCTGGCGACCATCCGGCCGAGCAGCAGCCCCTTGAGCCGCTCGAAGGTGTTGCGGTCGAGGATCGCCTGCTCATCATCGCGGTCCTTCGCCAGACGCTCGATCTCCTGGCGCTCGATCGCGAGCGCGCGTTCGTCCTTTTCCACGCCGTGGCGTGAGAACACGCGGACCTCGACGACCGTGCCCAACACGCCCGGCGGCAGCCGGAGCGAAGTATCGCGGACGTCCGATGCCTTCTCGCCAAAGATCGCCCGCAGGAGCTTCTCTTCGGGGGTCATCGGCGACTCGCCCTTGGGCGTGATCTTGCCCACCAGGATATCGCTCGCCTTGACCTCGGCACCGACGTAGACGATCCCCGCCTCATCGAGGTTGCGCAGCGCCTCCTCGCCGACGTTCGGGATGTCGCGGGTGATCTCCTCCTGCCCGAGCTTGGTGTCGCGCGCCATGACCTCGAACTCCTCGATGTGGATCGAGGTGAAGACGTCGTCGCGCACGATGCGTTCCGAGATCAGGATCGAGTCCTCGAAGTTGTAGCCACCCCACGGCATGAAGGCGACCAGCACGTTGCGGCCGAGCGCGAGCTCGCCGTACTCGGTGGATGGCCCATCGGCGATGATGTCCTCGGCCGTTACCAGATCGCCGACCTTCACCAGCGGCCGCTGATTGATACAGGTGTTCTGGTTCGAGCGCTGGAACTTGAGCAGGTTGTATATATCGACGCCAGAGGCCGCGAGGTCCTGTTCGTCGGCCGCGCGGATGACGATGCGCCGGGCGTCCACCTGATCGACGACGCCGCTCCGCCGGGCGACGATAGCCGCGCCCGAGTCGCGCGCGACGATGCCCTCCATGCCGGTGCCGACCAGCGGCGCCTCGGCGCGGACCAGCGGCACGGCCTGGCGCTGCATGTTGGAACCCATGAGCGCTCGGTTCGCGTCGTCGTTCTCGAGGAACGGGATGAGCGCGGCGGCGACCGACACCACTTGTTTCGGCGAGACGTCCATGTACTCGATCTGCTCGGGCCGGACCATGACGAAGTCCCCGCCCTTGCGGCAGCTCACGAGATCGGCGGTGAAGCGCCTGCGCGCGTCGAGCTCGGCATTGGCCTGGGCGATGACGAACTTGCCTTCCTCGATCGCCGACAGATAGGCGACAGAGTCCGAAACGCGCCCCTTCTCCACCTTCCGGTAGGGCGTCTCGATGAAGCCATACTTGTTCACCCGCGCGTAGGTGGCGAGCGAGTTGATCAAGCCGATGTTGGGGCCTTCTGGCGTCTCGATCGGGCAAATGCGGCCGTAGTGGGTCGGGTGCACGTCGCGCACCTCGAACCCGGCGCGCTCACGCGTCAGTCCACCCGGACCGAGCGCGGAGAGCCGCCGCTTGTGGGTGATCTCGCTCAGCGGGTTGGTCTGATCCATGAACTGGGAGAGCTGCGAGGAGCCGAAGAACTCGCGCACCGCCGAGGCCGCGGGCTTGGCGTTGATGAGGTCGTGCGGCATCACGGTGTCGATATCGACCGAACTCATGCGCTCGCGGATCGCCCGCTCCATGCGCAGGAGGCCGATGCGGTACTGGTTCTCGAGCAACTCCCCGACCGAGCGGACGCGGCGATTGCCGAGGTGGTCGATGTCGTCGATCTCGCCCCGCCCATCCTTGAGCTCGACCAGCGTGCGGACCACCGCGAGGATGTCCTCCTTGCGCAGCGTCCGAAGCGTGTCCGGCGTGTCGAAGCCGAGCCGCGCATTGAGTTTGACCCGGCCGACGGCCGAGAGATCGTAGCGCTCGGGATCGAAGAACAGGCTCTTGAACAGCGTCTCCGCGGTCTCCTCGGTCGGCGGCTCGCCCGGGCGCATCACCCGATAGATCTCCATCAGCGCGCGCAGCCGATCGGCGTTCTTGTCCATCGCCATCGTGCTCAGGATGTAGCCGCCGGTCGTCACGTGATCGATGTCGAGCACTGCAAACTCATCGAGCTTGAGCTCCGCGAGCGCCTTCAACCGGTCCTCCGTGACCTCGTCGCCCGCCTCGGCGATGACCTCGCCCGTCCCCTCGTTGATGATGTCGATGGCGAAGTTCTGGCGCAGCCCGGCGAGATCGCCGGGCACGACCAGCAGGTCCCTGAGACCCTCGGCCTCGAGATTGCGCGCGAGCCTCGGCGTCATCTTCGTGCCGGCGGCCGCCGCCACATGACCGGTCTTGGCATTGACCAGATCGGTGATCAGCTTGAGCCCGCGCACCCGATCCGCGACGAAGGCGGTCTTCCACCCCGACTTGTGTCGCTTGTAGGCGATTCGCCGATAGAACACATCGAGAATCTCTTCCGCGCTCATGCCCAGCGCGAAGAAGAGGGTCGTGACCGGCAGCTTGCGCCGGCGGTCGATGCGGACATAGACGATGTCCTTGGCATCGAACTCGAAATCGAGCCACGAGCCGCGGTAGGGGATGATGCGCGCGGCGTAGAGGTACTTGCCCGAGGAATGGGTCTTGCCTTTGTCGTGATCGAAGAACACGCCCGGCGAGCGATGCATCTGGCTGACGATCACGCGCTCGGTGCCGTTGACGACGAAGGTGCCGTTCTTCGTCATGAGCGGCATGTCGCCCATGTAGACGTCCTGCTCCTTGATGTCGCGCACCGACTTGGCGCCCGTCTCCTCGTCGACCTCGAACACGATCAGCCGCAGCGTCACCTTGAGCGGCGCCGCGAAGGTCATGCCGCGCTGCTGGCACTCCTCGACGTCGTACTTCGGCTCCTCGAGCTCGCACTTGACAAACTGCAGAGATGACGTCTCGGCGAAATCGGTGATCGGAAACACCGACTTGAAGACGCCCTGCAGCCCGGTGTCGTCACGCTGCTCCGCGGGGACGTTGAGATGCAGGAACTTGTCGTACGAGCTCTTTTGCACCTCGATCAGGTTGGGCATCGGGGCCTCGGGGATCCGCCCAAACGACCGACGGATGGGCCCGCGCTTGCTCAACGAAAGCGGCATCT
>Ga0194132_10009685_pt1 | contig 13137 bp, 12 predicted proteins | sample TA2KigOf80mmetaG_FD_148612 | JGI IMG/M metagenome (GOLD analysis project Ga0194132, IMG submission 148612) | Freshwater microbial communities from Lake Tanganyika, Tanzania - TA2015054 Kigoma Offshore 80m | ecosystem: Environmental > Aquatic > Freshwater > Lake | place: Tanzania: Lake... | reverse complement strand
GCCCGGCGGCACGGCCAAAGGTGACACTTCCCGCCCAGTAGACGAGCGGGGGTACGGCGATGCCGGCCAGCAGCACGGGAAGCCGCAGCGCCCAAAGATCATCTCCGAAGAGCCGGGCCGATACATGTATCAGGGCCGTATTCAGCGGGTGATTCGTGGCTTCGTAAACGGTTGAAAGCGCGCGGTGGAGCGGCTGACTGGCAAAGTAGAGGTAGGTTGAGGCTTCGTCGTAGCGCAGAGGCTGGTGCAGGAAAGCCAGCCGTATCGCTGCTCCCGAGCAGATGATCAACACGGCGCCGATGGTTAGTGCCGAAGGTTTGGCCTCGAAGACGTGACCCGCCGAACGCTTCAGGTCGGTCGCGAAGTCACGGAACTCGACGGTGAAGAACTCGGCGCTGCGACACAGACGGCCATAGACGATGAGGCTGCAGCAGCCAGCCAGGCCAAACAGGAGCGCGGGCACCCCGGCCCGGCTTGCGAGCGACGTGTGCAGCGATTGCGAAAAAAACGCAGCCTCCCCATCCGGAGCGAGGTAGTCGTACGCGGCCCGAAGAACGTCGAAGGGCAGCGCCGCGTGTGCGGCTAGGACTGCGCTGGCGATGAACGTCAACGCGAGGGCGAGAGCGACGAGGTAGCGAGTTGAGGCTGAAGGGGTAGGCGGTATGGTGCGGTCCATCTCGGAGCCGTTCAGAGCGGCGAGTGGTGCAGATTACCACACGGGCTGAAGGGTTCGGCCGAACAGATCGATCGTCAGGTGGCTTCGGCCCTATTGCTTCTTGTCGAACCTTTTGGCACAGCTCACCAGCCAGGCGCGGATCGTCGCCTCGGTCGCACTGTCGACGGCACGCAACATCTCGCGCTCGACCTCGCCGGCCCGCTGCTGAGCCTGCGCCGCGATGCGGCGACCCTTGGGAGTGAGCTTCAGCCAGATAATGCGGCCGTGGGTGCGGGCCTTCTCGCGCGTCACCCAGCCGGCTTTCCCCATGTTCTGAACGACACCGCCAGCCGACTGTGCGGTCATCATGGCGATTTTCGCCAGGTCGGCCGACGAGAGTGTGCCCTCATGCATCAGCACCGAAAGCAGCGAGAGCTGTGCCGGCGTCACGCCCAGTGGGTCGATAGCGCGCTCGATGGCGCCACGCACCGCGGTCTGCGCCTGGCGCAGCAGGAAGCCGATATGGCCATCGGGCCCGCGGTATCCTTCGCCCGGCTCGGTGAGCACGCGGTGGCTGCGTTCCTGCTCGGCGAGGGCAGTGGTCATGGCCGGCTCCTTGAGAAGATATAAGGAACCTGATATCTTTGCCATGAAGCTCGGATCGGCCGCAAGGCCGGGCTTGGGAGGCCCTCATGATCAGCGCCGAAACCAACGAACGCATGACCCGCGTGAACCCCGGCACGCCGGGCGGCAGGCTCTTGCGGATGTACTGGCAGCCGGCCGCCCTGGTCGACGAGCTGACCGGTCCGCATCCGGTCAAGAAGGTACGGCTGCTCGGGGAGGATCTGGTCCTGTTCAAGGACGAGAGCGGGCGCTACGGCCTGCTCGACCGGCATTGCGCCCATCGCGGCGCTGATCTGACCTACGGCCGCCGGGAAAATGGCGGCCTGCGTTGCCCGTTCCATGGGTGGCTCTTCGACGCCGAAGGCAAGTGCCTGGAGACGCCGGCCGAGTCCGCCTCCAGCAAGCTCTGCCAGAACGTGCGGCAGAAGGCCTATCCGGTGGTCGAGCGCAGCGGCATCCTTTGGACCTACATGGGCGGCGGTGAAGCGCCGGCCCTGCCGGATTTCGACTGCTTCGTGGCGCCCGACGCCTACACCTTCGCCTTCAAGGGATTCGTCGACTGCAACTGGCTGCAGATCCTCGAGGTCGGCATCGACCCGGCGCACACCTCGTTCCTGCACCGCTTCTTCCAGGACGCCGACCCCGGAGCCAACTACGGCAAGCCGTTCCGCGCCAACTCGGCCGATTCCGACATGCCGATCACCAAGGTGATGCGCGAGTACGACAAGCCGACCATCGATCTTCTGGGCACCGACTACGGCATGCGCCTGTGCACACGCCGCCGCATCAGCGACGTGCACACCCATATCCGGGTCACGCATCTCGCCTTCCCGCAGGCCTTCGTCATCCCGCTCAGCCGCGAGATGACGATCAGCCAGTGGCATGTGCCGGTCGACGACACCACGAGCTACTGGTACGCCATCTTCACGAGCTTCGGGGCGCCGGTGGACAAGAAGGAGATGCGCGACTTCCGGCTCAAGCTCTACGAGCTGCCCGACTACATGCCGCGCACCAACCGGGCCAACAATTACGGCTTCGATCCGGCCGAGCATGCGCAGACCTATCTTGGCATGGGCGAGGACGTGAACGTGCACGACCAGTGGGCCGTGGAATCGCAAGGCAAGATCCACGACCGCACGCGCGAGCATCTCGGCACCAGCGACAAGGCCATCATCGCCTATCGCAAGCTGCTGCTCTCCGCCATCGACCAGGCGGAGAAGGGCGAGCGGCCGATGATGGTGCTCGACCGCGAGGCGGCGCAGCGCCTCAAGGGGCCGATGACCGTCGACGGCATCGGCCCGACGGCGGACTGGGAATCGTATTGGCGTGAGACCTATGCCAAGGTAGCGGCCGCGTCGACCTGGGCGAAAGGCTCCCGGGCGGCTTAAGAATACCGGGCAGGGGGAATGAGTTTCGTCGACGAGCACGGCTGCTGGAACGACGGCCAGCGCAAGGCCGCCATCGAGGTCGAGAGCCTCGTGCGCAAGACGCCGCTGGAGGTGATCCGCCTTTCGGTACCGGACCAGCATGGCGTGCTGCGCGGCAAGACGGTAATCGCCAGCGAGCTCGCCGGTGCGCTGCAGAACGGCATCACCTTCGTCTCCTCGCTGCTGCTCAAGGATACCTCTCACCGCAGCGTGGTTCCCGTCTTCACCGCGGGCGCGGGGCTGGGCTTGCGCGAGTTCGAGGGTGCCGCCGATATCCTGATGATTCCGGACCCGCTGACCTTCAAGCGGCTGCCGTGGGCGCCGCATACCGGCTGGATGCTCTGCGATCTCTATTTCGCCGACGGCAGGCCCGTACCCTTCGCTACGCGCCAGCTCTGCCGCTCGGCGCTCAACCGGTTGAACGGCCAGGGCTACGACTACGTCGCCGGGCTCGAGGTCGAGTTCCATATCTACATGCTGGAGAATCCGCGCCTTGCTCCCGGCGATGCCGGCCAGCCGGGGCCAGCCCCCGAAATCAGCCTGCTGAACCAGGGCTACCAGCTGCTGACCGAGCAGCACTACGACCGCTTCGATGCGATCTACGAGATCCTGCGCCGCGACCTGCAGGCCCTCGGCCTGCCGCTGCGCTCCATGGAGGTCGAGATCGGGCCGAGTCAGGCCGAGTTCACCCTGCGCCCCGGCCTCAATCTCGATTCCGCCGATGCCATGATCCTGCTGCGCAGTGCCGTGAAGCAGATCTGCCGCCGCCACGGCTACCACGCCACCTTCATGTGCCGGCCAAAGCTGCCGAACGCCTGCTCCAGCGGCTGGCACCTGCATCAGTCGCTACGCCGCCGCGACGGCGGCAACAATGTGTTCGTGCCGGAGGGTGGCGAGATGCCGCTCTCGCCCACCGGCATGCATTATCTCGGCGGCTTGCTGGCCAATGGCGCGGCCAGTGCCGCCTTTGCTACGCCGACCATCAACGGCTATCGACGCTACCGGCCTTACGCTCTCGCACCGGACCGCGTGATCTGGGGCCGCGACAACCGCGGCGCCATGATCCGGGTTCTCGGCGCACCCGGCGACGCGGCCAGCCGCATCGAGAACCGTATCGGTGAGCCGGCTGCCAACCCCTATCTCTACCTGGGCTCGCAGATCCTGGCCGGTCTCGACGGCATGGCGCGCCAGCTCGATCCCGGCCCCTCGGCCGACACGCCCTACGAGGCCAAGGCCGAGCTTCTGCCGCGCAGCCTGGGGGAGGCGCTCGCGGCCCTGCGCGACAACGCCTGTTTCCGCGAGGGCTTCGGCCAGGCCTTCGTCGACTATTTCATCCGCATCAAGGAAGCAGAGATCGCCCGCTTCAACCTCGAGGTCAGCGAGTGGGAGCAGCGCGAGTATTTCGACCTGTTCTAGACCCCAATTTTGTTCTGAGAACGCATGAAGCCGCTCGAACGCGCCCTCAACGACCTGGTCATCGCCAACCGCATCCTCGCGCATGAGGACGTGGTCGACGCTTACGGCCATGTCAGCATCCGCCATCCCGACGATCCCTCGCGCTACTTCCTGGCCCGCTCGCTCAGCCCGGAATCAGTGACGCGCAAGGACATCATGGAGTTCGATCTCGAAGGCCGCGTGGTCGGCAGGGACGAGCGTCAGCCCTACCTCGAGCGTTTCATCCACGGCGGCATCTACGAGGCGCGGCCGGAAGTCCAGGCGGTGGTGCACGCCCATGCCGAGGCGGTGCTGCCTTTCACCATTGCCGACGGCACGCCCCTCACCCCCGTGATCCATTCCGGCAGCTTCATGGGCATGAAAGTCCCGGTCTGGGACATCAGTGAACGCTTCGGCGACACCAACCTGCTGGTGACCAACGTCGAGCAGGGGCGGGACCTGGCGAAGTCGCTGGGGGCGAGCAATGTCGCCCTGATGCGCGGGCATGGCTTCGCCGCCACCGCGCTGTCGCTGATCGAGGTCGTGCGCATGTCGGTCTTCGTGCCGCGCAACGCCCGCGCCCTGCTTGGCGCCAGGACGCTGGGCGGAACCATCAAGCCGCTCTCCGCGGGCGAGATCGCGGCGCGCAACGCCGGCTACAAACCCTATTCGCCGGAGACCTGGCGGGCCTGGGAGTACTGGGCGCGCCGCGCCGGCTGCGCCGCGATGGTAACGCGTCCCGAGACGAAGCCGGCCCGGCAGGCGAAGAAGAAGATCTAGGCATGGCCCTGCCGTTTCTCGCCGGCGTGCGGGTGGTGGATGTCTCGCAGTACATTCCCGGCCCCTACGCCAGCCTGATGCTGGCCGACATGGGAGCTGAGGTGGTGAAGGTCGAGCCGCCTTCGGGTGACCCCATGCGCGGTCTGGGGCCGCGCGACCGCGACGGCATCTCGCCTTTCTGGAAGCTGATGAACGGCGGCAAGTCGGTGGTCACGCTCGACCTCAAGGTCGCGGCGCAGAACGAGGCCTTTGCCGCCCTGTTGGCCGGAGCCGATGTGCTGGTCGAATCCTACCGCCCCGGCGTGATGGACAGGCTGGGCTTCGGGCGCGAACGGCTCGCCACGCTCAATCCGCGCCTGGTGCACGCGGCCTTGTCCGGCTACGGCCAGACCGGTCCGTGGCGGCTGCGCACCGGACACGATCTCAACTACATGGCGCTGGGCGGCGGCCTCGCAACCTCGGGCGCGCTCGGCTGGGATGGCGAGCTCCGGCCGGCGAACATGGCGCCACCGGTCGCCGATTTCGCCAGCGGGCTGCAGACGGCGATGACCATCTGCGGCGCCCTTGTCGGACGCGGCCGCACCGGCAAGGGCGTCTATCTCGATCTGAGCCTGACCGAGACGGTGCTCGCCTGGCAGAGCCTGAACCTGACTGCGGCGCTACGGCCGGGATTCGCGCCAGCGCTGGCGGCCAACCTGCTCAACGGCGGTGCAGCCTGCTACCAGATCTACCGCTGCGCCGATGGCCGCTTTGTCACCCTCGCGGCGATTGAGGAGAAATTCTGGGCAAATTTCTGCGCGGCGGTCGGTCGCGGCGCATGGACCGGCCGGCAGTGGGAGACGATGCCGCAGACCGCGCTGGTGGCGGAGCTTGCTGCTCTTTTCGCCACCCGGCCGGCTGCCGCCTGGGAGGAAAAACTCGGACCGGTCGATTGCTGCTTCGGTCTGGTTGTCGATCCGGCCGGCGTGCCCGCCCAGCCTCAGATCATCTCTCGCGGTATGATTGCGCGCCACGAGGCTGCCGATCCGACGCTCGAGGTGCTGTTTCCCGCCCATGTCGACGGTGCTGCGCCTATGCGCCGGCCCGCTCCCGTCTTCACCGATGTCGAGGCGGTGCTGAGACTCTGGCAGGCCGCTTCCTAGTTCTCGGTTTTCTTGAACGGGGAATAGCCGCCGAGTGCCGCCATCTCATGGGCGATCATCTCGCCCTCGCGGCGCAGGAAATCCGCCACCGCCTTGCGGAAGCCGCGGTCGCGGATCCAGTGGGCGCTCCAGGTTGGCGCCGGCAGATACCCGCGCGGCAGCTTGTGGTCGCCTTGCGCGCCCGCCTCGACCCGCGCGAGGCCACGGCCGATGGCGAACTCGATCGCCTGGTAGTAGCAGGCTTCGAAATGGAGGAACGGGTAGTCCCCACGCCCGCCCCAGTTGCGGCCGTAGAGCGCGTCGTCGCCGATCAGGTTGAGAGCCCCGCCGACATAGCGCTCGCCCTGGCGGGCGAGGACGAGGGCCACGCGCTCGGGCATGACCTGGCCGAGCGCGTGGAAGAAATCCCGTGTCAGGTAGGGACTGCCCCATTTGCGGTCGCTGGTCGCGATATAGAGCTCGAAGAACGTGTCCCAGTGCGCCGGCGTCAGTGCCGGGCCGCTGAGCATCTCGAGGCTGAGACCCTGGGCGGCGACTTCGCGCCGCTCGCGCTTGATCGTCTTGCGCTTCGAGTGATTCAGCCGGGCCAGGAAGTCATCGAAACTCCGGTAACCCTCATTGCGCCAGTGATACTGGAAGCCGCGGCGGATGAGCCAGCCGGCCTCGGCGAAGGCGGCGGCCTCCTCCTCGCTGCAGAAGGTCGCGTGCGCCGACGACAAGCCGGCGCGCTCGACCAGGGTGCGCAGTGCCTCGATCAGTGCTGCCCGCGCGGCGGCGGCACCGGGGCCGGGGCGGCAGAGCAGCCGCTGCCCGGGAACAGGCGTGAACGGCACGGCCACCTGCAGCTTGGGATAATAGCGGCCACCGGCCCGGCCGTAGGCGTCGGCCCAGCCGTGGTCGAAAACGTATTCGCCGTAGGAATGGCTCTTGAGATAGTTCGGCGCCACGCCGACCATGCGGCCCGACGCATCCTCGGCAACGAGGTGATGAGGCGCCCAGCCTGCCTTCGCCGTGGCTGAGCCGCTGGCTTCGAGGGCGGCGAGGAAGGCATGGCTGGTGAAGGGGTTGCCAGTGCCGGCACAGGCATCCCACTCAGCCGCCGGGATGTCGGCGATGTGTTCGATGATGCGGACGGTAGTGGCGTCGCCGCCGTCGGCCATGGTCGGGTCAGGCGTTGCCCGTCCTGGCGAGGCCGCTGGCCAGAAGCTTCCGGTGGAGGTCGGCAAAGCGCTGGGTCTGCGTCTGCTTGTCCGGCGCGCCGGCGAGGAAGCTCGTGGCAAAGTCATTGTCGCTCATGTAGCGGCGGATCTGCTGGTGCACGGAGCGCAAATTGGCCCCGGTCATGAACGTGCCGTCGGCGCAGAGATCGAGCAGCGCCATGACGCGCGCGGCAGCTGTCTCGTTGTCCTTCTCGACCGCCTGGAAGAGCAGCGGCAGCAGGGTGGTCTGGGCCTGCTCCAGCGGCTCGACATACTTGATGATGTGCTGCTCGGCCATGCCTGACCCGATAAAGGCGCCGTGCAGCGTGGTCACCCGCTTGATGGTCTCGGGCAACGGGCCTACCTCGGGCGTGAACTGCTGGGCGACGCGCTCGAACTCGAAGATGTTGTAGATATACTGCCGTACCTGCTGGCGCCCGGGGCTGGTGCCGAGGCGGCGGTGGATGTCGAGGGCCTTGATCAGGCGGTCTTCTGCCCTGGTCAGCGAGCGCATCACCATCGACAGCGTGTCGACGCTGAGGATCTTCGGCAGCCGCTCGCTGAACAGGGCGATGGTGTTCTCGCCGCCGGCCGAATCGCCGGCCTGCGTCAACCTCTCCAGCAGCCGCAGGTGGGCCTGAAGGTCGGCCGCGGGGCTCTTGCCGCCCAAGGGGTTCTTCGACTGCAGGCCGCGGCGCAGCTGCCGCAGCAGCGCCGCGCGTGTCTCTGTCAGGGGATGGCTGGTGAGCAGGCGGTGCAGGGTGCGGCCGCCTTCGGCGAACTCGCTCTTCGGCTCGTTGGGCGCGCCAAGCAGATCGACGATGGCCTCGAGGTGCTTGCCCAGCGTTTCGCTCTCGCCGATCAGCTCGCGCAGCGCCACCTTGCTGTCGACGATGTCGGCAATCAGGCTATCGACGATGGCGTGGACCTCGGGCCCGCCAGCCGAATCGGCAAGCAGCAGCAGCTTGTCGAATTTCTCGCTCCAGGTCTTCGTGCCGGCCAGATAGGCGGCGATCGCCGCGTTGACGGTGAAGTCGGGGATTTCGCCGGTATCGGATTTCTCGGCTTTTCGCTCCGCCGCGATGAGTTCGTGGAAGGTATCGGGGCTGATGGTCGCGGGCGGCTTCGCCTTGAGCCGCGCCGCGGTGTCGCGCACGGCCCCGTCGACGCAGTTGTAGAGCTCGCGCAGGCGCTGCTGGACGTTCTGGTTCGCCGTCTGGGCCTGGGCCAAGGCGGCTTTCTGTGCCGCCGCCTGGTAGGCCGTGCCCATGTCCATGTATTGGCGCTGCAGCGAGGGCGAATGCAGCAACTCGGTCGGCGTCACTTTGGCGTGGTCGAGGAACTCTCTAGCCAGCCGGGCGATGGCGCGCTTGGAGCGTGGCGTGTAGAGATCCGCCGGCTCGCGGCAGATTGTCGCTCCGGAGCGCGGCGCGGAGGCCGCTTCGCCTGCGTCTTCTTGTGCCATCGGACTACGGTTGCGGCCCCTGAAAGAGGAGTCAGTGCTTTACTGTGCGCCGCCAGACAACCTAAGGCATCACAAATATGGCGAGGCCGGTCAATATTTCAAAACCGTCGAAAAACCCCTTCAAATCTGCGGGGTTGCCGTCAAGCGCGGGTCAGTCGACTTCGGCGACGGCCTCGACCTCGACAGCCACGCCACGTGGCAGCGAGGCTACGCCCACGGCGGCGCGGGCATGCTTGCCGGCGTCGCCGAAAATCTGGACCAGGGTGTCGGAAGCGCCGTTGACTACCTGGGGATGGTCGGTGAAGTCGGGGACGGTGGCGACGAAACCGCCGACCCGTACGATCCGGCGCACGCGGTCGAGATTGCCGTCGAGGGCGTTGCGCAGCTGGGCCACGATGTTGAGTGCGCAGAGCCGCGCCGCCTTCTGGCCATCGTCCGTCTGAAACTCGCGGCCGAGCTTGCCGAGGAATTGCGGCTTGCCGCCTTCCATGGGCAGCTGCCCGGCGACAAAGACCAGATTGCCCGAACGGGCCCAGGGGACGTAGTTCGCGGCGGGGGCCGGAGCGTCGGGCAGCGTGATACCGAGTTCTTTGAGGCGCGCATCGATCTTGCCGGCCATGCTTGTTTCGTCCCGCGAGAGAGGTTGAGAGCGTGGAAGCATACCCGCCCACCGGCCGTGCCACAATCTCGCCGCGATGCTCGGCGACAAGGTTGTTCCAACCTGTCACGGTTCCGTCATGCGCAGGCCGAGTCTCATTGTGGTGTTGGCGGCGTTACTCGTCTCGGCGGCGGCGGAGGCAGCGGGTCCGCTCGACCTGGTCGTCGAGTACAGCGCCGACGCGGTGATCGGCACCGGCGAACAGGCTCGACCTGGCAAGCTCTGGCGCACACCCATGGCGTTGCGTCTGGAGACCCAGGAGAACGGCCGCCCGCAGACCGTGATCGTGCGGGTCGACCGCAACCTCGCCCTCCTGCTGGTGCCGGAGATGCGACTGGCGATCGAGACTGACCTCAGCGGCCTGTCGCTGACCCAGGCGCTGCTGGGCTCGAGCGATCGCCTCAAATCGACCTCGCTGGGGCCCGATACGGTCGAAGGCACGCGCACGACGCGCTGGCGGGTCGAGACCTCCGACCCCAAGGCCGGCTGGTTCCGCGGCTTCGTCTGGAGTACGGACCGCGGTGTGGTGATGAAAATCGAGGGCGAGGGCGAGCATCGCAACAAGCGGGGCTACGTCCATCTGCTGTTCCGCAACGTCAAGATCGCGCCGCAGGACGGCGGGTTGTTCGAGCCGCCAGGGGACTATCGCCGCCTGCCGGTGAGCGACACGATGCTCGACTCCCTGCTCCGCGGGATCGAGCAGCTCGATCGGATGCGCGGCGGCGCGCCGCGCCAGTAGCGGTCGCCGAAACGAGGTTTCCCGCGGGAAATCCCATTCTGCGGTCGAAGAGTGCCAGTCGCCTTCGCCATATGCCGGCCGCATGCTAGCGTCCATGTCATCCCAACCGCAGGAAGGCTGCCCATGCGTCTCTATTTCTTTCCCGGAGCCTGCTCCATGTCGCCGCACATTGCGCTACGTGAGGCCGGCCTCCCCTTTGAGCTCGAGCGGGTCGATCCCAAAACGAAGAAGACCGCTGCCGGCGTCGACTTCTTCACCGTCAATGCCAAAGGCATGGTGCCGGTGCTCGAGCTCGATGGCGGCGAGCGGCTGACCGAGGGCCCGGCCATCGTCCAGTACATCGCCGACCAGAAACCCGGTTCTGGACTGGCGCCGGCGAACGGCACGTTGGCCCGCGCCCGGCTGCAGGAGTGGCTCAACTACATCACCGCGGAGCTGCACAAGACTTTCACGCCGATGTTCAAGCCGGACACACCCGACGCCTATAAGGCGATCGCCCGCGCCAATCTCGAGGCGCGCTTCAAGTATGTCGACGGCCAGCTTGCCGGGAAGCAGTACCTGCTGGGCGACACCTTCACCGCTGCCGACGCCTACCTGTTCACGGTGGTCAACTGGTCCCGTCTGCACAAGATCGACCTGGCTACCTGGCCGAACCTCGCTGCCTACATGGAGCGAGTGCGCGCCCGGCCGAAGGTGCAGGAGGCGATGAAGGCCGAAGGCCTGATCAAGGCCTAGATCGTCAGGCAATGCTGGCGTCGCGCAGGTAACGCATCACGCCGGGATGGATCAACTCCGGCCGGGGTGCCGCCGCCGCCGTGTTGGCTGCCGTGGTTTCGCGCGCCTGCGCCAGCCTCTCGCCCAGCGCCCTCTCGCCACGATGCAGCGCGCGAGCCAGGCGGGAGCCGAGATCGTCGGGCAGGTTCGGCCGGGCAAGGATGAAACTCCAGGAGCCGAGCGAGGCAATCGGCTCGCGCTGGCCGGGATAGCTGTCCGCTGCCACGGTCAGCGGCTTGAGGAAGGCGTGCTTGGCGCGGATGCGCGAGGCTTCCGCCACCGAGGGCGCGATGAAACGGGCGCCGGCCGGGCCTACGGCCACGGCCTTGAAGCCGGGCCAGCCGATGCCGCCACCCCACAGCGCCGCCACACGCCCGTCTATGACCATGGCGGGACCGTCGCCGGCGCGGTCCAGGTAGACCGCCTGGAAGTCCCTGTCGGGATCGAGGCCGAGCCCGTCGAGCACGTAGCGCGCCAGGATGACCAGGCCGGAGCCCTTGGCACCGAAGGCCACGGGTTTTCCGCGTAGATCCTGGATCGTGCGATGCGGGCTGTCGGCGCGAACCACGAACATGCCCGGCGTGGAGTACATGGCGGCGACGATCTTGAGATGGGCCGGCGGCCGGCCGATGCCCGACAGTGCCTCGTAGGCCACTTCGCCCTGGACCAGGGCGATATCCAGCTGCCCGGCTTCGAGCAGGGGCACGTTCTCCGTGCTGCCCTTGGTGTTATGCGGCACGACGCCAAGCGTCGCATCGGTGGCGTTGATGACTTCGGCAACCACGCCGCCGTAAAGCGGGAACCCACCGCCGGGTGTCGCCGTGCCGAGGCTCACGGAGGTCTTCGGTTGGGCCGCGGTGGCGCCACTCATGAAAAATCCTTCCCGCGCTACCAAGGCAACACGTTCTATCCTGCGCTCTGCACTTGCATGCAAGGCGGAGGTCTTAGCCCGACGCAGGCAGGCCGTCCAGCGATCGACGCAGCCAACGAGAGGCGCGGTTTCTCGCTAGCGGCGGCCTCAGGCCGGCCGGCTGATCCGGTCGATCTCCGCCAGTTCCTCCGGCGTCATCTTCCAGCCCACGGCCTTGATATTGGCCTCGATCTGCTCGGGCTTCGTGGCACCGGCAATGACGCTGCTGACGACCGGCTGTGAGGCCAGCCAGCTGAAGGCCAGCTCCAGCATCGTGTGGCCGCGTGCCGTGGCGAAAGCGGTGAGCGCCTCGACGATTCCCCAGTTCCGCTCGGTCGCGTAGCGGTCCTGGAAGCGCGGGGTCGTCTGCAGCCGGGAACCTTCCGGCGGGGGTGCGCCGCGCTTGTACTTGCCACTAAGGAAGCCACTGGCAAGCGGGAAGAAGGGCAGCAGGCCCAGATTGTAGGCCTTCATCGCCGGCACGAGCTCGCGTTCGATATCGCGCACCACCAGGCTGTACTCGTCCTGGCACGAGACGAAGCTGTTGAGGTTGCAGCCCTTGGACGTCCACTTCGCCTCGACGACCTGCCAGGACGGCAGGTTGGAGCAGCCGATGTAACGCACCTTGCCTTGGCGGACGAGGTCGTCGAGGGCGCGGAGGGTCTCCTCGATCGGCGTCTCAGGATCGGGCCGATGAAGCTGGTAGAGATCGATCCAGTCGGTACGCAGGCGGCGCAGGCTCGCTTCGACCGCGCTCATGATGTAGCGCCGCGAGGCACCCTTGAGCGTCTCGGCCTTGTCCATCGGCAGAGCGAACTTGGTCGCCAGCACGATGTCCTTGCGGCGCTCGCCGAGTACTTGGCCCATGAAGTCCTCGGAGCCGCCCTGGTTGCCGTAGGCATCGGCCGTATCGAACAGCGTGATACCGGCGTCGAGCGCCTTGTGGATGACGCGCCGGGTGGCTTCGAGATCGATCCGGCCGGCGAAGTTGTTGCAGCCGAGCCCGACCAGAGAAACACGAAGGCCCGACCGGCCGAGATTACGATGCTCCACGAGATTCTCCCCCTGTGACCGCCGGCGGAAGGGCCAGGCGCGGCGGGCCCATAGCTAGCCGCCCTTTCCGGGTCTATCAAGCAGGATGATCGCGGATTAGGGGTCGTTGGCCGGCGTACCGGGCGGCAGCTTGTCGAGGCGCACGAAGGACGAGCCGGCAGCGCCGTTACCGATCCGCGTCAGAATGAACTCGACGCGGGAGCCGTTGTCCTCGGTGGCGAAGGCTACGGTGATGTCGCGCTCGTCGAGCCACACGACCTCCGGCTTGTCGCTGACG
>Ga0194132_10009684_pt1 | contig 13138 bp, 12 predicted proteins | sample TA2KigOf80mmetaG_FD_148612 | JGI IMG/M metagenome (GOLD analysis project Ga0194132, IMG submission 148612) | Freshwater microbial communities from Lake Tanganyika, Tanzania - TA2015054 Kigoma Offshore 80m | ecosystem: Environmental > Aquatic > Freshwater > Lake | place: Tanzania: Lake... | reverse complement strand
CCCCGACGCCCATGCGCTCGCCGACTTCGATCTTCGCATCGCGCCGGGCGAGCGGGTGGCGCTGGTCGGGCCCTCGGGCGCCGGCAAGTCGACGGTGTTCCGGATGCTGCTCCGCTTCCACGACCCCGAGACCGGCCGCATCACCTTCGATGGCATCCCGCTGCCCGATCTCGATCCGCAGGTGTTGCGGGGCGCGATCGGCGTGGTCGCGCAAGATCCGGCGATCTTCGCCGCGAACGCGATGGAGAACATTCGTTACGGCCGGCCGGCGGCGAGCGATGACGACGTCCAGGCCGCGGCCGAAGCGGCGCAGGCGGCCGGCTTCATCGCCCGGCTGCCGGAAGGGTTCCACACCTTCTTGGGCGAGCGCGGCGTCCGCCTCTCGGGCGGCCAGCGCCAGCGCATCGCGATCGCGCGCGCGATCCTGCGCAACCCGGCGCTGCTCTTGTTGGATGAAGCGACCAGCGCGCTCGATTCCGAGAGCGAGCAGAAGGTCCAGGCCGCGCTCGAGCCGTTGATGCGCGGCCGCACCACGCTCGTGATCGCGCACCGCTTGGCGACGGTGCTCGGCGCCGATCGCATCGTCGTCATCGACCACGGACGCATCGTCGCGCAAGGCAAGCACGACCAGTTGATGGCCGAGGGCGGGCTTTACGCCCGGCTGGCGACGCTCCAGTTCAACGTCGGCCAGCTCGCGTTGGGCCGGGCGGCGCAGTAAGCGCCGCGACCCCTCCCGACCTTTCCCTTGCGTTGCAGTGGGAGGACGCGAGCGCAGCGATGAAGCGTCGCGCCTGCTGGACCACCCCACCCTCACCCGCGCCCCTCGAGGGGGCGGAGACGGCTAACGACGTGCCAGATGATGCACTTGCCGATTCGATCTTCGGGAAATCCGCTCTCGCGATACTAAGTTGAAAGCACATATCGTAAGGGCGCTTGATGAAAACGGTTTCGGACCGAGAAGCGAATCAAGCGTTTTCCAAGCTGCTCGCCTACGCGGCGGCTGGGGAGGAGGTAGTCATCACGCGGCGCGGAAAGCCGATCGCGCGGCTCCTCGCGGTGCACTCCGCCAACGGACATGAGACGCGTCGAAAGCTTGCCCAGCGGATGTTGCGCCGGTTGCGCCGCGGCTACCACCTGGGCGGAATCAAGGCCTCGCGCGACGAAATTTAACGGCGTTGAGATGCCAGGAAAGGCATCTCGGTGACACGCCAACGCCTTGAGTGCGCTACCGCTCGGTGAGCTTCATCTCGATACGGCGGTTGCGTCGGTAGGCGATCTCGTCGGTGCGCGGATCGAGCGGCTGAAACTCGCCGAATCCGGCGGCGGCGAGGCGTTTGGCCGGAATCCCTTGCGTCGTCAGGAACCGCGTCACCGCGATCGCGCGCGCGGCCGAGAGCTCCCAGTTCGAGGGGAACTGCGCGGTCGCGATCGGGCGGACGTCGGTGTGGCCGTCGATCCGGATCACCCACGGGATTTCCTCGGGAATGCGCGGGCTGATCTCGCGAAGCGTGGCGGCGAGCTTCGCCATCTGCCCGCGCCCGGCTTCGCCCAGTTCGGCCGAACCGGTCTCGAACAGGACTTCGGACTGGAACACGAAGCGGTCGCCGACGATGGTGATGTCGGGACGGTCGCCCAGCGCTTCGCGCAGCCGCCCGAAAAACTCCGAGCGGTACCTCGACAACTCCTCGACCCGTTGGGCGAGGGCGATGTTCAAGCGCCGCCCGAGCGCATCGATCTGCGCCTTCTGGTCGACGTCCTTGACCTCGGAGGCCTTGAGCGCGACTTCGAGCCGGGCGAGCTGGCGGCGGAGCTCGGCGATCTGGTCGTTCAGAGCCTTAACCCGGGTCTCGGAACGGGTCGAGGAGAACTGCTCGCTCGCGAGTTCCTGGCGCGCGGCTTCGAGCTGGCGGCCGAGCTCGGCCAGGCGAATCTCGCGCTTCTCGATCTCCTTCTGGGCGAGCGAAGTCTTCTCGGTCTCGGTCGCGAGCCTCGCCTCGAGCTGCCGGCTGCGATCGCGCAGCTGGGTCGCCTCGGCCGCGCGCTCGGCCACCTGTTGCTCGAGCTGTGCGCGCACGGCGCGCAAGGCGTCGATGTCGCTGCGCAGGCTCACGAGCTCGGCCAGCTGCAGCTCGATCTTCTCCTTGTCGACCGCGATCGACTTCTGGAGCTGCGCCGCCTCCACTTCGGCCCGCTCGGCGCGGCCGGTCAGCCTCGAGATCTGGGTCGTGAGGTCCTCGACCTTGAGCGTCAGGGTGTCGCGGTCCCTGGCCGATTCCTGGAGCGTCGCCGAAAGCTGCGCGACCGAGAGCCTGAGTTCGGCGTTGGACTGGCGCTCGAGCGAGAGCAGGTCGGCCAGCTCGGCGATCTGACGATCGAGCCGCGCCAATGCCTCGTCGCGGCCGGTCAGCGCTTCGGCCAGGAAATAGTGGCCGAACGTGAACACCACCAACAGGAACGTGATGCCGAGCAGCAGCGTGCTCAAGGCATCGACGAACCCCGGCCAGATATCGACCGAACGGTGCGTGCGCGCCTGCCTCGCCATCGGAGCGCTCCTAGTGCTGGCGGCTGCTGTGCTCGATCGCGGTCGCGACGGTACGGGCCAAGAGCTTGACCTCGCTCCGGAAGTCCTCGATCAGCTCTTTGCGGCCCATGCTGGTCTCTTCCAGGAGCCGCATCATGTAGACATCGAGATTCTTCAGGTGCGTGCGGCTGGCCGGGTCGAGCCCGCCGGCGGCGCGCTCGCTCGATTCGGCCAGCCGCTGCAGCAGCGGCTTGATCTCGACCTGTGCTTCCGCCAGCCGGATCATCAAGTCCTGCTCGGCCCGCATCTGGTCGGACAAGGTCGAGAGCTTGTCGGCGAGCGTCAGCAGCGTGGTGTTGGCGGAGGCGCGGTTGTCTTCGCTCCGCGCCATGATGCGCTGCAGGTTTTCGAGGCTCTCGGCGGTCTGTTCGAGGAGCGCGCTGACGTAGGCCGGCACCGACTGATCGCCGTCGCCGATGCCGCCCGAGGAGAGCCGCGTCACGCTCGAAAGCCACTCCTCGAGGTCGTTGTAGAACCGGTTCTGGGCGTGGCCGGCCTGGAGATCGAGAAAGCCCACGATCAGCGATCCGGCGAGGCCGAAGAGCGAAGCCGAGAACGCGGTGCCCATGCCTGAGAGCGGCGCGCGCAAACCCGCTTGAAGGTCGCGGAACACGGTCTGGATGTCGCCACCGGCTGCGATCTGCAGCCGCCCGAGCGCCAGGCTGAGCGACCCCATGGTTTGGATGAGGCCCCAGAAGGTGCCGAGCAGTCCGAGGAAGATAAGGAGCCCGATCAGGTAACGCGCGGTTTCGCGGCTTTCGTTGAGCCGCGACGAAATCGTGTCCAGCAGGCTCCGGAGCGAGGTCGCCGAGAGCGACATTCTCCCGGCGCGCTCGCCCAGCATCGCCGCCATCGGCGCCAATAGCGTCGGCGGCTTCGGCACCGAGAGGCCCGGTTCGTTCCGCCGGTAGACCTCGATCCAGCGGACTTCGGGAGTCAGGCGGTGGACCTGGCGGAACACGTAGGCCACGCCGATCAGGAACGTGGCGAAGATCAATCCGTTCAGCGCGGCGTTGGCGGCGAACGCTTTCCACACCGTGTCCGAGAGCGCGACCATGACGAGGACGACCACGAGCATGAACGCGGCCATCCGCATCAAGTATTTTTGCGGGCGGGTCATGGGCGATCCTCTTTATCGGTGGGGCTCGATCCGGTGCCGCCGGCCGGCGCCGACTTACGGAGCGAGCGAGATGATGTCGACGCGATCCTGAACGCCATCGGGCGGCGCGCCCAAGGCGCGGACGTCGATACGCGTGCCTTTGATGCCTTGCTCGATCAAATAGGAGCGCACTTCGAGCGCGCGCAGGAGCGAGAGGCGGCGCGCGCCCGAGGGCGATTCGACGCTTCCGCCGCTGGCGTAGCCCTGCACCTGGAGGCGGGTATCGTTGGTCTCGATCCGTTTCGCTAGCGCGCGGAGCTGCTCGGCATCGGCGCCCGAGAACTTTGCGACCCCGACCGGGAACGCCATCCGAGCCACCACCGGCCCATCCGGCGAGCGCATCGCGGGGGGGAGTGCGGCGGTCTGCGTCGGGGACGGGGCGGTCGTTGCCGCCGGGGCGGGGGCGGCCGCAGGAGCTGGAGCCGTCGTCGCTGGCGGAGTTGGGGCCGTCGTCGCGGGTAGAGCGGAGGTCACGACCGGCGGCGGTTGAATCGTGGGTACCGGGGGCGCGATCGCTTGCGCGGGCGGGGCTTGCGTTGCGGGTGCCGGCGCTCGCGTTGCGGGTGCCGCCGGCGCTTGCGTCGTGGGCGCAGCCGGCACGGCGCGAGGCGGCGGCTGCAGCGCAGAGGTCGGTGGCGGCTGCAGGGCCATACTCGGCGGGGTTTGCAGGGCGGCACTCGGCGCGGGTTGTGTTTGGGGTCGGGGCGCGGCCGGTGGCGTGGTCGGCGGTAAAGCCGGTGCGGTGGTTGACGGTAGAGCAGTCGCGGTCGTGGCGGTCGGCGCCGACGCGGGCGTGCGGGCGGGCGGCGTCCGTTCGGTCGTGGCGGGCGGACGCGGAGCCGGCGGTGGTTGCAGCGCCGCGGCCGTCTCCTTGGCCGGCTCCTTCGGCGCTTCGCGGCGCGTGACCGGCTCCGGCCGGGCCGGCGGCAGTCGGGGCGGCGTTGCTTCGGGCTCGGGCTTGCGTGCGACCTGGGTCGGCGCCGGCGGCGGTTGCCGCGGCGTCGAAACTTGAAGTGCCGCGCCGGTTCCGACTTCGGCCGGCAACAGCGTGGTGGGAACACGTGGTCCGGACGTGCCCGGTGGCGTCGCCGCCGGCGGGGCCGCGGCCTTGGGCGCGCTCGGGGCGTCGCGGTCCTTGACCGTGCGCCGCCCGCGCGGCTCGGGCGGAATATTGAGCGCGGTGATATCGACGTCGGGGGCGCGCCGCTGCCCGACCCGGGTCGCGGTTCCCGGCATCAACAGCCGGCTCACGTCGCGTGCCGGCGCTTCGGTGCCGGGCATGTTGACTTCGATCGGCGGCCGGCCGCTGCCGCCGATCACGATCGTTTCCTGCGCGCCCGCCGGGTCGAACGCGCAGAGCAACGCGGCGGCGGCGGCGCCGGCGAGCAACATGCGCTGAAAATGCGGAGCAGTCGGGGCCAATCGCCTCATCGCGGGCAACGATAACCTAGGCGTGTTTTAATGGACAACCGAATAAGGACCAATCGTTAACGCGAAGGATCGCGCGCAATCGTGACGGAATGATGGCGCGGTCAGGCGCGGGCGGCGATCAGCAGGCGCAGAAGCGGACGGTGCAACGGATCGTTGGCGGCCACCACGTCGCCGCTCGCGAGCGGGTTGCGGCTGCCGCCGAAATCGGTGACGAAGCCGCCCGCTTCGCGCACCAGAATGAGTCCGGCGGCGATGTCCCAGGGTTCGAGGTCGCGTTCCCAGAACGCGTCGTAGCGGCCGGCGGCGACGTAGGCGAGGTCGAGCGCGGCCGCGCCGAAGCGGCGGACCCCGGCGCACGCCGCCATCACCGCCGGGATCTCCTTCAAGAACGGCTCGTGATGGTCGCGGCCGTGGTGCGGAATCCCGGTTGCGATCACGGCGTCGGCCAACTTGTCGCGCGCCGAGACCCGCAAGCGCCGGTCGTTCAAGTAAGCCCCGGCGCCGCGCTCGGCCCAGAACATCTCGTCCCGGATCGGGTCGTAGACGACGCCGGCCACCACGTCTTCGCCTTCGGCGAGCGCGACCGAGATCGCGAAGTGCGGAATGCCGTGCAGAAAGTTCGTGGTCCCGTCGAGCGGATCGATCAGCCAGCGCCGCCCGGTGGCGTCGGTACCGGCGGTCGCGCCGCGCTCCTCGGCGAGGATGCCGTAGGTCGGCCGCGCCCGCGCCAGTTCCTCGGTCAGGATTCGTTCGGCGCGGAGGTCGGCGGCGGTGACGAAATCCGATGGGCCCTTTTTCGAGACCTGCAGCTGCTCCACTTCGCCGAAGTCGCGCACCAGCACGCGCGCCGCCTTCTTGGCGGCGGCGAACATGACGTTGATCGTGGCCGACTTCAATGCCATCCGCGCGCTCTAAGGTCCGGCGCCGGCGCCGCGGGCTCGGGTCGCGCCGGTCGGCGCGACCGGCAGCTCCGCGTCAATCGGCGCGTTTGATGTAGTGGCCGTCGGCGGTCGAGACGACGATCCGCTCGCCGGTCCCTACGAACGGCGGTACCTGGGTCCGTACCCCGTTCGACAACAGTGCCGGCTTGTAGGACGACGCCGCGGTCTGGCCTTTGACGACCGACTCGGTCTCGGTGATTTCGAGGATGACCTGCTCGGGAATCTGGACCGAGAGCGGCCGCCCTTCGAACGTTTCGATCACGACCTCCATGCCGTCCTGGAGGTAGGCGGCGGCATCGCCGAGCACGGTGCGCTCGACCTGGATCTGCTCGTAGGACTCCTTGTCCATGAACGTGAACAGGTCGCCCTCGGCGAACAGATACTGGTAATCGCGCTGCTCGAGCGAGACGCGTTCGACTTCTTCGCCGGCACGGAACCGCTCGTTGAGCTTCGAGCCGGTTTTCACGTTGCGCAGCTCGGCCTGGTAGAACGCGCCGCCCTTGCCGGGCGTCACGTGTTGGCCGGTCGCGACCCGCCACAAGGTGCCCTGGTGTTCGAGCACGTAGCCGGGCCGGATTTGGTTGCCTTTGATTCGCATCGCCGCGCGGTGTGTTGAAATGCGCGGCCGCTCGCCGCGCCAAGAAGCGCGCGGAAGCTATCACCCCGCTTGCGCCAAATCAATTCGCCCGGACCGCCCGCGTCAGCGTGCTTCCGCTCGGTGCGTCGGCGCACTTCCGCTCGGTGTGTCGGCGTCCGTCCGCTCGGTGCGTCAGCGTCGCGTCGGGACCAGGAGCGGCAGGGGCTCGGCCTTGCCGCGCAGCGCGACCGGCCCGAGCGGCGCGAACGCGAACGCGGCTTTGGCGGCATCGGGGAGGCGCTCGACCAGGGCTTGCGACACCAGCACCGCGCGATCGAACGTGCGGCAGGTTTCTTCGATGCGGGCAACGGTGTTGAGCGTGTCGCCCAAGTAGACGATCGCCTGTTTGTCGCTCCCCATCTCGCCCACCACCACCGTGCCGATGTGGAGTGCGCCGCGGAACGACGGGCGGACACGGTAGTGCGAGTCATAGGTGTCGGCGCGGCGCGTAAGCTCGTCGACAATGTCGAAATAGCAGCGCAGGCAGCGTCCGTCGCGCAGACCCTCGTCCGGGCGCCAGGTGACGATCACCTGATCGCCGACATAGTTGTAGATCGCACCGCGGTTGGCGAGGACCGGCTCGGTAACGTCGCAGAACACATCGTTCAGCAATTTGTGGAACTGCAGCGGGCCGATCGCTTCGGCAACCCGCGTCGACCCGACCATGTCGAGCATGAGGAAGATTCGCTCCTCCTCGCGCGGCCGCAAGTAGTGACCGGTGAGAAATTTGAACAGCGCGCCGCTGCCGAGGACCTGGCCGATCGAGAACCAGACGCTGAACCCGAGGCCGACGGCGAGCGCCACCGCGACCGTGACGAGAAACTTGCGGTCGGTCCACCCCCACCCGGTCGGGTCGAGTCCGACCAGCACGAATCCGGTTTGGATCACGAGAGCCCACACCGCGACATAACATAGCGCGCGCAGCGCCATCACCGTGACCGGTGCCAGCCGGACTTTGCGCAGTCGTTCGTCCGGCAGCACGAAGAACTCGAAACCGGCAATCAGGGCGCTCGCGACGGCGCCATTGAAGCATCCGGCGGCAACCGAGCGGATGCGGAGCGCGCCCGCGTCGGCCCCGGCCGCGACGAATCCATAGATGCCGCCGATTGCGGCCGAGACGCCGATCACCCACCAGAAGCGGCGGAGGCGGGCGCGCTGAAGGGCGGTGATCGCCATCGGCCCGAGCTTAACAACGATGTCGCGACCGGCAACGCCGAAAAAAGACGAACGCTAAGCGCTTGACCTGAGGGCCGGTCTCCGCGAGCCTTGCCGCCAACGCGGCCCGCCAGGCGGGCGCGAGAAACGTAGAAGGGGAGGACACCGACCATGGCTATCGAACGCTTCGAACCGCGGCTTGGCGCCGGTCCGCACATGAGCGGCATCGTCGTCCATAACGACACCATCTACTTGGCCGGTCAGGTCGCGCGCGGGGTCGAGCCCGACATCAGGAAACAGACCGCGGCGATCCTCGCCAACATCGATCGCCAGCTGGCGGTGGTCGGTTCGTGCAAGTCGAAGCTGCTGTCGACCAATATCTGGATCACCGACTTCGCCAACTTCGCGGCCATGAACGAAGTGTGGAACGCCTGGATCGATCCCGACAACATGCCGGTTCGCGCCTGCGTGCAATCGCCGTTGGCGGCGCCCGAGTATCTGATCGAGATCATGATCACGGCGGCGCGCTAGCGACCGCTACGTTCGGTTGAGTGAACCGCCCCCTCCCCAGCCTCGCCCTGCTTCGCAGGGGGAGGAACGAGCGAAGTGAGCCGGAGGGGGTGCGTCAATCGATGGACTGGTCTGCGCCCGGCCACGACGTTCCCTTGTTCCAGGACGTTCCCTTGTTCATGTCTTACGCCGCGGCTGCGATTCGAGTGTCGCGGCGATCGCGCGGTTGAAGGCGGCGACCGCAGCTCCCGGTCCGGCCGGGTCGGTCCACACCGCCGCCGACGCGGCGACGAAGTCGGCGCCGGCCGCGACCAGCGCGCCGCAGTTGGCCGGGGTGATGCCGCCGATCGCAACGCACGGTACTTCCATGATCTCGCTCCACCACGCGAGGAGCGCCGGCTCGGCTGTCGCCTTGGGCGCTTTGGTGGCGGTCGGGAAGAACGCGCCGAACGCGACATAGTCGGCGCCGGCCTCGGCGGCGACCATGGCGAGGTGACGCGAGGCATGGCAGGTGACACCGACGATCGCGTCGGCGCCGACCGCGGCCCGCGCCGCCGCGTAGGGCGCGTCGTCCTGGCCGACGTGAACGCCATCGGCGCCCGCCGCGGCCGCAAGGTCGGGGCGATCGTTGACGAGCAACGCGACGTCGTGCTGGTGGCAGATCGGCGTGAGCGCCGCCGCCGCCGCCAGCACCGCGGCATCGCTCGCGCCCTTGAGCCGGAGCTGCAGGCAGGCGACGTCGCCGCCGGCCAAGGCGGCCCGCAGCCGGTCGGCGAACGGCGCGAGCTCGAAGGCGGGCGGGGTGATCAGGTAGAGCCGGCACGCCGGCGCATCGGGCGCAGCGGCGGGCCGCGGCGCGTGAACGTGCGGCCGGGGCGAGCGCGTCACGCGGCGACGCGCTCTTTTTCCATCTCCGGACGGTAGCTGCCTGAGCGGGCGGCGCCGTTCAAACGGGCGCGGAGCGCGTAGACCGCCTGGGCGGCGGCGACATTGGCGGCGCTGCCGCTCCACGCCTTGAGCGCCGAGGCCTGGAGCGCGCGGCCGTAGGAGAACGAGAGTTGCCACGGTACGTCCTTGTGGCGCGCGTTCATGGCGTTCAAGTGCGCGGTCGAAAGCGCCTCGCTCTGGCCGCCCGACAGGAACACGATGCCCGGCACCGCCGCCGGCACGCACCGGCGCAAAACCTGGACGGTCGCGTCCGCGACCTCATCGACGCTGGCTTGCGTGGCGCACTTGGCTCCGGCGATCACCATGTTGGGCTTGAGCAGCATGCCTTCGAACTGGACGCGCTGGCGCGCCAGCGCGTCGAATACGATCCGGAGCGTGCGTTCGGTTACAATCCGCGCGCGGTTGAGGTCGTGGCCGCCGTCCATCAGCACTTCGGGCTCGACGATCGGCACCATCCCGGCCTCCTGGGTGAGCGCGGCGTAGCGGGCGAGGGCGTGGGCGTTGACGTCCAGGGCGTAGTCGGACGGCAGCTCGGCGGCGTCGATCTCGATCACCGCGCGCCACTTGGTGAAACGGGCACCGAGCGTAACGTACTCGGCCAGCCGCTCGCGCAGACCGTCCAGCCCCTCGGTGATTTTCTCCTTGGCGCTGAAAGCGAGCGCCTTGGCGCCCTTATCGACCTTGATGCCGGGGACGACGTCCTGGCCAGCCAGCAGCTTGGCGAACGGGACCCCGGCGGCGGTCGCCTGGCGCAGGGTCTCGTCGTAGAGGATGACGCCGCTGATGTGCGGCGCGGCCTTGGCGGCGGTGAACAAGAGCTCGCGGTAAGCGCGGCGGTTTTCGGGCGTGTTGGGAACGCTCACGCTCGACAGGCGCTTCTCGATCGTGCTCGTGCTTTCGTCCGCGGCGAGAATGCCGCGGCCCGGCGCCACCAGTTTCTTCGCCATCAGCGCGATATCGGTTGCCGACATCTCGTTCCTCCCTCCGAAATCCGTCCCACTAGGAAAGCGCGCTCACCGCCGCCGCGCAAGCGCTGGTGCGCGCTTGCGGGCGCCGCGCGTCCGAGCGCGCCCGCGGGTGAAGCGTGCGCGACACGCCGCGGCGGGGTCGGCGGCATCGGTCAGGTCGAGCGCCGCCGGCAGCGATGCCACCAGCGCGGCGTCGTAGGCGGCGACCGCCGCCTCGACCGAGCGCCAATACAGGCTCGCGCGGTCGAAGCGGAGCGTCCGCCACCCGCACCGGAGCGCCGCATAGGCGAGCGCCGCGTCACCGCCGCAGTCGATGACGGCGCCCGCGAGGGCGGTCGCGTGACGGCCGCGCGTCGCCGCTGCGATCATCGCAAAAAGAAACAACGGACCGGCGGTAGCGATCGCATCCGGCGCGGTCCGGAGTACGACCTCGACCCGGGCAGCGGCCGCGGCCCGGAGCGCGGCGCGGGCGTCGGCCACCGAGCGGACGACGACATGGTACGGCGCGGACGCGCGACCCCGCCGCCCGCTCAGCCCAGCCGCCCCATCGCCGCGGCGACGTCGATCATGCGGTTGGCGAAGCCCCATTCGTTGTCGTACCACGCCATCACGCGGCAGAACCGGTCCTCGATCACCTGTGTCTCGCTCAAGTCGAAGGTCGCGCTCGCTGGGCAGTGGTTGAAGTCGATCGAGACCAGCGGCTCGGTGTTGATCGCGAGGATGCCCTCGAGCTTGCCGTTCGCGGCCTTGACGATCGCGGCGTTGATTGCCTCGACGCTGGTCTTCTTCTTGGCGGTGAAGGTGAAATCGATCAGCGACACGTTGGCGGTCGGCACCCGGATCGCGGTGCCATCGAGCTTGCCGGCGAGCTCGGGCAGCACCAGGCCGACCGCGCGCGCTGCCCCGGTGGTCGTCGGAATCATCGACATCGCCGCCGAGCGGGCGCGGCGCAGGTCCTTGTGCAGGGTGTCGAGAATGCGCTGATCGCCGGTGTAGGAGTGGATCGTCGTCATGTAACCCTGCGCGATCCCGACCGCTTCGTTCATGACGTAAGCGACCGGCGCCAGGCAATTAGTGGTGCAGGACGCGTTCGAGACCACGGTGTGGCTTTTTTTCAGCCGGTCGTGGTTGACGCCGTAGACCACGGTCAGATCGACGCCGGTCGCCGGCGCCGAGACCAGCACGCGCTTGGCCCCGGCCGCCAAGTGCTTCGCGGCGTCCTCGCGCTTGGTGAAGAGACCGGTGCATTCGAGGGCGAGATCGACCCCAAATTTGCCCCACGGCAGCTTGGCCGGGTCGCGCTCGGCGGTGACCGCGATCTTGCCGCCGCCGATGTCGATCCCGTCCTTCAGCGCTTTGACCGTGCCCGGGAACGGACCGTGCGCCGAGTCGTATTTCAGCAAATGGGCGTTGGCCGCGACTTCGCCCAAGTCGTTGATCGCGACCACCTTGAGGTCCTTGCGCTTGCCCTCGTGGATCGCGCGCAGCACCAGCCGCCCGATCCGCCCGAATCCGTTGATCGCTACCCGCGTTGCCATGGCCTCTCTCGCGCTACCGAAACCGCCCGCGCTCTATACCGAACCCGGCGCCCGGTGTCAGCCGCGACCCAACGCGCGGCGCGCGTGGGCGACGATCGCCGCAGGGGTGATGCCGAAGTGGCGGTAAAGCTCGTCGGAGGGCGCCGACGCGCCGAACCCGGTCATGCCGACGAAGCCGCCCTCGCTGCCGATCAAGCGGTCCCAGCCGAAGCGGACCGCCGCCTCGACCGCGACCTTGACCGTTCCCGGTCCGAGCGTTGCGGTCCGATACGCCGCATCCTGCTCGAGGAAGAGCTCCTGGCACGGGACCGATATGACCCGGGTCGGAACGCCGTCCTGCTCGAGCGCGGCCCGCGCCGCCATCGCCAGCGCGACTTCGGACCCGGTCGCCAGCAGGGTGACGCGGGCGGCGGCGCTCGCGGCGGCGAGCTCGTAGGCGCCCTGGGCCGAGCGGTTGTCGCGTGCCGCATCGGCGCGAAGCGGCGGCACGTTCTGGCGGGTGAGCGCCAGCACGGCGGGGCGTTTCGTCGACTGCAGCGCGATCGCCCAGCACTCGGCGGTCTCGATCGCGTCGGCCGGGCGCATGACCAGGAGATTGGGGATCGCACGCAACGCCGCCAGATGTTCGACCGGCTGGTGGGTCGGGCCGTCCTCGCCGAGCCCGATCGAATCGTGCGTCATCACGTAAACGACGCGGAGCCCCATCAGGGCCGAAAGCCTCAAGCTCGGGCGCAGATAATCGGTAAAGACGAGAAATGTCCCGCCGTATGGGACGATCCCGCCGTGGAGCGCGAGACCGTTCATGGCGGCGGCCATGCCGTGTTCGCGCACGCCATAGTAGAGGTAGCGCCCGGCCGGGTTGGCGGCGCTGAACACGCCCAAATTCTTGGTCAGCGTCAGGTTCGAGCCGGTCAAGTCGGCCGAGCCGCCGACCGTCTCGGGCACCGCCACGGTCAGCTTTTCGAGCACCCGGAGCGAGGCCTGCCGGGTCGCGAGCTTCTCGCCGTTGGCGGCGGCGGCGGCGAACTCGGTCTTGATCGCCGCGAGCGCGGCGTCGAAACCGGCCGGGAGCGTGCCCGCCAGGCGCCGTGCGAACTCGGCGCGGAGGTCGGCCGGCTTGGCGGCGAGGCGCTGTTCCCAGGCGCGCCGCGCCGGTTCGCCGCGCCGGCCCGCGGCCGCCCACGCCTGGCGCACCGCGTCGGGAATTTCGAACGGCGCCGCGATCCAGCCCAGCCGCGCGCGCGCGCCTTCGATTTCGGCGGGCCCGAGC